>OBEQ011689660.1_pt1 | contig 12834 bp, 4 predicted proteins | sample 1670901 | NCBI WGS metagenome assembly OBEQ01 (sample SAMEA104232315, study PRJEB22302) | groundwater metagenome | biome: forest; feature: aquifer; material: groundwater | place: USA | collected 2011-08-07 | depth 5.4 m
AAACGGCGAGGGTGCCGAGATCGACGGGAGAAGCCGCCCCGTCCTTCTTCAGCGACTCCGTGTAGAGTTCATCCAGCTTTTTCTGCAGCCCGGCATTGTGCGACCGGAGGTCGGCGATCATGTTTTCCTGGGTTTTCACGCGGTCGCGGAGGGTATACGGGTCTCCTTCGGTGGGAGAGGGGAGCGCGGCCGTCTTTTCAGGAACGCCGGCGTTGTCCGAACGCTCTTTAAAAAGCCGGACGTCGGAAAGAAGAATGCCGTTCAGGTCTTCCAGCTGGAAAAGGTCGCGCCGCATGCGGATCGACTCTTCCCAGCCGAACGCCCAGGCCAGCCAGCCGGACAAACCGGCGGCCGCGATGATGAATATCAGGCCTTTGCGCCAAGCGGAGGATTTCATGGAATGGTTCATCGTAACAAAGAAGCGGTTCGGCCGTCAAATTTCCAAGCCGCTCTGGGAAACCGGGCCGGATTTTTGGTTTAACTTGTCTTGACATTGCCTAACATCATTCCATAAAATAAGTTAGATTTATCATGACTAAGAACCGACTCATTTGGACAAGCTGGGCAGTTTTTGTCCTGGCGGGCGTTTTTTTTATCTTTACGCCGGGCGCGTTCGCCGAGGACGACGGCGGAAGCACGCCCCCTCCGTCTCAAGACGAAATCAACGAAGCGTTGGAGCATGCCGAAACCGAAATGAAAGATCAGGACGACATGATCCAGCGCGCACGCGCGCATCTGGAGTCGGCGGAAGCGGCGGCGCCGGCAACGGTACCGCAGGCGCCCGTAACGGCCGTCGCGTCTCCCACGCCCCCTGCGGCCCCGTCGGGGGACGTCAAGGCCCTTGTTCGGGAGGCTTCCGTCGCGTATCGCAGCCAGGATGAATACGAAGAGGCGTACGAGCTTGCCGACCAGGCGCTCCGCATCGATCCTTCCAACCGCGAGGCGCGCCGCCTCAAGAGCGAAATCTCGGCGGATCTCGACAAGCACATGACGGACCGTTCGCCGTACGACGAGACGTTTCATCCGCCTGACGGCGTTGTCGCCTACAAGAAAGCCCTCGAAGACAATCTCATCACCGTTCAGGAAGCCACCGAAGTCGCGCTCAAAAACAGCGTGAATCTGCTCTCGATGGAGAAGCGTATCCGCGGCGCCGAGAGGAAGCTCATGGAGGCCAATCGGGCGTTTTTTCCGACAGTCGCCGGCGAATTGTCGGTCAACGGCGGCAAGGTGGGTTTGACGAAGTACGAGGGTGAAAACTGGAAAGTGAACGCGTCCCACACCGTTTTCGACGGCGGGGAGACCTTATTTACGATGAAGCAGGCCCGGTCCGTCCTCGAATCTGAGAAGGCGAAGTTCGCCAAGGAAAGGGCGGACGTGGTCCACAAGGTCGGCGAAGCCTACCGCGGGTACGTCGCGTCAAGTTACAACCTTTCGTACCAGGACGCGCTGCACGGCGAAGTGGTGCCGATCCGGGAACGGGTCGAAAAGGAACATGCGGAGAAGCTTATTTCGGAAATCGACTATCTCGACGTGTCGTCGGTCGTCAATCAGGTCGAATACCAGCACGTTTCGGCCGATTCCGATTACCTTTCGGCCCGGCTGATCCTGGCGCAAGAAATGGGACTCGAGCCCGAGGACCCTCTGCCTGTCGACCCCAAGCTGGAATACAAGGAAGTCTCCATCGATCTCGACACGGCCCGTTCGATGGTCCAGCAAAACAACTGGGACATCAAAATCAAGGAGCTCGCGGCCCGGAGTGCTTACTTTAATTCCCGCGTGTTCGAGTCCAAAAAAATGCCGCGGGTGGATCTGCGCGGCAGCGCCGGTCTCCAGGGCGAGCAGCAGGTCGGCGCCGGGTTCCATAACGACCTCGAGCGGGAAGAATCGATCCTCGTGCAGACGTCCGTGCCGGTCGGTCCGAACTCCGTGGATTACTCCTATTCGAGGCGCTTCTTCGGACCGACCGTCCTCGACCTCACGGGATCCCACGACTGGCGGCACCGCCTGACGTTCAACCTTTTTGACCGGCTGGCGGACATGACGGACACCGATGTCGCCAAAGCCGAGTACCTGCAGGCGAAGGCGGAGCTCCAGAAGGAGCGTTCGACCCAGGACGCGAACGTCCGCGAGGCGTTTTATGCTTATAAGGAAGCGTTGATCCAGGTGAACACCAGCCTTTCGAAGATCAAATACCGGGAGAGGCAGGTCGACCTCCTGCGTCTCACCACGTCGATGCAGGACGCGCCCATTTCGTCGCTTCTCTCGGAGCTCGTGCAGCTCCAGGAGGACCGATTCGGGTACGTCCGGGCGATCGCCGACATTCACGGAGCGATTTCGAATTTGAACCGTCTCGTAGGCATTGACGGCTACTTCGGCAGCGAAAGCTAACAGCGGGGAACCTTATGGAAAATCAGGACAGCGGCACAGGCACCAAACCCGGATCCAAGAAGAAGCTTTTGAAGATCGTCGTGATCATCGTGGTCCTGGTGATGGGTTACGCCTTCATCTCCAAGCACCTCTCGTTCATCGGCGGCTTTCCGATCTTCAAGAAGAAGTCGAAGGACATCGATAAGAAGAGCATTTCGGAGATCCCGCTGCCGGTCAAGGCCTACAAGATTTCGCTCGTCGATTTCACGGATTCGTTGCCGGCCCTCGGGACCGTCAAAGGCTATCGTGAGATCGACCTCAAATTCGCCGAATCGGGTTATCTCGAATATGTCAATTTTAAGGACGGAGAAAAGGTGGTCGAAGGCGATATCATCGGCAGTCTGGATCAGCGGGAGGCGCTTCTCAAGCTCGAGTACGCCAAAAACGAGCTCGAAAAGAGCCAGAAGCTCTTCGATATCGGCTCCATCATCGAGCTCAAGCTCAATCAAACCAAACTCGAATATCAGTCGGCCCGCATGGACTACGAGAAGACGAACCTGATCGCTCCTTACGACGGGTACATCGGGACCATCGAGGTCGACAAGGGTGACTTTGTCACGCCGAATGACATCATCGGGTCTTTCGTGAGCCTGGCCGATTCCTACGTCGAATTCGGCATCATCGAAAAAGACATCGCCAAGGTCCGTATCGGCCAGCCGGTGACCCTGACCGTTGATTCGTATCCCCAGGACGTGTTTGACGGCGAAATCGAGTCCGTGTCGCCCATCGTCGAGGGCAAATCAAGGACCTTCAAGGTGAAGGCGCGCGTCACGAACGAGGACGAGAAGCTCAAAGCCGGCATGTTCGGACGCGTCGCGGTCATGATCTACGAGAAACCCAACGCGCTTATTATTCCGAGCGCGGCCTTCAAGAAGAAAGACGATGAATATTTCGTCTACGTGATCCATCCCGAAAAGAGCGAGTCCCAGCCGGCCCCCGAAGAACAGAAGGGCAAGAAGGCCAAGAAGGCGGCGAAGGCGGAACAAGAGAAGGCAGCCGAGCAAGCGGCGCCTGAAAACGGGGCGGAGCCTGAGGGCGGAGCGGTCGATCAGGTGGGAGAAAAGGGCAAGGCTGCGGTGACGGGTCTTCCTCCGGGAGCAGGGCCGGCTCCGGCGGCGGCCGGAGAGGACGAGGTTCTGTACGGGACCGTCGAAATCCGGCCCGTTCAAATTGCTTACACGACGCCGGATGCCGTCGAGCTCAAGGCAGGATTGGAAGAAGGGGAACTCATCATCGCCGACCTTCAGCAGGAATTTGAAGAAAAAGCGCGCGTGGAAGTGACCGAGGTTCAGGAAAATATTTTTTAATTAAAGCTGATATACAATATAAATTTTTAATCGATTAATTTCTAATGTAACTCTATTCAATATATAGAGTTACAGTATAATGATCCGCCTCATTAGATTCGGTTTTACGTACTGCCTGCCCCCATTTCCGCCCCTTTTGTCCTTTACTCGTTTGAATACTTGGGCTGAACAATGTATATTTATACTTAAAAACGTATACTTTGATTTTACCCAGATAAAGGCGGTCTATGTCTCTACCGAGCACGTGCGTCAAACGACCGGTTTCGGTCCTCATGTTCTACGCCGGTGTCCTTCTCTTCGGCATCATCTCGCTGTCTTTTCTGCGGCAGGAGCTTTTTCCACCCATCAGCTACCCCAAGCTTTCGATCGTCACGCACTACGAGAACGCCGCGCCGGAAGAAATCGAGAACCTGATCACAAAGCCCATTGAAGAGGCGGTGGGCAGCACGGCCGGCCTGAAGAGCATGACGTCGACTTCGCGCGAGGGTTTGTCGGTCGTCGTGGCCGAATTCGGATGGGACCAGAACATGGACTTCGCCGCGCTCGGCGTGCGTGAAAAGATCGATCTCATGAAGTCCCGCCTCCCGCGGGATTCCCAGGAACCGACGGTCGTCAAATTCAATCCTTTTGAACTCCCCGTCATGACCTTGAGTATTTCGAGCGAAAACAGGACGGGGGTCAGGCTCAAACGCTTCTCCGAAAAATGGTTTAAGGACGAAATCGAAAAAATCAGCGGCGTCGCTTCAGCGGTCGTCTCGGGCGGTGAAGACGAGGAAATCCTGGTCGCCGTCGACCAGGGGCGCCTCAAAGCGTCGGGCATCGGAGTCGCCGATCTCTCAAAAGCCTTGGCCGCGGCCAATCTCAACTACCCGGGCGGAACGATCAAGGAGAGCTTTTATGAGTACCTCGTCCGCACGATGGGGGAATTCAAAAAAATCGACGATATCGGCAAGGTGCCGGTCGCCAAAGGCCATGACTCACAGGCGTCCCATATTCCGAAGGAACAGGCGGAGGCCGAGCAAAATCCCGGGCTCATTCTCCTTCAGGACCTCGCCAAGATTCAGAGGACCGTGCAGCCCCGCACGAGTTTTTCGCGCTTCAACGGAAGAGAGAACGTCACGATATCCGTTCAGAAGCAGGCCAGCGCGAACACGATCCAGGTCGTGAATCAGGTCAAAAAGAGGCTGAATGAACTGGACGCCCAGCTCCCAAAAGACATCAAGGTGGACGTTGTTTATGACCAGTCAGACTTCATCCAAAGCGCGATCAACGGCGTCCGGGACGCCGCCGTTCAGGGCGGATTTCTTGCCTTCTTCGTTCTTCTGATATTCCTGAGACAGGTATTGACCTCGACCCTGGTCATGATCATCACCCCGGTCACGGTGCTGGCAACGTTTACCCTCATGTATTTCATGGGCATCTCGCTCAATGTCATCTCTCTCGGCGGCATCGCCCTCGGCGTCGGCATGCTCACGGACAACGCCATCGTTCTCATCGAGAACGCCTTCCGCCGGTTCAACGAGTTCCCGGAGTTCGATTTCCGAGAGAATATCCGGATCGCTTCCGAAGAAGTCATCGCGCCGATGTTCGCCTCGACGTTCACCACGATCGCCGTGTTCCTTCCCATGATCTTTGTCACCGGCATCGCGGGACAGATCTTTAAGGAGCTGGCATGGGTCGTCGTCGCAACACAGGTGATTTCGATCATCATCGCTTTCACGCTTCTGCCTGTGCTGATGGTCAAGTTCAAGGTGCGCGGCAATCCGGAAGAGGCCCGGCACGGCAGAATGTACAATACGCTCGACACTCTCGGCCGGCCCATCACCTGGCTTCAGAACTATTTCCAGGTGCTGGTGCCCGCGTTCATGAAGCACCGCAAGCGGAACCTCCTCATCATCTTCGGGCTTTTTGTGGTCTCCATGTTCGTTTTGACGCGCCTCGACCGCGTCATGATGCCGAAGATCGACCAGGGGCAGTTTATGATCAAGGTCGACATGCCGGTGGGCACCAGGGTCGAATTCACGAACCACATCACGCGCGTCGTCGAGAAATTTACGTCAAAAATCCCCGAGGTCAAAAACATATCAACCATCGTGGGCTCATCTCACGGCAGCTCGTCCAAGGAAATCCTGCAGAGGATCGGGTCGCATCAGGCCCAGATGATCGTCAATCTCAAGCCCGGCCGAAAACGCTCCACGGACGAGGTTGTCCAATACATCCGATCGCAGTTTCTGCTTCCCCATTGGCGAAAGCTGCTGAAGGGCGCGCGCGTGAGTTATTTTCTTTATGAATCCGCGTTTCAGATCGGGAGCGACGAATCGGCGCCGATCGTGATCGACGTCAAAGGGAACAACATGGCGACGCTGAAGCGCATTGCGGACAATCTTCAGTCGGACCTTGGGAAGATCAAGGGCGTTTTTGACGTGTCCGACAGCTTTCCGGAGAGCTCGCCCGAGACGAAGATTAATGTCAACAAAGACAAAGCGAGCTATTACCGGCTGTCCGTGACGGATTTGGCGACCGCCGCGCACATTTCGATCAAAGGCATCGTCGCGACGACGTTCAAGGAAGAGGGGAAAGAGCTCCCCGTCCGCGTGGTGCTGGAAGAAGGGTACAGGGACGACGTGTCAAAGCTTCCTAATCTCCTCATGCATTCGCCCCTCGGCTTGGAGGTCCCCCTCGCCGAGCTTGTCACTTTTACGGTCGGCCGCGGCCCGAGCGAAATCAAGCGCATCGGCCAGGAGAGGACGATCCAGGTCTTCGGAAAATTCTTCGGAAGGTCTTTTAAAGACGTCATGCAGGACGTGAACGCGGTGATGAAGTCCTCGAGGCCGCCCGAGGGTTACGCGATTGAAGTGGCCGGCGCGAGCCTTGAGATGGAAGAATCTTTCGCCAGCCTGCGCATGGCACTGATGCTTTCGATTCTGCTCGTTTACATGATCATGGCCGCGCAGTTCGAGTCCTATTTCCAGCCTTTTATTATCATGTTCACGATGCCGCTCGCGCTGATCGGCGTGGCCTTGTCCCTGTTTATCACCCACACTCCGGTGAGCGTGGTCGTCCTCCTGGGCGTTATTCTTCTTGGAGGCATCGTCGTCAACAACGGCATTATTCTCATTGATTTTGCGAACCAGATGCTGGGTGAGGGCAAGCCGCTCGCCGAAGCCGCCGTAAAGGCGAGCGCCACACGATTCCGGCCCATCATGATGACGGCTTTTTCGAGTATCTTGGGCCTGCTTCCCCTCGCCATGGGCCTGGATGAAGGCTCAAAGCTCCAGGCTCCTATGGCCATCGCGGTCATGGGCGGGCTTCTCGTCGCGACCTTCTTGACCCTCGTCGTCATTCCGGCCCTTCTTGTCGGCGCTTCCAATTTGAGAGAGAAGTACTTCGCCAAAAAGGCGCCTGCGTTGTCTCCCGTCGAGGGAGACGCGCCGCTCGAAGGAAACACCCCTTGAGCCTTCCTGAATTCTCGATCCGCCGACCCGTGACGGTGATCATGCTGGTCATGATCGTCATTATTCTGGGCCTTGTTTCGCTCGTGAAACTGCCCGTCGAGCTCTATCCGAACACGAGCTTCGGCGAAATCAGCATCATCATTTATGTGCGCGGGCAGATTCCTCCGAGTGAAGTCGAATCCCAGGTGACAAAGCACGTCGAGGACGCGGTCTCGACGGTGTCGAACCTCCGGCAGGTCATTTCGATCTCGAAGGAAGGGGAATCGACTGTCGTCTTGAGCTTCGATCCGGGCACAGACATGGATTTCGCGGCGCTGGAAGTCCGTGAAAAATTCTCCCGCGTCTCGCATAAGCTCCCCAAGGAAATCGAGAAGCCCATCATCGCCCAGTTCAAGCAGCACGACGTCCCCATCCTCATCTTTGCCGTGACGAGCCCCGTCCGGCCGCCGGAAATCATCCGTCGTTTGGTCGACGAATCTTTGAAGGAGAACCTGAAGCGGGTCAACGGCGTGGCCAACGTGGAGGTCGCGGGCGGCCGCGAACGGAAGATTCTTGTCGAAATCGACCAGCAGAAAATGGTCGCTTACGGCGTTGCCATGGACGAAATCACGGGCACGCTGTCCGCCAACAACCTCAATCTGCTCTCCGGCGAGGTCGAGCGGACCGAGGACAAACTGCTGATCCGCATGATCGGTGAATTCGACAGCATGGCGCAGATCCGGAACATGGGAATCAAGCTGACGGAGTACGGGTCGATCCTGCGGGTGGGAGACGTCGCGACCGTCAAAGACGATTACCTGGAGCCGGGAGGTTACGCGCGATATAACCGCGACGACATCGTGTCCATCTACATCCAGAAGGAAACGACCGCGAACACCATCAAGGTTGTCAAAGGGGTGCTGGACGAGGTTGAGCGGGTGAAGAAAAAGTTTCCGCGGGATGTTCAGCTTGTCCCCACTTCCAACGGCGCTACCTTGATCAAAAACGCGATAGACAGCCTTGACACTTCGCTTCTGCAGGGCGCCGTGCTCGTCTTTCTGATCTTTTTCCTTTTCCTTTTCAGGCTTTCGAAATTTCAGCTGTTGTTCGTGTGCGGCTGCCTCGTCATGGCCCTGATCCTGAAAGGGATCCCGCTGCTCATCCTATTTTTGGGGCTCCTCACTCTGTTATTTATCCGCCCGCGCTGGAGATCCATCATCGTCATCAATATCCCGATACCCGTCTCCGTTATCGCGACGTTTCTATTCATGAGATTTTCAGGTTTGACCCTCAACGTTATGACGCTGTTCGGACTCGCGATCAGCACCGGGCATCTCGTGGACAGCTCAATCGTCATTTTTGACAATATTCTCAAAAAACGCGAAGAGGGCATGCCGGTCCGGGAAGCCGCAATCGAAGGCAGCCGGGAGCTCGTGCTTGCGATATGCGCTTCGACGATGGCATCGGTCATCGTTTTTCTCCCGCTCATATTCATGAGCAAGGACATTCAGCTTCTGTATTCCAGCATGGCGATGACGGTCATCGTCTCTCTTTTGATTTCTCTCGTTTGCGCTCTCACCCTGGTACCCCTGATGTGTTCGATTCCTTTTTTTGCCGCTCACATGATAGTCAGGAAAAAAAGGCCCGGAGAAAAGGAATGGCTGGATCACGTTTATGTGCATGAGCGCAACCTGATGACCAAAGCTCTGCGCAACGCTCCCAAGACGATTGTCATCGGCTTGGTCGTTTTCGCCGTATCTTTATTGGTTGTCAGCCGAATGCCCGTCGAATACATGGGCAGCACCGAGCAAAACAAGTTCACGATTTTTATCGAAATGCCGACCGGGACCCGCCTCGATATCACAAACGACACCGTGAAAAGGCTCGAAAAGGTGCTTAAAGGGTATCCGGAGGTGAAAAACACGACGTCGCGCGTCGAGCCGTGGTCTTCGAAGATATACGTGGAGCTTGTCCCGGCGACTATGAGAAAGCGGTCAACGTCCCAGGTGATAGAAACTTTGCGTCCGCAGGCCGCCCGCCTCAAGCCGGCGTTTATCTATTTTGAAGAAGAAGAGCAGGTGGGTACAAAGGAAATAACGCTCGAGGTGTTCGGATACGATTACGCGGTTTTGAGGCAATTGGCCATCGGCATCGCGAACCGCCTCGAATCCATCTCCGGTTTGACGGACATGAAGATCCGGATGAGAGAAGGCCGTCCGGAAATGGGCATTATCGTCGATAAGTCGCGGGCAGCCACCCTGAATGTCACGACGCAGGCCGTCGCCGATCAGGTTCACGCGAGTATGAGGGGCCTCCGCGCCACGCTCTTCCGGGAAGAAGCGAGGGAGGTCGAGACGATCACCCGTCTGCAGGAGAAATACCGGAAAACGTTCCGCGATCTGTACAAAATGATCATCAGCGATCCTTATGGCAACCCCGTGCTTCTCGAGCAAGTCGCAAACTTCAAGTTTGATCTCGGACCGAGCGAGATTTGGAGAAAGAACAAGGACCGCATGATCCAGGTCAGCGCCAATTTGGGCAAGATCCCGCTCAGCACGGCGGTTGCAAAGGTGCATGAGAAACTGGCCGATCTCGATTTTCCGGAAGATTATTACTACCGGGTAGGCGGCGACTATTCGAACCTCATCAAAATGAAGAACGAAATGAACCTCGTCATATCCATGGTTCTCATCCTGATTTACCTCGTGCTCGCGTCGCTTTTTGAATCTTTTACGGAACCGCTTCTCATCATGACGGCCATTCCGCTGGCGCTGGCAGGCGCGGTCGTGGGTCTGTTTCTGGGTCCTCGGACGATCGGGATCGGCGCGATGCTGGGGATGATGATGCTGGCGGGCCTGTCGACAAACCACTCCATCGTCTTGATTGACCGGATCAACTTCTTTATGCGCGAGAAAAAAATGAAGCCGCTTAAAGCGGTGATTCGGGCCAATAAGGACCGTTTGAGGCCGATCCTCTTGACGGATCTCACGACCATCCTGGGCCTCGTGCCGATGGCGATTGACCACAGCCCCAGCGCCAATCTCTGGTCGCCCGTGGCATGGACCGTCATCGGCGGGCTCGTTTCCTCCCTCATTTTGACCCTTATTGGAATGCCCTCGTTCTTCTTCGTTTTCCTCTGGTTGCGCGAAAAAGCAGTTCTCCTGCCCAAGATTTTCAATCGTAAAGTTCCAGTCAATACAACCCCCTAAAATCAATCGTTTGTAAGCCATGAGTCTTTAGAGGCTTACAAATTGAGTAGGTCTGATTCATAGGTTAATAGATTAAATATCTTAATAGCATGTCGCCTTGAATTGCCCCTACCCTGAGGGCATACTTTTGCTACCGGTGGTTAGTGTAAGTCCTAGTTAAAACAAAGAGATAGAGCAATTCAGTTGAGCAAAGCGACTCATGTGTGAACATGAATTGACGCGATTCATTGTGTTGTTTATTTGTTCCATATTTAAAACATTTTATAAGTTTGGTTTTAGAACGGTGCATATAGCATAAAAATGGACGAACATCACTACCAAGACAAGTTTAAGTCTTCTTTCGGATGGAAGATAAAGCTTCTTTCTTCCCTCCTCGTGGCGACTTTTTCCTTCCAGCAAGCCTCCTACGCCGCTGACGACTACACCGACAATCTGCGCCGCAAAACGCAAGACCGCTTTGCCCCCGACTACGTCAAGAAGCGCGCCGCCCAAAAAGACCAGCTCGTCAACCAGCAGAATTACGTCGAAGGCGTCAACGAAGACGACAACCTCCTGCAGAACCTCCGGAAGAAAAAGAAGCCGTACGAGGAAGAGGACCCGAAACGCGGCGGCGCTCATCGGGACCAGCAGCAGGGAGACGCGCCGAATTGGGAGCTTGTCGATTTCAGCGAACTCGGCATCCCGCAGGGCCTGCAGGTTTTTACCTACGACGAGAGCGGGAAACTGCTTTACACGACCTACTACGACATCAGCAACGTGGACTCATCCCAATGGCTGGCGGAAGGGAAGGAGGTCGACGGCAAGGACGGCGAGAAACTTTTTGTCGGCCACACCGAAATCGACGTCAGCGGACTTACGCCCGTCAGCCGAACGCATTACAAGGACATCGGCAGCGAACGCGTCGTGGATTACGTCGAATCGAATTTTATCGAAGGCCGGGCGTTTCTGGTCACCGTCTATGATCATAATTCAGACGGTGCGGTAACGACATCCAAGACGTACAACCTGGAAGACACCGATATCGACCCGTCCAAGGACGGTTTTAAAGACCAGCTCAGCGACTCGCTCCTTGTCCGCATGGAAGAGTTTGAAGACGATCCCACCGAAGACGACAAGCTCAAAGTCCGCGTCAAGGACGCCTATGACAATTACTCGATTGAAGACGGAGTCAATACGCCCCACTCGTTCACGGCTTATGATTACAATTCCGAAGGAGCCTTGACCAATACCCGGAAGTACGACATCAGCGATTACATCAACGGCGGCAATTGGGAAGAGGTCAAAGCGGCGCTCCTGTCCGGCGGGACCGATTACGAAAACCTGCTGGAAGAAGTCATCGATTACCTGGGGGCCAAAGGGAGCGAGGTGCCGAGCCAGCGTTTTAGGTATCAGGACGGTGAGATCGTCGAACGCGAGGATTTCTTCTACCACGATTACCAGCCCAAATACTCCAAGAACTCCCGCCACATCCTGGTCAATTCCTACTTGTTCGACACGACAGGGCTGAGCGACGCGGAAGCCAAGCAGAAATCGAGCGGCGACATCGAGTTCGACGATGACGGCAACCTCATCCGGGGTTCGTTCACGGGCACGCTGGTCAGCGAATCCGTGTATAAAGACGGCAAGCTGGACCAGTCGTTTAACTACGAGTTGCAGGAGGACGGAACCTACCGGATCGTCGAGCGGACCGATTACGTCCGCGACGGCTCGAAGCTTATCATTTACACGTTCGATACGACCGGGCTTTCGATATCCGATGCGCGTAAAAAGGTCTCGGGCGAGCTCAAATTCGACGACGACGGCAATCTCATCAGCGGCTCGTTCACGGGCAAGCTCGTTTCTGAAACCCGTTCGATCAACGGCAATCCCGACCAGTCGTTCACTTACGCGTTGAACGACGACGGAACGTATTCGATTTCTCAAAGGGTCGATTACGTGTATGTCAACGGGCAGCAGATCGCATACACGTTCGACACGTCCGGCCTGTCGATGTCTGAAGCGCGCCAGAAGGCTTCGGGCGAGCTCAAATTCGACGACAACGGCAATCTCATCAGCGGCTCGTTCACGGGCAAACTCGTTTCTGAAACCCGTTCGATGCATGGCCGGATCAGCCAGACCTTCACCTACGAGAAAAACGCCGACGGCACCTATTCGATCGTCGAGAGAACAGATTACATTTACAAGAACGGCCAGCTCATCGCCTCTTACGTCTTCGACACCACCGGTCTCTCCATGTCCGAAGCCCGTGAGAAGGCGTCTGGCGTTCTTGTTTTTGATGCAAACGGGAACCTGATCTCGGGTTCGTTCAAGGGCGTTCTGAAGTCCGAGAACACCTTCAAGAACGGCCGGATCAGCCAGACCTTCACCTACGAGAAAAACGCCGACGGCACCTATTCGATCGTCGAGAGAACAGATTACATTTACAAGAACGGCCAGCTCATCGCCTCTTACGTCTTC
>OBEQ010832867.1_pt1 | contig 12833 bp, 6 predicted proteins | sample 1670901 | NCBI WGS metagenome assembly OBEQ01 (sample SAMEA104232315, study PRJEB22302) | groundwater metagenome | biome: forest; feature: aquifer; material: groundwater | place: USA | collected 2011-08-07 | depth 5.4 m
CAGGTAATAAACCTGGCCGCCGCGGCGGATTTCGCGCAGGCAGGCCTCGCGAATCACCGCGCGGTTCACCTCGCTGATGAAGGTCTTGACCGACAGGCGCCCTTCCGGTGCGGTGGTGATCAGGGAGATGTCGCGCAGGCCGGACAGCGACAGGTTCAGGGTGCGCGGGATGGGGGTGGCGGTCATGGCCAGAATGTCCGCTTCGCTGCGCAGTTTTTTCAGGCGCTCCTTCTGACGCACGCCGAAGCGGTGCTCTTCGTCGATGATGACAAGCCCGAGACGCTTGAAGCGCACGTCTTCCTGCAGCAGGCGATGGGTGCCGATGACGATGTCCACCGACCCGTCGGCGAGCGCCGTCAGCACCTTGCGCTGATCGGCCGGACTGCGAAAGCGTGACAACAGCTCGATGCGGAACGGCAGCCCGGTCGCTCTCGACGTCCTGTCTCCCGCGACATTTGTGCGTCCCTGCACATCAGCGAAGCGGTCCTGGAAGTTCTGGAAATGCTGCTGCGCGAGCAGTGTGGTCGGGACCAGCACCACGACCTGCGTCTTGCCCATGACCGCGAGAAACGTCGCGCGTATCGCCACTTCGGTCTTGCCGAAACCAACGTCCCCGCACACCAGCCGGTCCATGGGTTTGGTGGATTGCATGTCCAGCAGGACCTCCTGAATGGCCCGTTCCTGATCGGGGGTTTCCTCGAACGGAAAAGCGCCGGCGAAGGATTGATAATGCTCGTCCGGAAGCGGGAAGGCATGTCCCTGACGCGCCGCGCGCAAGGCGTAGATCTCGAGCAATTCCGCGGCCGCGTCATGGGCCTTGGCGAGTGCGCGGCGTTTGGCCTTTTCCCAAGCCTCGCCGCCGAGCTTGTGCAGCGGCGCCTGTTCCGGGTCGGTGCCGGTGTAGCGGCTGATGAGGTGCAGCGATAACACCGGGATGTACAGCTTGTCGCCGTCGGCGTATTCAAGCGCGAGAAATTCCGCCGGGCCGTCGCCGATATCCAGCGTTTGCAAGCCGAGATAACGCCCCACGCCATGGTCCTCATGCACCACCGGATCGCCGATCTTGAGTTCCGCGAGACTGCGGATGATCGCCGCTGGCTCGCGTTCGCCGCGCACGCGGCGGCGGCGTTGTGCGGCGCGCTCGCCGTAGAGTTGCGCCTCGGTGATGACCGCGATGCCGGATTCCTTGAGGAGCAGGCCTTTTTCCAGGTCGGCGACCGTCAGGCCGAGCTTTGTGTTACCGTGGAGAAACGCATGCCAGCCGGAGACATCCTCCGGCGGGTGACGATGTTCCTGCAAAAGGCCTCGCAGCGTCTCGCGCCGGCCGGCGGATTCCGCGACAACCAGGATGCGCCCCGGAAAATCACGCAAGTACTGAAACAGCGCATCATAAGGCGTGTCGGATTTGTGATCGACGGGGAGGCTGGCCGGCGGACGCGTGCCATAAGCAACCAGCTTCTTGTTATTTTCCGCCTGTCCTGCCGTTGAATTTTCTTCGGTAGTGAATTCCAGCAATTCCACCTGCGGCCATGCCTTCAGGCCCACAACGAATTCATCCCTGGTTATGAAGATTTCCGAAGGTTCCAGTAACGGACGTTCGATGTCGTGGCGCATCTCGCTGTAGCGCTGCAAGGTTTCCTGCTGGAATATTCCGGCGGCTTCGCTGGTGCCGGCCTCAAGCAAACACAGCGTGTCTTTCGGCAGATAGTCGAAGATTGTCGCCATGTTCGGGAAAAACAACGGTAGATAATATTCGGCGCCGGACGAACTGATGCCTTTGCTGATATCGCGGTAGAGTGGGACCTTCTGCGGATCGCCCTCGAAGCGCGCGCGGAACGCCTGACGGAATTTCTGGATGGCCGCTTCGGTCATCGGAAATTCGCGCGCCGGCAGTAGCTGGATGACCTTCATGGTGTTGCCGGAACGCTGTGTCGCCGGGTCGAATTCGCGGATGGATTCCACCTGATCGCCGAACAGGTCGATGCGATAGGGCTGATGACTGCCCGCTGGGAATAAATCAATGAGTCCGCCGCGGATCGCGAACTCGCCGGCCTCCATGACCTGCGACACGTTGTGGTAATTGGCGTGGATCAACTGCTCGCGCAACTGCTGGATGTCGAGCCGGTCGCCGAGCTTGAGCAGGAAACTGTGCCCGGTGACAAAATCCCTCGGCGGCAGGCGGTGCAGGAGCGTGAAAACGGATGCCAGCCCCACGCCGCGCGTCAGGCCCGGAAGACGATAGAGCGTCTCCAAACGCTGGGAGATGATGTCCTGGTGCGGCGAGAACACATCGTAGGGCAGGCTCTCCCAGTCCGGCAGAGGCAGGATGGGCAGGTCGCTGGCGTAGAAACGAATCTCGTCTTCCAGTCGCTGGGCGGAGAAGCTGCTGACGGTAATAATCAGCAGTGGCCCGTGGCGATCTGCGGCGGCCGAGGCGATGGCCAGGCCGCGTCCGCTGCCGGCCAGCCCGCCCCAGGCGTAGCTCTCCCCTGGATGCGTGGGCAGAATCGGCTTAAGTGGCGAATCCAAGTGTTTTCTTGATGCTAGCGGTCCAAGACTCCTGCCGGCCAAGCGGCAAGGCTGGCTATTCTACCCTATGTCGCCGCCGGGATGCCCCCGGATGTAATTCCAAAAAGTCTTGTCACAGGAGGGAGTTACAGGCATAATCTAATCCAGATCAATAATAGTTGACTCTAAGTTAACAGATACCATTGCTACATAACCGAGGAGAATGGCTGAATGGCGACGAAACGTCCGCGCTTTAAGGTTGGTGATACGGTTTTTTATCCTTCCGCAGGTGTTGGCGCAATTCTAGCTGTCGAAGATATCTACCATTCCGGCCAGGTCGAGTCCTGTTTCGTCATCCGCATCCAGGATACCCAAATGACCGTCAAGGTGCCGCGCTCCAACCTGGAACGCAGCGGCATCCGTCCCTTGCTGGACGGCAAAAAACTCAAGGAACTGTTCAAGATCCTGTCCTCCAAGAGCAAGCGCCGCGTCACCGGCGGCAACTGGGCCGAACGCTGCAAGGACATCGAGCGCCGCATCAACTCCGGTTCCTGTCTCGAACTCGGTGAAGTGGTGCGTGACCTGACGCGCTGGAAGAAACAGTCCGGTTTGTCTTTCGAGGAATCCATGCTGCTCGAGACCGCCAACAGCTATCTCGCGCGCGAAGTCGCCGCGGTGCAGGGAATTGCCCCCGACGCTGCCAGGGTTCGTATCCTCAGTTATATCGAAGAACACGCCTGATTCTTCAGGCCGTAATTCGCATTACGTCCAGACGAACGCAGTAGGGCGACATTCTTGACCGGCGCTGACGGCATCTGGGCTCTCGTACCGGCGGGTGGCCAGGGCCTGCGCATGCAGGCGCCGTTGCCCAAGCAGTATCTTCCCCTTCTCGGTAGTCCCGTCATCCTGCACACGCTTGAACGCCTGTGCACGCATCCGCGCGTGCGCGGTGTCATGGTGGGTATCGCCGATCAGGATCGCCACTGGCAGATGCTGATCCCCATGCTCGCGAATCTCCCGAAGTTTCTCGGCAAGTATTCCGGCGGCGAGACCCGCGCGCAGACCGTGCTGAACGGCCTCAAGGCATTGAGCAAACATGCCAAGTCCGATGACTGGGTGCTGGTGCATGACGCGGTGCGTCCGTGCGTTCGTCATGCAGATATTGATAAACTGATCGCCGCGGTGGGGAATGATCCTGAGGGCGGTTTACTCGCACTGCCGGTTTCCGACACGGTCAAGCGCGTGGATAATGAAGGGCGCGTGATCGAGACGGTTAGGCGCGAAGGCTTGTGGCGCGCCGCCACGCCGCAGATGTTTCGCATCGGCGCATTGGCCAGTGCTTTGGAAACCGCGCTGAAGCAGGGCAGTGAGATCACAGACGAGGCCTCGGCGATCGAAGCCGCCGGAGGCCATCCGCGCGTCGTTGCCTGTCACGCGGACAACATCAAGGTCACGTTGCCGGAGGATTTGGCGTTGGCCGAGTTGTATTTGAAACAACAGCAGAGGAAGGCATGATACGCATCGGTCACGGTTACGACGTGCATCCGCTGGTTGCCGGGCGCGATCTGATTCTCGGCGGCGTAAAAATTCCGCACAGCAAGGGGCTGCACGGCCATTCCGACGCCGATGTTCTCGTTCACGCCATCTGCGACGCCTGCCTCGGCGCTGCCGGGCTTGGCGATATCGGCCAGCATTTTCCCGACACCGATGCGTTATACAAGAACATCGATAGCCGCAAGCTGCTGCGCAAAGTCAAAGAAGCCATAGCCGAGCGCGGCTGGAAAATCGCGAACGTCGACAGCACCATCGTCGCCCAGGCCCCGCGTGTCGCTCCGCATCTGCCGCAGATGATTCAAAATATTTCTACTGACCTCGATATTCCGCAGGAGAGCGTAAACATCAAAGCCACGACCACGGAAAAGCTGGGTTTTGCTGGGCGGGAAGAGGGTATTGCTGCGCATGCGGTGGTATTGCTTGAGCGATAGAGGCTTAATCTATTAAATTACTTCTTGTGAGGCGCTTTTAGAGGCACCCATTAGAAAATTCTAATATAGTTGTTCATAGTCAACAGGAGGATGCGTTCACAAGACACGCATTTACAATATCAATATTGTCTACATGATGCTGTTAAGAAACTCGCGTGAATCGCATCAATAAATATCTTTGCTTGACAACCATTTCCTGGGAAAGAACACTGCCCATATTAAAGCATGCCCGATAGCTGTTAAACACAGCCAAATAAAATTGCGATAAGAAAAAATAGCAATAAGAAATATTCAAGAATAATAGAAGCAAACTAGGCACAAAGGAGGAGATTATGGTAGGACTCGCCACTTGGGCAAATAAGCACAGCCATTGCCTGTTGTCATTGAATGCTTGTGCTAATAAGAGAAAGCTTATACAAGTCCCTCCAGCAGTAACACATAAATTCCGCAACGGTTTCTTCCGCATCGCATTAGCGATAAGCCTAGGGATTTTATGGTCTCCCGCTCACGCCGTGACTGCGCCCATAGGAGCCACATCTGGTTCATTTTCGGTAAGCCCAAGTGGGGCGGCGACTTACTCTATTCCCATCGTTGTGCCACCCGGCACCAACGGCATGGCCCCCAAACTTTCGCTTAATTACGACAGCCAGAGTGGCAATGGCTTGGTTGGTATGGGCTGGTCGATTGGTGGTTTATCGGTGATTCACCGTTGTGGCGCGACTATTGCTATCGATGGATTCAAGGGTGGGGTTAACTATGATGCCAACGATAAGTTTTGTTTGGATGGCGAGAGACTTATTTGGTCTGCTACAGACAGTTCATACCATACCCAGCATGAATCCTGGCAGAAAATCACCTTTTCCGGATCGGCCACGAATCCAACTTACTTTATCGTCAAGGCTAAAGATGGCACGGTAACCGAATACACAGCCCAAGTTCTTGCCGCCAATAATCCCTATGGGATCGTTCGCCTCTGGGCCCTTAGCAAAATTCAAGATACCAGCGGAAACGTGCTCACCATTAATTATGGCCAAGACACAACGAAAGGTGACTACTGGCCAGCGAACATTGTTTACAACGGTAACTACGTGATCTTCGACTATGAAGGACGTTCAGACATCACGCCGGCTTATGAGGGTGGCTCTGTCATCAAGACTACTCAACACTTAAAGACGATTCGTTCTTGCATTGACTCATATTGCACGGTGAATGGATCATTGGTGCGGAGTTACACCTTAACGTATGACAACAGCGGAGCTGTCGAGCGGTCGCGTCTGATAAACATTAAGGAGTGTGGGAGTGATGGTGTGTGTTTGAGTCCGATGGTTTTCGGAATGCAATCCAATACTATTGGCTTCGACCCACCGAAGTATTGGCTCCCCAGTAACGGCGGCGTCAACGGCAGTCAGGAACACAGCGCTGGCTATATGTTCACCGGCGACTTCAATGGCGACGGCAAGACCGATTACATGTGGAACAACGGGGGCTGGCAGGTTGCCCTGTCCAACGGCAACGGTTTCGATGCACCGAAGTATTGGCTCCCCAGTAACGGCGGCGTCAACGGCAGTCAGGAACACAGCGCTGGCTATATGTTCACCGGCGACTTCAATGGCGACGGCAAGACCGATTACATGTGGAACAACGGGGGCTGGCAGGTCGTTACATCTGCTGGGCCTGTCTCAGATTTATTGGTACAGATGACCAATGGCCTCGGCGTCCAGGCCACTATCACCTACAAACCCCTGACCGACAGCAGCGTGTATCACAAAGACAGCGGTTCTGGCTATCCCTACCAGGACGTGCAAGATGCCACCTACGTGGTGGCCCAGTACACCCAAAGCGACGGCCTCGGCGGAACGAATACCACCACGGCCTTTTATGATGGTCTGAAAAGACACCTCGCCGCCAATACCAGTTCGGGTTTCAGCTGGAGGAGCGTGGCCGACCCCACCGGACTGGTGACAACCACTTATTATAATCAGACCATCGATGGCACCGAAGGCACCGCGTATTTAAGTCTCACCACGGCCGGTAGCGCGACAGTCAAATCCATTACCAACAGCTGGACCCCGGTGACCTTGCAAACCGACGCGGCCGGCCGTGTTCAGCGTACCTTGGCGCGACTCGCCAGCACCGTCGAGGAAACTCGCGAGCTGGATAACAGCGTTGTGACCACCGTTAACACGAACTATTCTGGTTATGACGCTTACGGCAACCCCGGCACGATAACGGTCAACTTCAACGACGGTAACATCAAAACCACCACCAACACTTATAACAACGACATTACCAACTGGTACTTGGGCCAACTCACCAGTTCCCAGGTCTTGTCCCAGGCCCCTGGCCAACCATCGCTAACCCGTACCTCGTCCTTTGCATACGATGGGCTGAATCGGCTTTCTAGCGAAATCATCGAACCGAACGATACCGGCAATCTCAAGCTCACCACAACCTACGGCTATGACGCCTTCGGTAACCGTAATAAGAAGACAGTAACTGGCGCGGATATCACCCCGCGTGATGAATATACCCTGGTGTATTACGGTAATGGCCAGTACGTCTATACCAGAACCAATGCCGCGGGGCATGTTGAGAAGTACAACAGTTACGATGTTTACGGCAATGTGGCGAGCCTCACCGGCCCCAATAGCATCCCCACCAGTTGGAGCTACGACGGTTTTGGCAGGAAGATTGGCGAGACCCGTGCCGACGGTTCCACGACCACGATCACGTATCAATGTTGGGACGGCACCACGCCTGCCTCCGGCGTGGCTTGTCCCACCCCAGTGGGCACCAATGCCATGTACCGCGTCTATACCACGGCCAGCGGTTCGGGAAGCACGTACGCCTTCTATGACAGGCTCGGACGCGTTGTCCAGACCAATGTCAGAGGCTTCGGCGGCAACTATACCTACACGCAAACGAACTACGACAACCTGGGCCGCGTCGCCAGTGCCTCGCGGTCGGAGTTTAATAGTCCGCCGACACAGTACACGACCTATATCTACGACGATCTCGGCCGCGTGCTCACCGCTACGGCGCCGGGAAATCGGGTCACGACTAACGGTTACAATGGCCTCACCACGACCGCCACTTTCACGGCCCCGAACACGCAAACGCAAACCAAGAGCACGGTCAAAAACTCCCAAGGCAAGGTTGTGAGCAGCACCGACGCTGCCGGAACCATAAGTTATGTTTACGACGCAATTGGCAATCTGCTCCAAGTCACCGATCCGCTCGGCAACATCAGTACCATGACGTACAACATTCGCGGCTTCAAGACCGCCATGCATGACCCCGACATGGGTAACTGGAGCTATACCTATAACGCTTTGGGTCAGCTCCTGACCCAGAAAGATGCCAAGAACCAGACTATAACCATGGTTTACAACGACCCTCTCGGGCGCATGACCTCGCGTACTACGCCCGAGGGCACGAGCACTTGGACATACGACACCGCCGCCTATGGCAAGGGCAAGCTCGCGGCCGTGAGCAACAGCGCCGCCAACGAGTCCTACACTTACGATACCCTCGGCCGCCCAAGCACGGCCACCACCAGCATCGGCGGCGTGAGCTACGCCGTTACCACGGGCTATGACACCAACAGTCGCATCTATACCGTGGCATATCCCGAGACGGGCTTTACCTTGCGTCATTGTTACGATAGCTATGGTTTCCTGAATCGCATCGAGAATGCCGCGAACGCTACTCCTTGCAGCAGCAGTTTACCCGCGTTCTGGGTGCTGAGTTCCGTGGATGCTATGAACCGCAGCCTCAGCGAAACCTACGGCAATGGTCTGATCGGCACCCATGCCTATGACCCGACCACCAGCGACCTAACCACCATCAAAACTGGTATCAGCAGCAACCTGACCTCGGTCCAAAGTGAGACCTACGGCTTCGATGGGGCGGGTAACCTCTTAAGCCGCGGTTGGTGGGACGGCACTGCCAACCGAAGCGAAACCTTCGGCTACGACAACCTGAACCGCCTCAAAACCGTCACCGGTCCGGTGGCCAAGACCTATAACTACGACACTATCGGCAATATCACCTTTAAGTCCGATGTCGGTAATTACACCTATCCTGCGAGTGGCAGCAGCAGTGTACGGCCCCATGCCGTCAGTGGTACTTCCAACGGCGCCGTTACTACGACCTTCAGCTACGATGCCAACGGCAACATGCTGACCGGCAACGGCAAGACCGTCACCTATACCTCGTTCAACAAAGCCAAAACCATTAAAAAGGGCACTACCACCAGTACGCTCACGTACGATGCCAGTTTCAACCGCCTCATCAAGTCGAATTCGAGCGGAACGACGGTTTACATCGGCAAGCTGTATGAACGTTACACTGCGAGTGGTGGTGCTGTTACCCAAAAGCACTATATCTACGCCGGCAATAACATCATCGGCGTCTACAGCAAGGCCGGCGCCACTACCAGCACGCGTTACTTCCACACCGACAGCCTGGGCTCGGTCGACATCATCACCAACGAAACCGGTGGCGTGGTGCAGCGCCTGTCCTACGACGCCTGGGGCAAGCGCCGCAACACCAACGGCACCGATGCTGCCAGCATCACGGCACAGGCCACCCGCGGCTTCACCGCGCATGAACATGACGACGAAGTCACGCTCATCAACATGAATGCGCGGGAATACGACCCGATCATCGCCAGATTTATCTCGCCGGATACGATCGTCCCCGGCGCCCTGAACTCGCAGGCGTATAACCGCTACAGCTACACCTTGAATAATCCGCTGTCGTATACCGATCCGACGGGAAATTTCTCGTGGAGGAAGGCGGTGCAGAATATTGCAAGTGCTGTGGTGTTTGGCCCAAGTGTCAGCATTGCAGGCGCCTATGTTGCATCGCATAAACAAAATGTTGCCAACTTCACGAACAACGCTCTTTATAAAGTTTCGCAAATTAAATATGTCGGCGGGCTAATGAGTATTGGGATGCTTACGAATCAAGAGTTCGGTCTCATGTACGGCTGGTCGACGGGGGATTGGAAGACGGTGGCAAGAGCGCATGCCACGGGGACTGTGATTGCTGGAACTTATTGGGCAGGTGGTGCAGCCTTCGGACAATACAATGCGGCAACAAGCGCGTGTTATGCACAAGAGACCCTCGCTATTACCTATGCCGGACCAATTTATATGGCGGAATCAGCAGGTATTGGCTATGTAAGTAATTATTCTATGGCAATGATCTATGGTGCCTCTGCTCATGAAGCCAATCGAGCGGGTTTAAATGGAGCCTTTGGTGCAATAAAGACTGCTGGAATGCGTATTGGTTTTGAATATATGAAAATGAGCACAGATATGTCTTCTATGAAATCTGGTAATACTCTTCATGATCCAAACTCTGGAGATCTTTGGACCTATGGAAACAGACCAGGGGTTGATAGATCGCTCGTTGTTCTTTCAAGAATTCTAGAGACTGATGGAACCAAAAATTGGTTCTGGAAATATGATGGTATTCGAGATATTTTCAACCAAGTATCAAAGGTTCATGATTGGGTTAGTAGCTGGGCCTACAATAGTAGTGGAAGCTGGACCTCGTATGGAGTAGCGGGAGATACAGCATTTTCATTTTATAGTGTTGGCACTATGTTGCCCGCTGCAATCTACTCAATGGCAGCGCATGATAATGGTATTCGTAATTTGAATCAGTATATAAATAACTCAGGAATATAGGGAGTAATAATTATGGTGTAGGAATCGATTAAAGCGATTAAAGGGGCTAGGCTCAATTCTGATCGAGTTTTGCGCTCCTTGTCTGCTCGCTATTAAATCAAACCCGCTTCAACAACACATACACCGCCCCCGTCCCGCCATCGTTGGGACGAGCGGAGCAGAAGGCGAGCACCTCGCCTTTCTGACGCAGCCATGAATTGACCTTTCCCTTCAGCACCGGGAGTTTTCCTTCCGAGCTGTTTCCCTTGCCGTGAATGATGCGTACCACGCGCTTGTCCTGGTCGCGCGCGTTCTTGAGAAAAGTGTTCACGGCCTCGCGCGCCTGGACGACGGTGGCGCCGTGCAGGTCGAGTTCGGCTTCGATGGCGTATTGGCCGCGGCGTAATTTTCGGATGACGCTGTGTTGCAGGCCGGGGCGGGTGTAGAGCAGTTCGTCGCCGGTTTCGATTTCGGCCGGTTCGTAGTCGTCGGACAGCAGGTTGTCCATGACCTCGCGCTGGTCGCGCAGGGTCTGTTCGGGAACCGGTTTGCGGCGTTTGGGTTTGGGATGAATCTTGTCCTGTTTTACCGGGCGGATTTTGCCGACGGCCTTGCGGAACAGGTCGGGGTCGTCGTCATCCTGGTTGTCGGTGGACATCTCTTGACCCCGAATGATTATTCACTACAAATCCAGCGCGCTTCGCTTGCACTCAGCGCAGCTACAACTCCGGAAGAACAGCGCCTCGGCATCCGGCGGGTTACGCGCACAATACGCGCTAACCCGCCCTACATTAAGAATTATTTAATCACGTAGGGCGGATTAGGCGCGTAGCGCCGTAATCCGCCGCATGTCGGCGCGTTACGCTTCGCTAACGCGTCCTACATATATTATTTAAGCTTCTGCAGATAGCGATCCGCGTCCAGCGCCGCCATGCAGCCGGTGCCGGCGGAGGTGACAGCTTGGCGATATACGTGATCCTGCACGTCGCCGGCGGCGAATACGCCCGGGACGCTGGTGGTGGTGGCATCGCCTTTATCGCCGCATTTGGTCTTGATGTATCCGCCATGCATCTCAAGCTGGCCCTCGAAGATCGCGGTGTTAGGCGCATGGCCGATGGCGATGAACACGCCTTGCACGGCGAGATCTTTCTTCTTGCCGCTTTTGTCCTTGATGCGCACGCCGGTGACGCCGTTCTTGTCGCCGAGGATTTCGTCCACTTCATGGTTCCATTCGATGGATATATTGCCGCCCTTGGTTTTGGCGATGAGCTGGTCGATGAGGATGGCCTCGGCTTTGAAGGTGTCGCGCCGGTGCACCACGGTGACATGCTGGGCGATGTTGGATAGATAAAGTGCTTCTTCCACGGCAGTGTTGCCGCCGCCGATGACGGCGACTTTGTGACCTTTATAGAAGAATCCGTCGCAGGTGGCGCAACCGGACACACCCTTGCCTTTGAAGGTGGCTTCCGAGGGTATGCTGAGGTATTTGGCCGAGGCGCCGGTGGCGATGATCAGCGCGTCGCAGGTGTAAACCCCGGAGTCGCCGGTCAGACGGAACGGCTTTTGTTTGAGTTCCACCTTGTTGATATGGTCGAAAACGATCTCGGTCTTGAAGCGCTCGGCGTGCTTCTGCATGCGTTCCATCAGCGCCGGGCCCTGCAGGCCCTCGACGTCACCGGGCCAGTTGTCCACGTCGGTGGTGGTCATGAGCTGGCCGCCCTGTTCCAGGCCGGTGATGAGCACCGGGTTGAGATTGGCGCGCGCAGCGTAAACCGCGGCCGAGTAGCCGGCGGGGCCGGAGCCGAGAATGAGCAGCCGGCAGTGTTTGACCTTATCCATTATGCGGTAACTCCGTAGCGAGACAGGAAAACATTCGATAGACAAAAACCGCGGAAGTTCTTATCGTGCAGCCCCGATGGGGTCGCCGCGATTTCGTGCGTATGTTACGCCATGGACGCGAAGACGGTAAAGGAGAACGCATGCGTATTGGCATTCCGAAGGAAGTGAAGGTACGGGAAGGGCGCGTGGCCTTGATCCCGCCCGCCGTCGCCGAGCTGATCCAGCATGGTCACGAGGTATTCATCCAGTCGACCGCAGGTGTCGCGAGCGGGTACCCAGACGAGGATTACCGGCGCGTCGGTGCGCAGATCTTGCCTGATGCGGCTGCCCTGTACGGCCGCGTGCAGCTGCTGCTCAAGGTCAAGGAACCCATCGCCACAGAGTACGATCTGCTGCGCAAGGACCATATCCTGTTTTCCTACCTGCACCTGGCGGCCACGCCGAAGCTGGCGCAGGCGCTGAAGGATAAGGGGCTGACGGCGGTGGCGTTCGAAACCGTTGAGGCCAACGGAAAATTGCCGCTGCTTGCCCCCATGAGCGACATCGCCGGGCGTCTGTCGATCCATATTGGCACCACATTGCTGCATAGCCACGCGGGCGGGCGTGGTGTCATGCTCGGGGGAATGCCGTCCGCCGAACGCGGTCATGTGGTGATCCTGGGCGCGGGTGTTGCCGGCGGTAATGCGGCGGCGGTCGCTGCGGCGCTCGGCGCGCAGGTGACCGTATTCGCGCCGCGTCGCGAGGAGCTGGAACGCATGCATGCGCTTGGGCCGAACGTGCCCGCGTTCCCGCCTTTTCCACCTTTGTTTCCGGGGCGGGTTGC
>OBEQ010042791.1_pt1 | contig 12832 bp, 11 predicted proteins | sample 1670901 | NCBI WGS metagenome assembly OBEQ01 (sample SAMEA104232315, study PRJEB22302) | groundwater metagenome | biome: forest; feature: aquifer; material: groundwater | place: USA | collected 2011-08-07 | depth 5.4 m
ATCTGCTTTTAGTCTCAAATAGGCGCTTAAAAACCGCCCGGAAATAAATCCTAAAAAAATTCGTAGGATCTCGACAAAAAAGCAAAGGCAAATCGTCTTCCAGGGCATTGTTTTAAGAATAAAACGCCCTGGATTCTTGCATTGACTAAGTTGTCGGCGAGCATTGATAGGCGCTGGATTTTCGGAGCACACCTGTGAATTATTCATCCGTAATTTTCCATCTTCGGACTCACCGATCTTATGAAAAAGACGGGCCTCAGGAACAAAAATAGTTTTCCAGCCTCGGAGCGCGCCCCGCCAGCAAAAATCCAAATCTTCATAATCCAAAAAAAAGGTCGGGTCAAAACCACCAAGCATTTTAAATTTTTCTCGGTCAATCATGATGGCCCCTGCGCACCCCCATAGCACTTCAATGGACTTTCCACATTCACGATCCTGAAACGGAACCAAAAACGGGACTCCATAGGCCCCTAAATGCCAACGGTGATAAAATTTTTGAGCTCCGTGAACGACGTCTTTTCCTTCCCAGTCAAATTGAAGAGGATCTGTCGCAAGCGTATCTTCGCCAAAGGCATCCGTCAGTCGGGCCACGCAATCCGGGTCAAAGCGCATGTCGTTATTCACAAAAAAAATCTTTTCCCCGGCGGCCTTTTCTGCTCCGGCGTTATATCCCGGCCCTAATCCCCCATTGCTCAAAAGCCCGACCCACTGGACCCTTTGATATTTCTGAACGATTTCGCGGCTGTTGTCGATGCTCGCACTATCGACGACCAGAATTTCGAAATCCGGATAATTTTGCTGCACAAGAGAATCCAGACAGGCTGGAAGCAAATGGGCTCCGTTATAATTCAACACCACGATGCTGACTTTCGGTTTCACGTCGGGGGAATATTTTTCGAATACCAGGAAATTGTTTTTTGCAGTCCGTCGATTAATTTTGTTCGGGGCGTCCAGCCAAGAATCTTTTTTACTTTTGAACCATCAAGCCACTGACGATCAATCTCGCCGTGCAAACTTCCCCGCCCCTGGATATCAGGCTTTAACTTTTTTCCAGACAACCGGATAATTGTCTTCACAACATCAAGCACGGAAATCGGGCGGTTATGTCCGGCATTAAAAACTTCGCCTTTGATCTTTTCAATGCTTTCAGCCAACAATAAATACAAATCGACCACATCGTCAACGTACAAATAATCACGCTCCGGTGTGCCGTCACTTCGAATAATCGGCGCTTTATTTTGCAGCACACTGCGGATGGCATCTGGGACAATTCTGGAGAAATTCATATCGCCTGGGCCATAGATGTTTGCAAAACGAGTAATCACAATGGGCAGTCCGTAAGTTTTAAAATAACTCCGGGCAATCAAATCCGCACATGCCTTTGAAACATCGTAAGGATGTTCGGGCTGTAATGCAAAATCCTCGCGGTACGGCAATTTTTTATGCGTCCCGTATGCCTTGTCGCTTGAAGCCACGACAATAGCGCGGACAGTGTTTTTTCCCCGGCAAGCTTCAAGCAAGTTCCAGGTGCCTTGAATATTGGAATGGAATGTCGAAAGCGGAGACCGGTTTGCAATCCCGACAATCGTTTGCGCGCCCAAATGGTAAATCACCTCGGGTGAATATTCGTTAATGACACGCTCAACCACGGAATACTCCTCGAGCTTTCCGCGAATGCATGCCGCCTTCTTATCAAGACCGGAGCGGTAAAAATTTGATTCCGCAACTTCATCGCGAATGATCGCTACGATCTTGGCTCCCGCCTTATCCAAGCCTTGAGCCAAAGATGAGCCAACAAAACCCGTAACACCTGTGACCAACACTGTTTTTCCTGACCAATATTTTTTGTTCATGACCATACCTTCCAGGGGGCTTTTCCCTTTACCCAAAGTTCATTCAACATGATGGTGTCTTTATAAGTGTCCATGCATTTCCAATAAGATTCGTGTTGATAGGACATTAATTGCCCGTCTTTTGTTAATTTTTCAAGCGGCTCTTTTTCAAGGACGCAATCATCGGTCAAATAATCGAAGAATTTTTTATTAAAGACAAAAAACCCGCCATTAATCCATTGGTCCATTGAAGGTTTTTCCTGAAATCTTTTTACGCCTTTGTTTTCAATTTGAAGGAGACCGAATTGCGAAGGCGGGGTAACAGCCGTGACCGTGCCGATTTTTTTTTGTGCAAGATGGAAATCGACAAGGCTTTTAATATTAAGATCAGAAACCCCATCCCCATAAGTGACCATAAAAGTGTCCTCATCAATCAAGGGCTGGATCCGCTTTATTCTCCCGCCCGTATTCGTTTCTTCTCCCGTGTCCACAAATGTGATTTTCCATTGGTCTGTTTCTGGATGAAGCAAACGGAGTTCAGGCTGGGCTTTTGCAAAGTTCAATGAAAAGTCATGGTGTTTCCAGCTTAATTCTTTCATAAAATATTCTTTGACTGCCTGACTTTTGTATCCGAGACAGAGGATAAAGTCATCAAAGCCATAAGCGGCATAAATTTTCATGATGTGCCAAAGAATGGGGCGATCGCCGATTTCAATAAGAGGCTTTGGCAATGATTCGGTTTTTTCTTTCAGACGCGTTCCTTTTCCACCGCAAAGAATGACTACTTTCATTGTTTATTTCCTTTCTGTCTTTTCACAGCTTCGCCCTTTCAGTCACAGGGACTTACGAGTTTCAGTGCAAATTTACGGCTTTACTGCTTTGCTTCTACTCTACTAGTCAGGTCCCGGCGTCTTCCCGGGGTTTAATTTTTATAACTTCCAGACATCTCGGTTTTAACGGTTGTCTGCGAATGAAACCTTTTTTCTCAATGGCCCGCAAATGACTCAGGACAGAGCTTGGCGCAATATGAAAATGATCACCAATTTCTCGAATGGATGGAGGAAATGTTTGAATGCTTAGGAATGAAGCAATGAATTGAAGAACTTCGAGTTGTCTAGCTGTGAGTCCCGATGCCATTTTAGCCGATTAATCTCCGGTTTTTATCGAACAAGTGTAAGTATAGCTAACACCTGTTAGCATTGCAAGTTAGCCTAAAAAAATATTATTTCACTCTCTATATAACAATTTAGAACAATGGTAGACAGTCTGTAGCTGCTTATAAACGAAGGGGTTATGATTTTAACTTTTGGAAGAGCTTGGGGAATCCAGCAACAAGCCTATAGCAATAAAACCAGGGCAGGAAGACCGTATTCTTTATCGAATACTTTTGAATCATGAAGCCGCGGGAAGGAAAAAATTGCTCCCATACAAAACGTAAGCGTTTTTGCCAACCTCCAAGAGCGGAAAAATTATTGAAAAAAACATCCCAAATTCTGGGCTTCAGGGTAATAAATTTCGCAGACTTTTCCTCCGTTACGCCGGTCTTAAAAAGGGCCAGCCACCCTTCCGGAATTGGAGTTTGAAACCAATTCTGAGCATGGATAAAGCCTTGATAGCAGACAGCTCTCATTTCCTTATGATGAGCAAGCTTATAAAAGGCATCGCGGGCTTCGTCATTCTGACGATTGAGAAGCAAATGGATATCATAAAGCCAGATCAACTTTTGCTCATCATAATGATGCGCAATCCGATGAATACAGGCATGCAAAAGAGCGTGCTCCGGAGAAATGATTTTTATCTTCAGGCCAAAAATCTCAACCGAAACAGCTTGTTCAAGGACTTCTTCATAGCTCAAAACACCAGCAAACAGTTGAGGGTTACATAAGCGCCAATGCGCATCATAGATATGATTCACACCCAGGGCATCTTTGCCGGAAAAGGATTGTTGATATTGAGTAAATTTTCCACCCATAAACTCTTCAAAACGGTATCCTTGATCGGATGCGATTCGCCGTAAATTTTCAATTGAGTTTTCAGGAATAAAAAAATCCGTATCACTGCGAGTACGAAGATATGAAGCGGGATAATGGCTTAAAGACAGGGCAGCCCCTTTTAATAAAATGGGCTCAATTCCCTTTTCCGAAAGAGTTTGCGCCAATTGAACGAAGTCTTGTTGACGCAGCCCGTCAATGATAGCATCATTTTTCGCGGCCGCTGAAAGGGCCTCAATTAATCCGAGCGGCCTGTTTTTCCATTCGGACGAATTAGCAATCTTTTCATAAATCAGAAGCTGGATACCATCGTTTCGGGTCCTGGTCAAAAAATAGTTCTGAAACTCAATGGGAATGTCGGATTCCCACGTAAATGACCCACGAACGAATATATCCTTGATGATTTCCTGATAACATTCATCAAGATCCAGCTGTAACAGCTCTTTTGGCATAGTGAAAGATTAATCCATGAGCACTTTAAAAGAAAGCGTAATTTCGAAGCCCTCCACGACTAAAAAAACAAGCCCGTTCATTCCGCTTCTTTTAGTGTTCATTTTGTGGCGACTCGCATTTCTAACCTTTACTCATCCTCAATTCTTCGCCGACAATTACGAAGAAATCTATCGCGGGACCGTCGCCCGTGAAATGCTGACACAAACCCATCTCCCTCTTTGGGATTATCGCCCTGATAATTATTCGGGCGGATTTTATGTAATTGTAATCCTTTTGGCTGCATTTTTGAAACTTTTCGGATATTCCATGCTGACATTTAAATCCATTTCCATCGCAATTGGCGCACTCACACTTCTGACTTGGTTTTTTACACTAAAAAAACACCTTAACCCCACAGCCGCCTGGATTTTTGCGGGACTTTTCATCTTCGCACCCCAATCTGTCACGGGACTTTCTTCATCCGTCTTGGGGGACCATGCGGAAACTTTATTGCTAAGCGCTCTTAGTGTTTTGCTCTTTTTTAAGTTTTACTACGGTTCGGATGAACGCAAAACAACTTTTCTGACGTTTGGCCTTCTTGCAGGCTTCAGCCTATGGTTTGCTTACATTTACGGGCTGACATTAATCACGATTCTTATTTTTCAAACTCTTCACGCTCGGAAAGCAAAAATCATTCACCTGGTCTACGTCAGTTTTTCTTTCGTCCTAGGATTTTCATTATGGCTTTTTCTTTACAAAAAAAACGCCTTTCAGAGTTTCGAGGTCCAGGGGGCGCCGATCTGGAAATCATTTTCCCTGGAATATTTAATCGGTCCTTTTATCTCATGGAAAAAAATTATTTTCGCTCGGTTATTTCTAGAGACCCGCCACCGTCCCATGGGGTTGTTTTACGGTATCAATCTCGGAATTTATTTCTTATTTATAACGCTTTCAACCCTATTAGCGCTTATCAATCACAGCCCAGATCGTGAGCTTGCCATTCAGCCAAGACCGCCGCGCGCTGAAAAATTTTTCTTTATCGCCATCATAGTCCATCTTATCGCATGTCAGTTTTATGATGCCGCAGGCCTGCGTTTCTTGCTCCCCTGTTACCCCTTTTTTATTGCCTGGATTGCCTCACGACTGTCCCATCTCGGACGGATTCCCGCCACCACACGAAATTTTATTATTTGGGGATTAATCGCAAGCGGAATCCTTTCCACCACTGCACGATTTTCCTTGAGCTACCCAGGAGAGTTTCTAACGCGTAAGCCCTATTCTCTTGCCACTCTGGGATTTTCACCGATTCCCATCCCGGAGCGCATAAAATTCATTTTAAAGCAAACCACACCCGAAGAGACATTACCCGACCGCGTATCGGCCGTAATGGCCCTTGTCAGCCAAGCCAACCTGGAAAATGAGTCTGAAATTCAAACATTAAAAAATGAAGTCCCTTTGCCTTTACAGCCTTTTTTTGATTTCTTTCTGGAACGTGAACGCCTCATGCGCCGGGGCCTTTCCCAGGAAAATGCTAAAGATTACGCCGAAGCAGACACCCTTAGCCATTCGGCAACTGATTTATCTGCCCTTTTTAAAGAGCTGCGGGAAAACTCCTCCAAACCGGGATTTTTCAGGCCCGATTTTTTAAAAACCACGGGTACTTATTTATTTGATACGTGGGAAAAAGATCCCCAAAACCAGGCCGGCGCAATGAAACCTATCAACGATCTTCCGATCCAGATGCAAAATGAAATCTATCAAGGCGTTGGTTATAGACTTGCAGAAAAATTCTTATATTCCTTTAGCTCGCCTTTTAACTGGCAATGGAAAGATTGGAGAAATATCTCTCACGAATCCCCAGGGCTTTATCAGGGACTTCGCATCGCCTTGGATGTTTGGCAATTGCCGCCTAGTCTCTTTCCAGAAGAAATCAGGGGGAAATTATGATTTCCGAATCCAGCCTGCAACGCCTGGCATTAGTTGAGCTGAATCTATTAGAGCTTACGAAAAACGGTTATACGGAACTGAAGCTTAACGGTCATTGCATGTGGCCGGTTGTGCGCGACAGAGACCTGGTCAAGATTGAAAAGTTCCCCTATCAAAATCTAAAATTCGGAGATGTCGCCATCTTTCAAACAACTCCCGAAACTTTTCATGCCAACATTCTTTTTAGGACCTTAAAAGAATCCGAACTCAAAAATCCCCCTGAAAATTATGTGGGGAAAATTACAGGCATAAAACGAAACGGGGAAAACCATACGCCGGACAACAGGTCCAGACTTCAGAGATTTTGGCAAGCCGCTTTATGCCCTTCAAATCCTTACGGACTAGGACTGCCTAAAACTCTATTTCGTAAATTGAAGTGGTTGTTTCATTAAAATCATCATTTCACGGATCGACCGATCCAAACTCCCTTTAAAACGAAACCCCAAACGACCCAAAGCCTGAACCGAGATTTTGTAGGACAAATGATTCATAGCTTTTGCTTCAACCTTCCGGATTTCAAGTGACGGTAACAACCTGCGGATTTTCCCTGTAATCGTAGAAACACTGGCATGGGCAGTGGCTGCATGATAAGTCTTTCGTTTGAAATTCCGTGTTTTAATCAAAAAGATAATGATCCCCAAAGCATCCTGAAGATCCAGATAAGGGCGCCATTGATGAAGCGCTGTTTTCCAAACTGTGATTGCTTCTCCTTGAGTTGCCTGCCAGCAAAATTTATTGATTGCAGGTTGGACTGACATCACAGGTGCAAGGCCAAAAATGGTCCCGAAACGGACCGTGCAGTATTGAAGCCCGCGGATTCGTGCAAGTCCTTTTTCCGCTTTCAACTTTGACGCCGCATAGGGCGTTTGGGGTAAGAGATACGAACTACAGTCCTTGATCATTTTTGCGGAACTGGCGCTATAAACACTGGTCGTCGACGGAAAAAAGAAAAATGCGGATGCCTTTGCACAGGCTCTTGCACAGCGCAGAGCCCCTGCGGTATTAACGCTTTCAAATTCTTTCGCGCGAGCATAACTTTCCGATGGACGACTCAAGCCCGCCAGATGGATTAAACAATCACCAGCCTCAAGCCCCAATTTTTCAAAATCAAATGTACGGATATCCCCGCGGATGAACCTATATTTTTTTCGCGGTAGGCCCGAAAGCGCTGAAAGGCGCCCGGTGGAAAGATTATCAAGAAAAATAAGTTGAGCTTTGGGAAATTTGACTGGAAGGATGCGGATTAATGCGGAGCCCACATACCCTAGGGCACCGGTGACTACAATCTTCATGTTAACAAATGGAGGGAGCTGTCCTCAGAGCTTCAGCTGTTTTTTGAAGGCCTTGGAAAAAATCGGTAGGCGCAACGGACTTCAAGACGGCGCCCAAAGCTTCCGACGAAAATCTTACGGAGCCAACCTCGATTCGCTTGCGCTCTTCGGGCCATTCAATATGAGTAATCGATCCATTGCGAAAAACTGAGACGATTGAGTCGGCAATTTCGCGGATGGAATGATAATAGGGACTTGTTGCAAACCAGGAATCCCCCCAAAGAGAAAACTCATAGGCAGCACGAAACATAATGTCAGCGGCATCTTCCACATACGTTACATTCCGGATCTGGTCTCCAGGTCCAAAGATCTCAATCGGAGAACCACTCATGGCCTGGTGGATAAAATGATTGATAAAACCATATTCCGGCTGAGTTTTACCATAGGGCCCGTAAAGATTGGCAAAGCGTAAGATCACGGCACGAATGCCGTGGTAAGCCGAGTAAGAAAGGCAATATCTTTCGCTGAGGGCCTTATGAATAGAATAAATATCCAGAGGCTTACGCGGATGAGACTCGTCCACACGCTCTTTCTCGGGAATACCAATGACACTGGTCGTGGATGGATAAACCAACACCGCCTCGCGATTAAAAAAACGCATGGCCTCCAGGATTTTAAGCGTTGACTCGGCATTTGCTTCAGCGTCGGTTTTGGGATCCTGAATCGAAATGATGTGAGAAGTTTGCCCGGCGCAGTGGAAAATAATATCCTGATACGGAATGAACTCTTTTAAGAGTTTATTATTACAGACACTTCCGCGGACATAATGAATGCGGTCCCAAAACGGTTGCAAGTTTTTAGGAAGAGTTCCCGATGGCCATTCAAGAGAGTCTAAAACAGTAATTTCAGAACCCGGCTTTTGCAGGCAATGCCTGACAAGATGGGTCCCCAAAAAGCCGGCACCGCCCGTAATTAAGATACGCATAACTGTTTTTTTATCATGAGATCAATTCCTTGGTCAAGAGAATAGCGCGGGCGCCATCCAGTTTTTTTAATAAACGAAGACGAATCAGCCACAAAATTACGCTTCTCGATCGCAGAAAGTTCCCTTTCCACAGATTCGATGGGAATATTTTGCCCTAGGTTTTGGGCCGCATAAAAAATAATTTTTTCAAAAGCATCACGAAGCGTGTGCCCTTCTCCCGACCCAATCACAAAAAAGCCCCCTGAAACATCCTGAATGTTAGAGGCTGCACAGAGCAAAGCAAAGACAGCATCCTCAACAAAAAGATAATCGCGCATAAAAACGGCTCCCTCGTTAATTAATGTCAGAGGTTGGTTGTGAAGAGCGCGATAAACCATTTGATTCAAAATTCCCCGGTCATTCGCACTGGAAACCACACCTGGACCGTATAAATTTGAAAACCGTAAGGTCGTTGCAAAAAAAACTCCCTCACAGGCCGCTTTCAGCAATGCCTTTTCAGCCAAAAGTTTATGGCGATCATAGTCTGTGACAGGATGGTCCGGCTGGGATTCATTCACCGGAAGAGATTGCGGGATTCCACATTCAGTGGCCGTGCCTGAAAAAAGAACTGTTAGTTTTTGAAGCGACATTTCTTTTGCTGCATGAATTAAACTCAAAACAGGCATAACATTGATTTTATAATCCTCGGCCGGATTTTGGTCTGCCCAATAGGCGCTGGTCTGGGCCGCCAAATGAAAGACAATATCGATTCCCGGCAAAATTTTTTGCCATATTCCTGGCTCACTAACATCTCCCTGCAGCCACTCTAGTTCCCCTGAAGCGGATAGCAGTCTTGGCTTCCGACTCAAACATTTTATCTTCGCCCCCAGAGGCAAGAGATTAGCTAAAAGATTTCCTGCCAAATAACCACTGGCGCCGGTGATCAATACCCTCTTTCCATTAAAAAAAGAATTCATTATTTTATTCAACATAAACCTCGGGAACAAAATGGATCCATTTTCCGCCCGCTTCCTTGAATTTATTTTCTTTCTCTAGAATTTCTTTTGCGTGGTTCCAGGCAAATAAAACCGCGGCTTGCGGGTAGTCTTTCTTAAAATCCTCATAAGGCCGGACAGGAATATGCGAGCCCGGCGTGAACTTCCCCTGCTTTTCCGGCGTTGTGTCTGCGATATATTCAATTAAATCAGACCCGATGCCGCAGTAGTTTAAGACTGTCGTGCTTTTGGATGTTGCCGCATAACCTGCGACCCGGATTGCCCGGCGCTTAAAATCATTGAGACAATCCAACAAGCGTTCGCGTGACTGTTCGCACCGGTTTCGAAATTCTTCATAGGGTTGAAAATCTTTATAACCAGCCCTGTTTTCTTTCTCGAGCCATTCCTTTATCTTTGGAGAAATTTGCCGCTGGCCTTTTCTGCAAACAAAATAACGCATCGATCCTCCGTGCGTCCATTGCGGTTCGAGGTCAAAAATTTCAAATCCGAAACGGGAAACCATTTCACACATGGAAGTCACTGAAAACAAAAAGACATGCTCGTCGTAAATCTGATCATAAGCGGTTTTGGCAAGTACCTCGCCTAAATACGGGTCTTCAAAAACAGCTATTCCGGAATCCTTGAGAAGCAAGCGGATCCCCTCAAAAACCAAGGACGGATCCTGAATATGACATAGACAATTCGACGCAACAACAACGTCAGCCCGGCCATATTCACTGGAAATTTTCTCCGCAGACACTCGATCAAAAAAAGAATTCTCGGTGGAAATGCCTTTTCGCATTGCGGCCCGAGCGACATTTTGAGAAGGCTCCACACCGAGCACGCGGAAGCCTTGTTTGAAATTTTCAAGAAACGTTCCGTCATTGGAGCCGACTTCAACAACAAAGGCACCGGGCTCCAAGTAATTGGCTTTGAGATTTTCAGCAAATAAATGAAAGTGCTCCACCATGCGCGACGAACTGCCCGTATAAAAAGGATACTCCGGATGAAACATCCTGGAAGGATCGGGCTGTTCGTTCAGTTGAAACATGAAACATTCCGAACAAACGCCTGCCCCAAGATCAAAAAAATACTCTCGCTCAAAATCCTGTTTTCCTAGAAAAGCATTGGCAAGGGGCATTCGTCCCAATGAGATGATTCCGTGTACTTTTCCTTCACAAACACGGCAGAGGCGGTTTAAACGCTTTGCCTTCAAAACTGAATGAGCAGGCTCGGACGATTGGCGCATATAGAAACACTGGGGTGGATAATGGTTGTTTTGAATCCCATCGCTGAAACATTCTCAGCTAATTGGTTAATCGGAATTTCTAAAACCCGCTTCGTTTTTGTGATTTTATGATAATCGGAGAACGGGAGTCGCAAAATAACCTTTAAATATTCGGATGCATACCCCTTTTGAACAGACCGGCCCAAAGAGGCTATAAAATCCAAACACTTTTCAGAAAAATTTCTTGGTTGCGGAATATCGGCCAAGAGCATTCTGCCATTAGGCAACGAAATCCTTTGGGCTGAACGCACCAAATCCAGGACTTCGCTTATCGATGCATAATATTGAATCACACTCACACACAAAAAAACCGAAAACTGCTGGGAGGTGTTTAGCTCGGTATACTTCTCGGGCAAAAGTTTAAAAGAAGCATTTGAAAATAAAGAGCAACGTTCGCGGGCCTTCGACAAAAGCGCTTCCGAAGTATCAGCACCGGCATAACTCCCCACCGTTGGGGCCAGAAGCTCCGCAACAAAGCCTGGGCCACATCCAATATCAAGGACACTGTCTTTCTTAGAAAAATTCATAAAAGAAGAAACACCCCGCATAAAAAGAGAGGCGTTCAAGGCCCAAATTTTTGATTGCGCCCAAAACTTGTCCTGGTCCCAGTAACTTATCCAATCAAAAGATGAAGCTCCGGCACCCAACGACGCGGACTCAGCGGTTTTAAGGCCTGCTTGTTGCATAATTTTCCCGATTCTGAGCGATGCTATTCGCCAAATCAAAGGCGCGGCGCATACATCGATCCGCGTCCATGTACATAAACTCCCCACTCCGGCCGAGCGGCTTAATATTACCGAGAGACTTAAGATAATCCAAAACCAATTTCAGATGATTTTGATAACCCACTTTATAAATCGGATACGCAAAAGCTGATTTTACTAAAAGAAGCTTTTTGATTTGATTGCGGCGCAAGCCCGTGTCTTTTTCAAGCGCTTCGATGCAGCATTCAAATAATTCTTCCGGGGAAGAGGTCCAAATTTTATCGTCTTTTGCACAGGGAATTTCAAGACCGATGATATTTTCACCCGGAGGACTTGTTTCTGGAGAAAATTTATTCATTTCTGTGATGCGATTATAAGGGCGGTCCAAAACATACATATAGCTGCATGGAAGAATATTTTGGCGCGTCGTGACAAGCCCCAAAAAAATCAAAGGACGATATTCAAGCCGGTTCGCAGCATCAATAATTTCCTGCGGAGGCCGCGGCTCTAACTTTTTAATCAAAACGGGAATCGGAAGCGTGGATACGGCAAGCGATCCAGAAATCACAGACTCTTTGCCATCACGAAAGTAGCAAACGCTGACCTTATCGTTCCCCAGAATAATTTTTGTGATATCAGCACCGCAATAAATATCAGCCCCTGATTTTTGCGCCTCTGCAGCAATCCGGTCTCCAATGTCTCCATAACCCTTCCTGGGATAATACGTAGGAAGTTTTTCACGATCAAGTTGGTCGGGATTGTGGGATAAAATCCTTCGGCGAAGCAAATGTTTCAGCGTTTTCATAAAACTGATTCTTGTATGCGAAGGGATTGTGCGGGCTGACAACTCAGAACAGGACATTTTCCAAAATTGTTCGGTATACGGTTTAAAAAAAGCTTCGTAAAGATGGCGGCCAAAATTGGAGATGGCCCACTCCTCCACCGAAAGCGTATCCTCATGCGACACGCTCTTCTGAGAAAATGTGAGCCGCTGCTTCAAAAAACTTAAGCCCGCTTGCAGACTTTCCCCAAAACCCATTTGCAGAAAAACATTAGCGGGCGTTAGCGGATAGTCGAGATACCGGCCGCGATAATAAAATTTTACTTCGCGAGGAATAGGTTTGAATTCGTTAGGCCCTAAAAGATTACGAACCGTATCAAAAATTTCTTTATCTTCGGTAAAAAAGGAGTGGGGACCGTAATCCAGATGATAGCCTTCGTTGCGAAGGCTCCCTGCCAATCCCCCCCAATGAAGTGAACTCTCCAAAACAATCGGGGGCATTCCTTTTTGTGCCAGTTTCCAGGCCAGACTCAACCCTGAAATACCGCCTCCGAGAATTAGAGGAGAAGAGGCATCTAAAAATTTCAT
>OBEQ010474071.1_pt1 | contig 12832 bp, 8 predicted proteins | sample 1670901 | NCBI WGS metagenome assembly OBEQ01 (sample SAMEA104232315, study PRJEB22302) | groundwater metagenome | biome: forest; feature: aquifer; material: groundwater | place: USA | collected 2011-08-07 | depth 5.4 m
CGCTGCGTCAGGCGGCGCGATGGACGCCGGCAACCTGCTGAAGCCCGCGCTTGCCAACGGCACGCTCCGCTGCATCGGCTCGACGACCTTCAACGACGTGAAGCAGTCGTTCGATCGCGATCGCGCGTTGTCGCGCCGCTTTCAGAAGATTGACGTGCTGGAGCCGTCGGAAGAAGAGGCGCTCGAGATCCTCAAGGGCCTGAGGCCTCCGTACGAAGCGCATCACGGCGTGCGCTACACGGATGAAGCGCTGGCTGCGGCCGTGACGCTCTCGGCGAAGCACTTGAAGGATCTGCATCTGCCGGACAAGGCGATCGACGTCCTGGACGAAGCAGGCGCGTCGCAGAAGCTCTTGCCCCCGGATCAGCGTGTCGCTGCGATTGGGCCCGCGCAGATCGAAAAGATCGTCGCGCGGATGGCGCGTGTCCCCGTGCAGGCGGTATCGAGCGACGATCGCGCGGCGCTCGCGACGCTCGACAAGCATCTGAAGCTGGTCATCTTCGGGCAGGAAAGTGCGATTGACGAGGTCGCGTCCGCCATCAAGCTGTCGCGGTCGGGATTGCGTTCGCCCGAAAAGCCGATCGGCAACTTCCTGTTCGCGGGGCCGACAGGGGTTGGCAAGACCGAGCTTGCGCGCCAGCTCGCGCGCATCCTCGGGATCGACTTCCTCCGCTACGACATGTCCGAGTACATGGAGAAGCACGCCGTCTCGCGATTGATTGGCGCGCCGCCGGGGTACATCGGCTTCGAAGAAGGGGGGCTGCTGATCGATGCGATCCGCAAGTCACCGCACGCGGTGCTGCTGCTGGACGAGGTCGAGAAGGCGCATCCGGACATGGTCAGCATCCTGCTCCAAGTGATGGACCATGCGACGCTCACCGACTCGCACGGCCGCAAGGCGGACTTCCGTCACGTGATCCTGATCATGACGACCAACGCCGGCGCACGCGACCTCTCCGATCGCCGCCTCGGGTTCGGTGAGACCGGCGGACAGGGCGTCTCATCGCGCGGTGCGCTGGAAAAGATGTTCTCCCCGGAATTTCGAAACCGGCTCGACGCGATCGTGCATTTCAATGCCCTTGGGCCGGCGGAGATCGAGCGGGTGGTCGACAAGCAGATCGACGAGCTGCGTGCCCTCGTGGCCGCCAGGGGCGTGACGATTGAGCTCGATCTGTTGGCACGCGCGTGGCTGGCCGCTTCAGGGTTCGATCGGGCATTCGGCGCGAGGCCGATGGCGCGGCTCATCGAGCGCAAGGTGAAGAAGCCGCTGTCAGAGGCGATGCTCTTCGGGTCGCTTGCAGACGGCGGCACGGCGCGCATTGTCGTGGACAATGGCGAGATCAGGTTGGAGACGCCAGCGCCCAACTCCCAACCACCAACGCCCGACTGACGCTGCCAGATGTCGTTGGCCGACATTCGACGCGAGTATCTTGGGGAGCCGCTGAGTGAGGCGCATTCGGATCCCGATCCGATGCGCCAGTTCTCGGTCTGGTTCAAACACGTGCGCGATGTCGAAGCTGACCCTACTGCCATGGCGCTCGCGACCGCGACGGCGGACGGGCGACCGTCGGTACGCACGGTGCTGCTGAAAGCCGTTGACGATCGCGGGTTCGTCTTCTACACCAACTACCAGAGCCGCAAGGCGCGCGAGATGGAAGCCACCGGACGGGCGAGCCTGCTGTTCTACTGGGGGTCGCTCGTGCGGCAGGGGCGGATCGACCGGGCCGTCGAGCGTGGCCGCCCCGCCGAGTCTGACCCCTACTTCGCCACGCGTCCGCCCGACAGCCGGTTGAGCGTCTACGCCTCGCCTCAGAGCGAAACGATCGAGAGTCGCGATGCGCTCGAAGAGGTATTCGACCGCGTGAAGCGGACGTTCGGCGACGCCCCCGTGCCCCGGCCCGACTGGTGGGGCGGCTATCGCGTCGTCCCCGACGAATTCGAGTTCTGGCAAGGGCGGGTGAGTCGGTTGCACGATCGATTGCGCTACGCAAAACTGGACGACGGCGCATGGCGACGTGAGCGGCTTGCTCCTTGACCAATTCCCAACATCCAACTCCCAACTCCCAAGGCGCTTGATGAGATATCTGGTCACGGCGAGAGTCAGGGACGGACAGCGCGACGCGTTGAGGCGAGCGATCGAGGATGGCTCGCTGGGCGAGGGCTCCGTTGCGGGAGACGAATACCTGCGCGACATGTCGCAGGCGCGTGAGCTGGCTGACGGTCGCGTGAAGTGGGTCGAGACGTGCTTCTGCGCGACGCCGTTGCAGGAAGAGCGGCCCTACTGGGAAGAGTTCTTCGCCTTCGACAGCATCAAGGATGCGCACGTGCGAAGCCAGTGCCGCGACGAGAATGGCACAGAGCCGTGGGCGTGCTGCAATTGCGATTGCACGAAGCGGCTCGAAGCATGGCTCAAACGTCAAGGCAAGACGTTGGAGCCATGACGTCGTTCATTGGGCTGCGGGCTGACTCTGCCTCCACCCAACCACGTCGTAACGGATCAGGAAAGCCCTGAAACCCTTCATGTCCGTGAAATGGTGGGGCACGCCCGGTGGCACGTAGAGAAGGTCGCCTGGGTGCACCGGACGTTGGACCCCGTTCCGAATCGTGCCGGTACCGTTGCTCTGAACGATTTCGCCGTCGGTCCGCGCCGTCGCCGTCCCTTCTGTCACCAGCCAGAGGTCAGCCGTGTCCTCGTGCGTAGCAGGTGCGTCGCCATCCAACACAATTCGGACGTTCATGCTGATGTTCGCCGGTCCGTTGTACAACCGGGAGTTGATTCGCTTGTTGGCCTCGTTGTCTTTCCACCTCGCCTGAATGTCCGCGCTCGTCCAAAAGAGGGTTTTGTCCTTCGGCAAATCCGGCACTGGTGGCGCCGCGGCGGCCCCTCTTCCCCCTCTTCCCGCGGGCTCGGCAGCCCCTGCCCCTCGCCCTGCTGGGGCGGCAGCCGCCGGCGCCGGCTGCGTCCGGACCAATCCGACCGTGTCGAAGCGCATCAGCCATGCCCTGAAGCCCTTCATGTCAGTGAAGTGGTGGGGCACGCCAGGCGGAACATACAGAATGTCGCCCGGATTGACCGTGCGTTGAACACCGTTTCGAATCGATTTGGTGCCGTTGCTGTCAACGATCTGCCCGTCCGTCCTGGATGTGGCCGTCCCAGCTGTCACGATCCAGAGGTCGGCTGTGGTCTCATGTGTTATCGGGGGGTCACCTGGCAACACGATGCGGACGTTCGCGCTGATGTTCGTTGGGCCGTTGAACAACCGCGAGTTGTTGCGCTTGGTCGCCTCGTTCTCCTTCCACCGCGCCTGGATATCGTCGCTCGTCCAGAAGGCAGTCTTGCCGGTCGGCAAGTCAGGCACCGGCGGCGCCGCCCCCCTTCCTTGTGCCGGCGGCTGGGCAGCCGCCCCTCCATTTCGGCCCGCTTGCTGACTGTGCGTCACGGCTCCGCCCAGACCAAACATGCCGACCACGCCGATCACGACGAGCGTGTTGTTGCGCATTCTTTTCCTCCTCAGCAGCCAGCTTCGCGGGAACGACACATCATCCTGGAGTGGGCAGAGTCTCCCTCCGCTGACGTGGTGGGTCAAGTTGATTGTTTTGGCCGATTCCTCCAATACCGGAAGGGGTGGACAGCCTACATTCGCGCGAGGAGGAAGCCATGATTTCGGTGATTGGGGCGACTGGGAACGTAGGGCGCGAGTTGGTCGAACAGCTTTGTCACGCGGCGCAGCCTGTCCGGGTGGTGACGAGAGACGAACGGAAGGTGGCGTCGCTGCACGGTCGCGTCGATCTCGTCATCGGGGACCTTCGCGACTCGCGTACCGTGGCTCGCGCATTGGAGGGTGTTGACCGGCTGTTCTGGCTCTCGATCATCGACGTCGAACGGCCCCTCGACGATCGCGCTTTTCTCGACCAGGCCCAACGGGCCGGCGTGCGCCACATCGTCAAGCTTTCGACGATTGGGGCCACTTCCCGGATTCCGATCGGCCGGTACCACCGCGAGCAGGAGGAGTGGATTGAACAGTCTGGGCTCTCGTGGACATTCCTGCGTCCAGGGTTTTTCATGTCGAACGCGCTCCGGTGGGCGATGACCATCAAGACCGAGGGGCGCGTTGTGACGCCGATCCCCGACGGACAAGCGTCGCCTATCGCGCCGCGGGACATCGCGGAGGTCGCCATGCTGGCGCTTGTCGCTCCCGGCCACGACAGCAAAATCTACGAGCTCACGGGCGCCGAGCTTCTCAGCGCGTCCGAACAGGTGGCGATCATCTCTCGCACCATCGGTAAACCCGTTGCCTGTGTCGAGACTTCAATCGAATCCACGTCCGACAACCTGCGAAGAGCCGGGCAGCCGGAATGGATGATCGAAAGCCTCGTCGAGATGTGGCAGGACGTGCGGTCCGGCAAGGGCAGCTGGCGCACCGGGACCTTTGCCGAGCTCACAGGCCACCCGCCGCAGAGTTTCGAGCAGTGGTGCCGTGAACACCGCTCCGCGTTCGTCTGAGTTGAACTGCAGGGTCACCGATGCCACCATCTCTCCATGGAGGATTAGTGCACGAACTGACGTTGAGCCGTGGAGGCAGACTCTGTAACTTCGTCGAATCGATCAGGCTGCTGACTCCAGGCTCGAGCGGTGTCGAACGCCTCGTTGGCTTGCCCGGAGCGCAGGTTCAATTGCTGGTGCGACGGCGAGACAGCGATTCGAGTGGCGTCGATGCGTATGTCATTGGCCCGCGTTCCCGGGTCACGAGAAAGGCCATCGTCAACAGGCACCCGGCACTCGCCGTGCGCTTCCGGCCCGGCGCGGCGCGTATTTTTATTGGTGTGCCGCTCTGCGAGCTCTCCGACCAGGTGCTGCCCATTGAGGAACTGTGGGGCGATGATGGGGTCAGAATGCGCGAAGCGATCGCTGGCACTTATGACCTCGGTGTTCAGGTCCACGTCCTCGAACACGCGCTCCTCGCGCGTGTCCCCCGAGGCTACAGTTCCGGGGATACGTCGACGCACACCGTCCGGCGCGCGGTGCGACTGCTGGAGCATGCTCGGGATTTCCCAACCGTCACGTCCCTCGCGCGTCAACTCGGCATCAGCGAACGAGGCCTGCGGCGCGCGTTCAACGATGCCGCCGGCATCGCGCCGAAGACGTACCTTCGCATTCTCCGGTTTCGATCCGCGCTTCGGGTAGCGCAGGCAAGTGCGACGCCGCGATGGTCAGACGTGGCCCTCGACGCCGGCTACTACGATCAGGCACACATGATCGATGAGTTCCGGGACTTCGTCGCCGCAACGCCGACGACACTTCTCAAGGAGATCGCCGACGATCCCCAATCCTCCACGAGATGACGCGGCCAGGGCGAGAGCGATCTCGGAGTGAAGATTTCACAGGAGATCAAGAGGTCAGGAATTGAAGAAGACCTCCTGAACTCCTAATCTCCTGTTCAGACCTGTAAACCACAGTGCCCAGGTTCTATGGTAGTGTCGCCTTGCACGGCGACGTGGTGTTGCCGTTCCCGGATTCCCGGCATGGCGCCCGGGGCAGGCTTGTCGATGGACGCATCACGATCTTTCCGCATCATCGAGGCGGCATCCGCCGCCGCGCGGCTCGAGGCCGCCGCATCCTTTCTCAGACAGTTTCCCGCTGATCAACCGATCACGATCGTTGGCGCCACGCGCGGCGCTGCGGATGATCTCGCGCGCCGGATTGCCGTCGAGCGGGGCGCGACGATCGGCCTCGCTCGCTTCAGCCTGACGCAGATCGCCGCTCGAGTCGCGGTCGCGCGGCTCGCCGGACAGGGGATTGCCGCGGCGACGGCGCTTGGCGCCGAGGCGGTGGCCGCCCGTGCGGCGTTCGACGCGTCCGGTGGCGGGGCGCTCACCTACCTGGCGCGCGTTGCCCGGACGCCAGGCTTTCCGCGCGCGCTCGCGCACACGCTTGGCGAGCTGCGTGTGGCCGGCGTCGCGCCCGAGGCGGTTCGACACGCCGGAGACGCCGGGGCAGATCTCATGCTGCTCCTCGCGCGAGTGGACGAGGAATTAGTCGACGCCGCGTCGGCGGATCGCGCGCGGCTGTTCTCGGTCGCTGCCGCTGCTGTCGCGGACCTCGCCGAGCTCCGGGCGCCGCTGCTCCTGCTCGACGTGGCGCTCGACTCGCCGGCGGAGGAGCACTTCGTCAACGCGCTCTGCGGCGCTGCTGGCGCGATTGTCGCCACCATTCCCTCGCACGATGCCACGGCGCGTGCCGTCCTCGAACGGGCGGGCGGAATCGTCGAGCGTCTCTCGGAGCCGGCGTCCTCCGGCCTCGAGCAGCTGCGGGCCTGCCTCTTCAGCGACGAAACGCCGCCGGAGCGCGAGGAGGACGCGACGGTGCATTTCTTCTCCGCCCCAGGCGAAGGACGCGAAGCGGTCGAAATTGCACGGCGGATTCTCGAGGAAGCCCGCCGCGGCGTGCCGTTCGACGACATCGCGATTCTCGTTCGCGCTCCGCACCAGTATCACGGCCTGTTCGAGCACGCGCTGCATCGCGCCGGCATCCCAGCCTGGTTCGATCGCGGGACGCGGCGGCCACATCCGGCCGGCCGTGCGTTTCTCGCCCTCCTGGCGTGCGCTGTGGAAGGATTGTCCGCCCGTCGATTCGCGGAATACCTGTCGCTCGGTCAGATCCCCGTTCCGGGGTCAGAAATGAAGGTGGAGGGTCTGACCCCGACCAACGAGGTCTTTGCCGGCTTCCGTGCCGATGCGCATCCAGACGAGCCTGCCGGCGAGGCGCGTTCGTTGCCGGCGCCGCGCCGCTGGGAGCGGCTGATCGTCGACGCGTCGGTCATCGGCGGCGATTCCGCGCGATGGGCGCGAAGGCTCGACGGCCTGGCCGCGCAATTCACCAGACAGCTGAAAGAAGTGCGCCGCGACGATCCGGAGTCGGCGCGTGCCCTCGGGATCGAGCGCGACCTGGCGCGTCTCTCGGAGCTCCGCGCGTTCGCGCTCCCGTTGATCACGCAGATGGCCGCATGGGCGCAGTCAGCGACGTGGGGCGTCTGGCTGCGCGAGTTGGAGGCGCTGGCGCCACGCGTCCTGCACACACCCGCGTACGTGTTACGCGTCCTTGCCGACCTGCGGCCAATGGCGACCGTTGGCCCGGTCACACTCGATGAGGTCCGAAGCGTGCTGTCCGAGCGCCTGCGGCTCGTGGAGAGCGAGCCGCCGGCCCGCCGCTATGGACGCGTGCTCGTGACGAGTCCGGCACACGCTCGTGGCCGCGCATTCAGAGTGGTGTTCCTCCCGGGCCTTGCCGAGCGCATGTTTCCGCAGAAGCTGCGGCAGGACCCGCTGCTGCTTGATGGCGCACGAGAACAACTGAACGCGGACCCAGTGGGTTCCAGCGACACTTCCATCGCGGACCCAAAGGGTCCGCGCCGCACGGCCCTCCCTACCCGCGCGGAGCGCGGACGACGCGAACGGCTGTTGCTGCATCTGGCAGTAGGTGCGGCGAGCGAGCGGCTGTATGTGTCGTACCCGCGTCTCGAAATCGCGGAAGGGCGCGCCCGCGTGCCGTCGTTCTACGCGCTCGATGTGCTGCGCGGCGCGACCGGCCGCATTCCCGATCATGAAACGCTGGCGAGAGGCGCGGCAGAGGCGGGCGATCCGAGTCTCGCCTGGCCCGCGCCCGCCGATTCCGATCGGGCGATCGACGATCAGGAACATGACCTCTCGGTGCTGCGAACGCTGCTCGACGCGGGTGACCCCGCAGCTGTCCGCGGACATGCCCAGTACATCCTGAAGCAGAATCCGGCGCTCAGGCGATCGGTCACGGATCGGTGGGCGCGGGCGGAAAAGAGCTGGTCGCATTTCGACGGCATCACGCGCGTCAACGATCGGACGCGCGAGGCGCTTGCCTCACAGCGTCTTGGCGCGCGCCCGTACTCGTTGTCGGCCCTGCAGCAGTTTTCGGCGTGCCCCTATCAGTTTCTTCTCGGTGCGATCTACCGGCTCCAGCCCGCGGAGCAGCCGCATCCGCTGCAGCGCCTGGATCCGCTGACGAAGGGAAGTCTCGTCCATCGCATGCAGGCGAGCTTTTTCCGCGAGCTGGAACTGCGTGGCGCGCTGCCCGTGACGCGCGCGTCCATCGAATCAGCCCTCGTGGTGTTGGACGAGGTCATGGCGAACGTGGCGGACGAGTATCGAGAGCAGCTCGTGCCGGCAATCGAGCGTGTCTGGCGGGAAGAGATCGGCGCGATCGCTCGCGACCTTCGAGGGTGGGCGCGCAGTGTCTCGTCCGGCGGGGGAGCCTGGGTGCCCCGCTACTTCGAGTTCTCGTTCGGTTTGCCAATCGACGAGGACCGCGACCCCCGCAGTGTCCGCGACGCCGTCACCATCGACAACCGCTTTACCCTCCGCGGCTCGATCGATCTCGTCGAAGAGCACGGCCAAGATGGATCGCTCCGCGTCACGGATCACAAGACGGGGAAGGATCGCACCAGGCCTCCGCTCGTCATCGGGGGTGGCGCGGTCCTGCAGCCGGTCCTCTACTCGCTCGTTGTGGAACAGGTGACGGGGAGGAAGGTCGTCGAATCGCGCCTGTCGTTCTGCACGTCTGCCGGCGGCTACAAGGAACAGCCCGCGACGCTCGATGCGGTCTCGCGGCGGATCGGAATCGAGGCGCTGGAGATCGTCGATCGCGCAATCGAGCGCGGCGACCTCGCCGCGGCGCCGGCCGAGGGCGCGTGCGCGTGGTGCGACTTCCGTCCCGTCTGCGGGCCGAACGAGGAAGAGCGGGTCGGCAGGAAGCCGAAAGAGCGGCTGAGCGATCTCATCGAGCTGCGGAGCCGTCCGTGAGCGCGATTGTGCCGCTCGCCGACGATCACGCCAGGCGCCAGATTGAAACTGCGCTCGACGATACCCTTGTCGTTGAAGCGGCGGCCGGCACCGGCAAGACAACCGAGCTGGTGAAGCGCATCCTGCGCGTCATTGCCGAAGGGAAGGCCGACGTCACGACGATCGTCGCCGTGACATTCACCGAAAAGGCCGCAGGCGAGCTGAAGCTGCGGCTCCGGGAGGAGCTCGAGCGCGCGCGGCAGCTGGCAGCAGGCAGCGGGCTGCCGGCAGTAGTCAAGCGTCGCTTCGAGGACGCGCTCAAAAACCTCGAGGAGACTCACCTCAGCACGATTCACGGCTTTTGCGCCGATCTTCTTCGCGAGCGGCCGGTCGAGGCCGGCATCGATCCGCTGTTCACGGTGTTGACAGAGGGACAGGCGCGACGCTGTTACGAGGAGGCATTCGACGCGTGGTTCCAGGGGGTGCTACGGGAGGCGCCCGAAGGCGTGCGGCGATCGCTTCGCCGTTCCAGCCGTCCGGCGGCGAGCGGCGATCTGGATGAAGACGGCCCGGTCGAGCGCATCCGCCGCGCCGGTTGGGACCTGGCGGAATGGCGCGATTTCCCCGCGCCGTGGTCACGCCCATCGTTCGATCGCGATCGCGCGGTTGACGCGATCGCGCCACAGGTCCACGCGTGTGCCGCGCTGACCGCGCAACCGTCCAAAACGAGCGACGCGCTGTTTCTGGATACAGCTCCCGCACGCCGCGCCAGCGAGGACCTCCGCGCCCTTATCGCCTCCGGTGACTACGACACCGCCGAAGCGGTGCTGGTCGATCTGCGTAGGGATCGCGATTTCCGCCGTGCGCGGAAAGGCTACGGCTCGACCTTCGGCAAGGGTGTCGCGCGGGCGGAGGTGCACGCAGCCCACCAGTCGCTGGTGGATGCGCTCGACGGCTTCGCGATGGACGCGGATGCAGATCTTGCCGCGCTGCTGCGCGAAGAGTTGCGCGGCAGCATCGATCGGTACCAGGAGCTGAAGATGCGCGCCGGCGCGCTCGACTTCCTCGATCTGTTGCTCCGCGCGCGGGACCTCGTGCGCGACGTCGACGAGGTGCGCCGCGATTTCCAGGAGCGATTTCAGCGCATCTTCATCGACGAGTTCCAGGACACCGACCCGCTCCAGGCCGAGATCCTGATGCTCCTGGCCGCAGACGACTGGCGCGAACGTGACTGGACGCGCGTTCGTCCTGTTCCCGGCAAGCTGTTCGTCGTCGGCGATCCGAAGCAGTCGATCTACCGCTTCCGCCGCGCAGACGTCGGCATCTATCAGTCGGTGTGCGAGCAACTCGTTGCGCAGGGAGCCATCCAGATCCCGCTCACGACGAGTTTCCGCAGCGTTCCCAACATCCAGTGCGTTGTGAATGCCGCATTCGGGAAAGCGATGCGCCAGGATCCGCAGACGCTCCAGGCAGGCTACGTCGCGATGACGCCGCATCGAGCGCCGGGCGCGCAACCATCGGTGGTTGCGCTTCCTGTGCCGCGTCCGTACGGCAAGCGCAATCTGTCCGGCGTCGCGATTGAACACTCGCTCCCCGATGCCGTTGGCGCCTTCATAGACTGGCTCATCCACGAGAGCGGATGGACGGTCACCGAGCGCCGCGGCAACGACGCGGTCGCGGTGAAGGTCGAAGCGCGTCACGTCTGCATTCTTTTCCGGCGATTCGTCAGCTACACGACGGACATGACACGCGCCTACCTTGACGCCCTGGAGGCCCGCGGGATCAAGCATCTGCTCGTCGGCGGCCGCGCGTTTCACAACCGCGAGGAGATCGAGACGCTGCGCGCGGCGCTCGCCGCGATCGAGTGGCCGGACGATGAGCTATCGGTGTTTGCGGCCTTGCGCGGTGCGTTGTTTGCGATCGGCGACGAGGAGCTGCTCGACTATCACCATCGGTTCGGCCGTTCGTTCAATCCGTTCAAGGTTCCTGACACGCTGCCGGATCACCTCGCGCCCATTGGAGACGCACTCGGCCTGCTGGCGCGGCTCCACAAGGGTCGAAACCAGGCGCCCGTCGCCGACACGATCACGACGTTGCTCGACGAAACGCGCGCCTACGTCGGCTTCGCCCTGCGCCGAGCCGGCGAGCAGGTCCTGGCCAACGTGCTTCATGTCGCGGAGCTCGCGCGCCAATACGATTTATCCGGCGGCATCTCTTTCCGTGGATTCGTCGATGACCTGCGTGAGGCGGCCGAGCAGAGCCAGTCCGCGGAAGCCCCGATCGTCGAGGAAGGTAGCGACGGCGTGCGCCTGATGACAGTGCACAAGGCCAAGGGGCTCGAGTTCCCCGTCGTCGTTCTCGCGGACATCACCGCGAACCTGGCACCCGTAGAGGCCTCACGGCATCTCGATGCGGCAAGCGGACTCTGTGCGCTGCGCATTGGCGGCTGGTCCCCCCGGGAGCTGCTGCTGCAACAGCCGCTCGAACAGGCGCGCGAGCGGGAGGAAGGTATCCGCGTCGCGTATGTCGCCGCCACGCGCGCGCGCGATCTGCTTGTCGTGCCGGCCGTCGGCGACGAACCGTACGATCGCTGGATCGGCGCACTCAACAGCGCGATCTATCCGCCGCCTGCGACGGCTCGCAATCAGCACGCCGCGCCCGGATGCCCCTCGTTCCGCAAGGACTCGGTGCTCTGGCGCCCGGACGATGAGACCGCGCGTGCGAGCACCGTGTGTCCAGGCCTCCATCACTTTGGTGGTGAAACGCCGGAAGCCGCCTACGACGTCGTGTGGTGGGATCCCGCGGCGCTGCGGCTTGGCGCCGAGCCGCCTTTCGGACTCAGGCGGCAGGAATTGATCTCGAAAGACGTGTCACCGGAAGTGGTGGCCGCGGGAGAGCGGCGCTATCGCACGTGGCGGCAGCAGCGCGAGCAGGCGATTGCCGCCGGCAAGGTACCGTCGCTGAAAGTGAAAACGGCGACTGAGTGGGCGGGACAGTCCGGGATCCGGGATCCGGGATCCGGGATCCGGGATTCGCAACTTGGGAGTTGGGAGTTGGGAGTCGGGAGTTTGGATACCCCGTCCGTCGAAATCGTGACACTTGATGGATCTCCAGATCGTCCGGGCGGTCCCCGCTACGGCACCCTCGTGCACGCGGCGCTTGCGACCGTGGCGCTCGACGCGGATGCCGCAACCGTCGAAGCCGTGGTCCGCACGCAGGGCCGCATCGTCGCCGCGACTGAGGCCGAAGTCGACTCGGCAACCGCTGTCGTCCGATCAGTGCTCGCCCATCCGCTGCTCGCCGATGCGAGGCGCGCGCAAGACGAGGGACGGTGCCTTCGCGAAACGCCGGTGACCTCGATGATCGACGGAGTGCTCGTTGAAGGCGTGGTCGATTTCGCGTTCGAAGCGGGCGATGTGGTGACGGTGATCGATTTCAAAACAGACCGCGCTGAAGGCGATCTGCTGGCGCAGTACAGCAGTCAGGTCAGCTTGTATGCGGACGCGATTACGCGCGCGACCGGTCGTCGATCGCGCGCGGTATTGATGAAGGTGTGATCGCGAAAGCGCCCAACACCCAACGCCCAATTCCCAAGACGTCTTGGAAGTTGGCAGTTGGAGGTTGGAAGTTGGCGCCTTGGATGTTGGGAGTTGCTATTGATAGATAGGCCGCCAGCGGTTTTCAGCGGGTGAGAACTGGTAACGGGCGTCACAGCAGTCGCACCCGTAGAACTCGGTGACGAGCGGCGTACCCAGATGGGCCGGGCTGACGTGACGGCGGTGAAGAACCAGCGCGGATTGCGAAGTCCGTTACAACTCTCCTCGACCCCAACTGCATTCATTCCCGACACCCGTCCAGAGCCGAATCGCCTGAACACGCCGGATTTCAGAACACAGCCACGTCGCGCGCAAGATACGGACCAGCTAGCCGTAACGTCGGGGCGGCCAAGCCGGTCTATTGGTGCGCCGCAGCCCGCTCGGCTGGGGGAATACTGATCAGCTCGGGGTGCGTGGCGACGTGCGCA
>OBEQ012654386.1_pt1 | contig 12831 bp, 12 predicted proteins | sample 1670901 | NCBI WGS metagenome assembly OBEQ01 (sample SAMEA104232315, study PRJEB22302) | groundwater metagenome | biome: forest; feature: aquifer; material: groundwater | place: USA | collected 2011-08-07 | depth 5.4 m
GTCAATCCGGCGCTCCTGGACGAAGCGCCGCCCGAGGCCCTCAGGATCTTCGCCGGCAAGGTGACGGGAACCCACTGTCTGCCGCAGGAGCAGATCAACGCCCTCCTCGTCGCTCACGCTCGGCGCGGTCGCCGCGTCGTCAGGCTCAAGGGGGGCGATCCGTTCGTCTTCGGCCGGGGCGGGGAGGAGGCGGAGGCGCTGGCGGAGGCGGGCATCCTGTTTGAGGTCGTGCCCGGGGTGAGTTCGGCGGTGGCGGTGCCGGCCTACGCGGGCATTCCGCTCACCCACCGGCGGCTGTCTTCCTCATTCGCGGTTGTCACGGGCCATGAAGACGTCTCACAGGACGAGCCGGGCGTGGACTGGCAGCGGTTGGCGACGGCCGTGGACACGCTGGTCATCCTGATGGGCGTGAGGGCGCTTCCGCGGATCGTGGGCGAGCTTGTCGCTCACGGGCGCGCTCCCGAGACCCCGGTGGCGTTGATCCGGTGGGGAACGACGGAGGCTCAGAAGACGATCACGGGTACCCTGGCCGACATCGTCGACAAATCGGCCGGGCTCCGGCCGCCGGTCGTGGCCGTCATCGGCGAGGTGGTCTCGCTGCGCGAGCAGCTCCGGTGGTTCGACCTCCCCGGAGGGATGGCCGAGGAACCCGAGTCCGTCTCGACCGCCCTTTCACTTAGGGTCCGAACAGCCGCTCGGCGTTCCTGAAGGCGATCTTCTCGGCCACCTCGGGCGGGAGCTGCGCGAGCCAGGCGCGCGTCCAGGCGAGGTACCCCGGGAGTTCCTGCCAGCGGGACGTCTCCCAGGTGTCGGTGCCCACCATGAGGCGGTCGGGATGGCGGAGGAAGAGGGCGCGCCAGGCCGGCTCGAGTTTCCCCCCGGAGGCCATGTCGGTGCGGAATGCCAGCTCGGCCCAGAGGGTCGGGTGGCGGTCCAGCATCCGGCCGATGGCCTCGGGGCCCGACGTCATGCCGGCGTGCGCCCAGAGGATCTTCGCCGCGGGGTTGAGCTGGAACAGCTCCTCGACGGCGGCCTCGTCGGAGTGGGCGTGCAGGATGAGTTTCTTCTCGGCAGCCAGCTCGACGATTCGCCGGATCACCGACGTCTGCGTCTGCCCGCCGAAGAGATGGAACTCGCCGATCCCCTTGTAGATGCCGCGCTTCAGCCGGTCCTCCACGTAGGCGAGGACCGCGGGATCGCGGTACCAGGACTCGAGATCGCCCGGCACGCGATAGGGACGGAGCTCGGGCACGATGCGCGCCGAGGCCTTCTCGTAAAGCCGGAGCGTGCCGTCGTCGGGCGTGCTCGAGACGAGCGCGCGCCGGACGCCGGCGCGGTCGAGGATCTTGACAATGTCCGCGGGCGTGTACGTCCCCCAGTCAGGTTGGCTGTAGTGGATGTGGGTGTCGAAGATCGGGAGTTCCGCCTGCGTTCGGCCGGGCGCGGGAACCAACAGGGCGGCGAGCAAGATCAGGACTTTGAGCCGGCGCCGGCGCATCGCAGCGGAGTATAACATGGGTTGCGCGACCCCCACGGCGCGTCTACCATAGGCGCAGCGAACGATCCCCCATCGCGAGGTGGCCCCGTGCTCGAAGCCGTCACGATGAAGGAGATCGAGAAGATTTTCGCGGTTACCGACGCCCTCGGGATTCACCGGGAGGCGCTGGTGATCCCCCTCGGGCCGGGGGATCCCGGTCGGGTGCGGAAGCTTCCGAGCGGGAAGATCGAGATCACGGTGGACGCCCACGCGCCCTTTGACGAGTGGCTCAAGGGCCTGCCCGAGTTGATCCGCCGGGTCACCGGGGCCGCCTGAAGGGATGACCGCCCGGGGCCCGGCGGCGAGCCTCCGGCGGGACCTCGGGCTCCCCTCCCTCGCCGCGGTCATCTTCTTCAACGTCAGCGGCGGTCCGTACGGCGTCGAGGATGCCGTTTCGTCCTTCGGCCCCGGGCTGGCGCTCCTCCTCCTCGTCCTCACTCCGCTCGTCTGGAGCCTCCCCGTGATGCTCGTCATGGCCGAGCTGTCCTCCGCCTTGCCCGACGAGGGCGGCTACGTGACCTGGGTGCGTCGCGCCTTCGGGCCCTTCTGGGCGTTTCAGGTCGGCTGGTGGAGCTGGGTGGACAGCTTCGTGGACATCGCGGGCTACCCGGTGCTGTTCGTCGAATATCTGAGGTACTGGCTGCCGGGCATGACGCTCCTCTCCCGCTGGCTCGTCGCGGTCCTGTTCATCTGGGTCCTGACCGGCCTCAACGTCCGCGGCGTCAGGCTGGTGGGGCGCGGGGCGGTGGCGCTCGGAATCCTGGCCCTCGCCCCGGTCGCCGCGCTGACGATCGCCGGAGCGGCCCGGCTTCGCTTCGTTCCGTGGGAGCCCCTGACGGCTGGCGGGGCCACGCTGGGCGAAGGGTTCGGCCTGGGCCTCGCGGTGGTGATGTGGAACTACTCGGGCTGGGACACGCCGACCACGTGCCTCGGGGAGACGAGAAACCCCGAGCGCGCGTTTCGACGGGCTCTCGCGTTGAGCCTCCCCCTCATCACGCTGTCCTACCTGCTTCCCGTCGGGGTCGGCCTTGCCGCAGCCGGGCGGTGGCAGGAGTGGGGGACGGGCGCGCTTCCGCGGATCGGCGCGGAGATCGGCGGGCCAGGGCTCGGCGGCTTCCTCACCCTCGGCGCAGCCCTCGCGACCGCCGGCCTTTTCCTCTCGCTGCTCCTCACCAACTCCCGGTTGCCCTTCGTCCTGGCAGAGGCGGGGCAGCTGCCGCCGGTGTTGGCCAGAGTCCACGCGCGCTACGGCACCCCATGGGTCGCCGTCCTCGTCTCGAGCCTGATCTACACTGTCTTCGCCGGGTTCAGCTTCAGGGAGCTGGTGGTCCTCAACAACTGGCTCTACTCGCTGAGCCTCCTGGTCGAGCTCGCGGCGTTCCTCGCCCTCCGGGCGCGCGAGCCCGGCCTCCCCCGCCCGTGGCGCGTTCCCGGCGGGCCCGCGGGCGCGTGGGTCGCCGTGGCCCTCCCGAGCGCCTGCGCGCTCCTGGCGATGGCCATGGCGGGGCTTTTCAACACCGCGGTGGCCGTCGGCGTCGCCGTCACCGGGCCCCTCGCCTACCTCTGGCTCGCGCGACCAGCAGGTTCTCGTCAATGATCCGGGCGAGACAGCCCAGCATCGGGAGCGAATAGACGTAGCTCCGGCCGGCCACGGCCACGTGGTCCTGCTCTTCTCCCGGCAGCGCCTTCAGGAAGACGTCCACGTGGACGTTCGGGCCCTCGCGGCTGCACCCGCCCGCGCAATCCTGCCGGACCCAGACCGTCCCCGCGAGCCCGCGCCGGGCGATCAGGCACTCGAGGTGACGCACGAGGGCGCGGCCGTCCATGCGTAGGCGCCGCCCCCCGCGCTCCACGGCAAGCCGCACGGTGCCGCGCTCCTTCGGGCACACGGTGATCTCGAGCAGCCGCTTCATGGTCGGGCGCCCTCGGCGAGGCGGACTGCCAGGTCGCGCGCCGCGACGACGGGCGATCGTTTCGGCGGCACGACGCGAGGTCTCATTCCCTGGCGTTCCAGCGCGCGCCACACTCCTCGACGAAAGGCCGGGTTCGCCATGAGACTTCCGGCCCAGCTTACCCGGACCGTCGGGCGGAGCCCGAGGTCTTGAGCCACCTGGCACGTCAGCGCGGCGAGCATTTCCTGAGAGCCGGTGACGATCAGGCGGGCGACCTGGTGGCCCCGGGCGGCGCGGCGGAGCACCGACGGGGCGAGCCCTGCGACCCGCCTCACGGCGTCGGGATCGCGCGCGATCTTTCGCGCCCTCTCGCCGCTCCAGGCGGCCTTGAGCCAGAGCCTCCCGATCCAGAAGGCCGAACCTTCGTCGCCCAGGAGCGCCCCGAGCCCGCCAGCCCGCCTCCGGCGGCCTCCCCGGTTCTGCCCCAGGACGATTGAGCCGGTGCCCGCGAGGACCAGGATGCCCGGTTCGTCGTCCAGCGCGCCGTGGAACGCCGCTTCGGCATCGGAGATCGCGCGCACCCGCCGTGCGAAACCACCCAGGCGCGCCTCGAGGGCCCGGCGCTCGGCCGGGGTCCAGATTCCTTTGGCGGCGACCACGAGCGCGTCCACGCGGCCTCGCGAGAGCCTCCAGCGCCGCCAGAGCCGCCGGAGCAGTTGCGGGAGGCCGGCCAGCGCGGGGGCAGGGGCCTGGAACCGGCGGGACCAGTTCCCTGGACGTCCTCCGGCGGCCACCCGGATGCGCGTCCCGCCCAGATCAACCCCGACCCGCACCTGTTCCGGCATCTGTTGGGTCCCTGACGCCCGTGGTTTGGCGCTGACTATGTCCCCCGCGCTGACAGCGTGTCAACCTTGAAATAACGGGGAGTTGCCGGACGGTCACGGCTGGCACAGGGTATGCTCTGTCGAGGGAGCGAAGTAACGCGATTCTTCCGGATGGAGGAGAGACCTATGGAGAGAGCCCTGGCAGCCTGGCTTCTTCTCGCCGTCAGCCCCGTATCCATGGTCAGCCCGACCGAGGTGATCCAGGCCGCCATTGAGCAGGTGGTGCGGGTGGTACAGGACCCCGACCTGGCGCGACCGGCGGCGGCCGAACATCGGCGCGTCGAGATCCGCCGGGTTGCCGAGCGTCTCTTCGATTTCCCGGAGATGGCCCGGCGGTCCCTGGCCCGGCACTGGACCGATCGCACGTCGCAGGAGCGCGAGGAGTTCGTTCGCCTCTTCACGTCCATTCTGGAGCGGTCCTATTTCGGCAAGCTCGAGAACTTCTCCGGGGAGCGGATCATGTACACGGGCGAGATGGTGGATGGAGAGTACGCCGTGGTCCGCTCGAAGGTCGTCACCAGCCGGAGGACCGAGATCCCCATCGAGTATCGGCTCCACCTCGTGGACTCGCGGTGGGCGGTCTACGACGTCCTCATCGAGGGCGTCAGCTTCGTGAGCACCTACCGCTCCCAGTTCAACCGCGTGATCCAGACGTCGTCCTACGAGGGTCTGATGGCGAAGATGCGGTCGAGGGACTTAGTAGAGCCCGCGACCTTAGAGCAGAACGCGCGCAATCCGAACTGACCGGGCGTCAAATCCTTCGACCGCGACCGCGGGCCGGGCTATGATGAAGCCGGCCCATGCCCCCCTGGGTTGGCGGCTCGAGTTCGCTCACCTGGCCTGACTACGGCATCCTGCTGCTCTCCCTGGCCTGCCTGATCGCCGTCGGGGTCCGCTTCACCTCGGAGCAGCGCGACACGGCCGATTTTTTCCTGGCCCGTCGCCGGGTCCCCTGGTGGGCCGCCTGCCTCTCCTTCCTGGCGACCGAAATCAGCGCGGTCACCATCATTGCCGTGCCGGCGACCGCCTACAGCGAGAACTGGGAGTATCTCCAGTTCTTCGTGGGATCGAGCCTGGCCAAGTTCGCCGTCGCGTTTCTCTTCATCCCGGCCTTCTACGCCTACAACTGTACGACCATCTACGAATTCCTGGGCCATCGCTTCGGGCAGGCGACCCAGGTCACGGGCTCCGTCTTCTTTTTCGTCACGCGTCTCCTCGGCTCCGGCGTCCGCCTCATGGCGGCCTGCCTTGCCGTCTCGATCCTCCTCGGCTGGCCGATCGGCCCGACGATCGCGCTCTTCACCCTCGTCTCCACCATCTACATGGCGATGGGTGGGGTCAAGGCGGTTGTGTGGGCCAACGTCTTCCAGGCCCTGACCTTCCTCGTGGCCGGCGGCCTCACGCTGGCGTTTCTGGTCGCGCAGATTGACGGAGGGGTGAGCGCGGTGCTGGCGACAGCGGGCCGGGCGGGCCGGCTGAACGTCATCGACTGGGGGCCCGCTCCGGGAGCGCCGGATTTCTGGACGCGGGTGCTGACCGACCCGAACATCGTCTGGCTGGCGATCTTGAACGGCGTTGTCGGCTCCATGGCGGCGTTCGGCACCGACCACGACCTCATGCAGCGGCTCCTGACCGTGGAGACCCGCCAGGCCAGCCAGCGGACGCTCGCCCTGACGCCGCTAGGAACCCTCCTGACCCTCTTCATCTATCTGGGCCTCGGGGCCGGGCTCTACACCTACTACCATGAGCACCCGACGCTTTCCGTGCCGCGGCCCGACGACATCTTCCCCCACTTCATCGCGTCCGCCCTGCCGGTGGGGCTCCGAGGCCTGATGCTGTCCGCCATCGTGCTCGCGAGCATCGACTCCCCACTCGGCTCGCTCGCCGCGTCCTTCGTCACCGACATCTACCGCCCGCTCCTCGTGCGGGGGAGGACGGAGCGCCATTACCTGCGGGTCGCGCGGATCAGCGTGGTCCTCTTCGGCTTGCTCCTGGCGATGTTGGCCTACGGATTTTCCTTCTTCGACAAGATCCTGTGGCTTGCCTTCAAGATCGCGGGCGTGACCTTCGGCTCGCTCCTGGGGGTCTTCCTGCTGGGCCTGCTCTCGAGCCGCGTCGCGAATCGCGCGAACGTCGTCGCCATGGTGACGATGGCGCTGGTGAATCTGGTCCTCCTGATCCTGTCCGAAACTCAGGTCCTGCTGCTCGGCTGGAGTTGGCTCGTCATCTGGGGGACCGCGGGCACGATTGCCCTGGCGTGGCTCCTGGGGCCGGTCCTGGACCCGTCGGCGAATCACCCGGCTCGCGCCTGACGGTCGAGGCAGCAGGCCAGCTCCCGATTCAGAGGAGCCGGGCGATGACGGCGGCCAGCTGGCAGAGCCTGAACCCGTAGGCCGTGACGCCGAGGACGCCCGGCTTCAAAAAGGCCGCGTCGTAGGGATTCCGGAGGAGCGCCACGGCAAGGGCCGAGGCGGTGGCCTGAAGCCGGTCCAGGAGTCGCCTGTTGGACGGGTAGAGGTGGGCGTCGAAGAGAAACAAGAGCGTCACGTCTGACCGCGCTGCCAGGCCGGCGGCCTCTTCGACCTCGGCGTCGGCGGGCTCGATTCCCACGAGAAGGATCTCCGGGGTCACTCCGAGGAGGCCGAAAGCCGCCGCCAGATACGCCCGCTCGTCGCGCAGGGGGGGCTCGATCGTGATGCGGTCGGCCAGCCGTGAGAAGCGGGGAAAGATCACGGCGGCCGCCCCGTTCAGGCGCTTCCGGAAGTCGGCGGGCCCCGGCTGAAGCAGCGTGACTGCCTCAGTCGCGATGGCCCTGGCCAGCGGCGTCCCCCCCACTTCGGCGCGGGGCTCGCCCCCCTCGAAGCGGCGATACCGCTTGGCCCTGAGTCGCGCGATTCTGGCGACGCTCGCCTCCAGCTCCCCGCGCGGGAGGCGCTTTTCCCGGTAGGCCTCGAGGAGCGCCGCCCAGACCTGGCGCTGCGCGCTCGCCGCGTGGCAGACGAGCAGGAGATCATGGCCGGCCTCGGTGGCTTTGAGCGCGGCTTCGCCCACTTGGCAGAGCTCGCCGATCGCCCCCATCTCCAGATCGTCGCTCGCGATCACTCCGCCGTACCCGAGCTCCCCCCTCAGCAAGTCGGTGACGATCCGCCGCGAGAAGGTGGCCGGCGTCCGGGGGGCCGGATCGAGGGCCGGATACAGCGGGTGGGAGGTCATGATGAGGTCCACGCCGGCCTCGATGGCGGCGAGGAAAGGCGGAAGGTGGATGCGTTTCATCTCGTCCCACGTGGAGGGGATCGTCGGGAGGCCCCAATGCGCGTCGAGGGGCGAGTGACCCTTGCCCGGGAAATGCTTGCCGCAGGCCGAGAGCCCCGCGCCCTGCATCCCCCGGATCCTGGCGGCGCCGAAGCGCGCGACCCGCGCCGGATCCTTGCCGTAGGAGCGGATGCCGATGTTGGGGCTCGGGGCTTCCGTGAGCACGTCGAGGACCGGAGCGAGATTGACGTCGATGCCCAGACGGCGCAGCTCCCGCGCCTCCATGCGCCCCTGGCGCTCGGCGAACAGGGCCTCGCCGCTCGCGCCGACGGCCAGGTTGTCGGGGAAGATCGTCACGCCCTCTCCGAGCATGATCACGCGTCCTCCCTCGTGATCGGTGGCGACGAGCAGCCGCCGGCCCAGCGTCTCTTCCAGTTCCACGATGAGGGCGACCAGCTGCCGCGCGGATTCGAAGTTCCGCCGATAGAGGATCAGCCCGCCCGCCCCAGTTTCCCTGAACAGGGAGACGTCCTCGGGCTGGATCCGGGTGCCGGGGACGCCGAAGACGAGCCGCTGACCGACCAGCTCCTCCAGGGTCATCGGTAGAGAAGGTGTTTCCGGCGTTCCCGGAGGAATTGGGCGAGGGCAGGCCGCCACCCTGCCTCCAGCTGGTCGAGCGGGCGGCCCGCCTCGATCTGGCGCCGGATCAGATCGGTCCCGCACAGGAGATCGATGGGCAGTCGCCGCCGCTCGAATTCGTAGGGCGGCCGCCGCCAGGCGAACGGGCGCGGGTAGAGCCGGCGCACCGTCCTGATCAAGGCCAGTCCGGTCAGGTATGGCTTGAACCGGCGCGGGTCCGTGACGTGGAGCTGGACGCCCCCGCAGAGGCGTCCCCGCCACTTGTGAAACGTCGGCTGGAACTGGCACGGGCGGAAGCGGACGCCCGGCAGGCAGAGGCCGGTCAGGGCGTGGGAAAGACGGGGGCCCTCGACGAACGGTGCCCCCACCCACTCGAACGGACGCGTGGTCCCGCGCCCTTCCGAGAGGTTCGTGCCTTCGATCAGACAGGCGCCAGGGTAAACCCGAGCGGTATCCGGCGTCGGCATGTTGGGGGAGGGCGCGATCCATTCGAGGCCGGTCTCCTCCCAGAGCATCGCGCGACGCCAGCCGCGCATGGGGATGACCTCGAGGCGGCAGTTGAGCCCGTGGCGGGCGTTGAGATGGCGCGCCAACTCTCCCATGGTCATCCCGTGGCGGACCGGCAAGGGGTAGCGTCCGACGAACGAGGCGAAGCGCGGGTCCGAGATGTTGCCTTCCACCTGAGCGCCGCCGAGCGGATTGGGCCGGTCGAGGACGATCACCCTGACGCCGGCGCGCCCGCACGCCTCCATCGCCAGCGTCATGGTCCAGAGGAACGTGTAGTAGCGCGCGCCCACGTCCTGGAGGTCGCAGACGAGGGCGTCGAGGGTGCCGAGCATGGCTCGACTCGGGGCGTGGCCGCGGCCGTAGAGGCTTATCACTGGGAGGCCAGTGGCCGGCTCTCTCGAGGTCGGGATCAGGGCGTGGTCCTGGGCCGCACCCGCGAGGCCGTGCTCGGGGGCAAAGAGGGCGACCAGCCTCGCGCTCCGGAGCGATCGGAGAAGGTCCACGGCGTGCTCGAGCGCCCTGTTGACGGAGGCCTGGTGGCAGAGGAGTCCGAGCCGTTGACCCTTGAGGCGGGCGAGCCGGGAGTCGAGCAGGCGATCCAAGCCGGTGGCCACGCGCGCCATGGCGTGTCTCACTCTAGCAGGGAACAGTGGTATCGTCGAAGCTGCAATGCGCCGCCCCGCCTACGACGCGCTCGTCACCGAGAGGCCCAACCCCCGGAGCCGCCGGCTCGACTCGCTTTCGCCCCTCGAGATCGTGGCGCTGATGAACCGGGAGGACCGCCGGGTCGTAGAGGCCGTCGCCCGGGTCCGGCGGCAGGTGGCGCGGGCCGTCGGGGTGATCGCGAGGAGGCTCGCATCGGGCGGTCGTCTCTTCTTCGTCGGGGCCGGCACCAGCGGCCGCCTGGGCGTGCTGGAAGCCGCGGAGTGCCCGCCGACGTTCGGCACGCCGCCGTCCCTCGTGCAGGCGATCGTCGCAGGCGGCCGGGGCTCGGTGTTTCGCTCGCGCGAGGGTGCCGAGGACCGGGCGGGGGAAGGGCGCCGGGCCGTCGGGGGACGGGTCCGGGCCGGGGACGTCCTCGTGGGAGTCGCCGCGAGCGGCGTGACGCCGTTCGTGAGGGCGTCCCTGGCCGAGGCGCGGCGCCGCCGGTGTCGCACGGTGCTGGTCGCGATGAACGCCCGGAGCCCGATGGCGCGCCTCGCCGACGTCGCGATCGCTCCCTCCATCGGTCCGGAGATCCTGGCCGGCTCCACCCGGTTGAAGGCCGGGACCGCCACCAAGATGATCCTGAACATGCTGACGACCGGCGCGTTCGTCGGGCTGGGCAAGACGTACGGCAACTGGATGGTGGACCTCGAGCCGCGGTCGCGAAAGCTCCGGGCCCGCGCGGAGCGCTTGGTCCGTCTGCTCGGGAAGGTGTCGCGGGCTCGGGCGCGCCGCTATCTGCGTGCGGCCGGTGGCCGGACCAAGGTAGCGATCCTCATGGCCCGGCGAGGCGTCAGCGCCCGGGCGGCCGCCCGTCTCCTCGGGAGGGCGGGCGGCTCGCTCAGGCGCGGTCTCGACGGCTAACCCGCTCAGGATCCGAGCGGGGGTGCTGCGGGCGGCGGGGGCATCGCCGGCGGAGGCGGCGGGTTGGGAATCCAGACCCAGTAGTACTGGATTCCGCTCGCCCGGAGCTCGTACCGGCCGTGCGGATAGTACACGACAGTCGGCGCCGGGGGTGGAGGAGGCTGAACCACGACCACCTGCGGCTGGGTGGTGTAGACGACAGGGTAGGGCTCCACAACGTACACGGGCCTGGCGTATGCCGGGCGCGGGTGGAGCAGGGGCCCCACCAGCTGGTTGAACACGGCGAAGGAGGCCAGGCCCAGCGCCACGTTCTGGGCGGTGTTCCCCCCCGCGTACGCCGCGGGTGCGGCGAACCCGACCGTCAGGGCTGACACCAGGATCAGGGCGATCAGTCGACGCATGCTGTTCACCTCCTTTCGCTTGGCCTTTGACGGAGGAAGCCCGCGAATCGTTTACACTGCCCCGTCGTTCTTCCGGGGTCACTTCCTCCGTCTTGCCGGCTTGGACGGGGGGCGGGGATGGCCTATTCAGCGGCTCCGGTTTGTGCTAGATAGGGGGCCATGGACTTCGACTTTACGTCCCGGGAGCAGGCCTTCCGTCAGGAAGTGCGGAGCTGGCTCCGGTCCCACCTCCCGCGGGATTTGAGTCTCGGGGAGTTCGCGTTTTCCCGGGCGGACCGGGAGCACGTGGACCGCCTCCGCGCCTGGCAGCGCACACTCTACGAGGGCGGCTGGGTCGGGCTCAATTGGCCCGTCAAGTACGGCGGGCGCGGAGCCTCCATCGTCGAGCAGATCATCTTCTACGAGGAGCTGGCGCGCGCCCAGGCGCCCCCGCCCATCAACCGCGGCGCCCTCAGCATGCTCGCCCCCACGCTCATGGAGCACGGCACGGAGGCCCAGATCCGGCGCTACCTGCCGAAGATTCTCACCGCGGAGGAGATCTGGTGCCAGGGCTTCTCCGAGCCCAACGCGGGCTCCGATCTGGCGAACCTCCAGTGCCGGGCCGCTCGGGACGGCGACTCCTTCGTCGTCACCGGCCAGAAGGTCTGGACGAGCCTCGCCCACGTGGCCGACTGGGGGTTCTTCCTCGTCAGGACCGACCCGTCGGCGTCCAAGCACAAGGGGATCACCTTCCTGCTGGTGGACATGCGGAGCCCCGGGGTCACCGTCAGGCCGCTCAAGCAGATGACCGGGGAAGCCGAGTTCAACGAGGTGTTCCTCGACAGCGTGAAGGTCCCCGTGGCCAACGTCGTGGGCCGGGTGAACGAGGGCTGGCAGGTCGCCATCACCACGCTCTCCTACGAGCGCGACCTTCTGACGTTCATCCGGAACGTCTCGCTCCGGATGGCCATGGACCGGCTCGTCGCGCTCGCGAAAAAAATCGAGCGCAACGGGGGCAGCGCCGCGGGCGATCCGGTCATCCGGCAGCGCCTCGTCGCCCTGCTCATCGAGGAGAAGTGCCTGCAACTGAACGGCTACCGGAGCCTCACCCGGCTCCTCCGGGGCCAGGCGCCCGGGCCCGAGGGCTCCACTTCCAAGCTGGCCTGGAGCCGCGTGGATCAGGAGCTGGCGGAGCTGGCCACCGAGATCCTCGGCCCGGCGAGCCAGCTCACCGGCGGAGCCCGGGCGGTGGACGGGGGCCAGTGGGCGTCCAACTGCCTTCTGGCCCGGGCCAGCACGATCCGCGCCGGCACGTCGGAGATCTTGAAAAATATCCTGGCCGAGCGCGTCCTCGGCCTCCCCAAGGATTAGGAGCGCCCCATGCCGGAGACCAGCGAGCTGCTCTACGAGGTCGAGGCCCGGATCGCGACCATCACCCTGAACCGGCCGGACAAGCTGAACGCGTTCACCGCTCCCATGATCGAGCGCTGGGTGTGGGCGCTCGCGGAGGCGCAGCGCGACCCCGAGGTCAACGTCGTGGTCCTGACCGGCGCGGGGCGGGCCTTCTGCGCGGGGGGCGACGTCGGGCGGATGGGCGAGACAACGCCCACGCCGCTCCAGCACAAGAACGAGCTGTGGGAGAAGATCCACCAGATCCCGAAGACTCTGGACGCCATGGACAAGCCCGTCATCGCCATGGTCAACGGAGTGGCCGTCGGCGCCGGCATGGGGATGGCGCTTCAGTGCGACCTCCGGATTGCCGCCGAGGAGGCGAGGTTCTCGACCGGCTACGTGAACGTGGGGCTGGTTCCCGGCGACGGCGACGCCTTCTTCCTCCCGCGCCTCGTGGGCGTCGCGAAGGCGCTGGAGCTGCTCTGGACTGGAGACTTCGTCGAGGCACGGGAGGCTGAGCGCCTCGGCATCGTCAACAAGGTCGTGCCGGCCGGGGACCTGCGCCAGTACACCTACGGGTTGGCGCGGAAGATCGCCGACGGGCCGCAGATCGCGATCCGGCTGACGAAGCGCGTCGCCTACCAGAGTCTCAGGCTCGACATCCGCACCCACCTCGATCTGGTCTCCTCCCACATGGCCATCGTCCGCGACACCGAAGACCACCGAGAGGGCGTGCGCGCCTTCAAGGAAAAGCGCCGCCCGAAGTTCACCGGGCGGTA
>OBEQ010986411.1_pt1 | contig 12829 bp, 15 predicted proteins | sample 1670901 | NCBI WGS metagenome assembly OBEQ01 (sample SAMEA104232315, study PRJEB22302) | groundwater metagenome | biome: forest; feature: aquifer; material: groundwater | place: USA | collected 2011-08-07 | depth 5.4 m
ACCGACGACTTCAGCGTGCGCGAAGCCAAGGCGATCGCGCGCAAGCTCGAGGAGTAGGGTTCGAGGAGTAGTGTGATGGTGCATCGACGCTCGATTGGTGCCGTCGGCGTGGCGATGGCGCTGCTGTGCGGAGCGACAGCGCGGCCAGCGTTCGCCGCGGTCGCCGTGGCGAACACGTCGACCTACGCCGGCTCCGGCCGCTGGAACTGGACGATCTTCATCGACGCGGACGCGGCGACGCTGCGCCAGATCAAGTGCGTCGAGTACACGCTGCACCCGACATTTCCAAACCCGGTGCGCACGGTCTGTGATCAGCCGGGCATGAAGTTCGCGCTCTCGAGCAACGGGTGGGGCACGTTCACGGTCGGCGTCAAGATCCAGTACAAGAACGGACGCACCGAGGAAACGCGTCATGCGCTCGTGCTCCAGGAGCAGAAGACGTCGCTGACGTCGCTGAACGTCATGCCGAAGAACCGGTCGCGCGAGATCGAGCCGGGCTGGTGGGAGTGGAGCATGTTCATCGACGGCGCGAAATCCGAGCTCGATCGGATCCGGTGCGTCGAGTACACGCTGCACCCGACCTTTCCGAATCCGGTGCGCGTCGTCTGCACGCGCCAGAACGGGTTCGATCTCACCGCGCGCGGCTGGGGCACGTTCGCCGTCGGCGTCAAGCTGATGCTGAAGGACGGATCCACCCAGTCGATGAGCCATCAACTCGAATTCCGCTGATCGTCAGCGTGTCTCACGGGGCCAATCATGCGTTGCCGGATCCTCATATCCACCATCGTGGCGGCGTGCTGCATGGCCTCCGAGCCGACCCGGGCACAGTCGGTGGAGCGGTTCGAGTTCGGCGCGCAGTTCACGGCGATGCGCCTGTCGGGCATCGACGCGACTGATGCCGGTATCGGCGCCAGGGTCTCCTGGAACGTCAGCGACGCGCTGACACTCGAGGCGGTGAGCGATTTCTTTCCGACCGGCAGAGACAACGTCGTCCGGGGCGGACGGAAGCTTGATGCGCTGTTTGGCCTGAAAGAAGGTTGGCGGGGAGCGCGGGCCGGCGCGTTTGTGAAGACGCGTGCGGGCATCGCACGCCTCAGCGAAGGGCGGGCGGCGTTCGGCGTGTGCGTCCTGATTTTTCCGCCTCCCCAATCGTGCTACGCCGGCGAAACACGGCTCGCGTTCGACCTGGGAGGCGTCCTTGAAATCTACCCGTCCCGGCGCAGCACCGTGCGTCTCGACGTCGGTGACCTCGCGACCCGCCTGACCAGCTCGAGTTCCGGTTTCGGACGCCGCGGTGACTTCGCCCACGACTTCCAGGTCGGTGCGGGCGTCGGCGTACGGTTCTAGCGCGCCGACCTGCGATGCGCCCTGGCCGCCGCCTCCTCCTTGGCGTCTGTCTCTTCGTTGGCGCCTGTTCCTCCAGCGAACGACCGGTCGCGCCCAGCGCAGTCGGCCCGTCGCCGGCGCCGGGGCGCGCGCCGAGTCGCGTGCTGATGATCACGGCCACCGCCGCGTTCCGGCATGACTCGATCCCCACAGCTCGCCAGGTGATGGCCAGCCTTGCGGCGTCCACCGGCGAGTTCACCGTCACCGCCACCGAGAATCTGTCGACGGTGTCTGCCTCGAGCCTGGCGGGTTATGACGTGATCGTGTTCGCCCTGACCAGCGGTGAGCTGGATTTCTCCAGCGCCCAGAAGAGCGCCATCGTGGACTTTGTGGCGGGCGGTCGTGGCTTCGTCGGCGTGCACAGCGCCAGCGACACCTTGTACGAATGGTCCGACTACGGCCGTCTCGTCGGCGCGTACTTCAAGGAACATCCGTGGACGCAGCCGGCGACAGTCGTGGTGGAGGATCAGTCGCACCCGGCGACGATCGGGCTGGGCGAACGCTTCTCGATCCTCGAGGAGTTCTACACCTTTCGCGAAAACCCCAGGGGCCGCGTGCAGGTGCTGTTACGCCTGGATGCGGCGTCGGTCGGGTCGGCTGGTGATTATCCGCTGGCGTGGAGTCAGTCGTTCGGCGCCGGAAGGGCGTACTATAACGCCCTCGGGCACTTCTCAGAGACGTGGACGGACCCGCGGTTCCAGCGGCAGCTTGTTGGCGCCATTCGCTGGGCCGCCCGCAGGGAGTAGAGCAGCGATCAATTGCGAGGAGGATGACATGAGATCCATCACTCGGTACCTGGCAGTCGTGGCCCTTGTCGGATCACTTCTTCTGCTCTGGAGAGCACACACCGATCAGGATGTCGTCGGGGCGCAGGCGCCCAAGCCGATCATGATGACCCGCATCTACACCGGCGCGGATGGCCTCAGCCACGCCGAAGAGGTCGCCATGAAGATGAACGGCGGCGTGTCCGAGATGCTGAAGGCGACCGGCGCGCAATTCAGCCGGAGACCGCCCGGCCCCGTCAGTGACTGGCACGTGGGTCCGAGGCGTCAGTACGTGATTACGCTCAGCGGCCGCGCGGAGCTCGAGGTCGAGAACGGGAAGAAGGTCGCCGTGGGCCCCGGGCACATCAACCTGATCGAGGACACGACAGGGAAGGGCCACACCACGAGGAACATCGGTCCGGACGACCGCATCGTGGTCACGATCCCGCTCGCGGACAAGTGAGTTTCTTCACGACCGCGGCGCACGCCGATCCTGTCCTCGGAGATCTCGTACGTCGCCACGGATACTGGCGAGGTCAGATCGCGCTCGGTATTGATGGCGATGTGCCGCTGGCGTTGTCGGGCGGGCGGACGGCTCCGGACGAGTCAAGCGTGACGCTGGCTCGTGAGCTTGCTTCTCGCTATCCGGTGCTCCGCCCGGCCATCGAGCGCGCCCTCTTCGAGCACTACGAGCCGTATGCCGACGCGGTGGAATCGGGTGAAGTCGAGGAGTTGCCGGAGATCCCGAAGCTGAGTCGTCCGGATCAAGTGTGGACGCATGTCAGCACGGTTCACGTTCTGATCGAGCCCCTGGGCCGCGTCGACACCGTTGAGATCGCATACCAGACGAAATGGGACGAAGAGCACACGCTGGGTGCGCGCTTTCAGGAGTGGGCGCTCGTCGAGCTCAACGGCAGCGTCCTTCCCGCATGATTCGTGCGGCCGGCGGCGCCGGAACATGAATCGGATCCTGACGATCGTGATTGTCGCTGCGTTGGCCGCGAGCTGACCGGTGCAGGTTTCCCCCTGCTGATGAGGACCGATATGAAACCGAGATCGCTTGCTTCGAGAACCGGAGCACTGGTTACCGCGGGCATCCTGTGCGTCGCGGGCGCGGCGTCCGCGCAGGAGGTCAGGGTCGTCACATCAGGGGCCTTCACGGCTGCGTACCTCCAGCTGGTCCCGCAGTTCGAGAAGGCGACGCGCATCAAAGTGATCTCCGCCTTCGGCGCCTCGATGGGCGACACGCCGGAAGCGATTCCGAACCGGCTTCGCCGGGGTGAGCCGATCGACCTCGTGATCCTTGCCGCGCCTGCGCTCGACGACCTGATCAAGCAGGGCAGAGTGATCGCGGGCAGCCGCGTGGATCTCGTGCGCTCCCTCATCGGGATGGCGGTGAAAACAGGAGCCGCGAAACCGGACATCAGCTCGGTCGATGCGCTCAAACGGACGCTGCTTCAGGCGAAGTCGATCGGGTACTCCGACAGCGCCGGCGGCGTCTATCTCTCCACCGTGCTGTTTCCGAGACTCGGCATCGCCGACCAGGTGAAGGGCAAGAGCAAGAAGGTGCTCGCCAACGAGACCGTCGGCGCCGTGGTCGCGCGTGGAGAAGTCGAGGTTGGCTTCCAGCAAATCAGCGAACTGAGACCGGTGCCCGGCATCACGATCGTCGGCCCGCTGCCGCCAGGCGCGCAGCAGGTCACGATTTTCGCGGCCGGGATCCCTGTGGGTGCGAAGGCGCCGCAGCCAGCAGCCGCGCTCGTGAGATTCTTCACGTCGCCGGAAGCGGCGCCCGTCATCGCGCAGACCGGGCTCGAGCCGATTGCGGCCTCCTCCGCGCTCCTTCAAGGCGCGATCGACATCCACGTCCACGCCGAGCCGGACAGCCGTCCACGATCCGTTGACGGGGTGGAAGCCGCGCGGCAGGCCAAGGCGAGCGGCATGCGCGCCATCGTCCTCAAGAATCACTACGAGTTCACGTCCGGGCTCGCGTACATCGTCCGCAGGCAGGTCCCCGGCATCGAGGTGTTCGGCGGCGTCGATCTGAACCTCACCGTCGGCGGCATCAACACGGCCGCGGTGGAGTACATGGCGGCGACGACCGGAGGATTCGGCCGCATCGTCTGGATGGCGACCTTCGATTCCGAGAACCAGGTGCGCTACTCGAAGGAGAACCGGCCGTTCGTGAGCGTCTCGAAGAACGGCGAGCTGCTGCCCGCGGTCAAGGATGTCATCGCGGCGATCGCGAAGCACAACCTCGTGCTCGCCACCGGGCATTCCTCCGCCGAGGAAGGACTGATGCTCGTGCGCGAGGGACGCCGGCAGGGCGTGCAGCACATCGTTGTCACGCACGCGATGAACGCGCCCATTCTGATGACGGTGCCGCAGATGCAGGAGGCCGCGAAGCTCGGAGCGCTCATCGAGTTCGTCGGCGGCAACGTCGGCGACCAGGATGGCGCGGCGCGCATGGATCGGTTCGCCGATGCCATCCGGAAGATTGGTCCTGAGTTCTGCATCCTCTCGTCCGACCTCGGGCAGAAGGACAACCCGCTGCCGGCTCCGGGTTTTGGCGCCTTCCTCGCCGCCATGCGGGCGAGAGGTCTCACTCAGCAGGATCTCGATCGCATGTCGAAGCGCAACCCGGCCCAGCTGCTCGGCCTGCGCTGATGTGGAGTTGGAAGCCGCGGTCCCAAAAACTCAAGTGCGGGAGGTCGCGCGCTACAACCGGCGCACGAAGGAACTTCTGGTACGCTGATCCGTTGGAGGGTCTCATGAATCTGTTGTCCCGGCGCCTGCTGCTCGGCGGCGCCCTGTCGGTTGCCGTTGGCGTCGCGTCCGTCGCGCTTGTCGCGCAGGGCAGCGGTCCGTGGATCGTCAAGGGGATGATTCCGTACGACCGCGCCGAGATCGCCATGGCGACGATGAACGGAAAGATCTACGTGATCTCCGGCCAGTCGCGAGGCGTCGACGCGAACGAATTCAACCAGGAGTACGACCCCGCGACAGGCAACTGGCGCGACCTGGCGCTGATGCCGGCCATCGCGTCGCATGCGGGCGCGGTCGCGCTGAACGGCAAGATCTACGTCGTCGGCGGCTTCCTCGCCAGCGTGCACCTGGCCGCCATCGATCGCGTGTTCTCGTACGACCCGGCCACCGATCAGTGGAAGGCGCAGGCGCCGCTCTCCGCGCCGCGCGGCGCCGCCGGCGTCGTCGTACTGGACGGCAAGATCCACGCAATCGGCGGACGCGACCCGCAGCTCAGGCTCGTCTCAACACACGAAGTCTACGATCCGGCCACCGAGAAGTGGACGATGGCCGCGGCGCTGCCGATCGCGCGGGATCACCTGGGCATCGCCGTGGTCGGCGGCAGGATTCACGTGTTCGGAGGCCGCACGGGTTCGCCGACCGATCGCGTCGGCCGCCACGACGTCTACGATACGACGACCGACACCTGGACGACGTCGGCGCCGCTGCTGACACCGCGGAGCGCGGGCGTCTCCATCGTGCTGAACGGCCGCATCGTCTATGCGGGCGGCGAGTGCAAGGACGCCGCGACGAGCACGACCTACAACGAAGCTGAGGTCTACGATCCCGCGGCGAACAAGTGGACCGTGCTGCCGTCGCTGCCAATCGGACGGCACGCCGGTGCGGCGACCGTCGTCGGCGACACGGCGTACGTCATCGGCGGCAACAACGGGTGCGGCGCGAACCGGCCGGCGAAGGAGATTCTGGCCTTCCGGCTGCCCCCGTCATAGTTGTAGAGGCGGGCAAACAGGTCGGCCTACCGCACGCGCGGCTTCGGCGACGACTACCGGGCACACTGTGCCCGTGTCGGCCGATGGTGGCCCCGGCGCGCTCGGAAGGAGGCAGCATGAATTGCTTCACGCACGACCGTACACCCGCGATCGGCCTCTGCGCAGCATGTCAGAAAGCCATCTGCCATGCCTGCGTCGGCCGGGATGCGCCGCGGCTGACGTGCACGTCGTGCGCAACCGGCAACACCACGCTGGGGTTCGAATACAAATCGGCCGCCGCTATCGGCAACTGGCCTCTGATTCACATCTGTGCGGGCGTTGACCCGGCGACGATGCGGCCGAAGGTTGCCAGGGGCGTCATTGCGATCGGGAATCTCGCTGTCGGCGGTGTGGCGATCGGCGGCCTGGCGTGCGGGCTGGTCTCGATCGGCGGCCTGTCGGTCGGGATCCTCGCGGCGCTTGGCGGCGCCGCGCTTGGACTCGGATTGTCCGTGGGAGGATTTGCGGTCGGCTCGGTGGCGGTGGGCGGCGCGGCGGTTGGATTCGTCTATGCGATCGGCGGCGGCGCGTTCGGGCCTGCCGTGATCAACGGACAGTATTGCGACCCCGCGGCCCGCGACTTCGTTCTCCGATGGGTCGGTGTTGCGGCGCTCCCGCCGAGCTGCTCGATATGAACGAAGGCGTGTGACTGAGCTTCACCGGATTCTCGGTCCTCTTGACGGGTTGGCTATCGTCGTCGGGATCGTGATCGGCGCCGGAATACTCGGTACACCGGGTCTTGTCGCCGGCTATCTCGGGGATCCGCGGCTGATCCTGGGCGTCTGGTTATTCGGCGGCCTATCCACTGCCCTCACGGCGCTCGTACTCGCGGAACTCGGCGCGATGATACCTGCCGCCGGCGGAAAGTACGCCTACGTGCGGCAGGCGTACGGCGACACCGCTGGATGCTTTGCCGGCTGGGGCGAGCTTCTCCTGAACCGTTCCTTCACCGGCGCCGCCAAAGCCGTGCTGATTGGCCAGTACGTAGTGATGCTCGCCGGAGGACGCGGCTCCCCGCGACTGGTCGCCGCTGCCGCGACGGTCGCTTTACTGCTCCTGAATTTGCGCGGCATTTGCGCAGGGCGCGCGTTTCAAAACGCCTCGACTGTGCTGAAGGTGGGCCTGCTCGCGGTGGTTGTCGGCGCTGGATTTCTCCGGGGAGACGGCGCCTCGTGGAGCTCTGCGGCAGCGGCACCGCCCGCGCAGGGCCTTCTCCTCGGCCTTGCATTGGCGTTCCAGTCGGTCTTCTACACGTACTACGGCGCCGAAGCCAGCCTCCAGGTCTCCGAGGAACTCCGGGAGCCGGGGCGCAGCGTTCCTCTGATGCTGCTATTCGGCGTCGCGGCGGTCACCTTGCTCTACCTGCTCTTGAATGTCGCCTTCCTCAATACACTGACTCCGGCGGCGATGGCCCGTTCGCCACTCGTCGCGCAAGATGTCCTGGCGAAGGTGCTCGGCGAGCGGAGCGGGGTAGCCGTTGCCGTCGTGGCGCTGGGAATCCTCGTCAGTTCCTACAACTACAATTTCTTCGGCACGCCCCGTATCGCGTACGGCCTGGCGCGCGACGGCCTGGCACCCCGCACGTTCACCAGCGTGAACGCCGCTGGGACGCCAACGGCCGCCCTGTACCTCACGTCCACGGTCATCTTCGTGGTCGCCGCGAGCGGCGCGTTCGAGCTCGTGCTTCGGTTCATGAGCTTTCTTGCGCTGGCGGTGGACGGGCTGGTGCTCACGACCGTCTTCGTGCTGCGTCGAGACTCGACCAGGCCACGCCCGTTCCGCGTTCCGTGGTACCCGCTCGTTCCCGCAACTGCCGTGGCGCTCTACGCGACGCTGATCGTGCTGATTGGAATCACGCAACCCAGGCTCGCCCTCGGCGGCACGACACTGCTCGCGGCCGTCGCGGTCGGCGCATGGATCGCGACTCGCCAACGTGCGGCAATAGCCCGCGTCTGACTGGTCGTGCGCCGGCATTTCGGCCGCTCGAACAGGTGATGCTACGATTCGCGCGGTCTCATGCCCGCCGAGATGGATCGACATGAACGCGGCCTGGCGACGCTCCAGCGGATCGGCGGGCCGGACGTCGCTGCGCCGATCCTCGCGCTCAATGGCATCGCGCCCGATCTCGTCAGATTCGCGATCGACTTTGCGTTCGGCGAAGTCCTCTCGCGTCCGGGCCTCGACGTGAAGACGCGCGAGCTCTGCACGGTTGCCGCGCTGGGCGCGATGGGCCATGCGGTGCCGCAGTTGACGTGGCACATCGACGCCGCGCTACACGTCGGCGCGCTGCCGTCCGAAGTGGAAGAGGTCAAACGAATCGCTGCATCGTACGCGGGCGATTCAGCGGCCGCTGCTCCCGCGCCGCAGGCGCTGGACGAGATCACCAGGGGGCTTGCCATCATCGCCCTGCTGACGGCGCTCGGCACGCAGCCGGTCGCGCTGAAGCGGCACCTGCGCGCGTCGCTCGACGCAGGCGCGTCCCGCGGGCAGGTGATCGAGGTCATCGAGCAGATGGCTGTCTACGCAGGATTTCCGGCCGCGCTGAACGGGATCGCCGCGGCCCGCGACGTGCTCGAGGGACGCTAGGTTTAGCCTCGAGGGAGAGGGGTCCGATGGCCGCCGAAGAGAGCAAAGTCGTCGTCCGCCGCTTCATCGAGGAGATCTTCGTGACACGCCTCACAGCTGGCCCTCGGTTGGTCCGGGCGCCGACAACTTGAAGCAGGCGATCAAGCGGGTGTCGGCCGGCCTCTCCGGCGTCAGCATGAAGATCGACGACATGATCTCCGAGGACGACAAGGTGGCGGTGCGCCTCACCGCGCACGCCACGCATCACGGCGACTTCATGGGCCTTCCCGCCACGGGGAAGGCATACACGATCTCCGAGACGCACATCTTCCACATGCGCGACGGAAAAGTCGCGGAGCACTGGCGCGACGCCGACATGCTCGGGCTGATGCGCCAGCTCGGCGCGCTGCCGGAGCCGCCGAAAAAATGAAGATCCCCGTGACCGCGGTCATCGGCGCGATCGCGGTGGTCGCGGCGGCGCTGGCGTTTGGGGCGGTTCGATGGCAGGCATCGCTCAGATCGATCGATGCGGGGTTCTGGTACGACGATGGCTCGATTGCGCTTTCCGGGGACGACGCCGCGAAGATCGGCGGGCCGCTCACCGCGCAGGAGATGGCGACGATCAGGCAGATGTCCCGGGCGGAGGTCGAACGGGCGCTTGCCGATCTTCGAATCAACGTGACCGAAAATCAGAACGCCTTCTGGCGGGTCTCGGTCGTCGGGACGGCGCCGGGGAACGCGAGTATCCCGCACTACCCGTTTGCGAGCGCCGGCGAATCGCACGTCTTTGGCCCGCTCGGCAGCTGGGGCTCTGTCGGATTCCTCATCCTCGCCCACAACGCGATCGAGTACGCGCCGCTGTCGGCATCACGCCAGGAGATCGTCGCCGGAATCGGACGCGGCATCGGGCGGGCGGCGGTACACGAATTTGCCCACATGGCGCTCGGTAGTGCGGGCAACATCACCAACATCGATAACCGCACGGACAACACCAGCTACGAATATGGGAACGCGGATCGGCCATCGCAGTATTACGGCGAGCTGCGCTGGACCACGGCCTGGCCGATTCTTGAGCAGAAATTCGGAAGGTGAGATAAGGTTCGCGACTGGAGGTGCGCATGGTGGAGTTTCTGACGTCAAGCTGGCTTCCCATCCTCGCGGCCGCGGTCGGGGTGTTCGTGGCCAGCTTCATCACCCACATGGTGCTGCCGTACCACAAGAGCGACATGCAGAAGGTGCCGGCCGGCAAGGAAGACGAGATCCTCGACGCGCTGCGGCGCGCGAACCTGCCGCCTGGCGACTACGCCGCCCCGCATGCGGGAGGCGCCGCCGGTATGAAGGACCCAGCATTCATTGCGAAGGCGACGAAGGGCCCCCTGGCGTTGATGACGATCGCTCCGGGTGCACCCCCATCGATGGGGCCGCAACTCGCGCTGTGGTTTCTGTACACCGTCGTCGTCAGCGGCGTCAGCGCGTATGTCGTCTGGCGGGTATTCGGAGCGGACCATACTTTCGGCGCGGTGTTCAGGTTCGCCTGCGTCCTCACGTTCCTGAGCTACGCGATGGCGCTGCCGGCACAGTCGATCTGGTACCGGAAAAGCTGGGCCACGACGCTGAAGTCGATGTTTGACGGCGCGATTTACGGGCTTGTGACCGGCGCCGCAATCGCCTACCTGTGGCCCAAATGAGACGTCCACTTGCAGCCGTCGCTCTGTCGATCCTTGGACTCTGCGCGGCGGTCCCTGCCTGGGGTCAGGATGCAGACTCGGTCCTCGTCAACGGCAAGATCCTGACCGTTGATGCGCAATCATCCATTCGCGAGGCGCTCGCCGTGCGCGACGGAAGGATTGTCGCGGTCGGGAGCAGCGCAGACCTCAGGAAGCTGGTCGGACCCAGGACGCGCACGATCGATCTCATGGGCCGGACCGTCATCCCGGGCCTCATCGACTCGCACATGCATGCGACACGCGCGGCCCTGAGCTTCAGCACCGAGGTGAACTGGATCGGCGCCACATCTCTCGTCGAAGGTCTGAACCGGTTGCATGCTGCCGCGCTGAAGGCGAAGCCCGGTGCGTGGCTGATCGTGGCGACCCCGCCGGCCACGCTGGACACGTTCAAGGAGCGCCGCCGTCCGACACAGGCGGAGCTCGTGGCGGCAGCGCCGAACAATCCCGTCTACGTGCAGCTCGGTTACGGCTGGGCCATGATGACGCCGCGTGCCTACGATGCCCTGCACATCGCGAGTGAGAGTGACCTCCCGCGAGGGAACAGGATGGACAAGGATGCCAACGGGCGTCCCAACGGCGGGATCACCGGGAACATGGTGGAGCTGTTCGACCGTCTTCCAAAGCCGACGTTCGATGAGCAGATCGAGGGCACCAGGGCATTCTTCCGGGAGCTGAATCGCCTCGGCATGACGGGCGTCGTCGATCCCGGAGGCAACAACATGACGCCACGCGAATATCAGGCGTTGTTCAAGGTGTGGCGGGACGGGCAGCTGACGCTTCGCGTGGCGTACAGCCTGTGCGGCATGACGGACGGTTCGGAGTTCGAGGAATACAAGAACTATCTCGCGATGATGCCGCAGGGTTTCGGCGACGACATGCTGCACTTCAACGGTCTGGGCGAGCGGATCACGTGGGCCATGAATGGCGTGAACGGCAAGCCGCCGGAGGCGGACAAGGAGAAGTATTACCAGATTGTTCGCTGGGCCGCGGAGCGCGGGCTGACGATCACCATGCACTGGAACAGCGAGAAGAATGTCGACGAGCTCCTCGGCATCTTCGATCGTGTGAACCGAGAATTCCCGATCGCGCGCCTTCGATGGACCATCGCGCACCTCAATGACGCCTCGCCGCAGACGCTCCAGCGGATGAAGAGCCTGGGCGTCGGCTGGACGGTGCAGGATGCGATGTACAACTCCGGCGACGACGCTGCGAGGCAGGACGCGGCGCGCCGCATGCCGCCCGTGAACACCGGGAAGACGATCGGCGTGGCGATCGGCGCAGGCACCGACGCGCATCGAGTGTCCACCTACAATCCCTTCACGGTGCTGCAGTGGTTCCTCGACGGCAGGAACGCCCGGGGCACGGCGCTGCGCGGACCCGAAGAGACTCCCAGCCGCGCCGACGCGCTCCGCTTCTACACGGCCGGCAGCGCGTGGGTGTCGCATGACGAAGACCGGCGTGGCTCGCTCGAGGGCGGCAGGGTCGCCGCCCTCGCCGTGGTGTCGCAGGACTACATGACCGCGCCGGTGGATCAGGTCGGCGGCATCGAATCGGTGCTCACCATGGTTGGAGGCCGCGTCGTGTACGCGGCCGGTCCGTACAAAGCGTTCGAGAATTCGCGCTGACGAACTCGCGTTACTTGCCCATGTAGCTGACCCGCCAGATCGAATTCGATCCGTCGTCGGTGACGAGCAGAGATCCGTCCTGCGCGGACGTGACGCTGACCGGCCGCCCCCAGACCTGCCCGTCTGTGGTGACAAAGCCGGTCAGAAAATCCTCGTACTCGCCGGTCGCATGTCCGTTACGGAGCGGAATGCGGATGACCTCGTAGCCGGTGCGCACCGACTTGTTCCACGACCCGTGCTGCGCGGCAAAAATGTCGCCGCGATACTCGGCCGGAAACTGCGTGCCGCCGTAGAACGTGAATCCGAGCGACGCGTTGTGCGCCTGCAGCAGCACGTCGGGCACGATCACCTTGTCCTTCAACTCCGGGTGCTTGCCGGCGTGACGTGGATCCTGGTGGCCGCCGATGTAGTACCACGGCCAGCCATAGAAGCCGCCTTCCTGTACGTGCGTGATGTAGTCAGGCACCAGGTTGTCGCCGAGGGCGTCGCGCTCGTTGGTGGAGGCCCACAGCTCGCCGGTCTGCGGATTCACGACAAGGCCGCCGCCCGGGTTGCGGATACCCGACGCGTAGACGCGCACGAACTGCCCCTCGGGCGTGTACTCGAGGATGTTCGCGCGGTGGAACTCGCGCTGGCTGGTGTCACTGTCGTCGACGTTCGACGCCGAGCCGACGGCGACAAACAGCCTGCGGCCGTCCTGCGAAAACACAAGATCTCTCGTCCAGTGTCCGCCGCCGGTCGGAAGCTCCGCCACGATGACCTGTGCGGCCCCGCTCGCCTTCAGATCGCCGCTCTTATAGGGGAACCTGACGATGGCATTTGTGTTTCCGACATAGACCCATTGTGGCGATGAGCCCGCGGGATAGAACGCAATGCCATAGGGACGAGTCAGGCCGCTCGCGAACACCGACGTCTGCTCGGCCGTGCCATCGGCCTTGCGACCGCGGAAGACCTTGATCTCGCCTCCA
>OBEQ012473328.1_pt1 | contig 12824 bp, 14 predicted proteins | sample 1670901 | NCBI WGS metagenome assembly OBEQ01 (sample SAMEA104232315, study PRJEB22302) | groundwater metagenome | biome: forest; feature: aquifer; material: groundwater | place: USA | collected 2011-08-07 | depth 5.4 m
TACAAGCGGAGGCTCTCTTGGGCAAATGGCAAAAAAAGTCATAAAAATCCCAAGCGGGCTGCAGCCAAGAGCAGCATTAGGCTATTTGTTCTTTCCTGTTCTCGGTGTTTTAGTTAATTCTGGAATTATTGATGTTAAAGGCAAGGAAATTGAGGAAATGCTTGACATTTTGTCGAAAACAGGTGATTTCAAAACTGTTGGCGAAAGGATTGCAAAAAAAATAGGGCAAAGAACGCCAATAGTTTATGCATCTGAATTATTAAGCGCAGCTGCTTACAGGTGGAAAACCCAGTTCAACGAGAACAGCAAGTCTGCAGCATTTCACCATGTATTTTCAGAAATGAACCATAACGAAATTGCCGGCTTTCAGACAATGAACAGGAGCGATTTTATTGCCATTTTTATAAGGGACAAAGAAGATAATGATAGGGTAAAGAAAAGAATGGACATAACAAAAGAGATAATCTCAAGCATGGTTGATATTGAAGAAATTTTTACAAAAGGGAATGGTTTGTTGTCAAGATTATTTTCAGGAATTTACTATGGCGATTTTGCTTCTTATTATCTTGCCTTGGCAAACAGGATTGATCCAACTCCTGTGACTGTTATAGAGAATTTGAAGAAGAAGTTGAAGTGAATTAGACATAATCAAATTATTGGTTTTTTATAATTTTTTCTTATATAGTTCAGTGCTTCCAACACTAAATCGTATCTTCCTGCAATACTCATATGTGCAGCAATCTCAATAATTTTGTAATATGGAACTTTACCACTCTTATCGTCTATAATAGCACAGATTTCTTGTAGGTTTTTAGTGAATCTAAATAAATCAGGAAACCTTCGCCTAAAGTCATCGGTATATCCAGTTTTATTTAATATACCGGATGAGGTCGTACCAATTATAGCTTGAAGTAGGTATCTATCCAGCAAATTTGATTCATTTGTTCCTCTATTCCACGCCCTAATGTTAGTGCCAATTCCTAATAAGGCAACCGCAGTATCTCCAACAAACATCTCAAAATAACCATATGATTCAAAAGCCTGACTTATGACATTCCTTTCTTTAGAATTAATAGCTTCTAGCAATACTTGATAAGCCTCGTTAGCTTTTGACTCTAATAATTCTATTTGTTCTCTACTGATTTTTTTCATTCAAACCTATCTCTTAGGAGCAGAATGGTATTTTTAAATTTTTCCTTATTGGTGTAACTTAAAAGTAATTATAAATTCCTTTCCTTTACAACAACTTTTAAATAACTTAAATCATTAACTATCCTTATGTTCATAAAATCCGTTAAACTCCACAACATCAGAAGCTATGAAAATGCTGAAATAAGCTTTCCTACTGGCTCTGTTCTTCTGGCTGGCGACATAGGAAGTGGAAAATCAACAATTTTGCTTGCGATTGAGTTTGCAATCTTCGGCGCAAAGAAAGGGGAACTGCCGGCATACATTCTGCTGAGGCACGGCAGGAAAGAGGGCAGTGTTGAATTGAGGATGCAGATTGACAATAAGGATGTGATGATAAAAAGAACCTTGAAAAGAAGCAATGACGACATTAAGCAGGAAAGCGGCTATGTCATTGTAAACGGCATGAAAAAGGAAGGCACATCAGAAGAATTAAGGGCAATCGTTCTTGATTTGCTTGGCTATCCAAAAGACCTGGTGAAGAAAGGCAAGGACTTGATTTACAGGTACACTGTTTACACTCCGCAGGAGGAGATGAGGCAGATTTTGTATGAAAGCAACGAAACAAGGCTTGACACATTGAGAAAAGTCTTCAATATAGACAAATACAAAAGAGTCAGGGATAATTCCGGCATTATCGCAAAATCATTGAGAGAGGCAAAAAAGCACTTGGAAGGGTTTACATTGGATTTGGAATACAAAAAAAAGGATTTGGAAGAAAGAAAAAATGAGATTTTTGAGATTGACAAAAGAATAAATGATATGCTTCCGCAAATTGATGAGCTTAAGAAAATTATAAATGAAAAAAAGAAATCAATTGAAAATATAGAAAATGACATCAGGGAATTGAATGCTTTAAGAAAGGAGCTAAGCGTTGCAGAAGCCAACCTGAACTACAGGATAGAGCACAACAACAGATTAAATGACGAAATTAAGAAGCTTGAGAGGCAGGTTGAAGAGCTCAGGAAAGAAGTTGAAAACAAAAAATTAGACGAGCTTGAAATCATTCTCAAGAAAATAGACGATAAAGAAAGGGAGATAAATGAAGCAGATGCCAGCTATAAAAATTCCATAAAAAAGATTAAAGAAATGGAAGTGAAAATAGAGCATTGCAATGAAACAATAAGCAAAATACAGTCGCTTGAGATATGCCCGGTGTGCGAGCAGAAAGTTGACGATGAGCACAAGCACGACATAAGCTTTAGAGAGAATAAAAAATATGAAGAATACATAAATGGCATACAAGGCTGCAAAGAAGAAGAGTCCAAATTGGAGAAAATAAGGATTGGGCTGAAAAAAGAAATTGACGCTTTAATGAGGGAGCAAAATCATTTTAATATCCTGAAAATAAGATTTGAGAATCTCAATGAAAAAATTATTGCAAAAGAGGAAAAGCTGAATTTGAAGGAAAAAATAAAGAAGGAAATTGGCATCCTGAATACAAAAAAATCAGAGCTCAGCCAAAAAATAGAAAAATATTCCGAGACAGAGGAAAGATACAAAATAATAAAAAAAGAAATTGACGAGTTGCTGCCACAGGAAAGGTTTTTGGAGCTGGAAAAACGGAAATACGAGACGGAAAAGGGGTCCATCAGTAGGTTTATCCTAAACCTGGAGAAGGAAATAAATGAAAAGCAGAAGGCAAAGGAAAAACTGGCTTTTATTTCGCAATTAAGCAACTGGCTTGACGAGTTTTTTGTGAATTTGATGTCGACAATGGAAAAGCACGTCATGGTGAATATCCACTCGCAGTTTAACGAGCTTTTTAAGAATTGGTTTGATATTTTGCTTGAGGATGAGGCAATAAACGTCAGGGTTGACGAGGAATTTACTCCCATAATCGAGCAGGATGGGTATGAAACATATATTGAGAACTTAAGCGGCGGGGAAAAAACTTCTGTTGCCTTGTCCTACAGGCTGGCATTGAATAAGGTGATAAATGACATAGTTGCAGGCATTAAGACAAAAGACATCATAATGCTTGACGAGCCCACAGACGGGTTCAGCACAGAGCAGCTCGACAAAGTCAGGGACGTGCTGGAGCAGCTGAACATGAAGCAAGTCATTATTGTATCGCATGAAAGCAAGATAGAAAGCTTTGTCGACAACGTTATAAGGGTGCAGAAGCAGGAGCATGTTAGTGTGGTGGGGTAAAGCAATTATTTCTTGCTCTGAAATTAAATTTGATGCATTTCTCAATCAATTAAGAAAATAACTCAATCAATCAAAGCTTAAAAATCAAAACCGAAACCATTGAAATCGCAGATTTCAGGGTATTCGGAATTTTCAATTCCGAAACAATCGAAAAACCTAGTTTTTCGGTGTTCCGTTTTGCTTTGCAAAACGAAACCTTTAAAAATGGCAGTATATCGGTATTCTAAATAGAAGTTGGGGGTTATATCATGGCTTACTCAAGTAATGTTAGGAGTCTAGAAACTGTTAAGGGGGAAGATTTGGTTAGAGTATGCTCTGAATGCGGAAGCAAGGACATAGAGTATGCAAATGAGGAATTCTACTGCAAGAAATGCGGCTTGGTGCTGGATTAAATAGTCATTGAACTTTTATGGCAACTAAAATACAAATAAGCCGACACTTACTTAAGAAATTGAAGGGAAGGAAGATTTTTGAAGATGACAGCTATGAAGATGTTATATGGGACTCGCTGGAGGAAAAAATGGAACTTTCTGAAAAAACTGAAAGACACATAGAACAAGCTAGAAAAGAGATTGCCGAGGGCAAATTCCATACATTTGAGCATGTAAAAAAGAAACTTGGGCTATAATCTGAGTCATCGCACAACATGTAAATAAGTCTGCTTTTCAACAAACCTTAAATACTAATTCTGAATATAGCCAATAAAAAAGGGGTTGGTTATGAGATTTTATTTATTTGTGTTAATTTTTATTTTGTTAAGTTTTAATTCTTTTGCTTATTGGCAAACCTATCAGAATGACCTGAGGAATACTGGAAATGCAAATGGAACTGGTTATTTTCCTTTAAAGACAGCAAATTTCAGCGACGATTCTTTAGGCATGAATTTCCAGCCGCTGATTGGCGACATAAATAAAGACGGCAGCAATGAAATAGTTATTTTTTCCAATGATTCGCTGATAATTTTCAATCCTCAATTGAATGTACTAAGCCAGACAAAAATCGGCTCAGTACCTGGGCAGCCTGCTTTGTTTGATTTTGACAATGATGACTTAATTGAGATAATTTTTAATTCAAGGCAGAACTTAACCGATTATTTCTTTGCTTACCAGTATAACAATTCAAATCTGCGGCAGGAGTTCAACATAACATTAATCAATGAAGCAAATTTCAGCGGAATAAAATGCCTGAATGCCAATGGAACTGATTTATGCGTGTTTAAGGACAAAAAGAACTATGTCCATATAGTGAATATGGACTCAAAAACGGATAACTATTACAATACATCTACCTACAATGAAACCAAGCAGACAATTCCGGCAATCGGCGACATTGACAATGACGGCAATGCAGAGGCAGTATTCTGGTTCAATAACGACAGCAGCAGTGGATACGGATTTTTGGCTTTTGATTTAAAGCAGAGAAATGTCAAATGGGTTGTGGACAATATATTTTCTCCTGTTTTTGGCAGCTCTGCATCATCCACGCTGAAAGGACAGCCTGTTTTGGTTGATTTGAAGAACGACGGGAAATTAGAGATTGCAGCCAGTGTTTATTATGATGATGCTTGTAATGTTGATGCATGCACTGATGCGTTCACAGAATTATTTGTTTACGCTTATAATGGCACCAAATTATTTTCAAAATGCGAGACAAATTCAGGTGGCGGAGACTGCAACGATGGCTCAAGCTTAAGCAGCGGATGGGAAGGCACAAATCCTTTTGTCATGGACAGCAATAATGACGGAATTGATGACATATGCTTTATAAAAGATAAAAAATCAGGCTATAATTTCAAAAACATGACGATAAACTGCTACAACTATTCCGGCGGCATGCTTTTGGATTTGGAATTATTTCCCACTACCGATACTGTTAAAACTGCCATAGCTGCTGATATAAACAATGACGGGGACAAAGAGATTATAACTGAAAACAATATCTACGCTAAAAATGGAATACCAATATTTACATACGACTTTGGCTCCAATTTTGTCATCCCAGCTGAATTAGACGGCAACAAGGGCCTGGACCTGATTTGGACAAAAAATGGGCAGACAAAGGTGTTTTTGGACAATAACAATTATACAATTGATTTATCAGTTTCCAGTTCTGGCATCAATTTCCTAAAATTCAATGAAACCCATGTAAATATATCTGCAATAATCAAGAATATTGGGGAAGTTGAAGCCAGCAATATTAAAACCATAATCTACAATGCAGAGACAAAGGAAAATAAAACATTAATTTTGGACATAAAAAAGAACGGAAATTCCACATTCAGCGCTGTTTTAGGGCTAAAAGAAAATGAAAAGGTTATGATTAGCGCTGATTTTGACAATGAGATAAATGAAACTAATGAAGATAATAATTTTGCAGAGAAAATATTTGAGGGCTTGCCTTATGTTATTGTTGACGCTGATTTGGAGCCGTTTAATGTTAATTCTGAATTTCAAAATTATATAAAAAATAAATTAACATCCGGATACTATACTGCAAATGAGAATGAGGCAGATGTCAAGGTTTACATCGGCAAGAACAATCCAAGGAATAAGGACAATAGTATAAAAACATTAGAAGATTTTGAGTTTGGATATGATTACGGGAATATTGTTTATAATGACAAAATTGGGGCATTGCCCTACAATGGGCTAGTCGGAGCATTTAAGGACAGCAACGGAAAAACAATTGTCATGATTGTTGGCAATGAAATTGAGGGGGACATTATTGGAGCTAAAGAATTCATTAAGAATCAGGCATTGTTTTTAAATGTACAAGACAAATATTCAATATTTGTGGATGATGAAGATGCAGATGCAATCAGGGTTTATGATTTTTTGCATTTAGGAGGCAATAACGAGAATTATGGATTAAACAACGACGCATTTAAAAGAATAGTAAAAAACGCGCTTAATGACGAGATGTTCAATGTTGTTGATAAAAATGTTGTTTCCAGCAATGGAATAACATTAAGATTAAGGAATTTAAAGCCAAATATAAGCAATGATTATCTGGAGTATTTGAACAGCAGTGGGGTTCCTATAGATATTCCAGTTGTTTTGGCTCATGGCTTGTTCAGCAACCTAACAACATGGGAAGGCTTAGGAAGCGAAATTTCCAACACTGGCAGAGACACTTGGCTTATTGAGATAACAGGCGGCACTGGGCAGGACTGCGATGACTGCCTTGACTACACATTTTATAACTTGACTGATGTATTTGTTCCTGCACTGCTGAATGGAGTTTTGGATTTTACCGGAAAAAATAAGCTTCAATATGTCGGCTTTAGCAATGGATGCAGAGCAGCTTTGGACAGCTTGGAAAGAAACAAGTTTGATTCAAACAAAGTCGAGACGTTTGTGGCGGTCGGGTGTCCTGGAGCGTTTGAAGGGAATAGTACTTTAGGAAATATTATTGCATCTAAAACGGACAGATTTTTGATAGGTTGAACTCTAGAAATTTGAAGCACGTTTCTATGAAAGATATAATAGTTACAGGAATACTAGATAGGAATACAATATCTAATAACAGAGACAAAATATCACTAAATTTATGGAAATTTTATGAAGATATAATAAGATTTAATAATGACACTCAACCAGGAAAAATAAATGTATCTAATTTTATGATAATCCAAGGAAGTGCATTTACATCGGATGATGGTATAGTAACTGTATTAGATGAAGAGAGAATTTACCAAAATTTAAATATAAATGGGAAGCCTAAAAAAAGATTTGATATTTTTGCAGTACATACTACCCTAGATGTTAAAGAAAGGACTAAGACTATAATCAAAAAATTAATAAACAAACAGGACTTTGGTTTTTATGAACGAACTATCAACTTAATAAATCAGAGTGGTTAGATGTTAAAAGAAATTATTAAATATAAAGTGGTATGGATTTTTGGACTTACCTTAAGTTTATTAATGAGCTTATTTGGTATTTATTCTTATCAAACATGCACTCAAAATGTTGGTTGTTTACTCTATGTAATTATTCCTTTATTACCAGGCGTGCTTTTAAATCTGGAAGGTGCCGCCTCAATTATAACCAGTCTAATTTTCTGGTTCTTTCTCGGCTCTCTAATTGGCTTTTTGGTTTATAAGATAAAGAAAAAGTAATTCATTCTATTTCGTGCTATGTTGTGTAAAACCTTCATAGGTTACAAAGCGAAACGAGTAGAAATTCACATTACTTGGTATGTTTGCCAATTAATTCTGCAATTTGAATAGATATCATTTTTTTTAAATCTTTTTCATTGTTAAATTTATAATATGTAGAATTTTTTTCCGCATTTTTGATTAATCTTTTAAGTTTGTGTTTTGTTTCTTGAAAACATTCGTTTTTAATATAAATTAAAGATTTATGCCTTTTCTTTTTTAATGCATACCTAATTTCTTTATCTACGAGAAGCCGGTATTGACGAGTTATCACTCCAATAAAAAACGGACTTTTATCAATCCATTTATAACATTCTTCTTCTACTGGATTATGATTAGATATTCTTTCCACACATATGGGCTGATATTTATTTTCCTTTAAAACCTTTCTGACGGTATCCCTTTCTATTATCCATAATTTAGAACTAATAAAAATTTTAAGCCAACCTTCTATGATTTTATCAAATTTAGGATAATCAGATATTGATGGTTGCAAAACTTGACAGTTATACGTATTGGAGCACTGCATTATTCCAACACCATATTGATCACACTTACTGATGAGTTCATCTAGTAGTGGGTTAAAATCATTATTGTATATAGCTATGTATACCGCTAAACCTTCTTTCAGAGCTAATCTAATCTCATTACTAAAATTATCTGGGAAATCTGGTGGGTTTCTAAAAATAACAATAACCCCTTTTCCTTTATCTCTTCTAACATAAAAATCAGGAGCAAACGCAATATTATTAAATATAATATGATTTTTGAGTACCTTAGCTTTGTATTTTTTCTTTAAGAAAGATAATAATCTATTCCTTATAATATGATCTAATTGGTCAGGTTTTAGAAATGCCATTTTAAATCTTTAAGTTTTTTAATTTTTTATCAATAAAATCTCTAATTCTTTTCAATACTTTTGATATTTTCTCTTTATCTTCATTTTTTAAGTTCTCTGGTATATTGTCAACTGCACCATAGAAAACGTTCATATTTCTTTCAAATTTATATAGGTCAAAAACCAGACCAACTTTTTCAATTAAATTGTCAGAAGATTGTCTAGTTTCAAGAATAAAATTTTTAATTGCTTGTCCACCTTTATTAGGGCGATCCTTAATATATTTGGATACTGGTCTCAACGCTACTATACTTTTTATTAATCCTTGTCTTCTTTTTTCAACAATTGCTTCAAATATCTTCTTTCTACCACCAATTTCTTTGAAAACTTTTGAATTATTTTCTTCTAATGGTTTAACAATATTTTTAGCCATTTCTATAAAAAAATCTTCCGTCAAAAGCTTATCTTTTCCAATAATACTCTTTTCTTTGCTAGTTTTTGCTTCTTCCTCTAACATCATATCTTGAATTTTTTCTGGGAATGATAAAATCAAACGACATCTTCGAATTTCAGAAATCGTAAGTCCAGTTATTTTATTAAGTTCTCTTTCATTTGGTTCATGACCTTCCTTCTTCGCAAATATGTCTATAACTTCTTGTAATTTTATCGCAGTAGGTACTAATTCCCATGGTTCACGTAAGTGATGAATATGAAACATATCTTTGACATATTCTTCAGATTTGGGTCTTTCATTAATTATGACTGGGAGTTTGGATAGGCCAAGTTGTAAAGCTACTTTGTATCTTCTTTCACCATCAATAATTGTAAACTTTTTATCTTCATTCAAAAATACGTTTAAAGGAACAAGAATTCCTCTTTCCTTTACAGATTCAAGAAGCCTGTCAAGTTTTTCTTGGTCAAAAATTATTCTTGGATTATTAAGATTTGTTCGTATCAAATTTATAGGCACTTCTCTAACAGAACCTTCGTCTTTAGCCATTTATTGTACTTTCCTCAACATACTCTTCAATATTCTTCTGCGGTGGCTCCAACCTCTTCTTAATCACACTCAAATACTTCTTTTCCTTCTCAATCCCAATCGAATTCCTTCCTAACATCTTAGCCACAGCAGAAGTTGTGCCAGAGCCTAAAAATGGGTCTAAAACTATATCACCTTCATTCGTGCATGATAAAATGATTCTTCTTAGCAGTTCGATAGGCTTCTGTGTTGGATGTACTCCTGCCCATTTCTCGCTTTTAGGAGTTAATGGAATCCACCATACATTTCTTGTTTGCTTTCCCTTTGGGTTAATGTCGTCATGAATAAGATTTTTAGTTGCTTGATAATTGAATTTCCATTTCTTGCCATTTCCGTTCTTTGATGCCCAGATTAAATGTTCTGTGCTTTCTGTAAACATCCTACATGTTATATTTGGCTGAGCATTAGGCTTAAACCAGACTATGCTATTATTTATTTTAACATCTTCAATATGTTGCAATATAAAACCTACTTGGTAAATATTATGAAAAGAGCCGCAAATCCAAAGGCTTCCGCCATGCTTTAAAACTCTCAAACACTCCTTAATCCATTGCTGGTTGAATTGAAAATACTCGTCTTTTGAGAACATATCCCACTCTTCCTGCATTGTTATATGCTTGCTATACTTCCATCCCAAACCTCGCTTTTTGGACATATTGTAAGGCGGATCTGCAAATACCAAGTCAACAGATTCAGAAGGAATTTTAGGCAATTCTTCCAAAGCATCTCCAATTATTATTTTATGTGTTGTTTTCATTTTTAATAGCGTAAACCAATTCTTTACTTTCCTCATTGTAACCTTTAGAAACCAGCTTTATTCTAACAAGATCTTCCAATGCCCTATAGGTCGTTTCTCGGTTAGTGTAAATACCCTCTTTTTTGGCCAATTTATGAATTTGTGCAGCAGACGCTGAGCTAATTTTATTCAATAGCAACAGCAATTTTAACCGCTTAATATTAGATAGTACAAGAAAAGTTTTAGTTAAATTTTCTAATTTTTCTGTTAAAAGATTAAACTTCAATTGCATCCAATGACGTAGTAAGTTACGATATAAATATCTGTGTTACGTTAAATTGTAACATATTGTTATAATTACATCTTTTTGAATATAAAAATATGGTTTATCCCAAGGAAGAAAGAAATAAACATTGGCAAGAAATAATAAAGGAATATTTTAATTTTAAAAAAGGGTATGCTAAGATTACAACAAAGGATATTAAAAAAATTATAGCCGACAAAGAAATTCGATTATTGCTCTATTTCGATTCTGAAGAAACTATGCCTCAAGCGCTTAAAGAGAATAGCATTATGCTTTTTCCAAATTCGATAACAAGTTGGTGGTTAATTAAATGTGATGGGTTTTTAGATTTACCCCAAATTAACACTCAAATAATAAAATTTAATTCAGGAGTAAAATTTAATTTAAAAAGTTCCAATGCAGGAATGGGCGAACAACAATACCTTTTAAACATGATTAATACTGGTATTTTAAGAAATTTCCTTAAATTAGGAGATAAAGAGCTATATTTCTCAATGATGGGTAAACAAAGATCAACTGAGTTTGACTTAACTATTGCAGGTCATACAATTAAAATTGAAAAACCCGGCATTGAGATAGATGCTGGATTTGAAGGAGGAAATTTTTCCGTAGTTGTTGAAGCTAAAGCAAAGATAATAAAAAGAATCAGTAGAAGGCAACTATACTTTCCTTACATGCATGTTAAAAAAATAACAAGCAAACCAACTATCCCTATCTTTTTTTGTTGGGACAGTAAAACCAAAACTTATAACTTGTGGAGATTTGAAATAGTAAATGACAATATTGAGAATATAAGATTGGTTGAATCAAAAAGATATTCCTTAATTTAACTTTGTTACGTAATTTGGTAACAAATAGTAATCTTTAAATATACCTTATAATTTTCTTAAATTATGAAATATTCAGATATCCAAAGAATAGTCATATTCTATGGAACAAAAGACAGAATAAAGACATTTCTGGAATCAAATGTACAAGCAATTGAAGAAGACAGAGAGGAAAAAATAAATCTGAGAGAAATAAAAAATACTTCTTATACTTGGTTTAAGGACCTAAAACATTTCATCTTCAAAGGCGATTAAAATCAAAAAATATTGGGAGCAAAATCTGACTAAAAAGATGGCATTCGAGATAGCCTCAAAATTCATTTATGACAGCCTTATGGATGTTGATAGAAAATATAAATGCCAAGTGGCTGTAAATTATTTATATGATGAAGATGATTAAATCCTTCTGCATAAGGCATTTTGATGATTACAAGCCAAAGATATTGCTATAAAACCAAAACATTTATAAGTAACTAATTACTAACATAAGTAAAATGTTACTTAATGATATAAGAATAGCTGTCATTGACAGTTTTCTTGGAAGCTACAGGACTGAGATGACTGGCAGCGATATAGCGAAAAGGAAAAAGCTCAACCAGAAGTCTGCGGCAAACTCATTAAGGGAGCTTGAGAAGGAAGGTTTCCTGAAAAGCAGGATAGAAGGCAAAAACAGGCTGTACTTCCTAAATCTTGGAGATGCTGAAAACATCATAAACTTCATTTCAGCACTGGAGCACATGAAGACAATAAGGTTCTATAAAAATAACACTGTAATAAAAGAGTTCGTGTCCAAGGCAGATGCCTGCTTTGATGGAATTGTTGCAATATTCGGCAGCTATGCAAAAGGATTGCAAAAGGAAGGCTCAGACTTGGACATTTTCATTGCAGGGAAATGCAATGATGCCGAGGCAGAGGATATAGCAGCCCTGTATAATATAGAGCTAAGCATCAAAAAATATCCCCATAAAGTTTTTCAGCAGGGATTGGCAGAAAATGACCTTTTAATAGAAGAGATTATAAAGTCTCATATAATTGTAAAAAATACTGAAAGCTTCGTGAAAAACGTGCTAAAATGGAAAAAATAAGGTGGTGCTTGGGCATAAAAAACGGCATAGAGATTATTGATCCGAATGAAAACCTGGGCAAAGTTTACATTTTAAAAGCTGAAAATGCCCTTGAAGCTGCAAAGTCATTGAAAAATAACAGGGACTGGGAAATATCATCCTGCTATTACTGCATGTACTTTGCATTGTACTCTATCTTAATTAGAATAGGCGTAAAATGCGAGAACCATTCCTGCACAATAGAATTTATGAATATCCTATTAAAAGAATTTTTCAGCAAAGACGATGTAAAGCTGCTTGAAAACTCAATGAAGGCAAGAATTGATGCCCAGTATTATGCTGACAGAAGATTGTCGGAAGAGCAATTCTCGCAAATGATAAGATGTGCGCCTTCTTTCCTTGTCAAGTGTAAGGAAACGCTTCTGAAATTGAATCATGAGCAAATAGAAAGCATAAGACAAAAAATAAAACAACTCAAACAGTAAACATTGATTTTTTACAGATTAAATATAAGA
>OBEQ012108544.1_pt1 | contig 12823 bp, 13 predicted proteins | sample 1670901 | NCBI WGS metagenome assembly OBEQ01 (sample SAMEA104232315, study PRJEB22302) | groundwater metagenome | biome: forest; feature: aquifer; material: groundwater | place: USA | collected 2011-08-07 | depth 5.4 m
CCATGAAGACCGAGCCCCATGACCAGTGCTTTTTGTCCTGAAAAAATTTTGTGCTTTTGTTTTTTCATTACTGTTGCGCAACAAGCGTGGTCATGTCTGTTTTGGACTTGCAGACATCGTTGCACCAAATTCGTCCATCGATTTTAAGACACGCCTCACACGAAAGCATCTTCTTGTGGCATTCCCAAAATCCACAGTTGGTAAAATTTTCTGTTGTCGCTTTGCACTTGCTGCACTTCCCCACTACTTCATAGTTGTCGGTAAATTGCTCGAGCACGCGTTCGTCAAACACATAAAGCGAGCCGAGAAAATCCTCTCCCGGATATGCTTTCATATAAGTGCCGATACCGCCATCGAGCTGATAGACGTCCTTAAAACCTTTTTTCTTTAAATAGCCGGACGCCTTTTCACAGCGGACACCATAGGTGCAGACCGTAAGCACTTTCTTTTCTTTGAGCGGGGCAATCTCAGGAAGCATATCTGGAAGGTCGCGAAAATTTTCGAGATTGGGATGACGTGAATCTTTAAAGTGCCCGACGCTAAATTCATAGTCATTGCGCATGTCGATAATTTCAAATTCTTCGCCTGCCTCGATCCATGCCTTGAGTTCTTTGGGGGTAATGTGTGTACCGGTAATATCATTGGGATTAATGTCTTCTTCACCAAGTCCAAGTGTCACAATCTCATTGCGTGCGCGTACTTTTAATTTTGGAAATGATTTTCCTGTTCCCGGAGAATGCTTGAACCACACATCGGAAAAGTTTCCGAATGTCCCCTCGCTTCCATCTTGTGCATGCATGCGCTCTTCGTATGTCACGAGTGCCTCTTTTGTTCCTTCGAGTGTCCCATTGATTCCTTCAGGTGCAATGAGAATGCGCCCCTTGAGCTCGAGCTTCGTGCACAGCTCTTTGTGCCAAGCAACAAAACCGACCGGATCGGCAATCGGCGTGTACTTATAGTAGATGATAATTTCGTACGTGTTTTCCATTGACCCTATTTATAGAGCAATTTTCCCAAACGAGCAAGGGGTTCAAAAAAACTCCAAGGTCTCACCTTGGAGTTTTTGAGTCCGAAATATAATTATGTTGCAGGCCACGGAACAAAACAGTTTACACCGGGCCAAGAGGTGGAATTTAACGTGTGGAGACCATTAACATCGGCCCACACTGCAGGAGCATTGGGGTTACTGTGAGTCATTTTTGCCTCATTCCAATTATAGCCCATACCAGAACTCCAGCCACTAACAGTAGTCCTCACAAAAATATCCCCATTGGAATCAACCATTGCCGACCCTGTTGTATCAGAAGAATTACAAGAAATCGTCTTACCTCTTAAAGGATAATAAATCCCTCGAAGGCCCGTTGGAGTAGTTCCTCCACCTGTCACTGCCCACACCCCTGAAGCACAAGAAAGTGCCATACCACTGGCATTGCGTGAAAGTGCACCATTTGGACTACACGCTGCACCTGCAACATTAACACTACTTAATTGCAGCGTTCCTACGTTGAGATAACCAGCTATTGTTGCATTCACATCAACAACGAGTGACCCAACCTGAAGTCCGCCGGTCTTAATCTGACTTGCTCCGACGTTGATTGGAGTCAGCGTATTCGCCCCAGGAGCAGGAGCGGTGGGACCTGTCCATGCATAAACATAACCAAGACCGAGTGAGAGAATAATTGCAAATACAATCGAGCGAAGCATTTTGAAAATACTGTGAGACATAATTATTTTCTTATTAAATTTATAATCGCACAATTTATAGAAGAATTAACCGGCTTTCATTATACAAATATTCTGCCCCCCCCCGCAAGGTTTTTGGTGGAATCACTGTGTAGAAAAAATTATCTTAGGGTGCGCGGTCGTGCATGCTAAGATAATTTATTTTTGTGGAGCAATAATGTCAAGTCCCGGTCTTGACATTATTTTTACTTTCGAAACGAGCAAGGGTGTAAAAAAACTCCAAGGATAATCCTTGGAGTTTTTTATAAAATATTTCTTATGGTTTACCATTGCGAAAATACAATCGCAATAACTATACCGATTATCCCGTACAGCACGATGTTAATTCCCTTCCGAACTTTTTTCGGCAGAATGCTGATTCCGTAAATAAATGCGACAAGAATACCAAAATGAATGGGGAAAGTTACCCACGCACTCGAAAGTATTTTATAAAATTTGATCACATTCGGAATTCCAATGTCCATAGTGACATCCTCGTTATAATCTTTCGGTGCGCGATAAAAATGCACAACACTCGTGTCGGGGGCAATAATGGAACTACGCCTGGGACCACTGGAATCACGTCCGTAATAACTGATCGCATTATTCAGATTTTTCTGTTCCTCCTTCGCAAGGTCTGTGGAATATCCGGGGATAACAACCGGCTTTAAGACCAATACGTGGACAGGGTGAGGGGTTAGGTTGTTGTCAAAATTAACACTAAGCGGGAAAAAGAGTTTTTGAGATGGGAACATCACGTGGACATATCGCCGTTCATTCTCCCCCAATACCGCCATAGGCGTATACGTGATAACAAAATTGAATCCGCTGCCGACAAAACGGGTGAGGTTTTCTTCGTTTGCGGGGCTCTTAGGAAGACCGTTGCGTTCAAGATAGTTCGTAAGACCTTTTCCATCTTCCGCGCTTAATACTTGTAAGGTCATCCCTTTCGTTATTGTCGAATAAGTAATGTTTACACGATCCGATGAATCCACGAACATTCCACTGGGACCGCGTGTGGAAATAATCGAACCAGAAAGCCCAGCACTCTGCTGGATGTATCCGATTCCTCCCCAAAAGATTATTACAATCGCAAAGAGTGACATTGCAGTTCCCGCCATTCTCCCGACAATTTCTTTATTGGGAATTCCCTTGACCCGATTTCTCACCATAATGATTGCGCAAACAATCATGGTGAGAAAGGTGAGGACGAGAAGAATCGGCACAGAGAAGTCAAGCCAATCAAATACTGCATGACGCACCTCGGACATCAGTGTCGTATGACTCACTTTATCATAAGGGCTGTAGGTGGGCATTGCATTCTTTTCAATGCCTGCCACGTGAATATCCTCCGCTCTCGCATGAACTGGTGTCACAGTGAGAATCGCTCCATCGGTAATACCCGCGGGCTTCTTCACGTTAAACCAGGTGTCCTCGATTCCGTTGTTGAGGTCGATGACTGCCGTGTGATCCATGTCGTTAGTCCTCTCGAGAAACTCGCCAGAAGGCCTGGCGATGTAGCCGATCAAGCCACAAGCAGAGACGCCGAGTGGTGCGAGGAATAAGACGAGCAGTAAAAGTTTCTTCATGGCTGTAGCGAAAAGATTAATGAATTTTATATGGAGTAAGTATACAAATATTCTGCCCCCCCCCGCAAAGTTTTTGGTAACAAAATCACTGCGCAAGAAAATTATCTTAGTATGCACGACCGCACCACTACGAGTACTTCCATTTTTCTAAGATGAATACATCTAAGAAAAAATATATCAAACTCGTTGTCGATCGACAACGAGTTTGATATATTTTAATTTGCTAAGTTTTTATTAAACGAGCAAGGGGTTATCGTTCGCGTTCGTAGGAGACTTGATCTTGGAGGAGTCCGCTTAGGTTAAGTACTTCTTTTGCTTTCTCGAGGAGTGATGGCGTCGGCTCGTCCCCCTCCCGCACCAACTGCTCGCGTTCAATACCAAACACAAAATGTTCCGCAATAAATGTGCGCATCGCGTTCACATCTTCAACAAGATTGCGAGAATCAATCACCACAAAAGCAACCGTGCGACTCCCGAACTCGACAAGAGGAAGATCAAAGAGAAGCACTGCGCTTCCTGCACCATCTGCGTCCACCACGGCAACACCTCCTTGATACGCACTGTCTTTGGCAATAACCCACGGATTTTTATTCTTCCATGCGTAACGCTCTTTGCCCTCTTTGTCAGAAAGAATACGCTCTTCGGCAAGCGAGGTATCAATGATGAAATGTTTGGAAGCATCAACGTAACGAAGCAAGTTGAATAAGTCATGTGCGGTTGTTGTCGAGTTATCACTCGAAAGTGCACCGCTAAATTGCGTATCATTCATTCCGATTGCAAGCGCCTTTTCATTCATATACGTGGTGAACTGTTTTTCTCCTTGTGCGCGTGCAAATACTTTTGCTGCGGTATCATTTGCATCAAAAAGTAGTGGGTAAATAAGTGAGCCAACAGGAAGCTCATCGACTGCACCAATACTCCGATTACGCAAAACCGATTTACCCAAGAGTAATTCGCTCATACGCACAATTTTGTATTGATTGACCGTCTCAAGTGCAGTAAGGGCGGTGGGAAGTGCGGTGAGCCCGCCCGCGGATACTTGCTTATGTGCGTTGCGCTCCCACAACGTTGCCCCGAGCTCGGGGTCTGCAACAATGAATGAAGGTGCGGAAATCAGAGGAGGCATTCCCCCTCCTCGCAAATAATACGCCGAAGAAGTTGCAAAAGTATCGCGAGTGAGCCCGCCTGTTACATATACCCGTGTGCCCACATCGGCAAATTCATACACTATTTTTGCATCTTTTGTGGCAAGACGAATGCATCCACCGGAATATCCCTTAGGAACATCATCGCCATTTTGATATGTCGGCCACCCATGAATAAAAAAGTTGCCGTAAAATTGCATGCTATAAGGCATCCATGTGCCACCAATTGATGAAAGGTGGATCTGCTCTTTTAATTGAACGGCGTATCGTCCTGCTGGAGTTTCCCAAAATGTTCCCTCGCGCCCGCGACTTAAAATTGAAAATTCTTCAATCTTGATATTGTTCTCATAGAGCGCGAGTGTCATATTGCTCAAGTCTGCAAGGACTGCTTTTCCGCTTGTTTTTGGCAAAATAAAATTTCCGCCGGACTCTCCGCGGTCGTTCATTGCGAGTTTATATAAAAGCGCAGGACTGTTTTGCGAAGCATCCGGCGAAGTCGTGAGAATACTGCTCCCAAGAAAAACAACGGCAACAAGTGAGAGCCACCCTCCCGCAAAAAGAAACAATCGTCCTGCATGCTTCCCTGTTATTTGTTTATGAATATTCCTCAACTGCTTCATGTTTATAGTATATCATCCCTCATGCGGTACTCTCATTCTCCTGTTTCATTGTGTTCAATAATCACTTCTTTCTCCTCAATCTTTTGTGCAAGCCTGCGACGAATAAATAATATGAGTTGTGTAATTCCAATACCAAAAAAAATCCCCAAAATAATATACTTCTGTGCATGTTTCAAGTTTGCGATAAAATGCTCAATGACATTGCCAAAGAGATACCCTCCTGTTGCAAAGAAAATCCCCCACACCACCGCGCCAAGCAAATTAAAAATGAAAAATCGCAAGCCACTGATCTTTGTTGTGCCGAGCGCCATTGGAATTATCGTGCGGAATCCATACATAAAACGCGAGCCGAAAGTCATCGCTCCAGGGTAGCGTTCGAGAAGCTTCTGAATACGAGTCAATCGCGCCAAGAGCTTGGGGCGTTTGGTGAGAAATTTTTTTCCTTTATTTCGTCCAATATAGAAGAAAATTTGATCACCACACATTGCACCGACAATTGCAACAGCAATAACAAGGTCAAGTCGCAAATATCCTTCATACGCCGCAATTCCTGCGAGTGCAACAATCGTCTCTCCCTCAAGTAGCGAGAGAAGAAAAACTACGATGTATCCGTAGTTTTGAATAAGTAAAACAATGTTAAACATAAATAAAGTATAACACGGTGATGTACTATTTCTTCAGCAGGTCACGAATTTCAGTAAGCAACTTTATTTCATCGCTGGGTATTTTTTCAACAACTTTTTCTGATTCAGTTTTGCGAACTGCATTCACGCCCTTGATCACCATAAAAATTGCCCATGAAACAATAAGGAAAGCGATAAGCGTGTTGATGAAGAGCCCAAGATTGAGCGTCAGTGCACCAGACTTCGCCGCGACATCAACTGTGGCATAAGGACCGTCTACCGCACCTTCTTTGAGAACGATAAAGAAGTTTGAGAAATCTACTTTACCAAGAACAAAACCAATCGGAGGCATGATGATATCCTTCACGAGTGAATCAACAATTTTTCCAAATGCGGCACCAATAACCACACCAACCGCAAGGTCAATGACATTTCCACGCAATGCAAATGCTTTGAAGTCTTCAATAACAGACATAAAATAAATAACTAACTACATATGACCTTCATAAACAGATGAGATTCGCGTTTTTCCGCCCGAGTGATCTCGGAGAAGCTGTACGTGCTGGTACTGCTTCCCGAGTCGATCGGGAGAAAAACGCGAAGATCGCCGTTTTGCGTAGGTCCTAGATTATTCTCCTGCAGGGAAGGTGTATTCCGCAGGAATCGTTTGAGGGAAATTTTCTTTTGTTCCAAAAATAACCGCTATCTCTTGGTGTGAAGCAAGTGCGAGTGTGCGTGGGTCACCAATGTGCTCTTTGCCGTTTACAAAAACCTGAAGTGTACTTGAGGCAGTCGTGCAGTATCCTCCGATACAATCCTTGGTAAATCGTACACCCCACACGTCAAACACTTGTCCGAGTGTGAAATCTTTGACTACCGGAGATTCAACATGCACAACACCGGAGTCATCATGAATGTGGAGTGGGGCAATAAAATCGTTTGTCGCACTAATTCCTATAGTAGCAGGAACAGGTGTCTTTGTGCCATTGATAATAATATCAAGATGCTGGTGAATGTGGAGCGCGTTTCCTTCCATTGCAAGTGCCGGCAATCCAATTGCCTTCAATCGTTCTTTCAGCTGTGCGGATTCCAATTTCCATGGAAGCTCCTGTCCGAGCTGTGCACCCGGCAAGAGTGCGGGGTCAGTAATAAGTGGTGCAGCAATTGTCGCTTCTTCTTTATTTGGATTCTCACTAAACGAGAGAAAAATTCCGACAAGAAGAATAACGCCGCCCAATCCAAGTACAGTTTTTGTATTTTCAGTCATAGTATATTTATGCTACCACAACTTTACGCGCGGAGCCACAAGAGCGCTTCCTCGCGAGTCGCAAAATAATGGACACGATCCGCCTTGTCTCCTTCTGCATATAATGAGGCGTGGATTTTTTGAATTTCGGGCGATGCACCGAAGGCGGCGGTTTTGATAATGTTTAAACCCGCAACCGCGCGATGTGCCAACCCTTGCGCATGTGCATCAAAAGAGATGACCGCCGTAAGGTTGGTCATTATTTTAAGCGGGATATTTTTATCTTCAAAGTTTGCCGCAAGCTGTAGAACACGCTCTTGCATATCCCCCTGATTTGCCATGTTTAAATGAGGGGCATAATCAATTTGAATAAAACCCTCAGCATTTATATATGCCTTACTTTTCTCTTCCATACACAATAGTATAGCAAGAGGCAACATCGTCACACAAGTATACAAAAATGAGCAAATCTATTGCGCATTCAAGAGTGCGCGCGTGCCTGGGCCAACGTTACCCAATTGATTAAGTCCGTTCTTCTTCTGAAATTCTTTTACCGCCGCGAGTGTGAGTGGTCCGTAATTTCCGCTGATTGCGCCGGTATAAATTCCTAATGCAGTGAGACGTTTCTGAAGTTCTGTTACATCAATACCCGTTGAACCAAAATCAAGAGGTCTCGCAAAGAGAAACTTTGTTGTAGTGGGGGATGTTGAGACCACGATGTTCCCGCTCTTCCCCTTATTGAGTGCCGCTCTCGTGCCTGGGCCGACGAAGCCTACCGGAGAAAGTCCTTGTGCGATTTGAAAACGTTTCAAAGCTGCTTGAGTCATTGGACCAAATGTTCCGGTGATTGGCCCCGAATAAAATTTCCCTTCGGTGAGTGCGGTTTGAAGTGCAGTCACTTCTTTTCCGCTTGAACCAGAGCGCAAATCAAGAGTAAAGAGCGTTGCCGTACTTGCACTTGGTGTTGTCGTAACGACACTTGCAACTGCCGCGTTCACCACCACCGTCATTGTGGTTGTCGCCTGGTGAGCAAGTGCATCATTCGCAACAACAATAATAGTGTGCGTACCAACATCACTCGCAAGCGGTGTCCAACTAAAACTTCCTGAAGTGCTCAGGTTTTTATTCGCCATTGATGAAGGTGCGGCAAAAGCATCAGTGAGCGTATAGAGTGGATTTGTAAAATTTACCGAACTGACACTGAATAAAAGTGGGGTTCCGACAGTAAGTGTTCTCCCAGGATATACTGATTGAATATTTACCCCGAATCCCGATATGGTTAATTGTTGTGACACACTGCGACTTACTCCGGATGCATCGGTTGCGGTAATCGTGAGTCGGTGAATACCAATATCTTCTGCTGTGGGTATCCATGCAAATGTTCCGGTTGCGCTTATCATTGAGCTTGATGCGGTGCTTCCCGAAAAAGTATCAGTGAGCGCGTAAGTTGAACTTCCAAAATTAATTCCAAGCAAGTTAAATTTCACCGTTTCACCAAGTGTAAATGCGGTTTTGGAAAGTGTTTGAATGCTCAATATTGGGGAGGTGACAACAATTGCCTGTGTTTTGGAAAGTGTTCTTCCGGTTACTCCATCAGTCACCATAACAAGAATATTATGATTGCCTGTTTCATCCGCAGTCGGAGTCCAGGTAAATTTTCCCGTGCTATCGATGTTGTTTACGGTCACCGAAGATCGTGGAAGATAGGAGTCGCTCACCGAATAAGAAGGTGATGGGAATCCTGTTGGTACTGCAGTGAAGGTCAATGTTTGTCCCGTACCGATAGTGCTGCTCGGGGCAACAGACTCAATGACAAGCGTCGGGAGTGGTGTCACAACAATTTCCTGTGTCACACTTTTTGAAGACCCCGACGAATCCGATGCGATAATGCGAATCAAATGCCCTCCCACATCTTGCGCGCCTGGTGTCCACGAGAAAACTCCTGTCGCGCTGATGTTTCCGTTATTCACACTGCTCCCCGGGAATGTGTCGGAAACAGTATATGTAGGATTCACAAACCCTGTCACCGTTGAAGTTGCGGTCACAAATGCACCCGCAGAAAGTGTTGCGGAAGGGAGTGGTGCTTGGAGGGTAATTGTTGGTGCAACCACAACGATTTGTTGAGTGGCGTTCCCTGAAGCATTATCATCAGACGCAGTAACACTCACCGTGTGCACGCCGACATCGCTCGAAGAAGGTGTCCAACTAATAACCCCCGAGGAATTCATGTTTGCACTCGTCAAGCTACTTCCTCCAAAGTCATCGCTTAAAAGATAGGTGGGATTCGAAAGTGTTGGTGCAGAAATATTCATCGACATCGCGGTGCCGATTGCCACCGTTGTCGCAGGAGATACGGAAAGTGAAATCGATGCTGCCGCTTCAACTTGTGCAAAAGGGAGCAGGAACACGACCCCTAAGAGAAGTGTGAAAAACCATTGATGTGTTCTTTGTGAGTTCATAGTACGTATAATTAATTTCATTCAATAATACCATTTCTCAAAAATATTTTCCCTAGTACCTTATAAATAACAAAAACTGTTACCAACCCCCGAGTGGATAGATGATAAATGGGTTACCGTAGTCACACATGACCACTACTAAATACTGCAACGGCGACATAAAATAATATTATTACGATAAGTATTCCGACAATCCACTTCACAGCGATGAGCGAGTATTTTGTCGCACGAGTATCAATAGAATGATTAAAATTTTTCTCAATAACAATATTTTCACCACTTATTTCCTTTTCGGTCTCAATTAATATGTGCGTTAAGAGTTCGTGGTTAAGTAGATTGTGTTGACCAGGAAGATGAACATTCCTATCGTGCAAATACAATAACCCAACGGTCATTTGCTCAAGATAAATAGAGAGCGTCCAAATAATACCTTCGTAAATAATTACGAGAGTCCATGTCAAGCTTGAGTAGACCACACCATTGTCATCGCCAATGAATATCGGTATGAGTGGCAATGCCATAATAAATGCTGCCACTCCAGTAAGTGTGTACGCAGAAAGAAATTGAACAGGATTCTTGCGAATCATTACAAAGGCACCGCTGATTGCCTGAAAGGGTCCCTTGTCTTCCCATGCAATAGCAGGCAGGGACAAGAACGAAATCATTCGTACTAATTTCTCAAGCATGGAGAGGCCGAGACTCTTCCATCTGAAAGGTCCGGAGTCTGTCCCACTGAGTGTTCTTGCGGTATCTCTGAGTGACGATTCTGCTTTAGCTCTGTTCTTTCTACCTGTGAGCGCTTGAAGAATAACCAATACCAACCAAACAATTGCCCAAATGAACGCTATGGGAATTGCTTTGATGGAGTCTCTGAATAGAGTTTCGTGTATTGCACCGCCAAGCGAAAGTTGCAACCCCCGATCTTCTTGGTGCAAAAGCTCGAGCATAAGCATATTTGCAAAGCAAATGCTGTATGTGATGAGCAGGATGTACGGAAGCAAATAAATAGCATCACTGATATCAAAAGGGCCGTGCCAATAGCGCAAATAGAGCACAACAGACACATAGACAAGCCAACTAAAAAATATTGGCACAAGAAATAGTGGTCTCTTAAAAATGAACGCCAATGAATCCTTGAGGTACGCCCACCCTACGCCAAATTTACTCAACTTCATATGCCAATTATATCATAAAAATGTGTTCTCATTTATTTTTCCTCAGTACACTTCTCAAAGATGATGCTGTCCCACAACTTTAAAATTCACATATAAATTCATGAGGTAGTTCCACATTCCCACGACGCAGGCGACGATGACACGCGCGACAATAAAGTCCACGTGGAATTTCTCCACAATGATCGCCATGAGTACCACTACAAGCATGAGCCCCGACAATGCGATGCCTCCAAAGACGACGTATCCGGTATGCAGTTGACGCAACGTCCCCTTGAACACATACCGTCGACTGATGATGTAATTGATACTAACGGCAATCACAAACGCCACGGCGGTCGCGACGAGATAATTGACCAGAAAGATGTCCGTGAAAATATAAAGTAGCAGGAGGTCAAGCAGAAACGTTGAGCCGCCCACTTGAACATAGGTGAAAAATCTTTTTAGCGTGTGCAGCGTCATGGCGAAATATTTATTTTTCTCGTATGAATTGGAATCCTACATAGAGAGTCGGGTGCGTGTGGTTATATGACAAAATACACGAAGACGATCAGTGCGAGGAGAATGCGGTACCAACCAAAATAGGTCAGCGAGATTTTTGAAAGATACTTCTTCAACAGAAAAAGTGTTATTCCCGCCACAGCAAACGCGAGCATAAAGCCCGAGGCGAGCTCGCCGTATGAATCGATAGTTGCAAGCATTGCCCTCGACCGGTACGCATCATAAAGCACCGCGGCACCAAGCGTGGGGAGTGCGAGCATGAATGTATATTCAATGATCACCTCTTTCTTTATTCCGCGAAGAATCCCCGCAACGATCGTGATCCCCGAGCGCGATACACCGGGAACAATCGCCACCGCCTGTGCAAGACCAACGAGAAACGCATCGGTTTTTGAAATGGTGCTCTTTCCAAAATCATGGAGATCTCCCCCGTCACGACGCATGAAAATTTTCTCAAGATAAATAAAGATCACGCCCCCAAGTGCGAGTGCGAGTGCGAGGATGAGCATGTTCCCCTCAAGTAATTTCTTAAACGATTTATAGAGGACGAAACCAACCGTCGCACTCGGGAGAAAACTGATACAAATATTGAAAAATAAATTTTTATCGAAGAATATTCTCTTTGCAAAGAGCAACACGCCCGCACCAAGCGCACCCAACTGTATAAAGAGGAGATAGAACTTGATGTACGCATCGGTGAGCTCGAGTGAAAATAATTTTGACGCAATAATGAGATGCGCGGTCGACGAGATAGGCAAAAATTCCGTTATGCCCTCAACGACAGAGAGGACGGCGAGTGATTCATTCATGGCACCAGTATACAATAATTTATCTGAATTAATGGAGATCCCAATCTTCTAAAAAGTGACCCCTGATGTTACCCCCGTTTTACCTTCCACTTGAACAACAGAAATAAACGCATAAAATGAGCGGGTGTCTTTCTTTGCCGTAATAACACGATATCCTGCAGGGCTGTCGGCGTTTGCTTCTATTTTCCAGCCGTTCTCGTTCAATCCTTTTACATAATAGTCAGTGACTTCCACTCCGGAAACATTGGTAAAATAATTCACCGACGGATTTTGCTTGCCCGTTCCAGGGTCTTTTGTCAGCGATGCCATAAGCATTGCGCCGGAGTACGCTCTCGGTGCATCTTTGGGCCAATTTTCGGGCATACCCTTCGTTCCGCCAACCGCGTCATTCCATTGTGTATTTACATAGTCGGAATCATTTCCCGTCACGGCTGACTTGGCGCTAATTACCGGAACAACTTCCGACGTCTCCGCTGTCGTCTTCTGTTTACCTGCTTCCACATACACCAACCCGGCAACAACAATAACGCCCAGAAGAGCAATGACCGTATTCTTTCCAAGAACTGTGAAAACTTTATTCATAGACTATTTTGATTATACCACCCCCAATTAATCTGTCCCGCGTTTCAATGAGTTTCCAAAGAGAACAGTTAATTGGGAATGGTATTATTTCATCTTCTTCACTTCTTCACCGATGTACTTTTTCATTTTTGCACTGTTGGCAAGTAATTTTTTCAAATACATGTGAAGCTCTGCTCGTGATTTCGGCGTGAGTCCTTCGGGAGATTCATTGAGTACCCCTTCGGTCTTTTTGATATCTTCGGAAAAATTTGTGGTGAGATTATCAACATCGCGACCAACGACGACGCTGTATGCTTCACGTTTTCTTTTTTGAGTAATATACCACCACCCGCGCACGCCGACGGCGCTCAAGATA
>OBEQ010064985.1_pt1 | contig 12822 bp, 10 predicted proteins | sample 1670901 | NCBI WGS metagenome assembly OBEQ01 (sample SAMEA104232315, study PRJEB22302) | groundwater metagenome | biome: forest; feature: aquifer; material: groundwater | place: USA | collected 2011-08-07 | depth 5.4 m
AAGAGCCCGTGTTCATGAACCCGTTATCGAGCGTGATGTAGGAAGTTTTTGCACGGAGCTCCGAAATATCGATTGCTTTTTCTTTTTCGGTGCCGCTCGTAATGGGAAGTTCGATCGTGATCTCGGGCAAAATTAATTTAGCGAACACAGTCGGTTTTGAATCCCCGGCATTTTTTGGTTTCGTCTGTCTTACCAAGCTTGCTTTTTTTGAAGGTTTGAGCTGTTGTTTCATCGCAGTTAAGCCAAGACTTTAAAAGAAGTTAGAGCAGGTGTCAAGAGTAAATTCACCCGATAAGAAATCCAGTCATTTTTAGACTCTCCCATTCATAAAACCAATTTTTCAATTACGATGACTCAACCAATTGGCGGAGAGCATCAATGAAGCCCGACTTCTCGACCAAAACGGATTTTCGGTCGAGGCGGGTTTTGATTTCAATTTTGCCTTGCGCTAAATTTCGCTCGCTCACAATCACTTGAATCGGGATCCCGATTAAATCAGCATCGTTAAATTTCACGCCGGCGCGCTCATCCCGGTTATCATAAAGAACTTCAATGTTATTTTGAATTAATATATCGTAAACCGTTTTTGCTTTTTGGGAGGTTGCTTCGTCTGTCTCATTAAGCGTAACAATTAAAACTTGATACGGCGCAATGGAAAACGGCCAGACGATGCCTTTTTCATCATGATGTTGTTCAATCGCGGCAGCCAGAATCCGGTTAACGCCGATTCCATAGCAGCCCATCACAATCGGATGAACCTCACCTTTTTCATCACGGTAATTTCCGTTAAGCAGAGCGGTGTATCTCGTTCCCAGTTGAAACGTATGGCCAATTTCCATCGCCGTCAATAGTTGGTAGGGAGTTTGACAAGCCGGGCATCGGTCCCCTTCTCTCACGTATCTTAAATCCGCCACTTGATCCGCTTTAAAATCGCGTTTTAAATTGACGTTCCGAAAATGTTTATCTTTTTGATTAGCACCTGTCACAAAATTGCGCATCTGTAAAAGATCGGCGTCAATCACAATTTTTGTTTTTAAACCCACGGGCCCGCTGAAACCCAGCGGAGCGCCTGTCTCCCGAAAAATTTCTTCTTGCGTAGCAAGCCGAAGCTCTTTTGCATCGAGTGCTTTCCTTAATTTGGATTCATTGATGTCGCTTCCGCCATCCACACAAACTGCCGCCATCTTTCCATCCGCAACATAAAGAATTGTTTTCACCAAGCGCTCGGCCGGAATTTTAAAATGGGACGAAATTTCTGCAATGGTTTTTAACCCAGGCGTATCAAACATTTCAACCTTTGCTTCTGGTTCAGGGGTTTTATTGATTTCGTCTGAAATCATCCGGCCTGCGACATCGCGGCTGACGGAAGTTTTACACGTTGAACAAACCGCGATATGATCTTCTCCGTAAGGACATGTTATCATGAATTCATGTGAAACTTTCCCGCCCATGATTCCGGAATCTGCACTCACAATTTTGATCTCAAGCCCACAGCGGGACATGATTCTCTGATACGCTTCATACACTTTTTCGTATGTTTTTTTGAGGTCATTTTCATCGCGATGAAAGCTGTATGCATCTTTCATGATAAATTCTTTTGTGCGAACGATTCCGAACCGGGGCCGTAATTCATCACGAAACTTGGTTTGGATTTGATAGAGCATGATCGGTAAACTCTGATACGATTGGACGAAAGACGCGACAAGTTCTGTCACCACTTCTTCATGCGTAGGCCCGAGAACAAATTCCTGGCCGGAACGATTGATAAATGAAATTTTATCTTCGCCAAGTGCATCAAAACGGCCTGTCCGCTTCCAGAGTTCAGACGGATGAAGCGCCGGAAGCAATACTTCGGCGGAGCCGATTTTATCCATTTCTTCACGGATAATATGAGTGATCTTTTGAAGCGTACGAAGCCCGAGCGGCAAATAACTGTAAACACCTGCGGATAATTTTCGGATGAGGCCGGCGCGAAGCATCAGGCGATGACTCGTTGCCTCCGCTTCTTTGGGAATGTCACGTGTCGTGGGAATGAGCGTTTGTTTCCAAAGCATGAAAAACTAACCGCCAAAAATGGCTTTAATTTTGTTGAAAAAGCCCAAATTAACCAAATCGTTATAGACCACAAATACCATCAGTGCCATGAGAAGCGTAAACCCAACCTGCGTCACGCGATCCTGAACTTTCGCGCTCACATCTCGCCTAAAAATGGCTCCAATCAAAAGAAAAAAAATGTGCCCGCCGTCAAGCGCTGGAATGGGAAGCAGATTGATGACCGCAAGCGAAATGCTGATGACAGCGGTCAGCTGCAAAAGCGCTGAGATTCCTGCCCGGGCGGCATTTCCCGTCATCACCATAATTCCGATCGGCCCACTCAAAGTTTTAACGGACATTCTGCCGGTCACCAAATACCATAATGACTTATAAGTCATCACGGCAAGATTGGCTGTGGTTAAAAATGAATTTTGGATTGATTCGGCCAAGTTATATTTCTCAAATCCATACTCATTGGCTGGCATGACTCCTATTCTTGATATTTGCTTTTTCTCGCCAAATACATTCGTTCCTTCGCTCGTTTTTGGCTTAATCACAACTTGAAGATCATGGTTCTCCCGCCGGACACCCAATGTAAGATCAGATTTTTTATTTTCAAAAATCGACATCGTCATTTCCTGCCAGTCTTTGACCAACTTTCCGTTGATTGAAATCACTTCGTCTCCAACCTTGAGGTCGCTTGCTTCTGCCGGAAACCCAGACACAAATCCGCCGATTTTCGCCTTTAAGACTGGGTGGCCTGTCCAAAATACAAATACAAAAAGTACAAATGCAACCACGTAATTCATCAAGACGCCTGCAGCTAAAATAATGAGCCGCTTTACTTTCGGCGCTGCTAAAAAATCTCCCGCAGCCGGCGCGCGGCCTTCGAGTTCTGCAAATGATTCACCGGCAGGTTTCACAAATCCGCCAAACGGAATCAAAGAGATCGCATAAACAGTTTCTTGTCTAGTCCATTTGATGATTTCAGGACCAAAACCAATTGAAAATTTCTCAACCCGTACACCCGACCAAAGACAAGCCAAATAATGTCCAAACTCGTGAATAAAAATGAGAAACCCTAAGATGATGGCTGTCGGAATGAGCTGCATGAGAAAATTCAGCATAAAGCCTCAACTTCGTTTCGCGCCCACCGGTCCGCCTCTAAAATATCCGCGAGTGTTGGATTCTGGCGGGCAGCATGTCTTTTCATGGTTTTTGAAATAACGTGCGGAATTTTTGTAAACTTAATTTTTAAATCTAGAAATTTCTGAACGGCCACTTCGTTCGCTGCATTCAGCACCGCAGGCATGGATCCACCGGCACGCTTCGCTTCGTAACCCAATTCCAAGCACGGAAACCGCTTGAAATCAGGCTTAAAAAAATGAACCCGGCTTATCTTGGTAAGCTCAAGTTCGGGAAGCGAATTTATCAAACGATCCGGATAACCCAGCGCATATTGAATCGGAAGCCGCATATCGGTAATCCCAAGCTGCGCAAGATGGGAGCCATCCACAAATTCGATGAGCGCATGAATCAGAGCTTCCGGATGAATCACCACGTCAATTTGTCCGACCGGCACTTCAAATAAATTAGAAGCTTCAATCACTTCAAGGCCTTTGTTCATGAGCGTTGCCGAATCAATTGTAATTTTGGGTCCCATTTTCCACCGCGGATGTTTGAGCGCTTCTTTTGGCCGGATGCGTTCAAACGACTCTCTTCTCCCCAAAAATGGCCCGCCGGAAGAAGTTAAAATAAGTTTTTTGACCGTTTCTCTTGGTTTTCCATCAAGACATTGCCACAAACCAGAATGTTCGCTGTCAATCGGAAGCAGTTTCACTTGTTTTTTCTTTACCCGCCGCATCAAAAGTTCTCCCGCCATCACAAGCGGTTCTTTGTTGGCAACGGCAACATGCTTCCCGGCCTCCACTGCCGCAAAAATGGGCTTAAGCCCAACGCCGCCCACCAAAGAAAAAATGACCTGATCAATTTCCGGGTGCGTGCTTGCTTCAACCAATCCCTGATCACCCGTCACAACTTTGATGTGAAATCGGTTCAACTTACTTTCAAGCCACCGTGCTTTTTCGTTTTCATAAAGACAAACAACTTTCGGGCGAAACTCCTTTGCTTGGCGAACGAGTTCATCAGCATTTCTGCGCGCGGCAAGTGCACTGATTCGAAATTTCCCCGGATGAGCGCGAACAACCCGCAATGTGTTCATTCCGATAGAGCCGGTTGAACCGATAATCGCAATCTGTTTCAATGTAAAACTCCGTTTTGAAAAGCCAGGATGTAGTAGTAAATGCAAGGCAGTGTAAATAAAAGACTGTCAAGCACATCGAGCGCTCCGCCCAAGCCCGGCCAATGTCCCGAATCTTTGATTCCGACTTCACGTTTGATCAAACTTTCGGCCAAATCGCCCAGCTGCGCCAAAATGCCAACCACCGTGCCTAAGACAAATAAATGAACAAGCGGAACCTGAGGTAAGTAAGTTTTCGAAATAACTGAAACAACAACGCTCGTGAAAAAACCGCCAATGGCCCCTTCGATTGACTTGTTGGGGCTGATGTGAACTGCATATTTGTGCCGGCCGCAATTTTTTCCAATAAAATAAGCACCCGCATCCCCCAATTTGACTACTAAAAATGAATAAGCAACCCAATACGCGCCGTTTTCCAAACATTTAATTTTTGCTAAAAATGAGAAGAACCAAGCCACGTACAAAAGCCCAAATAACGTGAGCGCGGTACTGATGAGCGCTTGATCTTTGAGCCGCCTGTGAAAATTAAAAATAAAAATGCAAAGAACGGCAATCATGAAGATAGCGGATTCCGCCGGAATGTAATACGAAAGCGGAAAGAGCGAAGCAAAAACAATTCCGAGATAGCGGTTCAGCACAAACCCCTTCTTCTCAGCAATATCAAAATATTCGGAGAGCCCCATCAGCATAAAAATTTCTAAAATCAGAACAAAAAGCCACTGGGGTGCAAAAAAAATGGTGTAGTAAGAAAGCAGTATTAAAATGGCAGATAAAGCTAACCGCTTGGTAAGCTGCTTGCGTTCAATCATGGGATCCCGATTTGAGGACAAGGTCATTCGCTTTATTGGTGAACTTATTCACCTTGCCAAATCGTCTGTTGCGAGTTTTATAAGTTTCAATTGCCTGCAGCAAATCCTCGCGACGAAAATCCGGCCAATATTTCTCGGTAATATAAAGCTCGGTATACGACACCTGCCACAGCATAAAATTACTCAACCGAAGCTCTCCGCTGGTTCGAATTAAAAGGTCCGGGTCGGGAAGTCCTTTCGTGTACAGAAAATCCGAAATCAGCTTCTCGTTAATTTCATCCGACTGCAATTTGCCGGATTTTAAATCCGCAGCAATTGAACGAATGGCATCGATGATTTCCGCACGCCCCGAATAACTCAGTGCGAGTGCAAGCGTCAGACCGGTGTTGTCTTTTGTGCTCTCAATATTCCTGCGAATTTTTTTCTGAATGTCCACCGGAAGGTCGCTCAACCGGCCGATCATCCGAAACCGAACGTTGGATTTTTGAATTTCTTTGAGCTCGTTATCCAGGTAACTTGCCAGCAGTTTCATCAAAAAATTGACTTCTTCACCGGGCCGAGACCAATTTTCTTTCGAGAAAGCATAGAGCGTCAGATATTTCACGCCAATTTCCGTGCAAGTTTTAATCGCTTCGCGCACGCGTTCAACACCGTTCCTGTGGCCTTCATAACGCGGTAGGTTTCTCTCATTGGCCCACCTGCCATTTCCATCCATAATGATGGCAATGTGCGCCGGAACTTGCAAGGCTGGGATATTTTCACCGATGTTCGACATGAATACCGTTACTTTCAACTATATAAAAATGGTTTGAGAACGTTTCGATCCGACAGAAACAATTGCAATTTTGGTTTTGAGCAGCCGCTCAAGCCGCTTTAAATAGCGTTTCGCATTTTTTGGGAGACCTGCATATCGCCGAATGTTCTGCGTAGGCACTTCCCATCCCGGGTGAGTTTCATAAACCGGTTTACCAAATTCGAGCACTTCCAAATCATATGGAAAGTGCTCGTACGTTTTTCCCTTAAATTGATAAGCAACGCAAATTTTAATTTCAGGAAGCTCATCCAACACATCTAATTTCATCACGGCAAGTTCGGAAAGCCCATTGACAAGAACCGAATGACGGACAATCACCGCATCAAACCATCCGCAACGCCTCGGCCTTCCCGTTGTGGAACCGTATTCCTCGCCTTTGTTACGGACGTGTTCCATTAATTCAGCCGAAAATTCAGTGGGGAATGGTCCTTCGCCTACCCGCGTGGTGTAGGCTTTTACAACACCCATCACCTGATCGATGCGGGCAGGACTGACGCCGGCACCCGTAATAGCGCCGCCTGCAGAAGCATTGGAGGAAGTCACGTAGGGATAGGTTCCGTGATCCACATCAAGCAAAGTTCCTTGGGCGCCTTCAAACAGAACCCGTTTCTTCTTGTGATAGGCATGATCCAAAAGCAAACTTGTATTTCGCACAAATGGTTTTAAAAACGGCCGGAAGTGGCTGTAGGTTTTATAAATGGATTCAAAGGAAAGGCTTTTTTCTCTGAAAATTTTTTTCAAAATGACATTTTTTTCCGTTAGAACAAGACGCAAGCGATCGCGAAAGACGCGGTCATTCATCAGATCCACGATGCGGATTCCAAGTCGGGCCGCTTTGTCCGCATAACAAGGACCGATCCCCTTTTTGGTAGTTCCAATTTTTCCCTTTCCTTTTACGCGTTCCAGAAATTCATCAATCAATTTGTGATAAGGCATGATCAAATGAGCCTGCTCGCTGATAAAGAGCCGGCCGGCCACACTTACTTTTTGACGCGCAAGCATTTGGATTTCTTCCTGCAGGGCCTGCGGATCAATGACGGCGCCATTTCCGATGACGCAAATTTTCTTTGGATGTAAAATTCCGGAGGGAATCAAATGTAAAACAAATTTCTTATCGGCAAATTTGACGGTGTGGCCTGCGTTGTTACCACCTTGGTAGCGAACAATAAAATCACTTTTCTCGGCGAGAAGATCAATAATTTTCCCTTTTCCTTCATCGCCCCATTGCGCACCAATCAAAATCACATTCGACATGCCACGCACACTTTCTGTTGATTAAAATTGAATTATAACTTAACCACTTTTGCTTCAATGATCGGCTTGAAAGATTTTAATTCTTTCAATACCTTCACGGGAATATCGTTGTCGGTATTGATGACGGTAAGTGCAAATGTCTTTTTTCCTTTTTGCAGGCGCCCAAGCGTCATTTCAGCAATATTAATTTTATTTTTTCCCAAAATAGTTCCCACATGCCCCACCACACCCGGAAGATCTTCATTGTGAATCACAAGCACGACACCGGTCGGCACGGCATCAAGACGGAAATCATTAATTCGGACAATCCGCGGGTCTTGATTTCCAAAAAGTGTTCCCATCACCACATTGCGATCACCATTCACGGCAACTTCCAGTTGAATAAAATTTGAAAAATCTTCGATTTGGGTCGTCCGGCTTTCGTTGACCACAATTGAACGTTCACGCGCAAGCGCAGGCGCATTGACAAAATTAACGCCTTCTCCGCAGATCGGCGCAAGAAGCCCCTTCAAAACTGCAATGGTGAGCGGCTCAAGCTTATACTTAGTAACTTCACCGCCGTAACGAATAGACACTTCACGAAAACTGCCGCCAAAATATTGCGAATAAAATAAGCCGAGGCGTTCGGCCAAATTCACCCACGGGCGAAGAACCCGAAATGATTCCGCATCGAGCGAAGGGACGTTAATGGCATCTTTGATTCCACGGTCAAAGAGCGCATCGGCAACTTGCTGTGCAACCGCAATGGCAACATTTTCTTGTGCTTCTTGAGTCGCTGCACCCAAATGCGGCGTTGCGATGACCTGATCCAGCGTCAGAAGCAGATTATTTTTAGGCGGTTCATTTTCAAATACATCCAACGCAGCGCCTCTTACTTTTCCACTCTGAATTGCATCGTAAAGCGCTTTTTCATTAATGATTCCGCCGCGCGCGCAATTAAGTACATAAACGCCTTTTTGCATGAGTTCAAATTGTTTTAGGCCGATCATGCCTTTTGTTTGATCTGTGAGCGGAACATGGACGGTAATGAAATTGGATTTTTTGAGCAATTCTTCAAAAGAAACCAGCGCCACACCGCCTTTGAAACTTTCCTTTGCAATAAATGGGTCGTAGCCGATGACTTCCATTCCAAAACCGGCAGCTCTGAGGGCAATTTGCCTTCCAATTCTCCCAAGCCCGATCACACCGAGCACTTTCCCGTGAAGTTCAGTGCCCATAAATTTGCCGCGATTCCATTCGCCTTTTTTTACGGATTGATTGGCCTGGGGAATGTTACGAGCCATTGCCATCAGCATCGAAAGCGTGTGCTCACAGGTTGAAATGGTATTGCCTTCCGGCGTGTTCATGACGATAATTCCCTGTTTCGTCGCGGCGTCCAAATCAACATTGTCAACCCCAACGCCCGCGCGTCCGATGATGCGCAGTTTTTTTGCGGTTTCGAGAATATCTTTTGTTAGCTTCGTTGACGAGCGAATGACGATCGCATCGTATTGGGGAATGATTTTTTTAAGTTCGCTTTCGCTGAGCCCCGTAACGACATCAACCTGAAGCGCCTTTTCCTGTTTCAGAATATTGACTCCCCGCTCACCCAAAGGGTCACTGACCAACACGCGAATTTTCACCGGGGATTTCATCGGGCCGCCTTTGCAGTTTGTTTTTTCTCTAAGATTTGATTAAACGCTTGAAGCGCATCTTTTGCGGAACACGGGAATTCAAATTCATTTAACGTTTCGCATAACACGCCAAATCCAGTGATCAAATCTTCTTTTGTAATATAACCCATGTGTGCCATCCGGAAAATCTTACCCTTCATCTCTCCTTGTCCGCCGGCCATCGTAACGCCTTTTTCATCGCGCATAACTTTTACTAATTTTTCCCCATCGATTCCGTTCGGAACTTTAACGGCCGTCAACGCGTTGGAATAATGAGACTTTGCAAAAAGTTCCAGTTTTATAGCACGGACTCCTGCACGCGTTGCTTCGGCAAGTCGCGCCGTTTCTTTCAAATGATTCTGAAAACCTTTTGCTTTGATCAGCCGTAAAGTTTCTTCAAGCGCGATCACAAGCGTCAAGGCCGGTGTAAACGGCGTGTCAGAATCCAAAAGTGCCTTTTTGTAAAGGGTAATATCATAATAAAAACGGGGGCATTTCGCCGTTTTGTTCAGGTTCCATGCCTTTTCACTGACGCTCATAAATGCCAGCCCCGGCGGAAGCATCAGTGCTTTCTGCGAACCGCCTACCACCACATCCACTTTCCATTGATCTTGCGAAAGCGGGTCAGCCGCAAGCGCACTGATCGAATCGACCACCAAAATTGAGTTTGTCTTTGAAACAATTTCCGCAATGGGTTGAAGATCGTGTGTTACGCCAGTCGATGTTTCGCAATGCGTTGCATAAACCGCTTTTATTTTTGGATTTTCTTTAAGCGTCTTTTCGACTGATTTCGGATCAATCGCTTGACCGTATGGCGCCTTTACTTCGATGGCGCAAATTCCATAATGCTTTGCGATGTTCACCCACCGCTCGCCAAATTTTCCCGCATGTGCCGCAAGGATGGTATCGCCCGGCGAAAGAAAATTCACCATACTCGCTTCCATTCCGCCGGTTCCGGAACTGGTGAACGTGAACACATCATTCTTGGTTTCGAAAATATCTTTAAGTTCTGATGAAACTTTGTTAAAAATTTTTCGATATTGAGGCGTCCTGTGATGAAAAATCGGCTCCGACATTATTTTTAAAGCTCCCGGCGGAACCGGTGTTGGCCCCGGTGTCAGTAAAATATTTCGCTTATTCATAAAAATCTTGACGGGATGTCCTGTGTCATGAACGCTGCTTACTTTTTTATGTCCGGTGCTTTTGCAATCACTTGATCCACCAAGCCGTAAGTGAGCGCTTCCTCGGCAGACAAAAAGCGGTCACGGTCGGTGTCTTTCTCAATCCGCTCAATCGACTGGCCCGTGTGTTTTGAGAGAATTTCATTAAGCGATTTCTTCAGTTTTAAGATTTCAGTTGCTTGAATTTGAATATCGCTCGCACTTCCTTGAGCACCTCCCCAGGGCTGGTGAATCATCACGCGGGAATTTGGCAGCGCAAAACGCTTTCCTTTTGTGCCGGCCGTCAAAAGAATGGCTCCCATACTGGCAGCTTGACCCACGCAAAAAGTTGCAATATCACATTTGATAAATTGCATGGTGTCGTAAATGGCGAGCCCGGCTGTCACCACACCGCCCGGTGAATTGACGTAGATATTAATATCTTTATCGGGGTTATCCATTTGTAAAAATAAAATCTGTGCAATAATCAAATTGGCAATCGTATCATCAATCGGAGTACCGACAAAAACGATTCGGTCCTTCAAAAGCCTTGAATAAATGTCAAATGCCCGTTCCCCGCGTCCCGTTTGTTCAATCACCATCGGTACCAAATAACTCATGCGTTCATCCTCCGTTTCGTGTGAATTCATTGTGACCGTTAATCGGTTTTAATCACGGCGTGATCTTTAATTAATTGAATCACTTTTTCATTGATAATCTGCAGCGCGAGTGAATCTTTCCGGCCTTCTGTTTTCTCAAAATGCGTTGATATTTCCTCAACCGGCCGGCGATATTGCTTGGCAATCAAATCGTATTTCGATTGATAATCGTTCCCGGTCACTTCAATTTTTTCTTTTACAGCAATTTCATCCAAAAGAAACGAAATCCGGACTTGGCGTTCTGCTTCGGGTTTCATTTTCTCAAGAAGCGCGTCTTTTTGTTTTCCGTCGGCTTCTTCTGCCATCCCCTGATGTCTAAGCGAATGCAGCGTTTCCTCAAGCATGGCATCTGCCCGCCGCTCAACCATTCGTTTCGGAATATCAAACTTTGATTTTTTGAGCAATTCTTCGAGGAGCGCATTTTCCGTTTCGACCGCTTTTTCTTCCTTTTTTCGGTTCTCAATCTGAAGGCGGATTTTTTCTCTGAGATCATTTAAACTTTGGAAATCACCGACTTCTTTTGCAAAGTCATCATTGAGAACCGGCATCTCGCGCGTTTTCAATTCCTTTACGGAAACTTTAAATGTGGCTTCTTTTCCCGCATACGTTTTGTTGGTATAATTCTCCGGAAATTGAATTTTGACTTCTCGCATCTCTCCTGCTTGGACGCCAACCAACTGTTTCGAAAAGCCTTCCAAATAATCTTTTTCTTTAATGGAAATCATATCTTCCGTACGCTTCTCAATTTCTTTTCCGTCTACCAAGCAAATGTAATCGCAAATAACAAAATCACCCATTTGCGCAGGCCGATTCTCAAGGGGAACATATTTTGCATGTGATTCCTGGATGCGCCGAAGCGCTTCGTTCATTTCTGATTCTTCAATGAGGATCGGTTTTTGCTTGATGACAATCCCCTTGTATTTTTCCAGCTTAATTTTTGGCCTGATTTCAACATGCGCTTCATAAGAAAGATGATTCACATCAAAGTCGATGCGTTCGATCGTCGGACTGGAAATGGGGGAAATCGCTTTCGTGTCAAACGCTTCGCGGAGAGATTTTGGAATGAGTTTTTTTAAAACCTCATCACGGGCAGTGTCTTTGTAGTGAATCGCAAGGACATCCCGCGGTGCTTTTCCGGGACGAAACCCCGGCACTTTCGCCATTTTTGAAATTTCACTATAAAAAGTGTCGTATTCCTGCCTGATCAGATCGCCCGAGACATCGACACTTAAAATTTTCTCGCATGAACTGAGTTCTTTAACGGAAACTTTCACCATTGACCTGCTCTTTCAATTGTTAAATGCAATTCTTGGAGCGAGCGGTGGGATTTGAACCCACAACATCTTCCTTGGCAAGGAAGTGCTCTACCATTGAGCTACGCTCGCAAAATAAAATACTTAATCCAAAGCTCAATGGTTGTCATGACAACCATTAATACTTTATGGGTAAGTCATGGCTACCATTGAGCTGCGCTCGCAACTTATTTGAACTAATCAAGTTAGAACCGAAGCTCAATATTATAGTGATTTCGCTTTTGGTGTGCAAGGGAAATGGGTTGGGAGGAATCTGCGACAGGAGGGAGTTACCCTCGCAGGAAACATGCGAAGATTCCTCTGAAAATGACCGCTCTTTTCCAGCAAAAGTGTTGTCACTTTTTTAAAGTAAAACAGAATCATCAGTGGTTAGTTTTTCAATGTCGTATCGTACGCTTCTATATCTTTTTCTATTAAAGTTGTGTGCAGAATCAAAATCCCAAGGATCGATCCAAGAACGATAGATGAGCCGATAGTGCCAAAGTTAAGGCCGCCTAGCTCTCTTGATTTTGTAAGAACATCACCCATGGTTGCACCAAACGGACGTGTGAGTACAAACGCAATCCAAAATAGGAAGGTTCGAGAAACCGGGGTAAAATAGTAAATAAGAACAGTTAGTGTTAGTAACCCGCCAATCAGAAGCGCTCCACCCGCAAATCCAAGACCGGAGCTATCAGCCAAGAAATCACCCAGCGCGGTACCGAGAGTATTTGAAAATAGAATGGCAGTCCAATAAAGTAATTCAACCTTAAACGTTTTAATATTTTGAACGGATAGCGGGTATTTCTTATAACTCCAGTACGCAAAAATACTCAACAAAATAGTAATCAAAATAAGCGTGCCTTTAGCGTAACCAAGCCCTAAAGT
>OBEQ010461471.1_pt1 | contig 12822 bp, 11 predicted proteins | sample 1670901 | NCBI WGS metagenome assembly OBEQ01 (sample SAMEA104232315, study PRJEB22302) | groundwater metagenome | biome: forest; feature: aquifer; material: groundwater | place: USA | collected 2011-08-07 | depth 5.4 m
CCCAATCCCAAGGCTGGATTACGAAGAGGTTGGCGAAAATGAAAGTAAAAGCGAAGGGAATTGCGAAAGCCAAGCGCTTCCACTCCTTGTTTTTGAATGCGAAGAAAACCCAAGCGACAAAGCAAAGCAACACCGCCCAGCCGTTTTTAAGCCAAAACTCGAGAACGCCCAAAAACGTTTTCTCGGAAGCAAGCCATCCTGGCATGAATTTGAAGAATGCTTTTGAAGACAACCAAGCGGCTTGAGGCAAGCCGAGCAACACTGCAGGAGCAAAGAAATAAACCCACTCGCGCTTCGCCCGGGAAATCAAAAGCAAAAAGCCGGACACAAAAGCTACGACCACGAGAGAATGGGCGTGTGCGATAGGCAAAACACCTGCCAAAACCCCTGCGGTGAAAAGCTCTTTCTTATTCCAGCGTGAGTTCAAAACGCTCGAGAAAAGCAAGGCGTAAATGAAAACGGAAATCGCCAAGCCCAGCAGCGCGCTTCGCGCGGGCATCAAGATCGAGTAAATCCAGTTCATAACCACTACTCCCTTGTCGTCAACGTTCGAGTAATTCCTTTCGGGATGGATTAAAGGCGAAAAGCTTTTTTCGGAAAAAGCATCCCCGAACGCAGTTCCTACGCCGTAATTCCCGTTCAAGAAAAACAAGGCGAAGGCCAGGAAAACGAACGCAATGCTTTTTCGTTCGCCAGCAAAAAGCTCGCTCAACAAGACTATTCCCAACGCCAACGCTAAAAACACGAGCACGTTGGGAACCAAGAACGCCGAGCGAAAATCGAAACCGCCTTTCATCAAAACCGCGGAGCTGAAGTCGAAAAGAAAGGAATATTTCAACGGCTCTCCGAACAAAATGGGATACTCGGGCGGAAAGTTGTCGCGCAAAACGAAAGAATTCGCTATGCCCAAATGCAAGGGGTAGTCGCCCCAAACGCTTATGACGCTCTCGACGCCGCTCGCAGTGGGATGCAGGATTGCAAGGAAATTCAAGACAAGGAACAAAAGCGTGAAAGCAACGGCAATGCGGTCTGCGTTCGAAACAAACAAAAGCTTCTTTTTTGCTGCACGCGTTTGTTTGCCAGAACGCTTGTCAAAATAAAACGAAACTAAAACGAAGAGAATCGAGGAAAGGAAAATCCAGTGCTCCCTTAACCCCCCAGCAATCCACGACAGTGCAAGCAAAAACGCGCTTTGCAGCACGAATCCGACGAGAAAGCCGATCGAGAGTTTCTTGAGGGTGGAGTCGAGAATTTCGAGTTTTTTCGCGGCAATAAACCCCGAATAAAGCGAACTGAAGAGAAACGAAAACGCGAGGAACATTTTCATTCACGTGCAAAAGCGAGCCCGGCGCGATTCGAACGCGCAGCCTCTTGGTTCGAAGCCAAGCGCTCTGTCCGTTGAGCTACGGGCCCCCATTTTTTAGTCGATAAATCTTAAGTTTTTCATCTTGCGAAACAAGAACTACAACTCCGAGTTTTTCCAGTCTTTCTAGAGTATTTCGCGTCGTTTTCCAATTGGTTTTCGCTTCCATTGAAATTTGACTTATCGAAGCGCCTTTTTTTCCAAAAGATTTCAATGATTCAAATACAGCTGTTTCAATACTACCGTAATCTCGTCTCACTCGGGTCATAATAATATTTATGCTAAGAGATATAAATAAATACATATAACTAATTAGTATTATCATGTTTCGACTTAATACTGCTATTGCCTACCTAGTAGGCGTAATTCATTCAGATGGCTATTTGTATTATTTCAATGATAAAAAAGCTAAGAGAAAGCGTTTTAGGTTAAGGTGTCAAGTTGGAGAAAAATCTTTAGGAATGCTACAATGTGTTCAGAAGATAATGGAAAAAGAATTTGATAGAAAAAATAAGATAAATTTTGATTATATAAATGAATTCGGAACCAAGATTTATTCAATTCAGATAGAAATCAACAGACTTAAAAAAGTTTTTCATAAACTAGGGATAAGAAAACAGATTATTCCTAAAAAGATAATGGAAAACAAAAAACTTTTTTGCGCTTATCTTGGTGGAGTAATAGATGGAGACGGAAATATCGAAATTAAAAGGCCATCATATCCGCAGTGTGAGGTGAGGATAACTTTCGAGAAGAAACCATTGCTGTTGAAAAGACTAATCAAAAAACACTTGCATTGCGGAGCAAACATTACAACTAAAATAATTGACTATACTCCTCATGGAAAAAGGAAACCTACGCCTTACTACGATTGCAGATTTTATATTTCACCCCAAAACGAAAAAGAATTCAGAAAATTTGTCTTACCATTCGTAAGGGTAAAACATAAACAAGAAAAAATCATACGATTCATCAAAACTAGAAAATACAAAACGAGGCGTAAAAGCGGGCCTTAGGGGATTTTCGCTGCCTTGCCTTTCTTTTTGTAAAAAGAACGCGTGCAGAACGAAGTTCTGCAGCGCCCTTCAGAAGCTTTCGCTTCTGAACGGGAGGCGATGGCACCGCCAAAGAAAAACAAACCGGTTTCTTTTGCCGCGGCGGGCTTTTCTTTTCAAAAGAAAAGCCTGTCTTCGAACCCCTGTCTGCGGCTTCGGAAGCCACCATTCTATCCAGGCTATACTAAAGGCCCACTCGAAAATAATTGCGAGAAGCAGAGAAATAAAACTTGGGTTTCAAGGCTGGGGCACGAGCTTGTGCAAGGCGAACAGAAAGCCCAAAGCCAGGATTTGGATGAACAATGCGATGAATGACGCGACAAGCGCTGCGAGGGAAGCGGAAAAGAACGCGTAGCGGTCGTAAATGGCTTTGAACTGCGGAAGCAAATAAATCTGTTGCTTCAACGCTTCCGAACCGCTCGCAAATCGGGTTGAAAGAGATTCGCCCAACGATTGCGAGATTAAGCCGGAATTTTTCTGGAACGAACTGTAAGCCAAATCAACAATTTTAGTGTGGAAAGCGCCTATCGCAGCTTGCTTTTCGTTGTCCGACAAGGAAGCGAAATTTGGATAGTCAGCAAGCAGGAGTTCCCGGACATCAGCCTGGGATATGAAAGACGAAAAGTCTTCCTTGGAAAGCGAAGACGAGATGACTTGCGCGGGGATTGAAACGCTTCCAATGCCGCCGCCTTGCGATTGCGCAACAAGCGAGTTTAAGAACAAATCGATGTGCACGTCCTTGTTCTCGGCAACTTTATAGAAAACTACGAAGAAAGCTAAAAGCGCGAACACGACCATTGCGATGCTTAAAATAGACCATGCTCTGGCGAGGGAATACCCCGGCCAGAAGGAAGCGAGTATTGAAGTTAAAGAGATTGTTAGGGAAAAGGCCAAAAACGAAGACATCAGCCAAGGAAAGAAAATCAGGCCTGCTATGAGCGACGGCATTAGGGTTGCAGGAAGCACTAGCAAAGCGGGAATCCAGCCTATGCTTATCGAGTAGTAAATCCCAAGCGCCATGGAAAGCGAAAACAGGATTAGGAACAGGATGAACGAAAGGCTGTAGAGTTTTTGAAAGTTGTACTGCACTCTCTGCAAATCGCTTAAATCAGTTGTTTTAAAGTTGCTCTTGTCGAACATTACGAGCGAAAAGGAAAAGAACAGGAACAAAGCGATCAAAAACGGCAGTTTCGACATGAATTCCTTGCCGACGCTAAAGCGCAGGGGAATTACTATTTCCTTGCGCCCTTCCTGCGGCGGTTGGGCCTTCTGTGCCTGCTGTTTTGCAGGCTTGGAGTCCGGTGGCATGAAAGTAGAAAAACGAACGGGAATAAAAACTTGAGCCAACACTATTCACTTTAAGGTGGGAAAGTGGGTTCGTTTAACGGGCGCGATTTGGTTTCGATAAACGATTTTTCAAACGACGAAATCCACACCGTCTTGCAGACTGCTGGGGAAATGGAAGGCCTAATCGGAAAGCCTAACGAGCTTTGCAAAGGAAAAGTCCTTGCAACGTTGTTTTTCGAGCCTTCAACGCGCACGCAATTTTCATTCCAAAGCGCAATGCTACGCTTGGGAGGAGGGGTCATAGGGTTTTCCGACACTACCGGAACTTCCGTATCGAAAGGCGAAACCCTGGAAGACACCATTCGCATCATCGACGATTACGCGGACATCATAGCAATGCGGCACTCGCAACCAGGCTCGCTTTCCCTTGCTGCGAAATACGCTTCGATTCCGGTCATAAGCGGGGGCGAGGGGAAGGGGGAACACCCCACGCAAACCCTTCTTGACTTATACACTATAAAAAAAGAGTTGGGGCGATTAGACGTCACCATCGGGTTTTACGGCGATTTGAAGTACGGAAGGACCGTCCATTCGCTCATTCTCGGGGCTTCGCGCTTTGGAGCCAATTTCCACTGCATCGCACCCCCTTCGCTGCAAATGCCGGAAGAGTACGCCAAGAAAGCAGAGCAAAACGGCTCGAAAGTGGAATTTAAGGAAGACATTGCTAAAGTGATTTCGCAGTTGGACGTCCTTTACGTAACCCGCTTGCAAAAAGAACGGCTTTCTCCCGACGACGATTACGAAAAACTCAAGTCAATGTATCACGTCGACAATGCTCTTTTGTCTAAAATGAAGCAGAAATCAATCGTAATGCATCCCTTGCCTAGAATAGGAGAGATAAAAGAAAGCGTAGATTCAGACCCAAGAGCAGCGTACTTCAGGCAAGCAGCGAACGGCGTGCCAGTGAGAATGGCGTTGATTGCCCTGCTGTTGGGCGCGGTAAAATAAAAATAAATAGCTCAGACTAGAACCCGCACCGAATCTTTTTCTATTATCACTGTTGATTCCGCCTGCGACACCAAACCCTTGTCTTCGTCAACCAAAATCGGATAGTCATGCAGAACGCCTTGCTTTCCCAAATCGCGCAGCGTGAAGTCGAGCATTTTTTCCTGTGAAAACCATCGTTTTGCGAAAGGCAGCAATTGCCTTTCTTCGAAAACTTTCTTCAAAAACTCTCTGCTGTGAGACATTCTCACGTTCTTCATGGCTATTATCGAAAAAATTTCGGGAGGGTTCGGGCCGTCGGTCACGAAGCCCGCACCCGTGGAAGCGAAAGGCTCGATGGCGAACACTTCGCCTTCCTGGAAAATGTGCTCTCCGCCTTTCGCCACGTTCGGAACTTCCGCTCCCGCATGCAAATTGTAAGGCTCGAGCAAATGGCCTGAAAGGTTTTCCACCGGCTTGAATCCTTTGCTGCGAATGGCTTTCTCTATGACAGCGCCCACGTCCTTCGCTTTCACTCCAGCGCGCACAACGCTCAAAGCGTCTTTCAACGCTTGTTCGCTTGCCTCGACAAGCTTTCCGTTTTCCCCAGACAAGTCGATCGTAAAACCCGCGTCTATAATGCACCCTTCAACATGCACTCCAATATCCACTTTCACTACTTCCCTGCCAAAAACCCGTTGGTCGTTTGCCAAGGGAGTGTTATGCGCAGCCTCAAAGTCGAAGGAGATGTTTACGGGAAAAGCGGGCTTTCCCCCCGCTGCTATTATTTCCTTTTCAATCGCATTCGCCACGCTTAGCACGCTCTCGCCTTCTTTCACCACGCTTCGCGCGACTTCCTGCGCTGCAGCATGCACCCTGGCCGCTTGCAGGTAATTCTTCAACTCTTCCTCGGAAACCATTTTTTTCACAACGCTTTTGAAATGCAATTTGCTATTTTTGCTCGGAAGGCACTATAGCTTCGCCTTCGAAAGAAGTGGGAATAGTCCTGTGCTCTTGAGATAGCGAAGGCGATTCGGCCACTTGCACTCCAACGATTCCGGTTTCAGGCCGCTGGTTGTTCACTTGGGTTAAAGGCGCGGGCGGCAAGAGCATTACCCACGCGAAAAACGCAATAGCCAGTACCAGGAATCCCACTGAGATTGCCAAAATCGCGTTCTTGTCTAAACCCATTTTTCCACTCCCCCCACTAAAAATTGGCAAGAGCTTATTTAATATAGAAATCGGTGAACCGATTTCTATAGCTGCAGAAGTGTCACTGCACTTCTGCATTAAACAAAACGGTGCTTGGCTGAAAAACCAAAAAAAAAGCGAAAGGATAATTACGGGCTCGGGCTTGGCGACGCGGCAGCGTGCACCCGCTACAACTTGAAAATTATATGTACCATATACAGGCGCATAACAGAAATTGGAATCAAGAGATGTGCAAGTTGCATTTATTGTATAATTTTGCACCATAAGTAAAGACTGGTTCGCATCATATATTTTAGGCGTTAGTCCATTTCCCGTATGTATGATAGTGCCGCAAGCACTCTTCCCGCATTTCTTCGGGAACGAGAGAACAGTCTTCAGGGCTTTCTGGAATTTTCCCGCCGTTCTTTTCTATGCCTGCGATACAATCATCCTGCAAGTCTTTGGGGTAGGAAGAGCAATATTCCACAACCGCAGGGTCGGGCGTTGGAGTGGCGGTGGAAACTACTTGCACGGAAACTATTCCAACCGCCGGCCTGTAATTCGAAGTAGGTTCGCGGGTGGGAAGCTGTAAAACCCAAGAGAGGAACACCAGGGACAAACCGAGCATTGCAAGCGCAATGACCAGCAAAACCTGTCTTTTTACAATCACGATAAAACCCTCTTAAGGAAACTAAAGCAACCGCTCTATTTAAAACTGATTTTCTTAAGCCCTCACCAAGACCCCAGTCCCGTTTGCTTTCCCTTGTTTTTCAGCGAATCCTCGTCGAAACCCAACGCGCCCAGAATGCGCAATACGGCGGGCAAAACTTGGTGGTTCACGTAATAATCGGGGTCGTAGTCCTTCGCGAGTTCTATGAGCCTCGCTTGCAAATAGATTTTCTGCTTGCTTTTCGCCGCTTCCTTTCCTTCCTTCGTTATCACGTATGCGATCACCGTGTTTTCGGGAATTCGCAAGCCTTGTTTTTTTGCATGCTGCACCGCTCCCAATTCGGGCGATTGGATCTCGTAAGAAGAAGCGTTTTTTCGCAATTGCGTGTAAATCACGCACTCTTCAAGCGGAACGCGCCCTTCCTTCAATTCCACAACTATTTTCTTAACCAACGCTACAGCCTTTTCCACGTTTCCCTCCCTGAGCATTATTTCCAAAACCTTCCTCTGCGTTTCCCTCGCAATCTTGCTCCAATCCCTTCTTACAAGCTCGAAGCCGCGGATTTTTATTTTTCCATCTTCTCCTATCAACGCGTATTTCTTTTTCGCGCCTTTCTCATCCGCTCCCTTGGTTTTCTTGGAAACGAAAATGCCTCTCGGGTAAAAACCCTCAAGCTCGAACTGCATGGCCTCGGGGAGTGACGAGTTAACCTCTTTTTGAAAATCCAAAATCTCTGTTTTATTTTTGTACAGCAAAAAACAAGAGTCGGTATCCATGTAAAGAACCTTCAAACCTCTCTGTTCTGCCTTGCGCTGTGCCTCTTGAACGTATTGCCTGCCCCAAGCAGTCGTCGCTTCCCCGCCTTCGCGCGAATACCACCGCGAGCGGGCGTAAAGCAAATAGCCGTAAGTGCTGTTCGCTAAAATCTTCAGCCCCCACTGCCTCGCGTCCAAACCCTTGTATTCTTTTGAAGAAGAATCGAGCTTCTTCATTTGCGAGCGTATCCTCGCCCTCTCGCCCAGGATTTCCGCAAGCATTTCGGGAATTATCCCCTTTCGTTTTTTGCAAAACCTGTGGCCTTGCGGGGAAACGAAACCGTCCTTCGCACAGCAATCACAGTTGAACGTCGTGGCGTCGATGTTGTGCGAGATTATGATGGAAGGGTATAGCGAGCGGAAGTCTAGGACCGCAATATTTTCGTATAAGCCTGCGTCGGGCGTTTTCACGAACGCTCCTTCAACAGGCGTTTGCCTTGCGTAAATTTCTGCAGAGGAAGGCTTGTTCGGCGCCAATTCGTTTCTCACGAACGCCTTGCTCAGCAAAAACGTTTCTACCAATTGCGAGGCAGTAGCGCGGGACACTTCAACCAGCGGCATTTGCACGAGCTTTCCCAATTCCAAATTCAAATGCAGGAAGTGCTTCGCCAACGCGAGACAGGCGACAGCATCGGTCAAGCAATACTCCGCCAGGAAATCCAGTTCCTTTTGCGAACCCGAATCCCAGATTTTGTGAATGTCTTCCTTTACCACGCCCAGCTTCTTTCCCCCCAAAACTGTGGAGTAAACTTCCGCGAGGGTAAGCCTTTCGGTTTTAATCGTTCCTATGAAGTTCAAGAACGAAGCGACCGGAAAAACGTCGTAGTGAATCCTGCCTGAAATTTTGGAAACCATCCTCAAGCCCAAACGCCTTGTTTTAACCGGGTTCTTGTCCCTGCCCAAACGCAGAACAGCGCCGATGCGCTTCGACCTGTTGTCTAAATACGGCAAATCGAACTGGTCGCCGTTGTAAGTGCACACCAAGTCGATTTTCTTTTCTCTCAGCAATTCGCAAAATGCTTCTATCATTTCCTTTTCCGAAGGGAAGGTTTTCACGAAATCGTGCGAAAACTTTTTCTTGAACGAATACACGCCCTTCTCTTCCCCGTCGAACCCGATCATCAGAATCGGGTCTTTTTCCGCATTAGGCATGGCGTCCGGGTTGTACGTCTCGATATCCAAGGAAAGCATTCTCATTTTCGGCGTTTCGCTATCCTCCAGCGCCTTGATTTTCTTCACCCTCAAGCCCTCGTGTTCAATCTCATGCAACGCATTCGGACGGAGGCGCTTGTCGAGCAAATACCTTCGCGTATAGGGAATGTCGAACTCGAAGGGAACGCCGTGCTTTTCGCTTTCCTTCCGCAGTATGGGCACGTCCGACGCTTTGAAGGCGATTACTTTAAGCATTTGCACCATTTCGTTCCTGTAAGAAAGCGAAGTTTCTTCAACGCGCTTTGGCTTTGCCGGCCCGCTTTTGCCGTACGCCTGCATTTTCTCCAAACCAGCTTTAGCTTCGCTTAACGCTTGCTTCGAGTCGCTTGGAGGCTTGACGAGAAAGTAAGGCTCGAAAGAATCGTACATTCGCAGCGTCATTCCGTTTTCGAGCTTTAGCATTAGGCGAATAGCGCTCTCCCCTTCGACCATCGCATGGTCCACGTCAAGCAAAAAAGCCCTTACAGTCCCGTTCTTGTCCTTGTTTTTCAAAGCAAACCCCACCAGATTAAACTATTTGCATTTAGCTTGTTTTATTTCTTTTGAACGCAACAAAGGGTATTTAAGAGGAGAAATCGTTTTAAAGATTTAAAAAAAGGTGAAAAAGAATGCCTCCTCAAAGGCCGTCAAAACCCCAGGACGTCATCGACACGCTGAACTCTGAATTGCAGACTCTAGACTCGAAGATAAACCTTATTGCCCAGAGAATCAAGACCATCGAAAAAAACGAGGAAATAATGGGGCGAACGCTGATAACCCTCAACGAGAAGGTTGAAAAAAACGCGAGGGAAGGCGGAGGAGGCAGAACCTCGCAGATAGACGAGAGCAAATTCGCCACTAAGCAAGAAATGCGAGAGCTCAAGGCTTTGCTTGACGCGATAAACCCCTTGGAATTCGCTACCATCGACCAAGTGAAAGAGCTTTTGGAAGACTACTTCAAGAAATACGCGAAAAAGTGAGCTTTTTGAAGAATAGCATAACCGCTAAAGTGCATTCCAGAAACGTTTCCGGCTTCCAAAGAACCATCTTAGCATTGTGCGATACGGAGTTATTGGGCAAAACTTTCACCGAAGGCGAGAAAACCCTCGACCTCAAGAACTACCGCTCGTTCTACGAAGGATCAACAGTAACCGAAACCCAGGCTATTGAATTGCTGAAAAGCGCCGAGAGCGTGAACATCGTGGGAGAAAAGTCTATTGGAGCAGCGCAAAAAGCTTGGGGAGTCAAAAAAGCAAGCGTGAAGAAAATAAAGGGAATCCCGCACTTGCAATTTTACAGGATTTGAGTGCGGCGCCAGTAACCGTCGAGCGATGCTCGGTTCGGCCGGGGGCCTTAAAACATGAACCCGTAGGCGTCCTCAATGAGGCCTATTCCCGCCTGCTTTCTCACGTTTTTGAAAGCGAAGTCCGTGCACTCGACCATGTATTCATCGTAGTGGAACTCGCCGCGCCCCTTGATGACAAACGGCTTGAACGCATAGGTTTTCATGTAGGCGGTCACGCCCTTCCCCTCAAGCAACCAACGGTCTTTGGCAAGCCTTCGCAGGCGGCAGTCCGAGAGCTTGACGGTTTTCCCTGACGCGAGCCTGTAGGTTGCAGAGTGGAACAGGTTGGCGCCAATGTCGCGCCTTTGCGGCCTTACCGCAAAAAAATCCAAGGCCGAACTGTCCTCAAAAACCAAGCGCGCCCAGTTCCAGGGAATGAATGGCGCAACCACGACCACTTTTTGAACGTAAGCCGAACCGGCAAACTTCTTCCCGCCGATTGTCCCGCTGGCATCAAGGTACAGGTTGTACATCTTGAATTCGAGCGCACCTACCGAGATGGCCAAAGCCTCGTACGGCAATCCGCGCGCGGGCTTTGAAAACTTGATTGCCGCCGCCTTTCCCGCAACGAGATCGTAAGACGGATAGGCTCCGCGAAACGTGAACGCGTCGGTCTTGAGCACGCCCTTGCCGGTTTCAAGCAAAAGGGATTTTTCGAGAAAAACCTTCCTTTTGCCGGAGTGGTACCATCCCACCGCCGCGACTTTTTCGTTCTGCGCATCCTGGCCGTTGACACGCGTCTTGAAGTGCGAGCTACCAAACGTGAGCACGAGCTGGGCCTTGTCGCCGGTTGTTGAAGCCAGGTCAATGAACCAGTACTCCTTTCCCCCCGGGGGAAGCGCCTGGCGGCCGAAGAAAAAGTCGTCGAGCTTCGCCAAGTTCCTCTGCCGCAACACGCGAGGGAAAGGCTTCGCTAACCTGGCGGCCCGCTCAAGGTTTTTCGCAAGCACCCTGCCCGGGCCCTTGGAAAAGCCCTTGCCATAAGCGTTAATGGAGTCAAGCTCTGCCGCAAGTTCTTCAAGCAGCCCCACGGTTTTGGTCAAAGCAACTCACCACTCAGATATCAAAAGCAAAGCCGAATTATTAAAGCACAGTCAAAAACCAGTGAAGTGCGGCGACCGGGAATCGAACCCGGGTCTCAAGCTGCCTTGCCCCTTTCTTTGAAAAAGAAAGGTGCGGTGGCACCGCGCCAAAGAAATTTTCTTTCGGCCGCCCGCATTTCTTTTACTAAAAGAAAGGCGGGCATGGAAGGCTCGGATCATACCACTAGACCATCGCCGCACGAGAAAATTTGGTTTGAAAAACTTAATTAACCTTGCAATTCGAAACTAGTTTTTCAGCCTTTAGAGGGCGTTTCAAAGCAGAGTGTTTGAAAGATGATAGACGTTTTTTCTGCGATAATGGCCGTGATAGGCCTTGCCGTATTCGAAATAATACTCAGCGTGGACAACGCGGTAATCAACGCCCACGTTTTGAGCACCATGAGCGAGAAGGCCAAAAGATGGTTTCTCTTGTGGGGAATGTTCATCGCCGTGTTTTTGGTCAGGGGATTGCTGCCGTGGTTCATAATATTCGTTTCAAACCCTTCCCTCGGATTGCAAGGCTCTTTTGCTGCAACCCTCAGCGAAGACCCGGCGGTTGTAGAACAGGTAGAACAAACGAAGCCAATACTACTCATGATGGCGGGAGTGTTCATGGTTTTCCTTGGGTTGAATTGGCTTTTCCTCGAGAAAAAGAAGTTCGGCATGGCTTGGGAAGAGCCGATTTACAAACGCGGGGTATGGTTTTACACCGTAGTCGCCATCCTTTTAACGGTCCTCACTTGGTTTGCGATTCAAAAGAACGACATGATGGCTTTCGGGGGAGTGGTCGGCTCGACTGCATTCTTCATAACGCACGGCTTCAAGCAAAACGCCGAAATGAAGGAGCAGGAATTGATGCAAGAAGGCACGCACTTGAGCGATTGGAGCAAAATAATGTATTTGGAAGTCATAGATACAACTTTCTCCATTGACGGCGTGTTGGGCGCCTTCGCATTTACTTTCTCCGTCCCGCTCATAATCATAGGCAGCGGGTTGGGCGCTATTGCCGTGCGCCAGTTGACCATAAACAACATCGAACGCGTGCAAAAGTACGTTTACTTGAGGAACGGCGCAATGTACTCCGTGCTTTTCCTGGGCTGCATAATGATTCTCAACGCGTTCGGAATGCACATTCCAGAATGGGCATCTGGCGCAATCACTTTCGCGCTAATAGGATTTTTCTACTGGAAATCCAAGAAAGAACTTGAGGAAGCACCTTCTCTTGAAAAGCCTCAAGCTTCGTGAAACCGTTCTTTCAGCGTGGGCTTGAACGAAAAGACGAAAACCGCCCAAGCGAGGAAAACCAGCACGCTTGCTACTATTACGGGAAGGCGGAAGTCTACCGCGGCTATGAAGCCGGCGAGCAACGGGGGGATGGCCATTCCGAACGACTGCAAAGACTGGCTTATGCCGAGCATTTCCCCCTGCGATTCTTTGCCTGCAAGATTGGAAATCAAGGCCGTGACGTTGGGGAACGAAAGCCCTTGGAATATAGAAAAGATTGGAACAATGTAGTAAAGCCAGCTTGCGTTGGGAATCGCCAGGTATAAAATCATGCATATCGCAACCGCAAGAAGGGTTTTGGAAATGATGTCTTGGGGGGAAAAGCGCGGGGAAACCCACCTCACCACAATCCCTTGCGTCAGCGCAATGCACAATCCCATGAAAGCGAAAAAATCGCCTATGTGCGATTGGGTGAAGGCGAACTGCTTTATCAAAAACACTTGGAAAAACTGGTAGAAGAAAGTGAAGCCGAAGGAATACAACATCAAAACCAAGAACATCACGCGCATGTTGCGCATTCCCAGCCCTTTCGCAACGTTCCTCAGCCCGGTGAAA
>OBEQ010515242.1_pt1 | contig 12820 bp, 11 predicted proteins | sample 1670901 | NCBI WGS metagenome assembly OBEQ01 (sample SAMEA104232315, study PRJEB22302) | groundwater metagenome | biome: forest; feature: aquifer; material: groundwater | place: USA | collected 2011-08-07 | depth 5.4 m
AATATCAAACACCTTGAGGGCCATCATGTGTCCCGCAATGAGGAGATTTGCAAAATCTTCCATGAAACTCTTGATATGGAAAGATTTGGAACAGGCGTCCGTAAAATGAAGGATCTCATGCATAAGCATGGGTTGTCAGGTCCAGAGTTCTCGGAAGAGGGTGATTTCTTTGTCGCGAAATTCTACGGACCGGGGGAGAAGATACTGGATTTAGTTTCGGATATCCCCCCGGAGCGGCAGACGGATTTGAAAGCGTTAGGCCTCAATGAACGCCAGATCGAGGCGTTGCGGTTGATGGTTAACGATCGGCAGAGGATAACAACCCTTAAATATTGTCAGCTATTTAAAGTATCCAGGAACACGGCGTATCTCAATTTAAGTGAGTTGGTAAAAAAGAACCTGGCTATAACCGAAGGGAAGGGACGGTCAGCGGTTTATTCAGCCGTTTGAGATCGCGTCGAGCGCTTGGCGGGAAATTCGAGCGTTTTGTCGAGCGATTTTATATCGAGCGATTTGTTCTAAAATCGAGCGATTAATCGAGCGATTAATGTCTGGTAGAATCTGTGGTAATGATGGCTAGGAAAATCTTGCGTTTTGATAGATACAATTTAACCGGGAGGGACGCATGGAAAAGTTGTCTTTTTACGATGTAAAAACCAAAGGCAAATTTGAAACGGATCAATACCAGGTAAGAACAAAAAGCGGCAGATCTTTCGCTGTGGCTAAATCTCTTCAAGGGACACATGAATGCTGGCGCGTACTAAGCAAGGACCAGGCTGCTAAACTTAAAGAGAAATAATCTGGAATTTCAGTCAAATCGATTTTTTAAGAGCATCCCGTTGATATTTTGCCCCCTGGTCGCTTCTATATTGAACGATCTTTGCCTTAGACAGCCACCAGCACCTGCTGTTTTTCTTGGGGGCAGAAAATGGTTTTAGTTGGATTCGTTGAAAAGGTAGGGGCAATAAAAGGGACCCGGTGAGGATTCAATTTTGAGTATTAACATAAAACCCACTGAAGTAAGATTTCAGAGGGTTTTATGAAAAGCGGGTGATAATGCTGCTTATTTCTTTTTGGCTGTCTTTTTGGCTTTCTTCTTTGTTGCCATGATGGGGCTCCTTTCTTAGGGGTTGTTTAGTTGGATAGAATATTAACACATAGCAGAGTAAATATGGATTTTTTTATCAGCCCAGATAGTACATTTTCATGAAGACATTTTTATTTGTGATCATCTTCCTTGTCTTTCTTTCGCTTGCTGCTTATTGGTTAAGACAGGAGAGAACAAAAACTCCCCGATTAGTCAGAGTTGCGCTAGCCACTGGGCATAGAACAAAAGAGGACGGCTGCCAGGTCCATGGGCCGCTTCAAGACAAAGAGTGCACCCCTGGCACCGTCTTTCCGAATGTCACCGCAGAGCAGATCTGCGTTAGAGGGTATGCCCGAAGCGTTAGAAATGTCCCTGTTCAATTAAAGCGCGAAGTTTACGCAGAATACGGCATCGCGCGTCACAGGCCGGGGGAGTATGAGGTGGACCACCTTATATCGCTTGAGTTAGGCGGATCGAACGATATCGCCAATCTATGGCCTGAAGCGGCCGAGCCCAGGCCAGGTTTCCATGAAAAAGATAAAATAGAAAACTACCTGCACGACCAGGTATGTTCCGGACGTATGGATCTACGGGCCGCGCAAAGCGTGGTTGCTTACGAATGGCTTAGGGTGTATAAAGAGATTGAATAACCGTCTGCAGGTGGTATAGTTTTCGCGGAGCTCTCAGCTGGCTCCCTATAATTTCAGATTAAAGGGGGAAATTGTAATGTTTTTGAAAATCAGCAATCAAATAGGAGGATAGATGAAAATTAAAGGTCTGGTCGCAGTATTATTGATATTTCTAACTGGATGTGCCAGTATTGTAGGGCAGAGCGTGTTCCCAGTAACAATCAATAGCAACCCGTCTGAAGCAAAGATTACTGTTACAGATGAACACGGAATTCAAATGTTTAATGGGACAACACCCACAACAGTTGTTTTAACAGCAGGTGAATCATATTTTCATGCAAAGTCCTACACAATTAAATTCTCCAAATTCGGATTTGGCGACCAAATTACTGTGGTTAAGGCCGATATAGATGGTTGGTATTTTGGGAATATTCTTTTTGGGGGATTAATAGGGCTGTTGATAGTTGATCCTATAACAGGCAAGATGTGGAAATTGCCAGCACAAGCGTTTGGTAACCTTTCAGCTGTTGGCGCTACTCCTGCTGAAGCTCAACCAAGCCCATCTCCTGGGGGCACCCCGACACAGCCTAAACCTGGTAGTCCTACACACGGTAATGGTGGTGTTATGACAGAACCTAAGGCGTCTTTGAAAAAGGGGGCTTCTGTGCTTCAGATTGCCAGCTTAGACCAAGTTCCAAAAGAAATGAGAAAGTATTTAATTAGAGTTAATTAAGTTTCTTTATGGAGCCAAGCAAGAACCCCTTTGCGATCTTAATAAATTGCAGGGGGTTTTTGTTCGGTTTTCCAATTGTTTTCTTTTATGATGGTGTATAGAATGAACTAAATAGTTCTTTGAGGGGGTATTCATGAAGAAAATATTAGCAGGTTTTTTATTCTTAGGCTTAGTTGGCTCTTCCGCTGTCACTCTTGTAAGTAAATGGTTACAAGAGAGGATGAAGAAGGCTTGAGGGGCGGCGTATTTACAAAATGAAACTCCCAAAAAGATCTTTAATTGTTAGCTTGCTACTGGTATGTGTAACCCAAAGCGGTTGTGCCTTGCTGCAGTTGCCATTTCAAGCTCTTGGCGCTGCTGTTGGTGTGGTAGGTGGCGTGGCAGGACAAGCGGTGCAGACTGGTGTGGCTGCCGCCCCCTATGTCGCCCCTTTCTTTCTTTGATGAGCTGAGGAGGGTATTTGTATGAAAAGATTTTTTGTTATACTAATGTGTTTATCATTATCAGGATGTGTTTCGGTTCTGATCCAGAAAGAAATCCAAGTTAAGAAAGATGCCAATGGAAAAGTTATTGAAATAATAGAGACCGAGAAAGTTATACAAAGAGGATCGATTAAGGAAGGACTACAACTTGATTATTTGAAAAGTAAACAGGATGACCCTAAACCAGTTGTAGTTTATGGGCAATAGTTCACTCTTTCTGATGTAATATTCCTCCCCTGTGATCTTAATAAATTGCAGGGGGTTTTTGTTTAATGTAGAATTATTTTAGTTAAGGTGTTTGTATTGCCATCAATGGGTTATCTTGATAAATTATGCGGGGATTATGATAAGTAGGGGGAAGACTTCATGAAAAAACTATTAGCAGTATTGTTATGTTTGGGGTTGGTTGGGTGTTTTAGCATGGGTGTTATCAAAATTTCTCCTGATACGTATATGGTTTCCAAAACAGGAGTTGGGGGTTTCTCAAATACAGTGGATCTCAAAGGTGATGTTTTTTATCAAGCTAATGATTTTGCTGCATCTCAAGGGAAAATTGCAATTCCTTTGTCGGTTAAGGAAGAACGATATATTCCCTTTCTACGAGCTCCGAGGGTGGAATTACAATTTCGTGTTGTAGATAAAAATGACCCGGAAGCACGTAGAGCATCTCTTGTCCCAAGACCGGATATAGTAATAGATAAAACAGAAAGAGTTTCTGCAGACATTCATAGTAAAGTTATAACCGTAAAGCAGCCTGATCTGTATACAGAATTGACTAAGTTAGATGATTTACGTAAAAAGGGGATTCTTACGGAAGACGAGTTTCAAGCCCAAAAGAAATTGTTGCTTGAGAAACAGCAATAAATGTTTAAACGGGGTTTGCTCTGGCCGAATGGATCTTCGGGCCGTTCAAAGCGCCGTTGCAAATGATTGGTTGAGCATCTACAATCAAATGAATTGATGAACGGTTTTAGCATCCTTTAGTGGGGGTAGTTTAATCAATCATGCTTATTTGGGGTATACATGCTCCTGCGCTGTACACAAAAATTTTTGACCGAGCTTCGTCTTAAGAAATCAGAGATCGCCGAATCTTCCGGAGTTCCGCATCCCTTGGATGAATGGTACGCGCATGTCTTCTTTCTTTATCCTCGCAGAAAAAGCGCGATCTTTATGCACACAAAGACAGGGTTTTGTTTTTTTGCTTTTGACCGGACAAGGGATCAGTTGAACGATATTAAAGGCCTTTTCCGTAAATGCCTTGGCCGGGCCCTATTTGATGAGCATTATCCAGCGGAAGTGATTAAACTTTTCAACGATTGCCAGGAGGATATCCGGATAGGGAAGACAACTGACCGGAGCGTTGTTTCTTTGATCAATCGGCGGGTCTTTGAACTACAGTGTCTTTCTGACTTTAGACCTGACGACCGTCGGCTTTTTGACGAACATCTGGCAGGATTGAATTTCCGCAGTGAAATTACACTCCAAGATTCTCGTTATCAGATCGAGCGAATGCGGGATCTCTTGGCTGGTTTGGCTGAGTTGAGAGGGGTGGAGATACCCCCGGCGCAAAAGAAACACGAGGTTCTGGAAGCCTTTTTTGAGACGATCAGGCGGGATAGACACTTCAATGTCCCGGTAAGGAATTAGCCCCAGAAGGTACGGAGATTATGATAAGTCGAGAACAGGTAGTATTATTCTTATGTGTGCGTAGGAATGGAATCTTTAATTGATTATAAATCTATAGGATAAAGAAAAATGCCAAGAATATTCGATAACATTGAGCAATCTTTATTACCATCACTGAAACAGACACTTCAACTTTCTTCAAAGGCTGATTTCTGCGTTGGATATTTTAATTTGCGTGGTTGGAAGGCGCTTGACCATTTTGTTGAGTCCTGGTCTGGCGGGGATGGTCAGCAGTGTCGTCTTCTTGTAGGAATGCAGCGCCTTCCTCAGGATGAGCTTAAGCAGTTTTATAGCATGGTCCAACAGGGGCAGGGGATTGATAACGCAACGGCCGTTCGTTTGAAACGGAGAATGGCTGAAGAATTTCGGGATCAGCTGACCTTGGGTGTTCCAACATCAGAAGATGAAGCCGGCCTGAGAAGGTTAGCAGCACAATTAAAAGCGGATAAGTTGGCGGTTAAGTTGTTTGTCAAACATCCCTTGCATGCGAAGCTATATCTTTGTTTTCGCCCTGACCCTGTCAGTCCGATCATCGGCTATATAGGAAGCAGCAATCTGACTCTTTCTGGTTTATCCCTGCAAGGGGAACTTAACATCGATATTTTGGATCATGATGCGACACAGAAATTGGCTCTTTGGTATGAGGATCGCTGGAACGATCAATGGTGTTTGGATATTTCAAAAGATCTTGTTGAGATTATCGAGTCAAGCTGGGCAAGGATAGAACCTATTCCCCCGTATCATATCTATTTGAAAATCGCATATCACCTTTCGCAGGAAGCCCGCGCTGGTCTTAATGAGTTTGCGATACCAAAAGACTTCGGCAACAGACTTTTTGATTTTCAGAAGGCAGCAGTCAAGATTGCTGCACATCATCTTAATAAGCGTGGCGGCGTCCTCATTGGAGATGTTGTCGGTCTTGGAAAAACTTTAATGGCGACAGCTGTGGCCCGCATAATGGAAGATGACCATGATCTTGAGACACTGATTATTTGTCCTAAGAATCTTGTCCACATGTGGGAGGACTATCGTGATCAGTATCGGTTGAGAGCCAAAATTCTTTCCATTAGCGTTGTTATTAAAGAATTACCGGTGTGCAAACGTTATCGAATAGTGCTTATCGATGAAAGTCATAACCTCCGAAACCGTGACGGCAGACGTTTCCTGGCAATCAAAGAGTATATTGAGAAGAATGACAGTAAATGTATTCTTCTTTCGGCGACCCCATATAACAAAACTTATCTCGATCTATCCAATCAGTTGCGGCTATTCGTGAAAGAAGATACGGATCTCGGTATTCGTCCAGAAAAGTTGATTAAAGAAATTGGCGAGACTGAGTTTATGAAGAAATATCAATGCCCTGTGCGCTCGTTGGCAGCTTTCGAGAAAAGCGAATATACCGATGATTGGCGTGATCTTATGCGTTTATACCTTGTTCGCCGCACAAGAAGTTTTATTCAGGATAACTATGCGGAAACAGATCCTGCGAATGGCAGAAAGTTCCTGCGATTTGAAGACGGCAGGAAGACATATTTCCCAACACGTAATCCCAAGACGGTTACGTTTACTTTTTCTGGTGACCGCGATCAGTATTCACAGTTGTATTCCGTCGGTTCTGTCGACATTATTAATAATCTCTTGCTTCCACGTTATGGTATGGGGAATTACATAGCAGCTTCACCTCATCAAGCTCCCACAGTCAATGAAGCAAAAATTATCCAAGATTTGTCGAGGGCTGGACACCGATTGAAGGGGTTCTGCCGGACAAGTCTTTTTAAACGTCTTGAGAGCAGCGGGTACTCTTTTTTGTTGTCGATTGAACGGCATATCTTGCGTAATTATGTTTTTTTGCATGCTATTCAAAATAACCTTCCATTGCCGATTGGAACACAGGATGTTGGGCTTTTAGATTCACGAATCTTCGATGAAGATCCGGACAAGGAAGCGGATACTTCAGACCTTTTTGATGAAGGAGAGACTGTTCAGAATGAGGAAGTGATCAAAGGCCGTTTGACAACAGAGGAAGATTACAAGCGTCGGGCCGCAGAGATCTACAACGATTATGTTCAGAAATATCAGAAAAGATACAAATGGCTTCGAGCGGATCTATTTATCCCGTCATTGACAAATAATCTTTTAACTGATGCTAGGGCCTTGTTAAGTTTGTTTGGTAGCACGGGTGAGTGGCGGCCGAAGGATGATGCCAAACTCGCGCGTCTGGTGGAACTCCTATCAAAGGATCACCAGAAGGAGAAGGTTCTTGTTTTTACACAGTTCGCGGATACGGTCAGGTATTTGGAACGAGAACTGCGTGCAAGAGGCGTGGCCATGCTTTGCGGTGTTACAGGGGATTCTAACGATCCAGCAGCCTTGGCCTGGCGGTTTTCACCAGAAAGCAACAACAAACACGGTAAGGTAAAGACAGAGGACGAGATCAGGGTTCTTATTGCAACGGATGTGCTCAGTGAAGGTCAAAACCTTCAGGATAGTGCGATCGTTGTCAATTTTGATCTTCCTTGGGCGATTATACGCTTGATTCAGCGGGTCGGTCGTATTGATCGTATTGGTCAGAAGTCAGAAAAGATTCTTTGTTATTCATTCCTCCCAGCTGATGGTGTTGAGAGGATCATCCGCCTACGTTCTCGTATTCGTCAGCGTCTGAATGAGAATGCGGAGGTTGTTGGAACGGATGAAGAGTTCTTTGAGGGCGACAATAACGAAGGGGTGATTATTGATCTTTACAATGAAAAGGCAGGCATTCTTGATGGTGAGACGGATAGTGATGTTGACCTTGCGTCCTATGCTTATCAAATATGGAAGAACGCAATCGATAAAGACCCAAGTGTAGAGAAGACCATTGAGTTATTGCCGATGGTTACTTACGCGACCAAGCCGCATACTCCAACAGACAAGGCGCCAGCCGGGGTGATGGTCTATATGAAGACCCCTGAAGGAAATGACGCGTTGGCCTGGATGGATGAACGAGGGGAGAGCGTGACCGAATCCCAGTTCACGATCTTGCGTGCGGCGGAATGTAAACCAGAAACTTTAGCGCTGGAACGGCGCGGTGATCATCATGACCTTGTAAAGAAGGCGGTTGATCTGATCGTTGAAGAAGAAAAGACTACAGGAGGTCAACTGGGGCGGCCTTCAGGAGCTCGTTTTCGTACGTATGAACGGCTCAAAGCGTATGCGGATAGCGTCAAGGGAACGCTGTTTGAATCGCCGGAGTTGATCAGGGTGATCGAAGATATTTATCGGTATCCGCTTCGGCAAACAGCAGTGGATACTTTGAACCGTCAATTGCGGGCTGGTATTCCTGATAGCGATCTGGCCGCGCTTGTGATTAGTTTAAAAGAAGAGGGTCGTTTGTGTTTGATCCACGACGATGATTATGTCAAGGAACCCCGTATTATTTGTTCTTTGGGTTTAAGGCAGGAGACATAAGATGGCATTCGATTTGAACAAGGCCAGACAGCATCTTGGTAATTTTAAGTTCGCGGAACTTTTTATAGAAGAATTAGGCTGGTCACGTCCTGTGCGACGTCAGGCAGTTCCGTTTGAAGTGAAGGAGGAAAAGTTCTCGCGCGTACCAATCGCAGAATTGTCCGGGGTCGTTGTATTCGAGATTCCCTCGGAGGACGGCGTGATCCCTGACGCGAAAGCCCGGGCCGCGGTTTATAAAGAAGTGTCCGCCCGTCACCACGAGAATGTGTTGATATTTGTCGACCGGCAGCGTTCGCAAAGCCTCTGGTATTGGGCGAAACGTCAGGACAGCAGGATCCTGCCCCGTGATCATATTTTTATGCGCGGACAGCCGGGCGACCTTTTCTTAAGCAAGTTGAGCGGGATCCATTTTGACATCAGCGATTTCGACCTTGACGGCAATGTGTCGTTGGTCCAGGTCACCGGCCGGTTAAAAGAAGCGCTTGATGTAGAGCGGGTTACGAAGCGTTTCTATACCGAGTTTCAGAAGCAGCATATTGTCTTTCTTGAACTGATAGAAGGCATCGATGATGAGCATGACCGCCGATGGTACGCTTCCGTTCTGTTGAACCGTCTCATGTTCATTTATTTTCTTCAGCGTAAATTATTTTTGGATAAAAGCGACAGCAACTACCTCCAAAATAAATTGGCCTTCACGCAGAAAAACGGGAAGGATCTGTATTATGAGAAATTTCTGAAGGTCCTGTTCTTTGAAGGTTTTGCCAAACCCGAGGACAGGCGTTCGCCGCAGGTTAATAAACTGCTCGGCAAGATCAGGTATTTGAATGGCGGATTATTTTTGTTTCATTCCATTGAACAGCGCTGGGCGAAGATCCGTATTCCGGACAAGGCTTTTCAAAACCTCTTTGCCCTGTTTGAGCGTTACTCCTGGAACCTCGACGATACTCCCGGCGGGCAGGACAATGAGATCAACCCGGATGTTTTGGGCTATATTTTTGAGAAATATATCAACCAGAAGGCCTTCGGCGCTTATTACACGCGCCCGGAGATCACGGAATACCTGTGCGAACGGACGATCCACGCGCTTATCCTCGATGGGGTTAATACCAGGGGCATCCCCGGTGCTGTGCCGCCGCGTCAGTTTGCTTCCATCGGGGATCTCCTAATCAATCTTGATGTTTCGCTCTGCCGGAAACTGATTTACGAGGTTTTGCCGAATTTAAGGTTGCTCGACCCCGCCTGCGGGTCGGCCGCGTTCCTGGTGGCGGCGATGAGGACTCTAATCAATATTTATGCCGCTGTGATTGGCAAGATTCGGTTCCTGAACGATACGGGGCTGTCGTCCTGGCTCAGCCAGGTCGAGAAAGGGCATCCCAGCGTGAATTATTACATCAAGAAGATGATCATCACCGAAAATCTTTTTGGTGTGGATATTATGGAGGAGGCTGTTGAAATCGCCAAGCTTCGGTTGTTCCTTGCCCTGGTCGCGGCCGCCAATACGGTCGATGATCTTGAGCCGCTCCCTAATATCGATTTTAATATCCTGCCCGGCAACTCGTTGATCGGCCTGATGCGTGTTGACGATAAAGATTTTGAGAACCGAACAGAGGATCTCTTCCGGAAAAGCTATCGCCAGGTCCTGGATGAAAAGAACAGTCTGGTGCGTTCTTACCGCCACGCCACCTCTTACGCGGAAGATTTAAGCGACCTTCGTGATCACATCGAACAGCATAAAAAAGAAGCCTATACCACACTGAACGACATTCTGGTCGGCGAATTCGAGACCTTGAATATAAAATACGAAGAAACAACCTGGGATCAGAAGAAGAACGCCGAGGGAAAGCCTGTTAAGAGGGCGGTTTCGCTGGCAGATGTCGAGGCGTTGAAGCCTTTTCACTGGGGGTTTGAATTCGATGAGATCATCAATCAGCATGGCGGTTTCGATGCTATCATTACCAACCCGCCGTGGGAGATATTTAAGCCTAACGGCAAGGAGTTTCTCGAACAATTTTCCGATCTGATCACCAGGAAGAAGATGACGATCAAGGATTTTGAGAAAGAGCAGGCAAAACTGCTCAAGGACCAGGATATTCGCGAAGCCTGGCTGGAGTATTTGAGCGAGTATCCGCATGTGAGTGAGTTCTTCCGTTCAGCGAAGCAGTTCCGCAATCAGATCAGCGTAGTTAACGGCAAGAAGGCCGGGTCAGACATCAACCTCTATAAGCTTTTCGCCGAGCAATGCTTCAATCTGCTTCGCTCTGGAGGCTATTGCGGCATTGTCATCCCTAGCGGGATTTATACCGACCTCGGGACAAAGCAGTTGCGTGAGATGTTGTTCGGGCAGACTAAGGTGACAGGGTTATTTTGTATTGAGAACCGGAAAGAAGTTTTTGAGGGTGTTCATCGGAGCTTTAAGTTCGTCGTCCTGACTTTTGAAAAGGGCAATTCGACCCAGTCTTTTCCGGCCGCCTTTATGCGACATGATGTGGCGGAACTAGACCGTTTCCCGCAGGAAGGGGCGATTGACATTGATGTCGATTTTGTCCGCCGGCTTTCTCCGGATTCTCTCTCCGTTATGGAGTTCAAGAACGAGATGGATGTTCAGATTGTGGAGAAGATGCTTAAGTTCCCGTTGCTTGGTGAAGATCTCCCTGGCAAGTGGGCTGTGCAATTCACAGCAGAGTTTCACATGACCAACGATAGCTATTTGTTTAAGACGGAATCTGGTAAAGGTCGCCTGCCGTTGTATGAAGGGAAAATGATCTGGCAGTTCAATCATCGTTTGGCAGAGCCTAAGTATTGGGTTGATGAAAAAGTAGCACGAAAGGCTTTGTTCGGTCGGGATGAAGATTGCGGTCAACGTTTAGACTATCAGAGTTATCGGGTTGGCTTAAGAGCTGTTGCGTCAAATACCAACGAGCGTTCTTTAATATCTTCGGTGGTGCCTTCGAATGTATTTTGTGGCAACTCTCTTTTAGTTTCTCTTGGTCAAACAATGACTCCCCCCGAGGCTTTGTTTCTTACTACGGTAATGAATAGTTTTGTGATGGATAGTTTGTTGAGAAATAAGGTGACTACGAATATCAATATGTTTTTTATTTATCAACTTCCCGTGCCACGTATGACTGGGGATGATTCGGTGTTTAATTCGATTGTTCAGCGGGCAGCGCAGCTCATATGTACGGCTTCGGAGTTTGACGACCTGGCAAAGCAGGTCGGGCTGAAGAGTCACAAAGACGGCGCGACCGACCTGGTAGAGCGCGCCAAACTGCGCGCCGAACTTGACGCCCTTATTGCACATCTTTACTGCCTGACCGAAGACGAGTTCACGCATATTCTTAAAACTTTCCCGATCGTCCCCGAACCGGTTCGAGCTGCCGCGTTCGATGCTTACCGTGATGTCGGGAATGGAAAAGTTAAGTGACTCGAAGTCTACTGATCCGTCTGCGAACTTGTCAAAAACCGTCTCGATAAGGCCGGGAGCTTGTAGTGCGGGGATTATGATAAGTAGTCCAATACTTGACAAGTGTGGTACAATAAAACTGTAGTGGTGATTTAAGTCCTGAGTCGAAGGGGGAACCTGGACATTAAAAAAGTAAAACCTTCGCAAAGTCAGACTGCTGACTCGGCGAAGGATTTTTTATTTATAGATAAACTTATGGTTTGTATTTACTGTTTACAGGATAAACTTTTGAATGAATTTAAGAAGCGTGAACATGTGTTACCACAATGTTTTGGCAAATTTAAATCAGGCAATCTTATATTAAAAGGAATTGTCTGTGATGAATGTAATCAATATTTTGGCGATCAACTTGAATTGCCTTTAGGCAGGGATACAATTTGGGGCGTAGAACGATACAGGCATGGTATTAAACCTGGAAAGCAACCAAAACATAAAAGAATAAAATTTAAAATCCTCGAAGGAGAATTGGCTGGAATTATTGTTACGCCAATATATTCTGAGGCCGGGGAACATATTGATAACTTGCCCGTTCTACAAGTAGGAATTTTTAATAATTTAACTAATCGTTTTGATTATTATGAGCCAGAAGAAATTCCTAACGTTGAAGTTTTAAAAAAAGAAGGAATGGAAACGAAAGGCATAAAATTAAATCTTATTTTTAAAGATGAGGGTCATGAAAAGCAATTGTTAGTAAATAAATTACGGGAGCAGGGGTATAACTTTACAGATGCAGTTACCTCGATGGAATGGCCAGAAGAAGTGAAGCGTCAGAATCAAACTTGGGTCATTGGAGATATCAAGATCGATAGGGTTATTTCGAGGGGATTTTGTAAAATAGCCTTTAATTATCTTGCGGTTTCGCAAGGCAGAGATTTTACACTTTCATCAGATTTTCATGGTATTAGAAATTTTATCAGAAATGATCATGGCAATCAGAATGAGTTCTTTTTTGTTAATCAGCCTCCGATTCTTGAAGATGACAGACGTTTTAAAATCAGAGAAACGCAGGGCCATTTAATTATATTGGAATGGCAAGGCATGAATCTCAATGCCCGGTTAAGTTTGTTCAATATGTGGACCTTTTTAATTAAATTATCCACTCATCACAGCGGTCTTTGGATTCCAATCAAGGGAGGGCATCATTTTGATATTAAATCCCGGACGGTTAATCCTTTGGTATCTATACACAAGAGTCTTTTGATACACCGGGGCCGCTAATTTATCTTGTCCGTTTTTAGGGCTGAGAGTAGAATTGGTTATTAAATTTGGAGCATGTATGTATAGAGGGAACTG
>OBEQ012698383.1_pt1 | contig 12818 bp, 14 predicted proteins | sample 1670901 | NCBI WGS metagenome assembly OBEQ01 (sample SAMEA104232315, study PRJEB22302) | groundwater metagenome | biome: forest; feature: aquifer; material: groundwater | place: USA | collected 2011-08-07 | depth 5.4 m
ATTGAGGTAATCGATATGCGTTCGGCGCGTCCGTTAGATACTGAGGCCGTGGTGGCATCTGTCCGCCGTACGCATCATCTCGTCGTGCTTGATACGGCATGGAAAACAGGGGGGATCGCCGCGGAACTGGTCTCACAAGTCGTTGAAAAAGCATGGCAGAGTCTGCGCAAGGCGCCCTTAAGAATTGCGCTTCCTGACTACCCCATTCCTACCTCGCGCTATTTGGCCGACCATTGCTATCCGGAAGCGGAGGATATCGCTTGTCAAATTTTAGAGTGTTTGGGAAAAGAAACGGACGTTAATTCCAAGGAGATCCGTAAAAGATTGAAACGTAAAGGGCCCTTGGATGTGCCTGATTATAGTTTCAAAGGACCTTTTTGACCCGACTCTAGAGAGGAAAGATCATCACTGTGAATATATCTATTGTCATGCCCGCGCTAAATGAAGAAAAGAATATTCAAGGGGCAGTCATGAATACCTTGGCGGCATTTCGTGATTTCGAAATCGAGGGGGAAGTGATCATCGTGGACGACGGTTCGCGGGATAAGACATCGGAGATTGTGAAGGAAATGATCGGGAGGGAAGGGGATCGGGTACGCCGTCTGCGGCATGAGACACCCCAAGGGATTGGAAAATCATTTTGGGATGGCGTCGATCAGGCACGGTACGAGATTGTGGCGATGTTTCCCGGAGATAATGAGAACGACCCCTGGGAATCGTTACGCTACTTAAATCTCCTAAACCATGTTGACTTAGTGATCCCATTTGTTTTTAACCGCCATGCACGGCCGCTGCCTCGGAATGTCCTGTCCTATCTTTATCGGTTCATCGTGAATTCCACGTTTCTTGTTAATTTTAATTATACCAATGGTACTATTTTGTATCGAAAGACCATTTTGTCGGATCTTGATTTTCAGAGTCACGGCTTCTTTTTTCAAACGGACATTTTGATCCGCCTTGTAAAGAAGGGGTATTTGTTTGCCGAAGTCCCTTATCGTGTGGGGATGAGGACATCCGGGGTCTCGAAGGCGATTTCGTGGCCTTCTTTTTTTAGTGTTGCGAAAGGTTATTTTCGGCTTGTCAAGGACATGTATTTTTTTAATGACATCCGGAAAAAAGAGTACCATAAATTTAGCCAGGATTCGATATCAGAAAAACGCCATAAAGAGTTTGAAAGTCAGAGGTTACCATGAATCAAATAGGCGAAAATTTATTGACACACTCACTAATTAATGGTCTAATCAACTCAAGATGACAGAGATAAAAAAAGATAAAAATTCAGACCATTCCACCACGAATCGATACGGCAACGAAGTAAAAACAGCGATACCGAACAACGCTCCGTTGGCCGCCAATCCCGGGCATAAACTCAGAACTTCCAACACGATCGTGGACCGTAAGGCGCTTCACGAGAAGCAGCAGAGCGAGGCGCTGGCGCAAGGCAAGGATCCATCCAAAATAGAGAAGCTCGATCATCAGAAGCTGGAATTTGTGGAATATGACGGTCAAGTGGGCGTCGTTCGTTTTGATCCAAATTGGAAAGACGGTTCCGAGGCGCCCAATTCATTCACAGGCCCTGCCTACCGCAACCAGCCGCAGCGGTTTCGTTTTGACGGTCATAAAATGGCGTATCATCTGGATCGCATCCAGGCGTGGAAGGAAGGCAAGAGGTTTGCGCCGATCCACATTGACATGGGCCTGACAAAATTCTGTAACGTGGCCTGTCTTTATTGCTATGCGGTCGTTCAAAACATGACAAAGGGAACGATGATTTCCCGGGAAGCGCTTTTGCGTTACATCGAAGACTGTGGCCGTTTGGGTGTCCGCTCCATCGGTTTCATCGGAGACGGCGAGCCGACATTGAACCCAGCCGTGTACGATGCGGCGGTCTTGGCAAGGAAAGTGGGCATTGATACCTCGATGGCAACGAACGGCCTGCGGCTCGATATGGAACGGGCGCATGATGTTTTGCGGGACATGACCTGGGTACGCTTCAATTTGTCGGCAGGCGACCGCGAGGGGTTCGCGCGTGTGCACCAATCAAACGGCGATAATTTCGATCTCCTGGTCGAGAAAATAAAGACGCTCGTGCAGCTCAAAAAGAAGCACGGCTATAAGTGCACGCTCGGTCTGCAGATGGTCTTGATCCCTGAATGTTATGATCAAGTCATCAAAGAAGCGAAGTTAGGCGCTGATTTAGGAGTTGATTATTTTGTCGTCAAACAATGTTCAGATTCGGAGTACAAGGAAATCGGCATTGATTATAAGAATTACTTGACCATCAATGATGTCTTGAAAGAGGCTGAGACATATTCGAACGAAAACTACGTGGTTCAAGTCAAATGGGACAAGATCAACGCGGCCGGAGAAACCGCTCTCTATAAAGACGGTTACCGGAAATATGACGTCTGTTACGGCACACCGTTTCTTCTTCAGATATCAGGTAACGGAAAAATTTATCCGTGTGGCCCGTTTTTCAATAAAGAACGGTTTTATTGCGGAGACATCCATGAAACGTCTTTTTACGACATCGTCATGGGCGACAGGTATTGGGCAGTTCACAAGGATGTAAGCGACTCGGTTGATGTGCATAAAGACTGCGCCATCGGATGCCGTCAGGACTACATTAATAAATTTCTGTGGGATCTAAAAAACCCACCCGAGCATATTAATTTCATCTAATTTTAATCACGCATTGCGAAAAGTAGCCGGTCCCCAATCTCCACATTTTGTAGGTTGTATCGTGAAAACCCCCGATCAGAGGGTTTTATGCCAGTTAAGGGATGAGAAGGCTGGGATTATTTTTCCCGGTTACTGGACTTGCACGCCGGGCGGACATGTGAACGAGGGCGAGGATTTCTTTCAGGCGATTGAACGCGAGCTTAAGGAAGAGTTTGAGATTCAAGTGAAGGGCCTCACACTTTTTAAGACATTGGCCGAAGATTCTCCGGGGCTGGAGGGATGCTACCATTTTTTTGTGGCTGATCTTAAGACGCCTCCGCATAAAATAAGGTGTTTTGAAGGGCAGAAGGCCTCGTTATTTACTTTCAAGCAAGCGCTTAGGTTAAGGCAGCATCCCTTAAGCCGCCGGACGCTGGAAGAATACTTGTCGACGAATCAACCAAGTAGTTCTTAGCGGCGGGGTGTCCGATGGTTTTAAAGACAGGAGATCAATAACCGCATGTCCAAAGAGGTACTGAAGGTTCTTCAAGAGGCAGTTTTGTTCCGCATGCGGCCGAAGGTGAGCCATCTTATTCTGCATGTCACGAATATTTGCAATTTTCGTTGCAATCATTGTTTTGTGGAATTTGCTGAGAAGCCAAAGGACCTCACTTTGGATGAAGTCGAGCAGGTGGCCCAAGTCTTTAATGATTTGATCTGGCTCGATATTGGTGGTGGTGAACCTTTTATCCGCGAGGACCTACCGGAAATTATTGCCAAATTTAAAGCACGGGAAGTATCTATTCCCACCAATGGATGGTTTACGGAAAAGATCTTCGTGGTGATCAAGCGAATACAAGAGACGAGCGGCATCAAGAATCTTATCCTTACGATCTCCATAGATGGGATGCCAGAGACGCATGATGAAATTCGCCAAAAAAAAGGGAGCTTTGATCAGCTTTCAAAAACCTATGAACTTATCCGTAAGAATTTTCCCGAACTGCGAATCAAGATTAACACCGTCTTGAATAACCGTAATCTCCAAGAAATTATCCCATTGATGAAGAGAGTCCAGGAGGAAATGAAGCCTGATTTCCATTCGATTCTTTTTTTAAGAGGATCCCCGATCAATCCTGATTACCGTTTGCCTGATACGAAAGAGATTCGTGCGCTTGAGGATAGAATTTTTGAGATTCAGCAAGAGTATTTGTACGGCAGGAAAGGGGTTCTATCCGATATTCAACGGAATTATCAGTGGATTAAGCGCGAAGTGGCAAACCAGATTGTTGAAAAAAATACGCAGGTGATTCCCTGTCTTGGAGGTCAGGCCCATGTGGTTGTCTATGCCAACGGAGATGTCGCGCCTTGCGAACTGCTTTCCAGGGTCGGTTCTATCCGTAAAACACCGCTGCTTGAGATTTTAAACGGTCCGGCCTGGGAAAAGGCCGTGAAGGGGATCAAGGCCAAGGAATGCAATTGCACGCATGATTGCAACATGGTCGAGAACGTGCTCTTTAATTTTAACTTGTATCCTCAACTGCTTTTTGGTTCGAAAACCCTCGCCGCGAAAAACGGGGCGCCGATGCAGTCGCCTCTTAAGTAGAGCATCCAAAAGTGACGGGGGAAAAGGACATTTCCCTTAGTGTCATCATTCCTGTTTATCAATCTTCCTAACGTATTGTTAATCTCCTGGAGTCTCTTCACCGTCAAAAGACAAATATCTCATTTGAGGTGTTAGTCGTCGATGACGCCTCCTTTGATGGCACGACCGATCGTATCCGCGATTGTTTCGCTCGTCTCAATACCTCAATCATGTCTCTTTTTTGCCTTGATAAAAATGAAGGACCTGCGGCGGCTAGAAATCTCGCTATTTCAAAAGCAAAAGGCCAGTGTTTTCTTTTGATCGATTCCGATTGTTTTTTACTGAGCGACCAACATCTTGCAAAGATTTGGGAGGCTCATCTTGAAAATCCTCAGGCAGTGATCGGAGGAGCGGTGAGCGGACGAGGGAAAGGATATGCGGCGTTTGCGGATCATTATTGCCATTGGGCAACGAATATCCCCGGCAAATTATCTTCTGCGGGTCCTTTTCAGCATTTGGTCACAGCGCACCTATTGATTCCTCGCCATGTGTGGGAGACGATTGGGCCATTTGAGCGGATTCGTACAGGGGAAGATACCCTCTTTTGTTTGAAGGCGCATCGCGCTAAGACCCCTTTGAAACTTTGCGGTGATATTGTCTTGGGCCATTATGATAGAGAATCTTGGCTGGATTTTATTGGATGTTTTTACAATTGTGGAAGAGACCGGGAGGCCACGCGACGTTTGGCTTATGGTCAGTCCCCATGGTTTTTGTCTGGCCCTAAATTCTTGCGATTTCTTGCGATTCCGATGATCACGGTGGCATTGACTTTCTCACATCTTAAGTCATGGTGGCCTTTTGATAAGCGGGTCGTCTTAGCCTTGCCAGGGATTTTTGTTGGGATGTCCGCCATGGCTTATGGCGTATTTATCGGCCGGCCGGACCGACGCTAAAAACACTCTTTTATTTATTGCCATAAGTTGCTATAATTAATGAGATTAGGGAAAAACTTGAAGGTCCAAAAATGAACAGCATGGTAGCTTACGCCCAGATAAAAAAATGGGCAGCCGGTTTTAAACTGACGATTAATGATGTGGAGGACCCAGTGAGTCGTGTGATGGAACTCGCCAATGCCGTGGCCTATCTAAGATTGTCTAAGCTGGATACCCCGCCTGAGCCCGACTATGAGGCGGTTCGGGCCTTGATGTTGGATTATTTTGCTTTCGATAAAAGTCATGATCCTGGCGGGGGAGATGAGGTCAGGCGCATCGCAGCCGCTTTGGAATTTTTAATTACAACCGCGGCCCAGAAAAAAATTTCAGCCGTTGAAAATCAGCCCTATTTCGGGTGTCATCGCACATCGGACTCTCGACCGCCTGAATCCCACCAAAAACCTTTTCCTTCCTCATGAAAGTCATTTGCCTTTTCACCGGTTTTACTTTTTTCAATCTTATGTTGATAAGCCATCTTATCCTATGGAGGCTTTGCCGGGTTACAAGAGAGATATTTTATTTGATGCTGATTTTTCTATTGCTTGGGCCATTGTTAATGGGAGTTGTTTGTTTGGCTGGACAATGGATACCCGAAGAATTTTATGCAAGTCTCATGGTTTATTTATCTTTTTCGTTGGTCTATCTTCAAACCTACCCTGCGTTGAGAGTGGAAATTCCTACGTTTCGTATTCTTCGTTTGATTCAGGAAGCTAAAACAGAAGGGTTGGATGAGAGAACCATTTATGAAAAGATGCAACGGGGTCGCCATCTTTACGGCCCCAAAGTCACGGAGCTTGAGAACGACCGTCTTTTAATTAGACAAAAAGATCAGCTAGTGTTAAGCAAGGCCGGCGCATTCATGGCGGATACGTTCATTATCTATAGGCGTTTTTTGGGTTTAAAGACGGGACTAGGTTAACCGCCCATGATTTCAAAAGCTCTTTTGATTTCTGGGGCACTCTCACCTTTCATCCTAGTGACAGCTCATTTCTTGGCATACCGTATCTTAGGGATGAGCCGGCGCATTTTATCGCCGCAATTTTTTTTAATCAAGTTGATTCTGTTTCTTAATTTACCCATGTGGGCGACGGTGTGGACGATCGCGATGGGCGAACAAAGGGATTATAAAGAAATAGGCTGGATGCTGGGTTTTATCAGCATTATTTTTAACGGTGTTGGTTATGCCTATTTCCATTTTTTTAATATGAGCGAAACCAGCCGCAGGGTTCGCCTGTTGGTCACGATTCGCAAAGGCTGTACGACTCATCAGGAGATTGCGGCGGACTATTCGTCCGCGGAGATGATTCATCTTAGGCTTCGGCGGCTTGAAGAGATGCGCCAGATTATAAAAGGCGGTGACGGCCGTTATCGGGTATCAGGACGCTTTTTTTTGGGAGTGGCACTGATGATCCAACAATGGCGGCAATGGCTTAGAATGGAAAAGGGTGTCACATGAAAAGAGTAATCGTCACAGGCGGCGCCGGTTTCATCGGCAGCCATCTCGTGGATCGGTTGATTGCGGAAAATTGCAGCGTCCTTGTCTTGGATAATTTCTCAAATGGATCCTTAAAGAATCTTGAAGAGGCTCAAAGGAATTCTCTACTTGAGATTAAAGAAGCGGATATTACCGATCAGAAAGCCATCGAGCCGTTTTTCCGCGGCATCGATGTCGTTTATCATTTGGCAGGGCTTGCCGACATTGTGCCGTCGATTGAGCGGCCGGTCGAATATTTTAGAACCAACGTGAATGGCACACTGAATGTGATGGAATGCGCCAGACAACATTGCGTAAAGCGCATTGTTTACACGGCCTCTTCCTCTTGTTATGGGATCCCCGATCAATATCCTACTACCGAAGAGGCAGCACTCAGTCCGCAGTATCCGTATGCCCTAACAAAATTTTTGGGAGAGCAAACGGTATTGCATTGGGGCCGCGTTTATAAAATGAATGCTAATTCTTTGCGATTGTTTAATGTTTATGGGCCTCGAGCTCGTACGGGCGGGACTTACGGGGCGGTTTTTAAGGTATTTCTGCCTCAGAAAATCCATGGGAAACCTTTTACGGTGGTAGGAACTGGAAAGCAGACGCGGGATTTTACTTATGTGTCCGATGTTGTGGAAGCGATATGGCGAGTGTCCGAGAGCCCTTTGAGAAATGAAATCATGAATGTAGGTTCTGGCCGGACAGTGAGCGTGAATACGCTGGTACAATTATTAGGCGGAGGGAAGGTCGTTCATGTGCCAAAGCGGCCGGGAGAGCCTGATTGCACGTTTGCGGATATTTCTAAAATAAAAAGGCTCCTTGGCTGGCAGCCGCACGTCTCTATTGAGGAAGGAGTGGGGCATCTTTTAGCGAACATTGATTGTTGGAAAGACGCGCCTGTTTGGACGCCAGAAGGAATTGATGGCGCCACCCGCGAATGGTTTCAGCATCTTTGTGACTAGCGACTACGAGGCCATCCTCTGCCTCGAGCGCTGTGCCGCGAGAGAAGGCTCGCGGCTTAGTTCACTAGTTTTGAACTTAGGAGGTTTAATTATGGTGGCTGGCCTCTGCTGTTTTATATATAATAAAAGCGTTCTAGAGACAAAGGAGCCTTAAGATGCGTGATAACAACACTCACTCTCCTTCTTATCCTTCGACCCTGCCGAATGAAACGCTGAATGCCAGAGACCAGGAGGGATGGGACGCCTATTGGAAGAACGAAGAGCAAAAGCGGATGATTCTCTACGATAAAATCGCCACTTTTTATCGTAAGGTTATCATCAAAAGGTCGCTTGAGCATTTCATCGACAAGTATTTTTCGAAAGATTCTGAATTGTTGCATGCGGGTTGCGGGGCCGGGCAGGTGGATACGGAAGTCGTGAAACGCATGAAGGTGACGGCGTTGGACATATCCATGCCAGCGCTGGCCAGATACCGTAGCCTAAACGGGCGTTTTTGCCGTCTGGCGCACGGAAGCATCTTGGATCTGCCTTTCAACGAAAATTCCTTCGACGGGATCTATAATCTGGGGGTGATGGAGCATTTTTCCGAGGAGGAGATCGAGAAGATATTGGGAGAATTCCGCCGGGTTTTAAGGCCGGGCGGGAAAATCATTTTATTCTGGCCGCCCGAATACGGGTTGAGCGTGACCGTGTTCAAGCTTATTTATTTTGTTCTCAATACGCTTCTGAAAAAAAATATCAAATTATGTCCCGATGAAATTACGAGGATCTTGTCAAAAAATCACGCTCAAAAAATTTTGAGCAAGTCCCGCTTTAAACCGGTGGCTTATTCCTTCGGCCCCAGGGACTTTTTTACGTACTCGGTCATCATCGCCCAAAAATAAGTGATGAAGCCTCGATGGAATTCTAACCCAAGGTTCTTTTATTATGGCGCCAGTCTTTTATCGCTTCTCTTATTGACGCCGATCCGGGCATCCGTTGGCGACGGCAATCTACCCCCCTTAAACCCAACCGCCCGTTTTTTCATTAACCTTTTGTTTGTCAACAGCCTGCTGGCTTATGGCGGTATGCTTTTTGGAAACGGGCAAGAGAACCGGCCGTTGACGGGTCGCGCGTGGCTCGTGTTGGCTGGGATCGGCGTGTTGCTGTGCATGATGCCGCCGGTCTTTTCGGGGGATGTTCATGAGTATTTGATGCGCGGCAGGATCTTGGGGGTCTATCACCAGAACCCATACGTGCACACGGCGCTTGAGTTTCCCCACGACCCATTTTTTCCATTGAGCGTTTGGAACAAATGGCCGGATGATTATGGACCCAGCTGGACGCTTGTGCAGTGGATTGCGCCCACTTTATTCGGGTTCAGTTATTTTTCGGCCCTTTTTGCCCAGAAGCTGGTCGTGTTCGTTTTTTTGGCTTTGTCGGGCTGGCTGTTCTTTAAAATAAGCCGGCAGGTATGGCCCGAAAGAGCCCATTGGATGACCCAGGCCTTTCTGCTCAACCCAAATTTTTTAGTGCATCACCTGGTTGACGGGCACAACGACATTGCGACTATTTTTTATATGCTATTGGCCGTATTCCTGCTTTTAAGGTCGAAGCTATGGATGAGCCTGTCGGCGTCAACGCTCGCTTTTTTAGCGAAGATGTCGTCCGTGGTCTTAATGCCCGTGATCGTGATCGCGTGGTTTCGTTTGAAAAATGTTTCGTCCTGCCCCGAGCGGGGGTTCCTTGTTCTACGGGCCGTCGCGTGCGTGTTGATCGTGAGCGCCGCGCTTTACGCCCCTTTTTGGGTGGGACCGCAAACCTTGACTATCTTAAACGTTGCGAACGGTTGGTTTTACACGAATTCTGTGCCCTACGCGATTTATATTTTTTTGGGTAAAATGGGGTTGCCGGTGGCCGCCGGCCTCGTCGAAAATGCTTTCTATGTTTTTTTTGTCCTGACGGCCGCCGGCGCGCTGCTCTGGCTGCTTCTTAAGAAATCGTTTGAGACGAAAGATATATTTCGCGTTTTATCCTTTATTTTCTTAGTTTTATACCTCAGCTATTCGGTGCCGTTTTATGGCAGTCATTTAAACTGGGCGCTGCCTTTCATTATTTTGTCCGAGTTTCCGCTTTCAAAATGCCTGATTTTACTTTATACGACGGCCGGTTTGTTTGCCTATTTTAAACGACTCTCCTTCTTATACCTGGGGGCCGTGGCGTTGTATTTCTTGTTTCTGACGCTTTATAAACGGGTCGGTAAGCCAGGAATCTTGACAAAGTAGTTGTTTTGACAACCGCCGAAATTTCCTTTAGACTGTTGAATTTGTGAAAGTTTACGTATGATTTCGAGAGAAAATAGCATCTCCGTCGTGCTCCCGTCTTATAACGAAAAAGAGACGATGCCGGAGGCCATTCGCCGTATTAAGAGCGCGCTAGGGCAAAATCTGCTTGAGATCATCGTGGTGGATGATGACAGTCCGGACCGCACCTGGGAGTTCGTGGAAGGCTTAAACGATCCCCGGTGCCGGCTGGTTCGGCGCCTCGACAAACGCGGGCTGGCCTCGGCCCTCGCCGAGGGGACGCGGTTGGCGAAGGGGGAGGTGGTGGTTTGGCTGGATTGCGATCTGGGGATCCCGCCCGAGAATATTTTGGCATTGGTGGGGCGTCTCGACACCTGCGAGGTGGCGATCGGCTCCAGGTATGTGCCTGGAGGAGAGGACACGCGGCCGAGATTTCGCGCTTATTTGAGTTATGTTTTCAATGGGTATGCGAAACTGATCTTAGGCAATCATTTCAGCGACTGGACCTCGGGGTTTGCGGCCGTGAAGCGCCAAGTGCTGGTGCAAATACCTTTATCCGACAAAGGGTTTGGCGATTATTTTATTGATTGGGTTTACCGGTGTTTTAAAAGGAAGATCACGGTGGTGGAGGTTCCCTACAGTTATGGTTTGCGCAAGGGCGGCGTGTCTAAGACGGACGGTGATTGGCGCCGCTTTCTTCTGCTTGGCATGCGTTATACGTTAAGAGTGATATCCGTGAGGTTTGGATCATGACCCAGGGCCTTTCCGCTCAAAATAAACTAGGTTATCAAACACGGGCCACTTGCCGTGTGTGCGGCTCCTCACGCATTAGCACGCTTTATTCGTTGGGCGAACTGTACATATCGAATTTTGTCGATAAGGGCGAAGAGGGCTTAAAAGCGCCTTTGGAAATGGTGATTTGCGAGAATTGCGCGCTGGTCCAGCTCAGGCACACCGCCCCTCAAGAGTTGCTCTATGCCCGTTTCTATTGGTATCGATCGGGAGTCACGCAGACGATGCGCGAAGCGCTTCGCGATATCACGAAGCAAATCGAAGAGAGGACCGGGCTTAAGTCCGGTGATGTCGTCGTCGATATCGGATCCAACGATGGGACGCTTCTTCGGTCCTATGCGGTCCCGGGACTGGTGACGGTGGGCGTGGAACCGGCCTCGAATCTTGCCGACGAAGGCAAAAACGGGCTCGCATTTTTCTTGAATGATTTTTGGGCTATCGAAAGTTTCAACCGCGTCGTGAATCAAAAGGCGAAGGTCATCACGGCGATAGGGATGTTTTATGACATGGAGGACCCCAATCAGTTCATTCGGGACGCGGCGATGGCTCTTCGGAAAGACGGCGTTTTCGTGGCGCAGCTCATGTGTTTGAAAAATATGCTGGATACAAACGACGTCGGCAACATTTGTCATGAACATTTGGAGTTTTACTCGCTGTCGTCGTTGGAGTTCTTGTTCAATCAGAACGGGCTTGAGACGATCGATGTTGAGCATAACGCGGTCAATGGCGGCAGCTATCGTATTTACGCCCAGCTCAAAGGGGGCAACGCGTCCCGATCTCCGGGGTCCGAGCAGAGGATAAAGAAATTTCGCGAGCAGGAAAAGGCGCTGACCTCGAAACAGGTCCATAGGGGTTTCTTCCGTCGCATCGAGTCCAATAAAGAGAAATGCGTTTCGTTTATCAAGCAAGAGGTGGCGAAGGGCAAAAAAGTCTGGGTTTATGGGGCGTCGACAAAAGGCAATACGATCCTCCAATATTACGGATTGGATCACCGGTGGATTGAAGGCGCTGCCGAGAAGAGCCTTGAAAAATGGGGGAAATACACGGTAGGGACGCGCATCCCGATTTACTCGGAAGAGGAGGCGCGTCGCGCCAATCCGGCTTATTTCTTGGTGTTGCCCTACGCGTTTTTTGACGAGTTTTATCAAAGAGAGGAGGAGTGGAGATCTCGAGGCGGCCGATTCATCGTGCCGCTGCCTGAATTCCGCGTCGTTTGATGAAAAAAAAAGCATTAATTCTTGGGATTACAGGGCAGGACGGCAGTTATCTGGCTGAACTCCTGTTGGAAAAAGGGGTTGAGGTACACGGCCTTATCCGGCGTTCCGCGACCGGAAACACAAAAAACATAGATCATCTTTTAGACAAAGTAACCTTGCATCAGGGAGACTTGGCCGACGCGACGTCGTTGTATCGTATCATCCGGACTGTCGAACCTGTGGAAATTTATAATGAGGCCGATCAGGATCATGCCGGATGGAGCTACAGCGTTGTGGATTATGCCTCGGATATTACCGGCGCCGCTCCCGGCAGGATCCTTGAAATCATCCGTCAATTGAATCCAAAGATAAAATATTTCCAGCCGTTGACCTCCAACATGTTCGGAATGGCCTCCGGGCCTTCTCAGGACGAAGAAACGCCGCTGCGGCCGCAGAGCCCCTATGCCTGCGCGAAGGTCTACGCGTTTGTTTTGACGCGTTATTATCGCGAGGTTCACGGTATTTTTGCTTCCTCGGGGATTTTCTTTAATCACGAATCGCCGCGCCGCGCGGAATCCTACGTGACCCGTAAAATCACCAAGGCCGCCGTGCGCATATCCATGGGGCTTCAGAAGAAGTTGTATTTGGGGGATGTGGATATCGCGATTGATTTCGGCTATGCGAAAGATTATGTCGAGGCGGCTTGGAATATTTTGCAATTGGAGAAACCGGACGATTTCATCATCGGCACCGGCGAGGCCCACACGGTACGGGAATTGATGGAAGAGGCGTTCAGGCTTTTAGGCCTCAGCGCCGCTGATCATGTGGAGTTTGACCCAAAACTGATTCGCCCCGGCAAGACAAGCCC
>OBEQ010623157.1_pt1 | contig 12814 bp, 10 predicted proteins | sample 1670901 | NCBI WGS metagenome assembly OBEQ01 (sample SAMEA104232315, study PRJEB22302) | groundwater metagenome | biome: forest; feature: aquifer; material: groundwater | place: USA | collected 2011-08-07 | depth 5.4 m
CATCTTTTCTCTTTTATATTGTGGGGACCGCCGGGCAGCGGCAAGACAACGCTGGCACGGATGTATGCGCAAGCGCTCGACGCCGAATTCTACGAGCTCTCGGCGGTCGACTCGGGTAAAGAGGATATTAAACGAGTTAAGGAGTAATATGGGAGAAAAAATTGCTGCTATTATTCTTGCCGGGGGAAAAGGAAGACGCATGCAAGCTGGGAGTGTGAATAAAGTAACTCTTCTTCTTGCTGATAAACCAATCATTCTGCGTAATGTGCATTTGCTTGGAAAAACTGGTTTTTCTCCAATTATTATAGTTGTTGGTCATGCGAAAGAATCTGTAATAACTGTATTAAAAGACACATCAGTGGTTTTTGCAGAGCAAAAAGAGCAGCTTGGAACAGCGGATGCCGCAAGAGCAGGATTAGCAAAACTGTCTTTATCAACAAACGTTTTGGTGGTAAACGGTGATGACTGGGCACACTACACAAGCGATCTACTCAAACAATTGGTTAAAAAACATATTACACAAAATGCATCGGTAACATTTTTAACAACAGTATTAGCAGATGCCACAGGTCTTGGGAGGATAGTTCGAGATAAGAATGGAAATGTTACTGCCATCGTCGAAGAAAAAGATGCAAGAGAAGATCAAAAGAACATTAAGGAAATTAACGTTGGGTGTTATATTTTTCGGGTAGATTTTTTAAAGGAATATCTGCCCGAGATTACCAGAAACGAAACAACAAAAGAATATTATCTTGTCGATCTTATAAAAATTGCAGCAATGCACAAAGAAAAAATACAAACGGTTCTTGTTGACAAACTAAACTGGCAAGGGGTTAATACAAAAGAAGAATTAGAAAAAGCAGAACAGTTGCTTTCTCGTATATAATACAAAGTATGGAAGAACAATTTAGTGTAGAACAATTTTTTGATCTTTCGAATATTTCTTTTGCCGATATTTTTGATGGGTGTGCGTTTGTTTGGGACGCCTTAAAAAAGCTTGATGGGTATGTAAAAGATCAGTTCGATTCTGGAAAAACAAAAGCAAACTACAAAGACAAACAGTATGTTTTTGTTGGCCAGGGTTCAACAATTCACGAATCGGTTGACATCCAAGGCCCAACAATAATTGGAAAAAACTGCACAATTTCGCATGCTGCATTGCTTCGAGGCACATGTTTATTAGGAGATGGTGTTCACGTTGGTCATGCAAGCGAAATCAAAGACTCAGTCCTTTTGAATAATGCAATCTCTGCGCACCTTAATTACATTGGAAATAGCATTATTGGAAACAATGTTAATATTGCAGGAGGTGCAGCTTTGGCAAATTTTCGATTTGATAGAAAGCCAGTTGTTGTTCGAAGTAAAGATAAAAAAATCGACACAGGACTTGAAAAATTTGGGGCAGTTGTTGGAGATAACAGTTGGGTAGGAGTAAATGCAGTCTTAAATCCCGGTACTCTTCTTGGAAAAGAAAGTATTGTTTACCCTTTGCAGGTTGTGAAAGGATCCCATCCCAATAATACAATCATTAGATAATAGAATGGAAAAACTGATTCTTCTGGATATCGACAATACGCTTTTTGACTCGTTGTGTTACAGAAAAAAACTTTTTGAAGCAATTGCCAAAAAAATTACTCCAGAAAAATCTCAGGAGGAAATCGAAGCGTTGTGTCAGACAATCTACGAAGGTCATATTGCCACAACTGGATTATTCGATTTTAAAGAGTTTACCAAAGAATTCTCCAAGAAACTGCAAAGAGTGGTAAAGGAAGAAGACATTGCTTCTTTGGTTTTTGATACACAAATTCTTAAGGGTTGTATGTATCCTGAGGTCAAAGATGTGCTCCTTCGGATGACAAAAGTGGGCACTGTGGGAATAGTCTCGCAAGGGCAAGAGTCGATGCAGCGGGCAAAGATAAAAATCATAGAAAAACTGCTTCATCCAGACAAAATCTATATTAAAGCAAATAAAAAAGAAGCAATAGATACGATTTTAAAAGAAAATAAGGACTACAAAATCATATTTATCGATGATTGGTTGTCGCTTCTTCATCATGTAAAACAGACTGCCAAACAGACTATAGTTATTTGGAGCAAACGGGGAAGACACGCACACGGTCAGCTTCCAATTGCTGGATTTGAGCCAGATAAAATAATCACTTCTTTAGATCAAGCTCTTCCATTTATAGAGGAAATATGATATAGAAAGACTATGTGTGGAATTTTTGGACCGGAGGCTTTAGCCGAGGTCGCCTGCGAATGAAATTCGACAGGCGTGGATATTGCTAAATAAGAATTATGTGTGGAATTTTTGGATACGTAGGTGAACAGGATTCAGCTGCAAAAATAGTCCTCGAAGGGCTGAAATTGCTTGAGTATCGTGGGTATGATTCTTGGGGTATTGCAGTAAAAAACGACAAAAAGCTTAAAATTGAGAAACATGTCGGGAAAATAGGAGACGCAAAAGTCTCTCTTCCTCATAGTAGCTTGGGGATTGGCCATACGAGATGGGCAACGCATGGAGGAGTTACAGTGGCCAACGCCCATCCTCACCTTGATTGTAAGGGAGAAGTTGCAGTTCTTCATAACGGAATCATTGAAAATTATCTTGAGATTAAGAAAGAGCTTCTAAAGAAAGGTCATAAATTCTTATCCGAGACCGATACGGAAGTTGTAGTTCACCTAATCGAAGATAACCTCAAAAAAGAGGGTTTCGCAACCGCATTTAAAGACGCTTTCAATAGATTAAAGGGTTTTAATGCTATTGTTGCTGCATATGCTCCTTCAAAGGAAATTATTGCAGCAAAGACTGGATCCCCTTTAGTTGTGGGTATTGGTAAAAATGAATTTTTTGTAGCCTCAGATGCTGTGGGAATAGTAAAGCACACAAAGAAAGTTATTTTTCTGGCTGATAATCAAATGGTGATTCTCGGAGACAAAATGAAACTCTTGCAACTGCCTAGTGGTGAAGAAATTAAACCAGATATAAAAACATTAGACTGGAGCTTCGAAGACGCTGATAAAGGAAAATACAAACATTTTCTTATTAAGGAAATTAACGATCAAAGAGTTTCCATTATTGACGCTGTTACGCAAAACGAAAAAGATCTTTTTAAGTTTGCCAAACTTATTGAGAATTCATTTGGCGCCTATTTGGTTGGTTGTGGTACTGCAGCGCATGCATGTCGGATGGCCACTTACATTTTCTCAATAATTTCCAAAAAACATGTAAATTTTTGTGTTGGCTCTGAATTTTCTTATTTCGAAGATTTCTTGACTACTAAATCACTTCTTATTGTAGCGTCTCAAAGTGGAGAGACAGCAGATTTGCTTGATGCAGTTTCTGCAGCAAGGCGGCATAGTTCTAAAGTTGTGTCGCTTGTCAATGTGGTTGGGTCAACTATATATCGCGAGAGCGATTTGGTATTGCCTTTAAGAGCTGGTGTTGAAAAAGCTGTTCTTTCAACGAAGGCATTTACCAGTAAAATCGCCATATTTTACCTTTTGGCATTTATTTTAGCTGGAAAATATCAGGAGGGAAAAAAGATGTTAATTAACGCAGCTGAGGCGGTTGGAAAACTCCTGGATGATAAAAAGTTTATAAGTCAAATCAAAGGAATTGCAGATGAAATTTACAAATCCCAGGATATTTATATTTTAGGACGGGGCTTAAGTTTTCCAATTGCGCTTGAAGCTGCACATAAAATTAAAGAAGCGAGTTATGTTCATGCCGAGGGTTTTGCAGGCGGAGAACCAAAACATTGTGAAATATCGTTGGTTTCAAAGGGAACCCCAACTATTTTTTTGGTACCCAATGATGAAACGAAATCTGCAATTCTTAGCAACGCAATGGAGTTTAAAGCAAGAGGTGCCCATGTCATTGGTATTTCGCCTGAGCATCATGATGTTTTTGACGAATGGATTGAGGTACCTGACCTTGGTATTGTTTCATCAATAGTTAATGTGGTTCCTGCGCAGATTCTGGCATATTATTTGGCGCTGAAAAAAGGAAACGATCCAGACAAGCCCCGCAACCTTGCCAAGAGCGTTACGGTAAAGTAATTACTGCTCTCATTTTTTGATATACTTTAATCAGAACTTTATTTATGCCAGAAAGATCATTAGAAGCACCAATTCCAGTTCAAGAAAAACCAAAACCTGTCCAAGATAGGCCACAAAATCCAGCAAGACGATCATTTCTCAAAGGACTTGCTGGTTTAGCTGGACTAGCTGCTATTGGGCAAATCCCGGATACTCCTCGTAACATTCCAGCACCTGAAGCTGAAAATAAAGAAAAAGTTTTTGGCGAGCCAAAACTTACTATCGTAGATGTAGATCCAAATATTCCCAACGAACGCCTAGTGAAACAAGCGCTTGGCGAAAAGTTCATTTTAAAGGATCAACTGAGGGCTGAGTTTGGAGAAGATTATAAGAATAAATGGTCAGAGATTGGTCAGAAATATCCAGAGGCTTTAATGTATGCTTTTGTTGAAAAATACTTCACCCACGGAAAAGATGTTTCTGCTGTTACTGAAGATATATGGAAAAGGATAGGGCTAGGAAATAAAAAAGCGAGACTAATTCCTTTACAAACTATCTTGGATCAACAAAGTGTAAAAACGATTAAAGACTCAGAAGAAAATCCTGGTGTATCAGTAAATTTTGATCCTCAGAAAGTTATTGATATTCTCAAAGATGATCCGAATCAAGTTGTGAATATGAGCTTTCAAGTTGGCAATGTAGATTTATATGCAGTCACTCATAGACAAAAAGAATTATTAGGTGCACCAAGTGAAGAGATGCTTTTAGAAGATGATGAAGGCAATTATTATCCAGGTGCTAGGTCAATTTCTGTAGAAAATAACCAAAAAGTATATTTGAATGAGAAAGGAGAAAAAGTTGCCCCGGTAAGTCCAGAGGATTATCAAAAGCGACAAGAACAAGAAAGAGGCGTTAAGGAAACATTGACTACATCCACTAAAATTGAAGGTGCGTATTCAAAAGATAAAGCGAAAGAAAATTTACCCAAATTATTTGAAGTGTGTAAAGCATATCCTGATAAGTTGTTTGTTGCAGCAGCTGGTAACGAAGGTGAAGATTTACGAGAGGCATTAAAACAAATTGAAAAACCAAATAATTTGTTGTTAGTTGGACAATGGAGCGTTTATAATGTCGAAGGAAGTACCGCAGAGCTTCCAACTCATAGAGTCCATGGTACTGATGTCTATGTAAATAATTCTGCATTACAAGTGCCTGATGGCAGTAGTTTTTCTACCCCAGTTATTAGTGCATATGCTTCATCACTTTTAAGTCGAGGACTGCCGATAGAAGCAGCAATTAAAGCAATCAAGGCTGCAAGCACGGTAAGAATATATCACGCAAATTCCGAAGCACGAGAAATTCTAGCCTTAGTTCTTAATCCTGATAAACTGACCTCAAAATAATTAAATGGCTTTAATAGAATTTACAGCACCTGCTTGCTCTGAAAGTATATATGCCGAACTTCCCCATTGATTATTTGCGAAAATCTTCTATAATAAGGATCCACTGTCCTATAGCAAATCATTAAGAGGCATTACTTGGGGAAATTTTTGTTATGGATATACTGTTTTTTCTAACCAGTATCCTATTTTTTGTTTGGCTTATAGCCGATACATTGTTTTGGACAAAATTGTGGGAAGCAAGGCGCTTTGGACTTACCTCCTTGCTTTCTTATATTATAGGAACCTCTTATGGCAGAAGCGTTTTGCTCTCCCCGCTTCCGTTTTTAAAACTTCTTCTGATTTTTGCTTTTTCGGTTGTCGTTTTTTATCCGCAAACAATGCATTTGTATCACCTGGCAATTTTGGGTGTGTATGTGCTTGAGGGATTCATCATTCTCAAACGCATTTTGGTTCGTGGGTTACCCATTTTTCGTTTGGGGACCCGTTCGATTGTTACAGCAATTGTTACAATTTTCTTTCTCTCGTTTATTTTTTCTATTCCTTTAACCGACCGTTTTCTCTGGATACTATTTCTTGATCGTTTGCTTTTTATGGTTATCGGGTTTTTAATGATCGCGTTTTCTTTTCCTGCTGAGTTTTATCGAGATGTATATGTAGAAAAAACCGCACAATCGATCGAGAAAAAGAATGGCTCATCTCAAAAAAACAAAAAAGCCTTGAGCCAGCTAACTGCTATTGTGATTATTGGCGATGATCTTCGAAAAACAACAAAACATTTTTTAACTCAAGTGCTTAAAAAGTATCCACTTTTTCAGACAAACGAAAACTATTCAACGCCGGTTGGCGTTGCAAATCTTCTTCGTATGCATGCTCACAAAAACGGCATTCTTTTACTCGATGTACCATTTGGGATGAACGAAGAGGTTATGCAACTCGCAAAGCTTGTGCAGCCTAACATTGTTGTGGTAACAGATGCGAAAAAGGCTGCGTTTTCCCTTTTTAAAGATATGGACAGAAAACATATTTTTATTGAGAAGTTAGGTAAAAAAGGTGTGGCGTTTTTTAATGCACACGACAGATATGCTCTGCAAATGTATGAAAAAACGAAAAAAGAAAAAAAATTGTACGGGATGAGCACAAGCGTAAAAAAAGAAACTGTTGGTGTTGTGATCGGAAAAATTTTTCTTACGAAACAGTCTGTATCGTTTCGCTTTATTGGCGAAAGATCAATGCAGCTAACTGTTTTGCTGTACTCGAGTATGCATCTTATTTCTCTTCTTCCTGCTTTAGCTATTGCTGATTTTTGGGGAATGAAAAAAAGAGAAATAACACAAGCAGTCGAAAAAATATCTGCTCCTTCTTGCGACATGGAAAAACATATCCTCATAAACGGCGCTACGTTTTTTGATGTTACGGCAAGAAATACGCTTTCTTCTTTGCCAGCGCTTTTTACCTATGTAAAACTATACAAAGGCAGGAAAACATTTATTTTTGCTCCATCAGAAGAAGATTATATAGACAAAGAACTGCTCATCTCTTTGAGGAAAGCAATAGACAATGTATTTGATGACGTATTTGTCTTGGATAAAAAATACAGGACAAAACTTGCTGATAGCAATGGCAAAAGAAAAACAAAACTCGAGGTTATTAAAGCAAAAAAACTACAAGCCTTTCTTTTGAAAAATGCAAAGAAAGACGATTACATTCTCTGTTTTGGCAATGAAGCTAGCAAGCTCGCCCAAAGCGTACTATAGGGTTTAGATAACTTGCTTTCGTTGAATTGTTGCTTGAGCAGCTGTATAATGAGGAAACCATGGCACAGCTTTTAGGGCTTATTATTTTGTCTTTTTTTGTAAGCGCCGTTTTAATTGTGCCGTTTATTGATTTTTTGTACAAAATAAAGCTTCGTCGAAGAGCGCAGGTGACAAAAGACATGTTTAACAAGCGAACGCCACTCTTTGACAAATTCCACGGCTGGAAAACCGGGACTCCCTTTGGTGGTGGAGCGCTGATTATTGTTGTTGTATGCGTGTTAACGCTGTGGGCATATGGCATGTTTCGGGTTGATGTAAAACCATGGGAGCTGTTTGTGCTCCTTTTTTCGTTTATTAGCTTTGGGGTGCTTGGGTTATACGATGACATAAAAAAACTCGTGCAAACCAAAAAGGGAGGATTTTTTGGCCTTCGCTTTCGGCATAAATTCGTTATTCAGTGGGTGTTGGCGCTGATTATTTCCTTTGTTTTTTATAAAGAACTTGGCTACGATTTTATTTTTATCCACGGATTCGGACTGGCGAATCTTGGATTTATTTTTATTCCGTTTGGGGCATTTGTTATTGTGTCTTTTGCAAATGCGTTTAACATTGCAGACGGACTCGATGGATTAGCGTCTGGGCTTTTACTTATTTGCCTTGTTGCATTTTTAGCAATTACCGCATCGCAACTCGATAACTCACTGGGTATTTTTATTGCAGTTCTTATGGGCAGTGTTGCTGCGTTTTTATATTTTAATATTTACAAAGCAAGAATTTGGCTTGGCGATGTTGGCTCACTTTCTTTGGGTGCAGCACTCGCTGTGATTGGTCTTTTAACCGGAAAGATTATTGCCTTGGCAGTTATTGGCGGTGTTTTTGTTATCGAAGGCGGGTCTTCGTTAATTCAGTTGTTGTCAAAGAAATTTTTGGGACGAAAATTACTTCCTGCATCCCCAATGCACCTCTATTTTCAAAAGCGGGGTTGGGAAGAGCCAAAAATTGTCATGCGCGCGTGGCTTTTAGGGTTTTTGTTTGCAATTGTTGGTTTGTATCTTGCCTTCATTCGATAGATGAAAAAAATAGACGTTATTCTGCTCGTAACCGTTCTGTTCCTCACTTTTTTTGGACTCCTTATGATTTACGACGCTTCCAGCTTTATCGCATCTCGAGATTTTTTGGATAAATATCATTATCTTCGAGATCAATCGATATGGGTTTTTCTTGGGATCTGTTTTTTAGTTTTCTTTTCCTTTTTTGATTATCATAAATTGTATGCAATGGCTCTGCCCTTGCTTTTTGTTGCAATTGTGCTTTTGTTTTGCGTATTTATTCCTGGTATCGGCGTTTCCATTTTGGGTGCAAAACGTTGGATAAATACGCACGTTTTTTTGCTCCAGCCTGCAGAGTTTGTAAAGCTGGCGCTGGCTATTTATCTAGCCGCATGGTTTTCGAATAAAGAAAAAGAACGTTCGATTGCGTTCTTTGGATTGTTGGGAACAATTATGGTGCTTATCATGCTTGAGCCAGACATGGGCACAGCAGCGATTATTCTTTCTGAAGCGCTAATTATGTATTTTTTAGAAGGCGCGAAGCTTACGTATTTTTTCTACTCCATACCAGTTCTTGGGATAATTAGTTTTATTCTCGTAAAGCTTGCGCCGTATCGTGCAGCAAGGCTTTCGACATTTTTTAATGCAAGCAGTGCACCAGAAACTGCTTCGTATCACATCCGCCAAATTCTTATTGCCCTTGGTATGGGAGGCATTACTGGTGTTGGACTTGGAAATTCATTGCAAAAATATGCATATCTTCCCGAAAGCACCACTGATTCGATTTTTGCAATCATTGCAGAAGAAATTGGTTTCTTAGGATCGATTATTTTTTTAAGCCTATTTATTATTGTTATTTGGCGAGGATTTTTTATTGCCATTCATGCAAAAGATCAATTTGGTAGGCTCTTGGCAGGAGGGATTATTTCCTTTTTATCGGTACAAACAATTATTAACCTGACTGCACAAACGGCGCTTCTTCCCTTAACCGGTGTGCCGCTGCCGTTTGTTTCTTACGGTGGTTCATCGCTTCTTGTTGATCTTTCGGCTATTGGAATACTCTTAAATATTGGAAGGCTAAGACATAAGACACATATATGAAAATACTTATCACAACCGGTGGAGGTGGACATTTTGCCGCGAGTTTACCGGTTATTCGAAAACTAAAAAACGAATCACTGCTTTTAGTTTTACGAAAATACGCCTTCGAAGGTGAAAAAACGCTATCTTTTGAATCGCAGATTGCAAAAGAGGAAAATATTCCATTTGCAACACTCGAAAGCGCGCGGCTCTCAAGAACACTCTCCAAATACACATTTCTATCTCTGGCAAAACTGCCAAAAGGATTTTTAAAAGGGTTTTTTCTTATTAAATCATTTAAACCGGATGTTGTGCTCTCGTTTGGTGGATTTACCACAATTCCTATTGTTATATCTTCGGCAATCTTGCGTATTCCAATCGTTATTCACGAGCAGACCTTTGCAGCTGGACTTGCAAATAGAATCGCTTCCAAATTTGCCAAAAAAATCTGTATTTCGTGGGAGTCTTCCAAAAAGTTTTTTCCAAAAGAAAAAACGGTCTTAACTGGTATTCCTATCGATACAATCATTGCCAACGATTCGAAAATCTTTGAAAATCAAAAAGGTTTTCCTATTCTTTCGTTTCTTGGTGGAAGCTCAGGGTCGCACAGTATCAATGTTTTGATTGAACCGATTCTTGAAAAACTGCTGAAGGAGTTTTTTATTATTCATCAAACCGGAGAAACACAAACGTTTAACGATTTTGATCGGCTTACTATGTATAAAAAAACCCTTCAAAAACCATTGCAAGATCGGTACCAACTCATAAAATTTACCAACTCATCTTCTGTTAACAGCATTATCTCCAGAAGTGATTTTGTCGTTTCTCGAAGCGGCATTAACACGGTAGCAAGGCTTCTCTATTTTAGAACGCCAAGCCTTCTTATTCCCCTACCGTTTGGGCAAAAAAATGAACAACTGAAAAACGCGCAGTTTTTAAAACAGCAAGGACTTGCAGAAATTCTTTTGCAGCAGGATCTTGTGCCAGAAAAACTTTTGGAAGCAATACAGGCGTTTTCGGCAAACATTGGGCAGTATAAAAAACACGAGATACAAATAAATCAGATAGTGCCAGTTGACGCGTCGGAAAGAATTATTTCGGTTGTTAAAGAGACAATATGAAAAAGAAAACATATATTCCAAAAAAAAGAAAAAAACGCAAGAAGTTTCTTCTGCCCAGTTTTTTTGTTTTTTTCATTCTCTGTATTTTGACTCTTTGCGTTTTTTTTGTTTTGGTTTACCGCTCTTCCTCAGATTTTATTAGTCCACTTCCCAAAGGTGGTATTTGGCCAAGTTTGAACGCTTCGAAAGATACCCAAAAAGAAACACTAGCAAACGCTTTAGCAAAGGCAAACATCTTAGTTGCATCGATCGAAGAAAAAGACAGCAATACATTTTTAATAAAACTTGCAACAAACGAAGAAGTGCTATTGAGTAAACAGAAATCTTTTCAAACGCAAGTCTCCTCTTTACAACTGATATTGTCCCGACTTACAATAGAAGGGAAGCGTTTTGAACGCATAGATTTGCGTTTTGATAATCCTGTTGTTACAGAAAAATAACAATTTTTTTGTTCTAATTTTATGACTGATGGAAAAATAGTTGTTGGTATCGATATTGGCACCTCAAAAATTGTCTCTCTTATCGCAAAGGTTGATGAGGAAGTAAATATCTTAGGAGTTTCTGAGGTAAAAGCACAAGGAATTCGCAAAGGACAAATTGTCGATATCGAAGACGCTGTTTCTGCAATCAACGCGTCGTTAGAAGCTGCGGAACGCATGGCTGGGTATTCTGCATCGCACGTGGTTGTTGCAGTTGGCGGAAGCCATATCGAAAGTATAAATTCAAGGGGTGTTGTCGCGGTATCGACGCCAGATGGAGAAATAACAGCAGGCGATATCGATCGGGTTATTGAAGCAGCAAAGGCTGTTTCGATGCCATCGTCTCGGGAAATTATTCATGTGCTTCCAAGAAACTACACCGTCGATGGCCAAGAAGGCATTAAAGATCCCATTGGGATGTCTGGTGTCAGGCTCGAAGTTGATACGCACATTATTTCTGCAGGTATGACATCGCTTCGAAATTTAGATAAAGCGCTTTCACAAGTTGGCGTTGATATAGACAATGTTGTGTTTAACGGTTACGCGAGCGCTCTGTCGGTTCTTTCGGATACCGAAAAAGAATTAGGCGTTGTTTTAGTGGATATTGGTGCTGGGACAACAGATATTGCCATTTATATCGAAGGATCGCTTGCTTATTCATCTGTGCTTCCCATTGGCGCTAGGCATATTACCAATGATTTAGCAATTGGACTTCGTATATCGCTCGAGAGTGCAGAAAAAATAAAATTGTTTCTCTCAAGTGCTACCCCTTCTCGAAAAAAAGTGTTACCAGATTTTATGGAAGAAGAAGTAAAAGCTCCAAGACGAGCAGACTTGCTTCGTATGGAAGACGAACTCGATCTTTCGCATCTTGGGCTTTTAGAAGAACTTCGAAAAGTTTCGAAAAAAACGCTTGTCGATGGCATTATTCGGCCCCGCTTAAATGAAATATTTACTATGATTGGTTTAGAAATTAAAAAGAGTGGATACGGTGGCCAAACACCCGCAGGGCTTGTGGTAACCGGTGGGGGAGCAAACACAGCTGGCGCGGCAGAGTCGGCAAAACGAATGCTTGCAATGCCAGTTCGCATTGGCGTGCCAACTGGTATAAAAGGGATTATCGACGAAGTGTTGCATCCAGCGTTTGCAACAGTTATTGGTTTGCTGTTGTACGGGTCACGATATGAAGGAAATGGGAGTGGTTCTCTTGGTTTTGGAATTGGCATTCCAAAAATATTCCGAGTGCCAAACATAAAGTTTTTAAAGAAAATATTCGATTTTATAAAATCATTTATTCCTTAAATGAGTGAGTTGCAAAATTATTGTTTATTTGTTAGTATCACAACACAATGCTCATTAAACCTCAGACAACAAATTTTGCAAAAATCCGCGTCCTTGGTGTTGGTGGGGGAGGAAACAATACCTTAAACTCAATGATATCGCAAAATCAAATTCAGGGCGTTGATTTTGTTGCTGTTAATACCGATGCCCAAGCGCTTTTAATGGTGCAATCGCATCTCAAATTGCAAATCGGCGACAACATAACTAAAGGCTTGGGAAGTGGCGGAAATCCAGAAATAGGTCGCCAAGCTGCTGAAGAATCCGAGCAAAAAATAAAAGATATTCTCGATGGTTCGGATATGGTTTTTTTAGCAGCAGGGATGGGGGGTGGGACCGGAACTGGTGCAACGCCTATTATTGCTAGAATTGCCAAAGAATTGGGTGCTCTTACCATTGCGGTTGTGACAAAACCATTTAGTTTCGAGGGAACCAGGCGTTTGGTGGCTGCAGAAGATGGCATAGAGAACGTCCGGGATAAAGTGGATACGTTAATTGTTATTCCAAACCAGCGAATTTTAGATGTTGTGGATCGAAAACTTTCTTTAC
>OBEQ012188628.1_pt1 | contig 12814 bp, 14 predicted proteins | sample 1670901 | NCBI WGS metagenome assembly OBEQ01 (sample SAMEA104232315, study PRJEB22302) | groundwater metagenome | biome: forest; feature: aquifer; material: groundwater | place: USA | collected 2011-08-07 | depth 5.4 m
AGAGACCACAGGTGATCTTCTTTAAAATCAGATCCTTCTTCGAGAAATCAAGGAAGCGAAAAAATGCTCAGCATTTACTACTAAATTATGTTGGTTTGGTGCCCGCCTTGGAAGGCCTTGATATCAGAACAGCAATAACTAATTTCTCCAAGACTGACTCCGACATTACTAGCAAATATTCTCTGTCCATCAGTTTGATCACTAGGTCGCCCACCCCATCTTTGATAGGTCAAGACTATTGTCCTTTTCAAGATAAGATTTGTAATGTCGATGCTCCTCATCACTTAGCTCTTGTTGTTGATGACAACTACACAGACCATCCCTATTCAGCGATGATAGCTGTTATAGGGTTTGAACTTAGGGATAAATCAGTTATTGTGCGTCAAATTCAAGGCGGTAGGATAAAGCCCAAAGATAATGACACTAACATTGTGTTCAGGAAGCATGTTGGGAAAATAAGGAAGTGGATATTGAGCAGACTAAATTGGGAGCAATTCCTAATTCATATACTTGAAGAGTGGTCTCGCCAAAACGGGTTCTTGAGCGTTAAAATACAATGTTCTATAAACAACACTTGGCGACAGGATACGAAAGAAATCTTGAATCTGAAAGATAGAAGTCAAAATCAAAGATTGGAAAAACATTATGACTCTATGGCAGAAAACTCTGGGTATCGTAGAGGTAGGAATTACTGGGATAAATCTATAGCATCAGCATAGATTTGCCGACTAGTTAGTCGGCTTTTTAATTATGAAATATTGACGACCACTTAAAATCCATGCTAATCTAGGTCACGGTTTTTGGTTCGTTGAAAAGGGACAGGATAATGAACTTTGGTTATCATAACCTAGTACTTTTCTCTGTTTGTTTAATTCTGGGAGTGATTTTTTTTCAAGAGCATTTCTTCCTTACTGCATTAATAATAACTTGCGGATTGGCAGTTCTAGAAATACCTACTAAAACATTGGCCCGGTGTCTTAGGTGGTAATTTGTCCAGTGCGGTAACCCCGCACTTTTTTATTACCACGATTTCACAAACCCAAGCCCCACAATAAGCATTGACAATATGTCATAAATAATGTATTGTTGTTTTATCTTTCAAAACTAAACAAAGGAGGGGCTATGGTACAGAGGGATGACGGATTGGCTCACTTTGAAGTTTGCAGTTGCGGTCAGCATGGACGAATTGTATTTCCTGATGGCAGGACAGGCGGCGAAATTGCTTCCAAGGAAGAGGCGCCCGTTCTTCTTCAATATGCGATGCTTGTAGACAGGTTTCAGGGCGTAGATATTTTTCCTCAAGGAAAATTGAATCATATTTTAGATGAGATAGACGCCTCAATGCTTCCCCTCAAGGAGGAAGATAATCCTTATTTCAGGAAACAAATCAATACTTGGAATACCGGCAAGCTTCATCAACCTAGTATCAACCCAATCGATTTTCATAAGGTTATGGATAGGCTGTATAACTATAACGCTTTTGAGACCTAAAAAGATGGGTAGAAAAAGTCCCGGTGTTGTTATTAGGAAGTCCCCTACCAACGGACGGGGGCTGTTCGCAAATAGAGACCTCAGGCCAGGTGAAAAAGTTTTGGACTGGGAATCTAATTGTAATCAAGGAGTTTTTTTAAATCATTCTTGTGCGGCTAATTGTATTCTTGAAGAAAAATCAAAAGACCCTTATAAGTATTGGGATGATGTCCTTTTGGTAGGTACGAGAGGGATTAGGAAGGGAGAAGAAATAACGTTAGATTACCGAAGAACCAAGTGGAGACAGCTCTGGAGGCAAACTATAAAAAAGAATTGTGGTTGTTTCCTATGTAGATCTAAAGCGGCTTAGCCGCTTTTTATTTACAAAATAAAGACATTGACACCGACTAAAAATCTGGTTATCCTAAGACACAGTTTTTAGTTCATTAAATCGGGGCTAAAGCAATGAAAAGATTCTTGATTGGCACTATAGCAGTGATCCTTGGCGGGATATCACAGCTATCAGGAGTCCATTTCGTTTTTTCTTGTCTGTTAGCGTGTGTTGGATTCTACATACAGATATCAGCCCTCTTTCAATTGAAGCGTAGGATAGATTTTACGGAAAAAATCATCAAACAACATCTAGAAATTTCCTCTGAGCTTCGGGCTATCAAAGCCGGTCAAAAGTAGCTATGCGAGCTGATGACCCGAAGCGTAATGCTTACATGAAAAGGTTTGAGCATTTATCGAGTTCAAGAAATTTAGTCTGCATAGGAGAAAGTTTCGGAAGCTATAACTATGCACCCATTGATGAGGTTTACCCCCATGACCAGAAGTCTATTCCCGTAGAAAGCGATTTTGGAGGTATCAATTACTTGCCTAACGCCAACTATCGCCCAAGATAGCATCGCCGACTAACAAGTCGGCTTTTTTATTTGAAAAAATAAACATTGACTACTACTGATAATCATGCTATTATCTTGGCACGGTTTTTGGTTCGTTGAAAAAGGAGAATTATATATGAAAAAGGGGTCTAAGTATCTAATAGCGGTGCTTTGGACTATTTTATCGCTCACCTTATACGCTCAAGATAAAATATCATTGCCAGATTACTCTAAATGGAAAGTGTCACCGCTTTTTACATCCAATATTGATCGTACCGGTAGGCTTATATTGGGTAGCCGACTTTACGAAAAACTGAATACTACAGATAAAGAAGGCGGAATGATTGAAATTACTTACATGAATAACGATCCTATAATTTTACACTATAGCAGTGAAAGCAGACCGTATGATGGATGGTTTTTCTACATTAATAATAGCTGGACTCCTATAGAAAAACGGGATATCGGCAAATCATATGTAGATAATAGAATTACGCATCAATATACGACAAATCAAGCAGAACTAGATTCTGCAGCCAAAGAAGTACAAAGAAAGCTATGTCTTTACAATGTTCCCGATTGGCCTGACCTTTGCCCGGCGGTACGATAATATCGACCGCTTTTTTATTTGTAAAAGATATTGACGGCTATTAAAAATCCGTGCTAATCTGAGGTACGGTTTTTTTACATCCCACAGGAGAGCATAATATGTTCCAAGAAGGCCAAGTCGTTGCGTGTAGCGATGAAAAGATGGACGGTATCGGTCCCATTCTTGTTAAAAACAGGACTTATACTGTTCGCGAATTTATTCCTGCCCCGCATTGTAACATTCGTTTTAAAAACGAACCGGCTCGCTGGCATGAAAATGGCGGACGAATGGAAGTCAAAGAATTGCCGGGTTGTTATTGGTTTGGTAGAAGATTTACAGTGCGCTAATCACGCACTTTTTATTTATATAAAAAATCCCTGCAAAAGCAGGGATTTTTGATTAGAATAACAAATACTGGCGGAAACGCTCAGGGTTACTCATAACCGTTATACAAAACCAGTAGACGGCACTGGAGCCGGTCAGTCCAAGAAAAGCATATCCCACCCGGCTCTCAACTGGAATCTCAATAAACTTCTCTAGAAGATAAAGAGCAAAGAATGTGCCTCCTATGCGGGACAGCTCCGGAATCTGATAGACAGAGCCTATGAATAAGGCCAGAATACCGGCGCTAATAGTAATCATCTGAAAAAATACATACGGGTAGCGCCGACGATACCACCGTGACGATGCAATAAGCAACCCGAGGTAGCCGACGAAGCTTCCCATGAATAACGCGCCTTGTTCAAAGATACCCAGAGTAGGCAGATATTTTCCGAAAATACGCGCTCCGGCAAAAAAGACCAGGACACTGAAAGCGGCAACAGTTGCCTTGCCAACAGCATCTTCGTCTTTAAATCCTAGACAAACAACACCTGGATACATGGCCGCAGAGAATCCCAAGGTTCCCATCAGAGCAATAACTGCAAAGAAACCGATCATGGAGCTCGAGTACAGGACAGCAGTTCCACCCCATACGAATGTGACGATGGCAAAGGGCAGAGTAGGATTGTCGCCCCTAAACCTTCTGCAGCTAAATCCGACCGCTCCGGCAAACAGGACGCATCCGGTCAAAGCCACATACGAGGCTACATCAGGCCGGAACTGATCTCCGGCGAAGATAAGACCGAAGCTAGCCATGTAGAGAATGACCTCATAAAAAGTAGCCGGAATCAAAATAAAAATTTTAGCGATTACGATTACAAATTCTCCGAACAACACCATAATCGAAACAACTCCTACCAGAATCGCTGCAATCCACATTATCTTAACGAAATCCAACCAGCCGACAAATTTCTGTGCCGCGCTGAGCTGAACGGGTTGATCAGCCTTAACATTTACAAGTTCTTCTTGGGTCACGGTTCTATTAGCAACCCTTGAAGCCAACCTCATATATCTTGCGATACCTGCCTGAGCCTGCTCATTACCGATGATGCCGGCACTGGCCGTGTCTTTTAATGCCTGCACACTGTTCCGAAGCGGAACCAGTTCCCGTGCCACTTCATCCGAAAATTGCTGTTGTTGTGCAAAAATCGGAATAACAGAAAGGACAGTAAACATGGCGAGGATTGTGAAGGTTCTCATTGCTCTTTTCCCCTTTTGAATATTGACCGAGCCAATATTTTAGCACACCGCTCGGATAAGTAAAGGCTTGTCATTGACATATCCGATTTTAATTACTATAATCTGCCCAAGCTCAGAAAATGAGCTTGGCTTAAAAAAGGAGATAGTCGATGGGAGTGGTAGAGGCTTTTTTCGCTTCTTTCGCTGAATTGGTAGCATTCGGGACATTCGGATTCTTTTTCCTGCTCTTTGTAGCAGCTGCCATCATTGCTACTGAAGTTCAATACGAAAAGGGTACGGGCGCTACCCTCACCCTAGTTGGAACAGTGCTGGTTGTCCACTTCGTGAGCGGATGGAATCTCATTGCCTTACTTCAGAACCATTTTCTCTGGTTCTTGGGTGGGGCCGTTCTCTATATCGTAGTCGGCGGTATTTGGTCGTTGGCTAAAATTGGTATTGTTGCCGGAAGAATCGATAGCCAATATCGAAGGCTGCGGAATGATTTCTGTACCGAATTTCACATCAAGAACGGAAACGGAGAAAAGATTTCCAATGAAAATGAAAGAACCCGAAATGAGTGGGAAAGACGCCTAACACGTGCATCGATCGACATTGATGAGAATGATGGTAGCCCGACATTTGACCATCGTAAGCACTGGGAAACCGTGTATATGTGGATTGGCCACTGGCCATTCAGCATGCTGGGTACGTTGTGCAACGATTTCGTCCGCCAGATCATCGACACTTTGTATGCCAAGCTCGATGCAACCTATGGTAAGATCGTCAAAAGCATCCTGGGCAAGCATGCCGGTGACATGATGACTTATGAACAAAAGCAGGCCGTTGCAACGGCAAACGGCGGATCCGCTGATACGGACAGGGGCGATTTTTCAAATCGCCCTAGACGTCAGTAAACAATTCTTCAAGCAGGGATAACCCCTGCTTTTTTATTATTTATAAAACAACCCCGACGTAACGTCGGGGTTGTTTTATAAATTGTTCAACTATTTATTTATGCGAACAAGAAGCGCCAAGCCACTAAAACTATAGCAAAGGCAACTAAGACCATAATCGCATATTCTCTTGCTTTTAGGTTCATTTTTTTATCTATTTAGTCGAAATGTTAAATTTTCCGATTAAATAAATTAGTTAATAATTTAATTAAACTATCTCTGAAGTAAAATTTGACCTACGTTTACTGCCGCTCCACAGCTAAGAAGAAGATTCTTAGGAAGATTCGGGCTTGAAAGAGTTAGAATCTTATAGCCATAGCCCGGGAAGTTATATTGAACACCGCCTATGGTTATGATTCGGGCATCACCGGAACGATTATCAAACATTACTTTTGTACCATTCTTATATGTGACATTACTAGGAATAGACTGGCATCTGATATCAAATTGTATCCTCCTGTCCTTATATTCAGCAGTCAGCTTGGTATATGTCTGAGTCTGATTAGCTGTACCTCCCTTAGCGGGAGCCACGCCGGTTGACCCGGGACTATCCGACTGAAACCCTACTTGCTGAAGCATCTCTAGCTTCTGATAGTACTTACTGATAAACATCGACCCACCTACGGCTGCTATAGCAAAAAGAAGAATTAATAGCAGAGTTCTCTTTGAAAATGAATGCATATTCTTAAATTAGTTAGTTACTATACATATTATAAAAGTAAACCTCGTTAACGTCAAAAGTCTTATCAACATGGTTCAGACTACCTGCAGTTCCTGAAGGGCCGCTTTATAGAGCTCTATCACCCTTCTAGCTTCAGAATACCGGAGAAAATAATTAGAATCGTGGGCAAGTTTGTTTCTAATCTTGTGAGCTTCCCACAATCCTTCCAAACTTAGAAGCTGACCTTTTTCGATATTCATAAGTCGCTCCCCCATCGTATCGCCCGGATAACCGGCAGATTTAAGTAGTTCATCAACCAGCTTATCTGCCTCTATAATTGCAAATTTCCATTCCGCCTCTCTGTCAGATCCTATATGGCGGACAACTTCCTCCCATTTTGATTGACTGGCGCCACCGGAAGCTGATCCGGTAGACGTTAGCGATGCTCTAGCCATTTGAATTTTTAACCCGACCAGTTTCCGAAATTGAACTATAAAAAATACGACGGCAGAGCCAAAAATAAGCGAAAGAATAAACGATATGAGCTTAATTCTAAATAATAATTCTGTAAAATCTATATTCATAAATTTAATGCTCCTTCGAGCTGGTGAGCGACTCGAAGAACGGTTTCTTCATCAAATGAATTGCCGATTATCTGAAAACCAACCGGCATATTGCTATCCTCTCCCATGCCACATGGAATTGATATTCCCGGCAGACCGGCAAGATTCGCAGGAACAGTATAGATATCCGATAAATACATGGACAGAGGGTCAGACGACTTGTCCCCTATTTTAAATGCCGTAGTTGGTGCCGTTGGCCCCACAATCACATCTACGTTTTCAAATGCATCATCAAAATCTTTTTTTATAAGCCGGCGAACTTTCTGAGCCTTTAAATAGTACGCGTCATAATAGCCGGATGATAAAGCATAGGTGCCCAGCATAATTCTCCTTTTCGGTTCGGCTCCAAATCCTTCAGCGCGCGATTTCTCATAAACATCCAGCAGGGTCTGAGCATGCTTAGCAGAGTGCCCATAACGAATACCATCGAGGCGAGCAAGATTTGAAGAGACTTCCGATGGCATGATTATATAGTAAACCGCCAGAGCATATTCAGAATGAGGCAATGAAATATCAACCAGATTACAACCTAAACTTTCCAATTTTGAAACTGTAATTTGGACACGGTCTCGAACTTCAGGATCAATGCCTGAACCAAAATATTCTTTTGGTATCCCTATCTTTAATCCTTTTATCGGCTTATCAATATCTTTAGTAAAATCAGATGCTTTATGGTCAACCGTGGTTGAATCAAATTTATCATGGCCCGCGATAACATTCAAAACTAGGGCCGAATCATAAACATTTTTTGTTAATGGACCTATCTGATCAAGCGATGAAGACATCGCAATCAAGCCATGTCGAGAAACGCGACCGTAAGTCGGCTTGAGTCCCACTATACCGCAAAAACTCGCCGGCTGGCGGATAGAACCTCCCGTATCTGAACCTAAAGCAAAAACGCATAAATCAGCGGCAACGGCGGCGGCCGAACCGCCGGAAGATCCGCCCGGAACTCTATTGTGGTCATGGGGATTTCTGGTCAGACCAAAAGCAGAATTTTCGGTTGAAGAGCCCATGGCAAATTCATCCATATTGGCCTTGCCAAGAAACTGAACGCCGGCCTTTTTTAGTCTTTCGATAACTGTCGCATCATAGCTGGAAACGTAATTTTCTAAAATCTTAGAACCGGCAGTGGCAATAGTTCCATCAATCAACATATTATCCTTAATTGCCGAAGGAACTCCGGCAAACACAGCTTGCGGGTTGAAAGTTGAAAGTTGCAACCCGCGAACAGAGTGAGCAGAGCGGTCGTCGTATGACGGAAAGTTGAAAGTTGAAAGATAAGCGTTGAGTTTCTTATTCTCGAGCCCTATTCTGACATTATAATGATTAAAAATTTCTTCGCCGGAAAACTCTCCCTTTTTAAGGCCCTCGGAAATACTTTTGATTGTGTGCCCGTTAATCATTTATTCAAAATGGATTTCACCTTAACAAACCCGTTTTCTTTGCTCGGCGCCTGACCGATTAATTTTTCGTTCAAACTTTCATCCATTTTAAAGTCGCCTCGATATTCATCTTTCCGCATAGAGTTTGAAATTCCTGTAGTCTGGTATAGCGGTTCTACTCCGTCAGTATTAACCTTATTAAGTTGTTCGACATATCCTAAAACAGATGACAGCTCATCTCTCATTTTTTCTTCTTCTTTATTAGTAAGCTCTATCCTAGCCAAAGAAGCAACATGTTTTATGGTCTTAATGTCCATTGATTTATTATTTAAATTACCATAATATTAAGCGATTATAAAGGGTAAGATATATTTCCACATGATAAAGATTACAGAAATATCAAAAACATATGATGGCGTTAATAACGTAGTTGACCATCTGTCGCTAATTATTCCCACGGGTTCGGTTTTTGGATTTTTAGGACCTAACGGAGCCGGTAAAACAACGACCATAAAAATGATCGTTGGGATAAATAAGCCCGACAGCGGTGAGATTACCATAGGCGGCAAATCACCATATCTCACATCAACGAGAGAAGGCATCAGCTTCATGCCCGAAGAACCTCATTTTTACGACCAACTTACCGGTCTTGAGTTCTTGGAATTTTCAAGCCGTCTCTTTATTAAAAGCAGGAATAAACCACAGGCGGAACTTGAAAAAATACTCCAAAAATCAGGGATATATGAGGCCAGAAATCAAAAGATAAGAACCTACTCAAAAGGGATGAAGCAAAGACTGGGTTTTGCCCAAGCACTGGTAAACAATCCGGATTATATTTTCTTGGATGAACCGTTGGAAGGTCTCGACCCCATCGGGAGAAGAGAAATAAAAGCAGTTGTTGAGGATATTAAGAAAGAGGGTAAGACCATATTTTTCAATTCACACATTCTAGCCGATGTTGAAACCTTATGTGACCAGATAGGGATAATATATAGAGGCCAGCTTATTTATTCTGGTCCGGTTAGTAATTTTAAAGGAGAAATGACCCTTGAGGATAAATTTGTTGAAACTATCAAAAAATTAAAGGAATAAAAATGATAAATTCATTTACTATAGCCAAAAATACATTCAAGCAAGCCATCCGAGATAAAATTCTTTATGGCATTCTAATATTTGCCCTGCTTTTCATCGGTTCCGTTGTTGTTCTTAGCTCTCTGTCCTTAGGAGAAGATATTTTTGTAATACGCAGCTTTGGATTGGCTGGTATTTATCTTTTCGGACTAATAATAACTTTATTTTTAGGGGCATCCATAGTTTATGACGAGGTTGAAAGAAAAACATCATATTTTCTATTAGCCAAACCGGTGACGAGAGCCGATATCGTAAATGGCAAATTTTTAGGATTACTGGGTGCAGTCGGGGTAACGACACTTCTGATGACTGTCGCTTATATCATCATCGTTCTTTTAAACGGTGGGGCGTTTGATTATATGGCTTTTTTAGCAGTAGGGCTTCAACTTCTGGAAATGGCTGTTTTAACCGGAGTTATAATACTTTTTTCGGTTTTTACCACTCCCCTTGCAGCAATAATATATACGATACTAGTTATTTATATCGGCCACCTACTTTCTCTTATTAGGGAATTCGCTCTTAAATCAGGGGGGGTAGGAAAATATATTCTTCTGGCTGTTTATTACATTTTTCCGAATCTAGAGAAGTTCAATATACGCAATCTGGCAGTCCACCAATTGCAAATATCGTCCACCGAAATATTGCTGACAACCAGCTATGCTTTTCTATATATCGTTCTACTTCTCTACTTTGCCAAAATGCTTTTAAATCGTAAGGAGTTTTAATATGTCCATTTTAAAGACGGCTTTGCTTTTGGTGGCAATAATCACATTTCAATATTATTTTGATCTGGAAAAAATTGATCGCCCGTTAATACCTCCGACGGTCATACCCGCACAGGCGATAAAACTTGGCGACCTCGGACTTCACTCTGCGGTATCTGCCGCAATGTGGATCTATACGATTCAACAACTGGGTACCTACGGCAATAAACTACCGGAATTGATAAAAAATATAAATGATGTTGATCCTAAATTCAGCTACCCATATGCTTTCTCCGCTTTAGTCTTACCTTCATTTGGCTTCACCAAGCAAGGGATCGAAATCGCCAAACATGGGATTGATAAGGCCGACCCCGATTGGCGTATCCCCTATTATCTTGCAACCACTTATCATATTTTCCTAAAAGACAGAAAAAATGCCGCTTTATATTTTAGTATTGCGGCTAATACCCCCGGGGCACCGGAGAACATAAAATCAATAGCGGCGCGATACGGTACCACCACAGACGCCCTTGAGCAGACTAAGCAGATATGGATATCTCTTTACAAAACGTCCAACGACGAATTCGTAATCGAGAGAGCAAAAAATTATATTACCCACATTGAAATAATAGAAGCCCTTGATAAGGCTATATCACTTTACAAGCAAAGATATGGCCATCAACCCAAAACTATCGATGATTTGGTTACGGGCAAGATATTAAAAGCAATACCCCAGAGTCCGTTAGGGGTGAAGTTTAAAATTGGATCCGATGGAGGAATCACTATCGAATAGAGAGCATCTTCAAAAACTCTTCTTCGCTTAATATCTTGATTCCTAACTTTTTAGCTTTTTCATATTTTGACCCCGGTTCTAAGCCAACCACGACATAATCCGTCTCTTTTGAAACGGACGAAGAAACATCTCCTCCCATCTCTCTTATCTTATCCTTGGCTTCTTCTCGACTTATTGCTTCCATCGTCCCGGTCAAGACGAAAGATTTGTCGGCAAGTCTTGAGGAATTCTTAGTTATTTTCTCTTCCATAACTTTTACCCCGGCTTTTTTAAACTTATCAATAAGCTTCTTGTTATAAGACTTTTGAAACCATTCATATATGCTTTTAGCTACTATTGGACCCACATCCGGAGTATTCTGTAGGTTATCGAGAGTAAGATCCACAATCTTATTGATGTTTTTATATTTTCTGGCTAAAGCAAAGGCTGTTTCTTCGCCGACATGTTCGATGCCCAGCGAATAAATGAATTTATCCAAGGCAACCTTCTTTTTTGATTGAATAGCTTCAACGGCATTCTGTGCAGATTTTTCAGCGAATCGTTCAAGATTTAGCAAATCATCCTTTTTTAAACTAAACAGATCAGCGGCATCACGAATAATACCGGCCTCCATCAGTTGATCAATTATCTTCGGACCGACACCATCAATGTCGAAAGCCTTTCTCGAGACAAGATGATATATCCCCTCCCGCTTGATGGCCGGGCAATTTTTATTTGTACACTTAAAAGCAACTTGGCCCGATGTCTGCTCAATCGGACTCTCGCAAACAGGACACTTTTTAGGCATGGTAAATTCTTTTTCCTTGCCGGTCCTTAATCCCTTTATTGCCTGCCTTACATTGGGAATTACATCTCCGGCCCTACCCACAATCACCGTATCCCCTATTTTAACTCCTAGTCTTCTTATTTCATCCAGGTTATGCAGGGTCGCCCTAGATACAGTCACACCTCCGACATTGACGGGTTTTAAAACGGCTACCGGAGTTAGAGTCCCGGTTCGGCCAACTTGCACTATAATATTCTCAACAATGGTCTGAGCTTCTCTCTGGGCAAACTTATATGCAATGGCGCCACGAGGGGCTTTACCGACAACACCTAATTTTTGAAATGTTTTATTATCATTGACCGCAACGACTATACCGTCTATCTCGTAATCCAGCTTCTCCCGATGCTCTTCCCAGTAATTCCGGAACTTAATAACATCTTTCAGGTCATTACAAAATTTATTATGAGGATTGGTCTTAAATCCAAGGGCTTTTAATATAGCGTGCTCTTCTTCATGAACAATTTGTCCGACATCTGTTTTTAAAGCATAGGCGAAGGAATCCATTTTACGTAAGAGGGTTATCGCCGGATCAAGCTGACGTATAGAGCCGGCGGCAAGGTTCCGAGGGTTAGCATATATTTTTAATCCGGCCTTTTCCTGTTCTTTATTAATTCTTTCAAATTCTTTTTTAGTTATAAAAACCTCTCCTCTAACGACTATCTCGCCGGTGAGAGCTTTTTTTATACCCGGGATAAAATGATCCAGGCCTTCTTTTTTAAAATTTTTAATTATTATATCTTCATCCGGTAATCGTAAAGGAACTGCTTCTACTGTTCTAAGGTTTTGAGTCACATCTTCCCCCATAATACCGTCCCCCCTCGTAGAACCCAGAAAGAAAAATCCTTTTTGATATATAAGCTCTATCGCCAGTCCATCTATTTTTAACTCACAATAATAACCGCCCTTCTTAGATTCTTTTGAAACACGCTCAAAACGAGCCTCCCATTCTGCCATATCTTTTTCATCAAAAGCATCATTAAAAGAAAGCATCGGTTCCGAATGCTTAAACTTCTTAAATTCTTTAAGGGGTTTGCATCAGATACGTTGAGTCGGAGAATCAGAAGTTATAAATTCAGGATATTCCCGCTCAAGATCAAAAAGCTCTTTCTTGAGAGAGTCTAAAGCGGCATCCGATATCTCCTGTTTATCCAAAACGTGATAGAGGTAGCGATGATGATTGATAACTTGTCTATGTTTTTCAATCCTTATTTTAATCCCAATTTTATCGTTCATGC
>OBEQ012850124.1_pt1 | contig 12814 bp, 9 predicted proteins | sample 1670901 | NCBI WGS metagenome assembly OBEQ01 (sample SAMEA104232315, study PRJEB22302) | groundwater metagenome | biome: forest; feature: aquifer; material: groundwater | place: USA | collected 2011-08-07 | depth 5.4 m
AGCCGTTCACTAGTTGCTCAGGGAAGTTTAAATACCTTAACAAAAAATCATCCCTGCAAGTATCCACCGGTGGACTAAACCTAAAAACCGTCATCTGTCCTAGAAGTGTGAAAACCAGGTGACCGTTTTGAAACGGTACCAAGTCGGGGTGGGCGGAATTGGACCGCCTGTCTCTACGTCCCGAACGTAGCGTGATACCGATTCACTACACCCCGAACAGGTCTATTTTACCTCATGAAGCCTACTTTGCCTCCCAGTCATTCGAATAGAGGATCTGCTCAATCGCCAACTCATAGTCCAATATCTCGTCTTCTTTGAACCAAAGTTTGATCTCATGCTCGGCCTCCTCGACGTTTCCGGAAGCATGAACCAGATTGCGAATGGCCCGATCCTGAAGATCGCCCATAAAGTACGAATCGATTGTCAGATCAGCCGTGATCGTCCCCATATCCGCCGCCAGTGGGTTGGTCGCCCCACGAATCTTTCGAACGTGAGCCACGGCATGCGCCCCCTCGATCACCATCGCTACTATCGGACCCGCGGCTAGGTACGTTATCAACTTTTTCATAATGTCCCGGGCAATCACCATCGGGTCATCGGTCCAATGTTTCACCCCTTTTTCTGCATAAGAAGCCAGTGTCTTGTCGCCGAGTAATTTCATCGCCTCCTCCGGCAAGTCATAATGTTTGGCTGCCTTTTCTTTCGTTGGCCAAACCATCTTCACCGCCGTAACCTTTAAACCTTTTCTTTCGAATCTGGAAATGACCTCCCCGATCAGACCGCGCTGAACCGCATCAGGCTTCAGTAACACCAAACTTCTCTCGTGCAGCTTTGTTTTCATGCGTCCATTTTACCTCACCTAAAGCGAAAAAGGCAGCTCGTCATAGTCACCTACCACCGCCAGCGACAAACTTTCCGGTTTGAAAACCAACTTACAAAACTCCCGGATCTCCTCCAGGGTCACCCCGTCAGCATTTTCTTTGATCTCGCTGGGGGTATAGATTTTATTCTCAAACATCAGTTCATTCAGGGCAAAACTCATCACCTTTTCTGGATTGTCATAAGCCAGACTGACCCTCCCCTTGTAGGTCTCTTTGGCCACGGCCAATTCCTTGGCGGTAATACCCCACTTACCCTCACCCCCAAGCCCCCACATTATTTCTAGAATCAATTTCGTGGCGTCGGCCAGCTTTTCTTTCGGTAAACCCCCTCCAACCAGTATTGCCCCAGCGTCAAGGAAACTATCAGTCCCCGAACTCACGGTATAGGCCCAACCCCGCTTCTCGCGGACTTCCTTGAACAATCGTGAGGTCGTTCCTCCACCCAAGATCAGGTTGGTGAGGTACATGGCGTACCGAAGCTTGTGGCCAATCGGTAGCCCCCTCACTCCCAACGTCAGATTTGCCTGTTCCGTTTTTCGGTTGACCAAAATCGACCTAGTCCTTGCCTTATCCCACTCGAATTTATCCTTAGCGGGCAACTTCCCTTTCCGGGAGAGTAAGCCGGCAAACTCTTCTCTAATCATCGCCAGAAGCTTTTTTTCGTCATCCCAGTTACCCACTACTCCCACGAGCATATTCGCCGGTAGAAACCACTTGTTCATGTACTCATGAAGCTGATCAACCTTCATCGCCTTTAGACTTTTGACCGTACCAATGATCGGCCTACCCAGATTCGTTTTCCCAAACAACAGCTTCCATTGCTCCTCCATCGATTTTGCGTCCGGCCTGTCCTCATACATCTTCAGTTCCTCTAGGATCGTGCCGCGCTCTTTATCAAAATGTTTTTCCGGCAAAATCGGCTCAGAGACCAATTGGCCCACGATTTTCAAAGCCAATGGCAGTTTGTGTTTTGCCATCTTCGTCCAGAAACCCATGTTGGCGTTATCAGTGTAAGCATTCCCGATACCACCCACCTCATCAATCGCTGTCATGACATCAAACATTCCGGGGAGTTTCCTGGTCCCCTTAAAGACGAAGTGCTCTAAAAAGTGAGCACTTCCGGCACCCAGGTCAGTCTCTTCACGCGAACCAGTTCCGACAAAAGCCTGAACCATAACCGACTCCCGGTCTTCCTTGACCAGGACTACCCGCAAACCATCGACCTCGACTACTTTTGGCGCAAAAGACATGACCCAATTCTACACTACCTCACTCTGTAAGACTCACCGTCAGCAACAAACTCGACTTCCCCTTGTTGATCGGTCCTCCAGATATATGATCCTAATCGGTCAAACCGCTTCAGGATCTCAGTTGCCGGGTGACCATACCGGTTTTTCTTCCCCACCGACACCACTGCCCACCTTGGCCTGACTTTTTCATCAAAGTCAGATGAGGAACTGTATTTTGACCCGTGATGAGCTACTTTCAAGACCTCGACCGGTACAAGCACTCCCTCATCTATAAGTGCCAGTTCCTGTGGCTCACCGATGTCGCTGGTGAACAAAGCCGAAAAACCCGGATACTTCATCAGCATGACCAAAGCTCTGGCATTAGCATCACTACTATCTCCAAGGACACTCGTCGAAGTGTTTTCCTCTGGAAAAAGTACATCAAAAGATAAATCACCATAACGTAGTCGGTCATTTTTTTGCGCCACCACTTGTTTGATATTGTTTGACTTGATCACCTCATACGCCTGTTCAACATCCTTTCCCACCGGTTTTTCGTCAGATAAGACTACTTCACCGATTTGATAATGGGAGGCCACCGCTCCAAAATCCCCCAGATGATCCTCCTGCGGATGAGAATTCACCAAAACCTCCAAGTTCCGATCCCAGAAAGGCATGTGTTTCGATAGACACGAGACCACACCGCCGTTTCTTGGGCCAGTATCGATCAATATCTGAAAACTCCCTTTGACGATCAAACTAGCATCCCCCTGGCCTACATCACAAAATATCAGGTGTAGTTTATCGTCTGGCCACTGAGTTAAGACGAAAAACAACAATAATAGGCTTCCCCCCCCGCCGATCCTCCACCACTTCATTATCTCTATCTTACCCTCCAAATAAGCGGACTAAAATCACCGTTAGATGAGCTACGCCGTAGGTCGGCCACGCTAAGATCGTCGCCAAAGGTGAAAAAACTACACCTGTAGACAGCATCAGTCCCCCCAAGGCCATTAATAACGGCACTAACGGTAAAATCACCGCGTTGCTAGCGAGGGACATGGCGCTGCCTCGTCCAAAATGAAACCAAATAATTGGCCAAGTCACCAATAGCGCCGACAAACTTGTCGTTAGATCCAGCTTATCAATCACTCCGGCCAGGCCGATCCTGCTCTGACTGACTCGCCGCTTCAGATGTGGTGAGAGAGTCGTCACTCCGAAGGTTGCCGCCACCGAAAGCTGGAAACTAATGCTCTCGACCACCAATGGGTCGATCATCACCAGTAACCAAACCGTGAACAGCAAACTCCACCATGACAAGCCGGCACGGCCTAGGACCGCTCCGATGAATATCATGCTTCCCATCACCGCCGCCCGCAAAATCGACAACTCGCCCCCTGTGAGAACCACGTAGCCAATCATCACTAAAATTGCCCCCAAAGTGGCCCACTTTCTCCTGAGGAAAAACAAAAAGGCCGAAAGTGCCAACCCCGCCACCACCATGATGTTGTAACCTGAGGCCACCACCATATGCACTGTTCCCGAGTTGACCAGGGATTGATAAAACTCTGGTGGCAAACTGCTCTTATATCCCAGCACCACTCCCAAGACCAAGGCACTTTCTGGCTCAGGTAACCTCTTTGAGACAATACCAACCAAATTTTCTCTCCATTTTGCAACCACCTCCATCGCCATAAGTAGTAGTGATTTATCACCTGAAAATTCCCCGCCTCGTAAAGAAACACTTGATCCATCTAGCCAAACCCTACCAAAAGCTCTGTCTATCACCCCGGCTCTCAATCTGCCAGAAACTTGGTAACTTCTCCCCGGATGAAGCTTGCAGAGGTCTTCTCCCTTAACGAAAAACCGACCCGATCTAATGATGCACTCCGATGCGGTTCGAGAGATATTGACTGAGTTAAATGAAAAACTTCTTTCGCTTCCAAGGCCCTCCCTGGTTATCCAATAATTTAGCAGGACACGAGATAACATCAAACCAAGAAGGATGAGCAGCCGCCATTTCATCAATAGACAACGACCTGGTCGCGGATTTTCTCAAAGACCGCCTTGGTAATCACCTTTTTTGCCACCAGGTCCTCCACCTTCGTATACGGACGGTTCTTAATTATCTCCGCCGCTCTGGCCGCACCAACTCCCCATAAACTATCGAGCTCCCCCAAACTAGCCTTGTTCAGGTTGATCTTGCTGGTAGAAGCACCCTTCACCGACCCACTCGATGTTGGACTAGTGCCTATCTCCGGAATATAGATCTTTTGTCCATCGCTTACTTTGGCTGCCAAGTTGATCTCTTTGGCAATATAATCCCGATCAGCCGCTGATGAAAAACCACCTGCCGCCACCAAAGCGTCCTTAACCCTAGCCGTATCCGTTAGTTTGTAGACTCCGGGCGCCACGACCGCCCCGGAAACGTCGACCCACGCTTCTTTCGCCATCACTGCCTCACTGGCCACATTAGATTTCGCTAAATACTCGACCGTCGTCGGTCGTTTAAATAACCCAACTACTCCAGTAATCGTCAGATAAAATAAAAGTCCAACCGTCAAGGCTAAAATCGTCCAGTCTAACCAAGTAAATCGTTTAATCAAGCTAAATAGCCGCGCTTTCACTAACTCCACTTTATCATAGTCACTATGAGAGAAAACTCTACATATTTTAACCGAGTGCTAACTAGAGTGAAGCAAGAAAAATTAGCAGAGTAGCTATTGATGTGACAAATACAGTACACATTAGTACAAATTGTTATTTGCTTATTAGAATAGTAAAGTAAATTCAATGCTCACCTTCGTACTCCATACCGCCTTTTTGATTCTCTCCGTCGGCTTAACCTACCTCTGGACCAAGAACCCAAACTTAAACAGCTTCAACCTTCAAGCTGTCGGGTTACTCATCTTGTTTTACTTTGCCGGAAAACTTCTCTCCCGAAATCGCCAAAAAATCCTCCTTCTTCTCGATACCGCCACCTTCACTTCTCTGATTTTATTCCTGGTATTGAGCTCCGGCGGCGTTCACTCCAGTCTTTTCTTTCTTCTATATTTTCTTCTGTTTGGCCTTAGCCTCCTCTTTGAACCTTCCCAGTCGATTCTTCTTAGCCTCCTACTCGTCATTCTCTTCGTCCTCGATCCGTCTTCCAAATTCGATCAGGTGGCGATCATCAACCTCGTCACTCTTCTTTTAATTACTCCTTTAGCTTCGCTATTCGGGAAGAAGTATCTCCAAAGCCAGGAAGAGATCGGCAAGATAAAGATCCTGGACAAAATCATCAGCGAGGAAGAAACCGATACTCTCATCTGGATCTCAACCCAAGCCAAACCAACTCTGATCAGTCTTCTCGACACCACTAGCCAAATCATTGGCAGCAATCTACTCCCCCGAAATCTGCAGGAAAAATTGAAAAATCTTCACCGGGACTTGATCTCTCTTCATGAATCAGCCAATACCCTAGAGAAAGACATTGACAAGCATTCAAACGAGTAATGTTTCGGGTTTATATCAGACTCCTCAGCCATAAAACCAACTATATCAACTCAAAAGATACACTATATATAACTATATCAATCCACTGACCATACCACTCAATTCATGCCAAACATCATTAACAAACCATATCACCGAGCGACTAGCACCGCCAAAAATAGTCTTCTAGTATTTATTACTACGATACTATTAGTTTCCCCCGGCATCGTTCACGCTGAAGAACTCAGCGGCAGCGGCTACATTATCAAAATGGGAACCATCAACATTGTCAGTGGTACCGTCGGAAGTCCGTCCTACAAGTTAAGCACCACCGTCGGCCAAACCGCTACTGGCGAATTCGAGGTCAACGGTTACCGAGTCAAAAGCGGTTTCCAGTACAGCCGAACCGGCGAACCGTTCAGCTTTTCTCTCACCAGCGATTCCGTAAACCTCGGTACCGTCATCGCCAACACCTTTGCCAAGAAGACTGCTTCCCTGACCATTACTGGCGCCGGCATTCACGGCTACACGGTCAAAGCGATCGAAAACCACCCCCTCCAGATCGGCGAGTCGCCCTCTACCATTCCCGACACGGTTTGTGACCCCAAAGAAAAATGCACCCCCAACCACGCTTCTCCCTGGACTAGCACCACCTCCTATGGTTTCGGCTACAACCTGGCCGGGGATGATGTTGACCAAGCCGAGTTTCCGAACTCAACCATGTTTCGACCCTTTGCTGATAACCAACTTAATCAAACCCCGATTACCCTCATGAGCAATCCTAAATCGGCCTCAAAAGCCACTGCCACCCTTACCTTCCAGGCCAACATCTCCCCAACCCAGGGAAATGGCTTCTACGAAAACTCGATCCAGTTTATTGCCCTACCCTCTTATTGATATGAAAATAAAATATCTATTCCCCATCGCCTACCTCACTACTTGCTACTTTCTACTTGCTACCAATGCCAACGCCGCCGCTTTGGGGTTGTCCCTCTCACCTTCTATCGTCGAGGCCGCCATTAAGCCCGGCAAGACGATTACACAGGCATATAGCTTCCAAAATCAATCCGATACCGAACAAACCTTTGTTGCCCGGATCATCCCCTTTGTCTCAGGCGATTCAAATGGCAACCCCAGCCTGAAACCAAACCTCCGCCCGGACTGGCTGAAGTATTTTTCCCTGAGCAACAGTGATATCAAACTGAACGAGCCCTTCTCCCTTCCAGCAAACCAAAGCACCCAGATCATCTTGACCGTCTCAGTTCCTAACAAAGCCGTTTACTCCGATTTATACGCCACCCTTCTTGTTAGCACCGTGGTGAAAAATAACCAAGGAACGGGCTCCACTTTTGGCGCCGCAATCGGTAGCAACCTGATTATTACCGTCAGTCCTCAAAGCCACCCACCAGCCTTGATCAAGGTCACCGACTTTTACCCGAACAAAGACTCGTTTCTCTTTCACTACGCTGATTACTATATTTCTGACAGCCTCACCTCGATTCACTTTACCGCCATTGCCAAGAATCTCGGTAAATACTTCACCAAAACAAGCGGCTTGATCCGTATTGACCGAGGCGATGTCAATATTTCTACCCAAACCTTACTGCCAAATAACATCTTGGCAAACTCAGAACGAAAGCTGGAAGCTTCTCCTTCTGGTGAGATCGTCTTCCAACCAAACCTGACTACCCTCGGCAGCTATCAAGTTAACCTCGATTTGCGAAGCGAAAATAGTAGCAGCCATGCCGAACTTATACTCCTCATCTTGCCGCTCAAAGCCGGTCTAGGCACGATTATATCCATCGTTATACTTTGGTTTGGCCTTCGCCTGGTATCCAAAAAGAAATGAAAAACAACTCTGTTTCTGCCACTCTTAAGCTTGGTCTTACCGTCAACACTCCGCCTGCCCAACAATTCATCGCCGGGTTAGTCAAAAGTTTACCGTTTCTGATCATAATAGTTCTAATTCTTGGTACTATCCTCTGCCTAGTCCTTTGGCGTAAACGTTCCAAACCTGCCAGAAAGTAAAAATCAATCTCATAAGCCCTTGTGGGCATCCTTGTAAGGCTTGTATTTATCAAAACACTTACCTTATCGTGGGGAAAAACTAAGTTGAGACATCAACTGGCCCTTACGGACACCTAAATTATCTATCACACCAGCCGTCATACTATATCTATGGGCATCAAACATACTCAAACGGAGAAAATGTGAATAACTAAATAAATAAAATACGTATTCCGCATAAAATATCATCAAATTACCCTCATTAACCGCACAATGAATTTATTCACCGTATAAAATGCGGTATTATAATCTGTTCAAAAAATCTTTATTCGGCGAATAATCGGGTTGTCCAATGCTTGGGAATGTGCCGCAATGATCCTCTTGACATACTTTTCCACGCTTATTAAATTAGTATAAGAGCGTCTAATATCGTCTAATTTGAATCTGAGAATTATTTATCAACAACACCATGCAAATCATTGACTTCTCCTCCACCGCCCACGCCACCCCATCCTCCACCCGCAAAACACTAACTCTGGAGATTATCACCGCCACCCTGATCTTCGTTGTACCCGCTCTCGTTTTATTCATACTCACCAAATAAATACCGCCTCAATGCCCACTCCTGCCACAATCGAGATCACCAGACACTTTCAAGCCTTTCTCGAGGAATCGGGTTTATCTCACATCTCGATTAAAAACTACGTTTCCGATGTTCGTCAATTTCTGACCTGGTCAAACACGACTTCTGCCCGCTTGATTACCGGAAAACTCGTTGCCAATTACCTAGAGGAGATCAGAACCAACAAGCCTGAGGCCACCTACCGCCGTTATTTAGCCTCAATTCGTCGTTTCGTTACCTTCCTCAAGATCGAGTACCGACTTGAGTTACCGACAATCGAGTATCCCCAGAACAGACCGGGACTGGCCGCGGAACCAAAATCATTCAGTCATCTTCTTGAAAGGTTCCGGACTTATCTCACTGACCAAAAAAAGACTCCTGCAACCATCAAAAACTATATTTCAGATCTTAATCACTTCCTATCCTCGAGTGCTAATCAAACACCGCCTGCTTCCCCAGACTCGACCCCTAGACACTCAAATCTAGCTTATCTTCTCACTCCCAACACCATAAGGTCTTACTTCGACCACCTCAAAACATCTCATACTAGTACAAGTGTCCTCAACCGTCGGGAATCCACTCTAAAAAAATTCGTTCAGTTCTGTCTTGATGAAAAGTTGATCATCCACAATCCTTTCGAAAAAAATTTTCCTCTCCCCTCTATCACTATCGAACCACCTAACTATTCCACAACAAACTCAATCAAAGCGATACAAACAAACAACCCTATTAAGAAAATTTATTACCGCTATCACGCCCTTCCTTTCGTTAAGTACCTCCATCTGGGCATCTTAATCCTCGCCACCACCGCCTTGGGTATTTTTGGCTACGACCAAATTATCGGCAAAGCCCCTAAGGGCCAGGCCTACCCCAGTGCGCCGGTGCGTCCCGCCCGTCAGTTGGCCTTCCAAGGCCGTCTAACTGACACCAGCGGCACTCCGATCACCTCCGGAACCGCCGTAATCTTTAAGATCTGGAGCCAACCAACCGGGGGCAAAGAGCTATATCAAACCAGTTCATGCCAAGTCATACCAGACCAAGATGGCGTCTTTTCCGCCCAGATCGGCAACGGTTCTTGCGGTCCAGAGATCAGCCAGGACGTCTTTTCCGAAAATAACGCTCTCTTCATGGAAGTCAGTATCGGCGGTCAAACCCTAACCCCCAGACAACCAGTCGTTACTGCCGGATACGCCCTCAACTCCGAAACCCTCCAGGGGTATCCCGCCTCTGAGTCAGCTACTCCAAATACTGTCCCTGTCGTTGATAGCACTGGCCAGATCGGACTCGGTGGCAACTCCCCCGCCATCGTCGCTAGTTCCGGCAACTTTGCCCTCAAGGGCAACGCCATCACCCTTACCACCAACACCGGCACCGATGGCAATATCACCATCGCCCCCGATGGTCGTGGCAAACTCAATATCATTGGCGGTGTCGATAAGGGCACCTTCATGAAAGTCACCGACGCCAACCTAACGACCGGCAACCTTATCGAAGGCTATGTTGGCAACAACGATCCTCGTGGCGTCCTCCTCCACTTGGCCTCAGGCACCAGGTTGGTCAACCGCCTTACCGTCTTTACCTCAGGCCAAACCGATATTATCGCCACCACCTTCACCAAACCAGCCTTTAGCATCAACCAGACTGGCACCGGTCCGATCTTCTCTGCCAAAGTCAACGGCAAACAAACCGCCAGTCTCAACTACAACGGCGATCTGGGCCTGATCGGTGGTATCTCGATTGGCCTCCCTCTCACCACCCATGCCTGGCCGGGCCAATTCCTCGCCAACGCCAACTCCCGCGGTCAAGCCGCCATGATTATCAACCAAAACGACTCCGGCGACCTGTTCGCCGCCTCTGCCTCTGGTAAAAACTTTTTTGTTATCGCCGGTAACGGCAACGTTGGTATCAACACCACTAATCCCACCGAAGGCAAACTCGTAGTCTCTGGCCGAATCTATACCGACACTCTTACTATGGCCAAAAACCCGATTAATGGTTACATCCTGACTTCTGACGCTGGCGGAAATGCCTCCTGGCAACCAGGTAGCATCAGCACGACAGGTTGGACTCTGGCCGCACCCATCGTCTATCCAAACCTAACCAGCTATCAGGTCCTCATCGGCGCGACCGCGACCGCTAGCGCCATCGCCAAGCTGACTGTCTATGGTGATAGCCTGACCCAACCTGCTGCTTACTTCAATGCCACCACCTCCGCCAATGCCATGACTGTGGACAATGACGGCTCAGGCAACATTTTCGCCGCTCAAAAAAGCGGCTCAAACAAATTCATCGTCGCCGGAAATGGTAACGTCACCATTTCCGGCCTTGCCAATGCTGGTGGCGTGGTCTGGACTGATGGCTCAGGGGTTCTCAACAGCGTCGCCGGTACCGGTGGTTTGTGTCTTACCTCTGGCGGTTCAAGTGCCCCGGTCTGGGTATCCTGTTCGGTCGCAAGTAATAACTACTGGCAAAGAAACTCCGGCACACTGGAACCGGGTATTATTACCGACGACCTCCTACTCGGGGCCACTTCAACTGGTTCAGCCAAGATCGCCCTGATCAACGTCGCCACTGGTACCCCCACCGCCACTCTTTCTGCCACTAACAATAACTCCACCTACCTCAACGCCACCGGCACTCTCGCCACCACCAATGCCCAAACCCTGACTCTTGGTGCCGCCGGTACTGGTAATGTCGTCATTGCCCCAGGAGGCACCACCGCCTTAACTGGTGTTGGCACCAATCTGACTGCTGCCGGGAACTTAACCATTAACGGTGCTGCCGTCACCCTCGCCGGTGCTTCTACCATCGTTGATATGACCGGGACTGGCACCTTGAGTCTCAACACTGTCACCAACCGAGCGATTACTACCGGCACGGGTCTAACCACTCTAGGTGGTAACTTGACCATTAATGGCACAGCTGTTTCTCTTGCCGGTGCGACCGGTTCCATTGATTCCACTACGGGCACGCTCTCGATCAACACCGTCAATAACAAGGCCATCACTACTGGAACTGGACTGACTACACTTGGTGGTAATGAAACTATCAATGGCACAGCATTGACTCTCGCCGGTGCTTCTACCATCGTTGATATGACCGGGACTGGCACCTTGAGTCTCAACACTGTCACCAACCGAGCCATCACCACCGGGACTGGACTTCTGACAGTTGGTGGTAATGAAACCATTAATGGCACAGCATTGACTCTCGCCGGTGCCTCGACTGTGGTTGATATGACCGGGACCGGAACTCTCTCCCTGAACACTGTCACCAACCGAGCCATCACCACCGGGACAGGTGTCTTCACTATGGCTGGTGATCTAGCTGTCAACGGCAGCAACCTAACGACTACAACCGCCTCCTTCAATCTCCTCAACACCAACGCCACTACTATTAACTTTGGCGGGGCCGCTACTACCTTGAACATTGGCCCAGGTGGCGCCTCAGCTACCTCGGTCAACATCGCTGGTGGTTCAGCTGCCACTGGTTGTACCGTTGATGGCGCTACCGGTAACTTCACCTGTTCCGGAAATATCACTAGCAACGGTACCGGTACTCCCACCGTTGGTTACTGGACCAGAAATACCACAAGTGGTTTTATTTACCCATCCACTACCACTGATAACGTGGTCATCGGCACAACTTCGAACGGTGACCCTCTGACCGTTGTAAGAGATTTGGGAGTTGGTGCCAGTGAGCATTTCCTTGCAAGTTTCTATCGTGCGGTGTCCGGTCAACCTGGAATGATAATTGGTTACCGCGCCGATGGTGCAAGTCCCACAAGAGGGTTATTCCGAACGGTAAACAACTTTCCCCTTGATTTTGGTACCACAAATTTCCCTCAAGCGTTCTCAATTCTAGATACCAATGGCAATATAGGGGTCAATGCCACAACCCCGGTAGCAACGTTAGATGTTAGAAGGACTGTTGGTACTGCTCCTGCCGCTAGTATTTCAGGCGCCTCGTCCTTTGCCAATCTCGTGGTCGACCAAACCGGTGTTGGCGACATCTTCACCGCCTCTTCCTCCGGACTTAACCGCTTCGTCATCCAGAACAACGGCAATGTGGGGATTGGCACCGTTACTCCCGCCTACAAACTGGATGTCTCCGGCGGCGCAGGCATCGTCGGTCAATTCTCCGGCCGAGTCATCGGCGGTCAAGCTGTTAATAATAACGAATTCATCACCCTGAGCCAACTTATCTCCGGCACAGGTCCTTGGTCTCGGGTTGCTCCCAACGTCTACCTTACTGCCGTTAACGACCAAGTCGGCATCGGCACATCTACGCCCGTCGGCAAACTCCAAGTCATCAACAACGTCGGCACTACTTCCGCCGCCAGTATCTCAGCCACCTCGTCATTTGCTGCCTTAGTGGTCGACAACAACACTGGAGATATCTTCACTGCTTCCTCGGCCGGCAACCCCCGCTTCGTCATCCAGAACAACGGCAATGTGGGCATCGGGACTGTCTCTCCTGCTTACAAACTTGACGTCCAAGGTGGCTCTGGCATCGTTGGTCAGTTCTCTGGTCGGGTCATCGGAGGCCAAGCCGTTAATGGTAATGAGTTCATCACCCTGGCCCAAGAACAAGGGGGCGCC
>OBEQ010374946.1_pt1 | contig 12813 bp, 12 predicted proteins | sample 1670901 | NCBI WGS metagenome assembly OBEQ01 (sample SAMEA104232315, study PRJEB22302) | groundwater metagenome | biome: forest; feature: aquifer; material: groundwater | place: USA | collected 2011-08-07 | depth 5.4 m
ATTTCGTAGTAGTCGCGTTTTGGCATTGAGGAGGATTTGGAGGTTTATTTTACTACTTCGCCTTCTTCTGCGGAGGGCTTATCGGTATCCGTCGGGTTTGGAGACTGCGAATTACCGCCCGTGTCAGCTGTTGGTTGGTTATACATAGCCGCACCCACTTTTTGTAAAGAGTCTGAAAGATCATGTGTCTTGGTGTCGATTTCTTCTTTGGTCCCTGTATCTAAAATATCTTTGAGGGCTTTGATTTTGCTCTCAATTTCCTCTTTTGTTTTGGCATCAACTTTATCTCCGGCATCTTTGAGAGACTTCTCAGCTGTAAAGATCAAAGAGTCTGCCATGTTTCTGGCTTCTATTTTTTCTTTCTTTTGTTGATCTTCTTGGGCATTTTTTTCAGCTTCTTGGCGCATCTTTTCAACCTCTTCTTTGCTTAAGTTCGTGGAATTGGTGATGGAGATGTGAGTTGATTTGTTGGTAGCCTTATCAAGAGCCTTGACGTTTAAAATACCCGAGGCGTCGATATCAAAAGTGACCTCGATTTGCGGAACACCACGGGGTGATGGTGGGATACCATCTAGGTGGAAACGCCCGAGAGATTTGTTGTCTGCCGCCATAGGACGCTCTCCTTGAAGAACATTGATCTCGACAGAAGTCTGATTATCTGAGGCGGTTGAGAAGACTTGCGATTTACTGGTGGGGATAGTGGTATTTCTCTCGATAAGTGGTGTTGCAACGCTACCCATGGTTTCAACCCCCAAAGTTAATGGGGTGACATCCAAAAGCAAGATGTCTTTTACATCACCCGTGAGAACTCCGCCTTGAACTGCGGCACCGATGGCAACTACTTCGTCGGGGTTAACTCCTCGGTTCGGTTCTTTGCCAAAAAAACTTTTAACTGATTCAACGACCTTGGGCATACGGGTCATGCCGCCGACCATAACGACCTCATCAATCTTTTCCACCTCTACCCCTGAATCTTTGAGACACGCTTTAACAGGAGCAAGAGTGCGTTCGATGAGATCTCCCACTAGTCCTTCTAATTTGGCGCGGGTCAATTTGAGATTTAAATGGAGAGGAGTGCCGTCCTTGCCAACGGTAATATAAGGCTGGTTTATTTCCACCTCCATAGACGAGGAGAGCTCTATTTTGGCTTTTTCGGCTGCATCTCTGACTCTTTGCAGAGCCTGAGGATCCTTTTTGAGGTCCACTCCAGCGTTTGCCGATTTAAACTCGTCGCAAATCCAATCAACGATTTTGGCATCGAAATCATCGCCACCTAGATGGGTATCGCCATTTGTAGCTTTAACCTCAAACACACCGTCTCCCAGCTCAAGAATTGAGATATCGAAGGTACCTCCCCCTAAGTCGTAAACTGCGATGGTGTGAGCATTCTTTTTATCAAGCCCATATGCCAGGGCCGCTGCAGTGGGTTCATTGATAATGCGTTCCACTTTAAGACCGGCAATTTCTCCTGCTTGCTTGGTCGCTTGGCGTTGGGAATCATCGAAGTAAGCCGGAACTGTGATAACAGCACGATCTACTTTCTCGCCCAAGAATGCTTCGGCGTGAGATTTCATTGTTTGGAGGACTTTGGCCGATATTTCTTGGGGAGAATATTCTTTTCCATTAACTAGAACGACCGCCACACCATCTTTACCGGCTTTAATTTCATAAGGCACGAGGGCTGCAGTTTTCTTCACTTCCGGATCTGTGAATTTCCTACCCATGAGCCGCTTGACACTATATATAGTGTTTTTGGGGTTGAGGATCATTTGACGTTTGGCGACGTCCCCCACTAGACCCTTGGTGGGTTCTACAATTGAAGGTGTAACGTTGCGTCCAGTGTCAGCTGCTGGAATAACCTTGGGATTGCCTCCTTCCATTACAGCTACACAAGAGTTGGTGGTACCGAGATCAATGCCGATTATTTTTGACATATCTATTTTGTATTTTAAATTAATTTGATGATTTTTGCGTGTTTTGAGATTTGTAAACCTTTACTTTGGCTGGTTTGATTATTCCGCCATCTTTGAAACGGTAACCTTTGGCAACAAGTTGTGCTATGGTATCATTTTTTTCTCCAACTACAACTTCTGAGCACTCTTCAAGATTGGGGTCAAAGACATCTCCTTCATTGGGTGCGATTTCCTCCAGGCCTTCTGAAAATAGAGCCTGGCGAAATTCCTCCAGAGCCATTTTGACACCAATATCCTGCGAGTGAAAGGCGGCTTTTTCTAGTATTTCTAGACTAGGGATTAGGTTACTGATGAGATTGGCACAGGCAAATTTTATAAACGCTGTTTTCTCCTGCGCAAATCTTTTTTCTAGATTTTGGTAATCTGCGAGAGCTCTTTTGAGTTGATTTTCTAATTCGGTAATTTTATCATTGATTTTATCATCTGTTTTGAGCTGGGGAGCAGGTGTGGTAGCACGAACTTTTGCCATATTACCAACCTCTTCCTATTTCGCTAATTAGGTTACCGAAATATTTAACCGTAGGAATAATATAAGAATAGTTAAGTCGACACGGGCCGATAACTCCAACTATTCCATTGGTGTTACCTGCGTGAAATTCTGAAAAAACGAAACCGACAGGTTCAATATATGGCCAATTTAAATCTTCTCCCATAACTATGTGTACCGCCTCTTCTCCGTAAGAGCGCTTGAAGAATAGATCTTGGAGCTGGGTATATTGATCCAACAAATTTAGAATATTGCGAGTTACGTCGATATCATAGAATTCTGGCATATCAAGAATGTTGGCTGTTCCTGCTGAGTAGACATCGCCGTCTTCGGTGGCTGTAACCGCGAGGGCTCGCGTGCGCTCGGCCAGAACACGGGCTGTTTGTCTTAAGAGACGATCAACGTTGAAGCGTAAATCCCAGATTTTTTCCTTGGCACTAACTTCGTCAACTACAGAGAGATTTTTTTGTTGCATCAGATTGTCAATGTAAAACTTAATGCCCAAAGAGGTGGGAATACGACCGGAGGAAGTGTGGGGTTGTTTGAGATACCCTTCTTTAGTGAGACTTAACATCTCATTGCGGATGGTGGCTGGCGACACACCTAGGTTGTATTTTTTCTCAAGAAGATCAGACGAGATTGGCTCGGCTGTGTCAATATACTCTTCAATAATGGCTTTGAGAATTTTGGTTTGGCGATCGGATAACATAGGTATCTCGAAAGGGAATTTACGAATTAGCAGAATAGTAGCAAGAGTGCTAAGGGTTGTCAAGAGGTTTGCTCTTTGCGAAGATATAAGGGATGAGGAAGCTGGCACCGATTCTTTTGCTCCTGTTGTTTTTACCGGCACTTTTGTGGCTTATCAGACAAACGGTAAAGATTGTAGGAAGAGCCTCTGGGACTCCGGCCAATATCGTAGTTGATGCGAGTGAAAATGTGGGATTTCTACCCAGACCATGGAAAGCTATGGCACAAGGGGGAGAAGAGTTAACAAGCTTTTTGGACAACCTTGAGAAAGAAGTAAAGGGCTTGGGACTGCGATACATCAGGATCGACCATCTTTATGACGCCTTTGATGTGGTCTCAAGAGACGGGACCGGTCTTAAGTTCAATTGGTCGCGACTGGACACACTAGTTGATAAGATTCAAAAAACTGGTGCCATACCATTTTTTGCTCTTTCATATACGCCAGCTGTTATTGCTAAAACCGATATCGTCTCGATGCCAAGAGACTGGAATGAGTGGAGTTTGGTGGTCCAGAAAACCATAGAACATTACAGTGGAGAAAAGAAAATTGCCAATGTGTATTACGAGGTATGGAATGAACCAGATTTATTTGGGAAATTAACTTCTAGCTCTTATATCCCTTTGTACCGGGCGGCTGCTATAGGTGCGGCAAGGGCTAGGACTTCACAGAAATTTCAATTTGGGGGTCCGGCAACTACTGGATTGTATAAGAGCTGGGTTGATTTATTGCTTAAAACCGCAGAGCAGGAAAGATTAAGACTAGATTTTGTTTCCTGGCATAGATATGACAAGGATCCGGAGCGATTTATTAAAGACATAGAAGAGGTTGAGGGCTTTATAGCTCAAAGGCCTTATTTTTCTGACGTTGAAGTGCTTATAACCGAATGGGGTCCTGATAGCAACAACAGTCCTATGTACGATAATTTGGCAGGGGCCGCACACCTTCTATCTGTTATCAGAAGACAGCTGGGAAGGATTAATCTGGCGTTTATGTTCTCAGTTAAAGACGGCAATGACCCTAAGGGAACAACCTTTTGGGGAAGATGGGGTCTGTTTAGTAGTGACCATACCGGCAACAAACCGAAACCTAGATACACTGCATTGGTTTGGCTAAATTCTTTGGGCGAGGAAAGACTATCACTTTCGGGTGAGGGTAGTTGGGTAACTGGGATAGCCGCAAAGAAGGGAGAAACAATTCAGATAATTTTGACTAATTATGATGTATCAGGGAGACATAGCGAGGTAGTGCCCCTTCGAATTAATGGACTTTCTGGAAATACCTATACTTATAAAGAGAAGTATCTATCTGGTGGGAGTCGGAATATAGAGGTGGCTTCGACACAAGCAGTGGTATCCCAACAAATTCTTCTTAAGCCTAATGATTCGGTGTTAATTGAGATGACTCCCAAGTAGTCTTTCCTGGATTAGTCGACCTTGAGGATGGTAAGAAGGGCTTCTTGGGGAATGTCGATTTTACCCACCCGCTTCATACGTTTTTTGCCCTTTTTTTGTTTTTCAAGGAGTTTGTCTTTGCGGGTTTGGTCTCCTCCGTAGAGCTTGGCAGTGACGTCTTTGCGAAAGGCTTTTACGTCTGCTCTTGCTAATATTTTGCCTCCGATAGCCACTTGAATTGTTATTTCAAATTGCTGACGGGGAATTATATCTTTGAGTCTTTCAACTAGACTGCGGGCTATATAAGGGGCTTTTTCCCGGGACACAATTTGAGCTAGGGCGTCAACTTTCTCTCCCGAGATTAGGACATCCAACTTCACCAAATCCTCCTCCTTAAAGCCAATTAATTGGTAGTCGATCGTAGCAAACCCTGCCGAGACACTTTTGAGCTGATCATAGAATTCCCTTATCAGTTCAGCAAAAGGCATGTTGTAGGTAAGATGAACCAAGTTACCTGTGTAGATCATATCAAGGGGAATAGCTCTGTGAGTTTGGCATAGTTGCATGATGGCCCCGACATAGATTGATGGGGTAAAAACAGAAAGACTTATCATGGGCTCGCGAATACTAATCACCTCGGAGGGATCGGGAAGATCTTTGGCAGCTGAGATTCTCTCGATTTGTCCGTTGGTTTTCTCAATCTCGTATTGCACTCCAGGAGAGGAGGCAATTAGTTCTATCCCAAATTCTCTCTCAAGTCGTTCTTCTACGATGTCTGCATGAAGCAATCCTAGAAGGCCTACCCTAAAACCATTGCCTAAGGCCGGAGAAGATTCTGGAAAGAACTCGATTGAGGAATCGGAAAGTTTAAGCTTGCCCAATGCGGTACGCATGAGGTTAATTTGGCTACCATCAAGAGGATAGAGGCCGACAAACACCACAGGTTGTGCAGGTTGGTATCCTGGCAAGGGAAGAGGTGGGGAAGAAATAATTTGACTTAGTGAGAGATGATCTGCTGTAAGAGTGTCACCAACAGTAAGTTTGGAGGTGTCCTTAAGATGGGTAACAACATAACCTACTTCTCCTGCCTTCAAAGAGTTAACTGGTTGATTTTGGGGAATAAAGACCCCTACTTCATTGGCTAGTGTTTGAGTATCTGTTGCTAGAAGCAAGAGTTTGTCTCCTGCTGAGATCTCCCCATCGACCATTTTGATCCAGGCAATAACTCCTTGATGTGGATCGAAATTAGAATTGAAAACTAAAGCACGTGGGGTGGTTGCAATATTTCCTTTTGGAGAGGGAATATTTTTTATAACGCTTGCCAATAATTCCTCTACCCCGATACCGGTTTTGCCAGAAACTCTTAGGATAGTTTCTCTGGGGAAATGAAGGACCTGTTCTATCTGGCTTAGAACTTCATCTACGTCTGCGCCTATTACGTCCACTTTGTTAACAGCTGGGATGATAGTAAGCCCCAATCTTTTGGCGGCCGTAAAGTGGGCCATGGTTTGTGCCTGGATACCCTGGGTTGCATCGATTAAAAGAACCGCACCTTCGCAAGCTGCCAGGGACCGGCTGACCTCGTAGGAGAAATCTACATGACCGGGAGTGTCTATGAGATTTAGGACAAATGCTGGATCTTGGGTCAGGCCTCCCGGACGATAAATCATGCGAACTGGAGCTAGTTAGATGGTGATGCCTCGTTCTCTTTCGATCGGATTACTGTCAAGATATTGGGGCTTGATGTCGCGTTTATTAATAGTACCCGTATATTCAAGTAGGCGGTCGGCAAGAGTAGATTTGCCGTGATCAACGTGAGCGATGATGGCAAAATTACGGATATGTGATTGGTCCATGAGGGCTGATTATAGAGTAATTCTTGGGGTTATAGCTTGGGAGTGGTGGGAGTGGCAGCAGTTTCGATTACCTCTCCTGACTCTTTTAGCACCTCTTGCCATCTGCCAATTTTTCGAGCGAGAGCCAGATATGAGTGGAGTTCGTCAATTTGCAAAAGACGGGAAAGACCGAGATAAACGAGAATGCCTACGAGCGAGGCGGCGGTGGTTAAAATGATGAGGTTGATGGTTCTGGTTGTATCTAAAAGGAATTTGTCCAATAGATGCATAGGCAACCAAAGGAAGATGGCACAGAGAAACGAAGCGGCACACATTTTAAAGAACGGGAGAAAGAGCTCAGTTCGGTTGAAGCGGTTTAATTTGTAATCAAGGGCAATAAGAAGAAGGAGAGCTTGAATTAGAGAACTTACCGAGTTGGCAGCAGCAAGACCAATAACTCCCCAATTGAGGTTAAACGTGAGAAATATAGCCAGTCCAACGTTAATGGCTACTGAGAAAGAACCAATAATAAGAGGGATTTTGGTGTTATGAATTGCATAAAAAGCTCGTACCAATAACTGGATTGCAGCTTGAGTAAATATAGCTAAGAAGAAGAACTCGAGGACCCTGCCGGTTAGAAGGGTCGCTTGCCAAGGGAAGGTTTTGGTACCAAAGGCGATACGGACCAGAGGAATGCGTAGTACAAGGAGGATGCTTGAGGCAGGAAGAGCTAAATACATAAGCTCTAGGAGAGATTTGACAAGGATTGATTTGAACTCGGGTAATTCTTTTCGGGAGTAATCACGAGAAAGAGCTGGAAGCGTAGCCTGACCAATAGTGGTGCCTACCAAGCGCACGGGAAGACTCATCAAATTTTGAGCGAGGTTAAAAATAGCTAGACTTCCAGGAGCCAGTGCGGTTGTGACAAATAGGGAGAAGGTTAGCTCGATTTGACTCACTGCCAGAGAAACAGTTCGAGGGAGCATGAGCTTACCTATCTGACGAACTCCGGGAAGCTTGAGATCAAAGTTCCATTTGTGCCTGAAACCCAAACGCCAAGAAAGAGGTAATTGAATAAGGAAATGAAGGAAAGCTCCCACAACTACCCCTATGGCTGGACCATAGATGCCAGAGATGTTTGAGAAAAAATAGAGACCGGCAATAATGCTTAGGTTATAAATGAGTGGCGAGAGAGCAGGGACAAGAAAACGTTGGTGAGTTTGGATAATGGCTGTAGCAAAATTTGAGAGAAGAAAAAAGAACTGAGATATAAGCATAATTCGAGTGAGTGAGGTCATAAGATTAATCTGGTCAGGGGTAAAGGAGCCGGTAATGGCCTCGGAGATGGGCTTGGCAAAAATGAAGAAAATGGTACCCAGGAAAAGAAACACAACGCCAACAATATTGATAAACGATGAGGCCGTAAGGTCTGCTTCGTGTTTGTCTTTTTCAAGAAGTCCCGAGAAAACGGGAATAAAGGCTGAACTCATGGCACCCAGAACTACTAACTGAAAAATCATGTCAGGAATCCTGAAGGCTGCTAGGTATGCATCAAGCTGCTGACTGCAACAAGCGTAGAACCTGGCATAAAGTAACCTATCTCTTAGAATTCCCAGAACAGAAGAGAGGCCAACTGCGACCATAAGGACAAATGCCGCGGAGAGAATGTTGGTCTGGCGTCTAAAGAGGATATTGGTGCCTTTTTCTAGGAAGTCGCGCATAAACATCGAACTTTTTCTTTTAGAAAGAAAAAGCTTCGGCAAAAAGAAAAAATAAAATAGCTATTTTGATCATTTAAAATTATAACTTAAATAGTGCCTAGTGGTGGGGAAACTTTACTGCTTTCTAATTGAGCTTGATTTTGTTATAATTCTTCCGCGTTTATGCCAATAATCAAGTCAGCAATTAAAAAGGTTCGGGTCGACCTGCGTCGACAAGCCGTCAACAAGAGAGCCAAAAAGTCTCTTAAGTTAGCTATGGACAAAGCCAGAGCTGGTCTTAACTCAAAATCAATAGCCGAGGCCGCACGGGCTCTTGCAATTGCCAAGAAGAAAAATATTATCCATAGGAATAAGGCCGCTAGGTTATTGTCAAGACTTACAAAAAGTATCAAGAGAACCGGAAAGAAGGGTTAGGCGTTTGGGTTTCTAAAGGTAGAGGAATTGGATATACTGTCACTATGCCTGTCCGGTCTTCTATTAATTTGCTTCCAAAGGATGAGTCGGCTAGCCTGGGCGCAAAACTACTTCAATGGGCTTTAACGTTTGGCAGATACATCGTCATACTGACCGAGTTGGTTGTGATAATTGCATTTCTTATGCGATTTTCACTCGATCAACAGCTGTCGGATGTCTACGAATCGATAAAAGCAAAACAGTTGTTTCTGGATGCTAACAAAGAGTTTGAGGATAATTTCCGCCGAGCACAAGCCAAGTTGTTAGCGCTAAAGCAAACCTCAGGACAGCAATTGGGAGTGGTCACCATAATTAAGGCTATCTCTGCCATACAACCTACCGATATAAGGCTGATTAACTTCTCATTGGCTGAGGATTCATTTCGACTGACGGCGGTGTCTGGTTCTGAGGTAAGTCTGGCAACTTTTGTTAAGAACTTGGCTGCGTTACCGAGTTTTATAAATGTCTCCGTATCCTCAATTACGTCAACTTCAGAACAAAAAGGCCTGCAATTTTCAGTTAAGGGAAATTGGAAGAAGAGTACAGGTAAAACAGCAATTCAAAACAAATAGATTTAATTCATATGGCATTTGATTACAGAACTGAATACCAAAGATACAGGAAATATTTTGTAGATTTACGTCGACTGTATCAGGCAAGGAAAGAAGTAAGAGCTTACATGAGCCTAGCGTTTGCAATAATTACTAGTGGGTTTTTCATGATTTTTGCAATTAGACCAACTGTGGTAACTATAGCTTCGTTGTTTTCGGAGGTAAGAGCACAGCAAGACATCGATGCGAGGCTGGATAAGAAGGCCGAGAATTTAAGAAAAGCTTACGAAACGTATGGGGCTGTCAAAGATCGGCTCTCAATACTTGAGCAATCAGGCCCTGAGAATCCTCAAATAGCTGCGTTTCTCGAGCAGGTGGAGGCTCTGGCCCCTGATAGCGGAGTGTCGATTAAGGCGTTTAATTTTGACAACATTGACATCTATGACAAATCCGCACCCATTGAAGGAAAAGCCTCTAAAAAATTCCAGCAGGCCGGGTTTAGTGTTACCGTTAATGGGAACTATGATCAAATTAATAGATTTATAACCGGAATTGAAGGAATGAGAAGAGTGGTTATTTTAAATACTTTTACTTATGGCACCAGTCGAGGTGATGCTTCTGGAGAAAATTTGACGCTCTCGGTTACGGGGGGGGTGGTATACAGGCCATTTGCCACCACCGCTACGGAGAGCAAAAAAGAGGAGTCAATCCCAGCTACAAAAAAAGAGAGTACCGATATATGAGACAGAAGAAAAATACAGATTTTCTAGTTTTTGCAATGTTTACATTCTTAGCTGTGGCAACTTGGACTGGATTGGGGATTTACCGTGCCTATACCAAAGCCCCTGCACCTAAGGTGACTCAAGCCCAATTATCTAACTTGGATCCAAAACTAGATACTGAAATTTTGTCTGAGATTGAGGCAAGAAAACAATACGCCAAGTTTGAGATTAACCAACTTAAATCCGAGAAAATAGAAAGTGGGAGCGACTCTGGCGAGATAGTCCAATAATGGACTTTTGTCAGGGGTTAATTTAAGTTAAATATCATCTAACTTATATGAGAAAAATAGTAACTATTCCGACCATAATAGGAATTGTATTACTGCTGGCTGGGGTGGTTGCCGGGGTATTTGGCATACAACAAGGTAAAACGTGGTTTTTGCGGGCGGCACCAGAGGAACAGCCAAAAGAGGTAAGAATAACGAACGTAACTGATAGCTCATTTAACGTAAGCTGGATAACAGATACAGCAGTGCGAGGATTTGTAAAATTTGGAGACTCGGGGGGGTCACTGCCCGAGGTAGCACTTGACGAGAAAGACCAGGGAAAAGCAGGACAGGAGTTGTATGACGTGCACTATGTGACGGTCAAAGGACTTAAGGCGGGTGGTAGCTATGAGTTTAAGATAGGGTCGGGCAAGAGGCTATATGACGACTCGAGTAAGGCATTTACCATAAGAACAGCTCCACTTACCAAGGCTGGTGTGGGTGATACAGACCTGGTGTCAGGATCAATAACCAGCGGGGACAAACCTGCAGTCGGGGCTGTTGTATATATTGAGAACTCAAAGTTGACACCCTTGTCGGCGATGGTGAAATCTACGGGGACCTATACCATACCTCTTTCTACGGCGAGAACTAAGGACCTTAAAGATTTATACACAGGATTTGGAGAAGGAGAAAGTTTGGAGCTACTGGCTGAGTATGGAGCTCACGGCCGAGCCACAGCCACAGTCAATGTAAAAAATCGAGACAATATCCCCCCAATTGATATCCCGGGAAGCTATGATTTTTCGGCAGAGCTGCCTCGTGATAGTGCTGGGGCAATAATTTTGCCTCAAATTACGCCTAGCGGCTCAGGCTCGCAATCATCCACTTCTACTTCTGCAGTTTCTCCTACCCCCATACCCGGATCGAAATTCTCTTTTGCCAATTTACCCACACCTACTGAATCTGATGAGATATCGGTACTCTATCCTTCTATCAATGAACAAGTGGAGGTAACAAAGCCGGAGTTCTCGGGTAGTGCACCACCTGGCAAGTCTCTGACAATTACTGTGCAATCTACGCCTCAATCAGCTCAAGTTAAAGCTGACACCTCGGGTACCTGGAAATGGTCTCCTCCTGCCGGACTTGCCCCTGGAGAACACACAATTACGATTTCTTATGTAGATAAGACAGGGACTCTACGGAAGATAGTAAGGAAGTTTACAATTGGGGCAAATGCGACCGAAGGAAATAGTGTCGCTTTGTCTGGGGAGCTGGCGTTTACAGCAACACCATCGGCAACATTGGCCCCTTCTCCTACTGTCACTGTAAATGTGACCGTTACTGCAACGCCCTCACCTACCCCGACAGTAATAGCTAGTGTCAGTGGGACCATATCCCCCACAATGAGGGCGGCACTACCTGCAACCGAGGCAGGGATTCCAAAATCGGGAACCGCCGAAGTTACTATCTTTATGATAGTTTTGGGAGTAATCCTAACTGGGTCAGGTATTTTGGTTTTGAAAAATGCGAAAAACGAAGAGAGAGAAAACTCCCACTATTGACAGCTATTTATGGAGCCATCATAGTTAACTGAGCCACTAGTTGTGGTGTTTGTTTATAGCCATGGGTGATAATCCTGCACCAGATAATCTAAATAATAGTTCTTCAGCTAATCCCATTTTAGACGGATCAGGGAGTGTGCCTCCCCCACCTGCTCCTAATGATGGCAATCAAAGCACAGCATCTATTAATCCAGGTGCTACGCCAGCCCCGATGCCAGGACAGGAATCTCAAATTCCCGGCGTCCCAGAACCAATGACATCTTCATCTTCACCGTCAGGACTGCCACAGGTAAACGAGATGCAAGTGACTACTAGTAATCCTCCATCTTCTGAGACGAAGAAAAAAGGGAAAGGGAAGATAATTGCTGGCGTATTAGGTTTCTTGCTATTGGCAGGAGGATTGGGAGCGGGCCTGTTTTTGTCTAGTAAACAGATAGTGTTTAGACAGAAGGCTGCGGGTGGGATCTGTGCAGGAGCATGGTCATGCAGTAAAGGAACTCAATCATTTACCTACAGCTGTGGGAACTTTAACGGAACAAATCAGCAGACCTGTGAAGGTGGAGGCAACGCTCAAGGAAATTATTGTACTTCTACCTGGACTAGAGCAGGCGGTTGTGTTTGGTCTTCTGGTGCTGCTCCCACGAGTCCTCCCAAAGCTACTCAACCGCCTGGTGGCGGGGGTGGTGGATCTCAACCCACGGCTACGACTGCTCCTAATGCAAATCAAACATGTCTCTCAAGGAAGTCTGACGGTTGTCTGGCGGGGGGACATGTGACTCCGTATGGCGAATGCTATAAAGATGCTGCTGGTAATTGGCAGGGAAGATGTACCTGTAATCAGAATATAACCTATCCGCAATTGATTGCCGACTCAAGTTGCGGAGGGGCTCCATTGCCTACTTACTCATGTGAGGGTGATGGCGGACTTGGGGGTTCTTGTAAACCAGCAGGGACTAATTGTAACTCTTTAGGCTTGAACTCGCTCCCGAGTGGCCAATGCTCAGGCGGAAAGGTTTGTTGTGGTGGGGGAATTGGAGGTCCGCCACCCCCAACAGCCATTCCAACTCAAGCCCCTGGTGGGGGCTCATCATGTAAGGCCTC
>OBEQ010502264.1_pt1 | contig 12812 bp, 10 predicted proteins | sample 1670901 | NCBI WGS metagenome assembly OBEQ01 (sample SAMEA104232315, study PRJEB22302) | groundwater metagenome | biome: forest; feature: aquifer; material: groundwater | place: USA | collected 2011-08-07 | depth 5.4 m
AAATTCGACCGCGGCGGCCAGACGGATCCTGCAGGTCGATTTAAAGGACCAAACCAAGAAACTCGACGATCCCCGGTTGCTGGCACTTAACCCTTACGATGCCAGCCTCTGGGTCGCCGGAGAGAAAGTGCTGCTGCACTTCAACGCCCAAGGCAAACTGCTCCAGGCGTGGGAGGCCTCCGATGAAATACAGGCCATGGGCCTCGATGCGGATGAAAGCCTCTGGCTGTTGACCCATCAGCAACTGCTGCGTTTCTCCCCGCAAGAGATCGTATTACAGAGCCTCGATCTCAAGTCGCTTATTAAAATCTCGCCGTCGACAGCCTCGGCGGATTGCTGTGGGTGGCCGGTAAAAAAGAACTTATTCAGCTTGAACTGAATCACCTGAACCAAGCTCCGCGGCCGGTTTCGGTTCCAGGCATGGAACCGGGAAAAGAAAAAGACGACGATAACGACGACAAAAAGATTCTGGCCCTTGCTGTCGATCCCCTGATGGGCAATCTCTGGGCGATCACCAAACAGCATCACCTGCTCATCTACGATCGCGGCGGCAATCTTCTCAAGACGGTCGATCTCAGTCCCGCCGATTTGGGCGAAGTGGAGACACTTGCCTTCGAGCCGGTCAGCGCCAGTCTCTGGCTGGGTGGCAAGAAGGCGGTAGGGCGCTTTACCAGCAACGGAGATTTTGTCGCACGCGTTGCCGTCGAGAAAGAAGCGGAGGCCCTTGGGGTTACGCCCTTTCGCTTGTTACCGACGTTGTCGCTCCTGGAGCCACTGGACGGGAGCCTCACCAACCATCCGCGCCCGCCGATCCGCCTGGGGCTGGGCGCGAGCTGCAACGCCGTGCCCTGTCTGATGCCGGAGGCGTATCGCCAATCTCTGTTACTCGATGTCATGTTAAACAGCCTGACCATCGGCAATCTGTTTACCATCGCCCAGGGCGAAGCGCATTACACGCCGGGCCAACGCCTGCCGGAAGGGACGAACATCCTTACGGCGCAGGCCAAGGATCTCTTTGGCCATGCTTCCGAGAAGATAACCAGTCAATTCACCATCGACACCATCCCGCCGAGGTTCATTGCTCTCACGCCTACCGACGGCAGCACCGTCACAACGGGTCTTGTCACCCTCCAGGGCAGCCTCGACGATCCCACCGCCAATGTAATGCTTGCTCGATGGTTCCGGTACGGTCGTGAGCCTCGGCGCCTACCGGTTCGCCTTCGCCGTGGTCCTGAAGGACGGCTGGAACGCCTTCACCCTCGTGGCGCGCGACCCGGCGAGGAATCAGACCGCCATCCCGCTGCGGCTCTACCTCATGCCGTTACACGCCACCGTCACCGAGCCTCTCTCCGGCAGCACGGTTAACACCGACAGCCTCCTCCTGGGCGGAAGCTTCGTGGGACCGGAGAACACCGGCATCACCGTCAACGGCATCGTGGCGCTCCTGGACGGCGATAAATTCTACGTGAACAACCTGCCCTTGAAGCCGGGCCAGAACACGTTGACCATCACGCTCACCGCCCCGGACGGCACCACCCGCACGCAAACCGTCACGGTCACGAGCGCCGGCAAGAATCCGCTGCAGGTCAGCGTCGAGCCGCAAAGCGGCGTTGCCCCGCTCACGACACGCTTCACCCCGACCCTCAATAATGGGCGCATCCTCCAACGGATCGATGCCGATGCCAACGGCGACGGCACCACCGATCTCACGATCACCGATCCGACCCAGCCCGTCGAATATAGCTACGCCACGCCCGGTGTATACCGGCCCCGGATCACCGCCACCGACAGCCAAGGGCAGACCTACACGCAAACCCTGGTCGTGGCGGTGCAAGACCCGCAGAAAATGGATCAGTTCTTCACCGCCATCTGGAACGGCATGAACAACGCGCTGAAGGGCGGCGACGTGAATGCCGCCGTGCGATACTTGAACGAAAGCGCCAAGCGCAAGTACCAGCCCGTGTTCCAGGCACTGTTGCCGAGGATGGGCGAGATCGTCGCCTCGTATTCCCCGCTCTACCGGCTCTCCGTCACGGAGGACATTGGCGAATACGCCATTCAGCGTCCCTACAACGGCGGCAGCCGTGTTTATCTTATTTACTTCCTCAAGGACGCGGACGGGGTGTGGCGGGTGGAGGGGATGTGAATAATAAGGAGGGTGTTCACGATGCTAACGGAACGTTTACTGAGAATACTATTCGTGCTGGGTGCGCTCGTGGCGCTGCCCGCCTGCGCCACCTTGGCAGGATTTCCCATCACGTATTCGGCCGAGGCAATTGAAGGCTGGGCCGTGGACGCCGACACCAAGCAACCCCTGGAAGGCGTCGTCGTTACCGCCAACTGGCAACTCTCCAATAACTGGGGGGCGAATACCGGCCAAATGATGATTATGGAAACGGTAACTGATTCAAAAGGTCAGTTTGCTTTCCCGGCCTGGGGCCCGAAGCTGCGTCCGCCCGGTTCTATCCTTACCTTTGCAGACCCGCAGCTTGTGTTTTTCAAAAGCGGGTACGATTTTGAAAGCCTGCAGAATGAACCCATGTCCTATATCAACAAAGACTCGTTGCGCAAATCCCAATGGAGCGGGAAAACGATCACGCTGAAGCCGTTTAAGGATTCCATCATTCGAGATGGTCGGATTACTACGTCGGCGTATGCTGAGCGCATGGGGTGGATACAAAGCTCAGTGGACTGGGCCTATTCGAACAGTTGCGACTTGAAATACATACCGCGCATGATCGTAGCCCTTCACTTGCAGGAGAAAAATTTTAGAGAACAAGGCATTTATAGCAGCTTGCCCGGTTTTGATGACTTTTTTGACGACAAGTATCCCGATCGCTGCGGTGTAAGAAAAACCCTTCGTAAATATCTGCCATGAAAAACATCGTCATTTTCTTCTCTCTGCTGCTCCCATTCGGGTGCGCCGATGTAGCCTATGCATATAAGCAGGAGACCCATAAAGATTCATCGCAAGCTGCTGCTGAAGTATCAGCGTTTAAAAATGATCCAAAAGTTCTGGAGAATCTGGGATTAGAGCCTTTGGATAAGAAGCAGACATTCGAAATTGCTCTCAGTGGCAAAAAAACGATTACCCAACACATCCGTAACGGCGCCGACTTCGAAGACTCCGGCGTCCGCTCCCAATACCACTTCTTCGACCCCACACGCGGCACCGGTTTATTTGGGACCACCATTCCCTCGCCCGACTGGGCGCTGGAGGACAAGGGCGATATCGGCGATCAGGATTTCCCCCTGAAAGATGCCTATGGCCGCCTTTACAAGGCATTAACACTGACCAGTCAAGACGACCGGATGCACAACTTTGGGTTGATGTTCGAGAATCTGGGTTGGGTGATTCACCACATTCAAGACATGGCCCAACCGCAACATGTGCGAGACGACGATCACTGTGATTTTTTTCCTTGCCGCGCAGTGGGAAAACATAACCCAAGCCTTTATGAAACCTATACCGACATCATCAAGAAAAAGTCCGAATTTACTTCTCTGTTCGGAGCGTACCCTCAAGTTAATTTTGATCAAGACCGTAAGTTTTGGACCGGCGGCGGAAAGGGCCTCGCCGACTTCACCAACCGCAACTTCCTCTCCGCCGGCACCAACTTCACACTCGATGCGAGCGGCCAGCCGGCGGTGAATACCCGTTATCCCGATCCCCAGTGGAACGGCACCACCGATACCTGGAGGTTCACATGAAACGCCATCTCATCTTCTATGCAGTGATAGTGAGTCTGATGGCGACGCTGCCCGCCTGCGCCGGCCCGCTCACGTACTCCGCCGAAGCTATCGAAGCTAAGGTTATCGACGCCGACACCAAACGGCCCCTCGAAGGTGTCATCGTCGTCGCCCATTGGCAACTGGAGCATGGGACGGTCGGCGGTAATGTACCCACCGGCCAGCTTAGGGTGATGGAGACGGTGACCGATAAAGACGGAAAATTCTCCTTCTCCGGCTTTGGCCCCGAGACCGTTTGGAACAGCTTTCTCGTCAACGAAGACCCGAGGCTGCTGCTCTTTAAGAGTGGCTACCGCTACGAGAGTCTCGCCAACGAATACAACAGTAGCCGCGAGCTGCGCACCCACCCGATTCGACGGTCGGTGTGGAGTGGGAGGACGATTGCGTTGAAGAAGTTCAAAGGGTCGGGAGAGGAGTGGGCAAGGCATTTATCGTTTCTGAAAACTAGCCTCGGGTTTGCCTATAACGGTAATAACTGTGAATGGAAACAGATTCCTCACATGCTCGTTGCTCAACACAAAGAAATGCTTCGTCTCAACGAAAAGCAAATTTTCAATACCTTACAGCCAGTCGAAAGGGTATCTGGACAAAAAAAATGCGGTTCCGCCCAGGAATTTTTCCGGAGCTATCTGCAATGAAAAAACTCTGTTTGGTGATTGGATTGTGTGCGTTGCTAAATGTCTCCTGGGCGTATGAAGTAGAAACTCATGAAGACATGTCTGAAAAGGCGGTCGAGGCCTCGATTCTAGTCAAGGACAAGAAGGTCTTGCCAGATATCGGAATCAAGGATATTAAACAGCCATTCCCTAATTCGCAGGGCGATGAAAAAGACATTATCGAATTATTTCGAAACGGCGCCCGCTTCGAAGACTCCGGCACCCGCTCCCGCCACCACTTCTACAATCCGCTCACGGGGGCTGGCCTGCAGTGGTTCGTCAACGGCGAACCCTCTCCCAATTGGGCGCTTGAAGACAAGGGCGACATAAGCGGTCAGGAATTCTCTTACAAGAACGCCCGTCAATATTTCTACGATGCCCTGACCAAAAGCACAAAGGATAAGCGTGACGAGAACTTCGGCAAGACTTTCGAGTCGTTGGGCCGAGTGGCCCATCACATTCAAGACATGGCCCAGCCGCAGCACGTCCGTAACGACGTGCACTGCGATGAAATCATCCCGTGTCTTGTTCCTCTCGAAATACCTATCGGAATAACCGATGCCTATAACCCAAGCCTCTATGAGAAATACACCGATCAGAATCGGGACAGACCGTTCTTCGCGGATTATTTGGAGCCGGACCTCTATCCGTCTGTCCGCTTCGACACCGCCCGCCAGTTCTGGACCGGCCAAGGCCGTGGCCTCGCCGAGTTCACCAACGCCAACTTCCTCTCCGCCGGCACCAACTTCCGGGGGACGACCGCACCGCAGCCCAACGAGAATTACCCCGCGCCTCGATGGAACGGTTCAACCGAGCTCGTCCATTTCTGGGATTTACTCAAGGAAGAGGGCATCGACTGCACGCCACCCCCGCCGTGCCAAATCGAGTGCGGCGACGAACCGCCACCGCCCCCGGATCTGCCGCCGGCCTGCCAACTCGACGGCAAGGTGACCTTTTATGCCACTACCGTGGAGGATAAATACTCAGGCGCATCCGCCACCAACCCCCGGGCCAGCACGTCGTCGATCTTCGATCAGGACTTGGAGAAGAACAATCTGCCGCTCAGCTTTAGCCTGAACCGCTTCAACTTCCGAGACGCCTATCCGCACCTCATTCCCAAGGCCGTGGGCTACAGCGCGGGGCTGATTGATTATTTTTTTCGCGGCAGAATGGAGATCGAAGACATCGAAGATACCGGTAGCGAACTGCGTATCGAAGTGCGGAATACTTCGGGTCAGAGCAATCCGTTCAAGGAAGGAAAGTTCGAGCTTTATTACGATGCGGCCGACGGCAGGCGGAAGGGCTTGCAGATTACGCAAGGTGCGGACGTCCCGAGCCTTGCCCATGCTGCGCTGCAGCGGGTGGTGGCCGCGCGCCCAAAGCTCAGTGAGATAGATTTGACCAAGAAATTTCCGCTGATTCTGGTCTACCGGGGAACTATCGGGCAGGAGGAAGCCGTGGCGGGTGCGGTTCTTGAAATGCCGTTATCGGGTTTCTTGGTAGAGCCAGGCTTCGTGCCAACCGACGGTATCGCAGGGCCGCGGCATATTTACTTTGAAGACGGCCAATGGCGGTTAGGGTCGTCGGGCGATCTGGTAGCCGGGAACGTCGACTGGAAGGGAGAGTACGTCAACGGCACGCCTACCTTGGTGCTTACCTGGCCAGGGAGGAGCGGGAGATACACTGGCGCTGGCGGCGGGTCCGAGGGATCACAGATATTCCACAACGGTCGCCTATTCGCGGTGGCCCCGTGCCTGGTGAGGGGGCAGCGGTTACGCGAGATACGCAAGGCAAGCGCTGGCTCGTTGCCGTGTGTAATTTTGACCCAGTTGATGTTGTCTACCGTCGTCCGTTCAAGCGAAGCGAGTCACGTGCCCTCTACGACCCCGTGACGGAGCCGGACGGATGGCAGAAAATCGGCCAAACTGATGAAAGAAGAGATTACGAATTCGGCCATGATTGGTTCTTCAACGCCGACGGAAATCAGGCACAGACAATGAAAACGGTTCCCGACGAATTGAGGCCGGGTCGTAGAAAGCTGGTGCGGTTACGGCTCGATGTTGTCGGAAGTACCGCTACGATCGATGATCTCGGCAACGATCAACAGCCGCAATATGAGGGGACGGTGACTTATTCTGGCGATCGTCCGATAGGTCCTTTCTGTCCAAGCCTTACTTTGCGCAGCGATGAAAACCAAACGCAACGCCAGTCTGGTTCATCGGTGATAAGTGTCGATTACCGGATTAATACTCCTGTATTTGCGAGAGTGGCGGCGTCGGGCTCAGGTCAGGGTAGCCGCCGGGTCGAAACGCGTACGACCTGTGATCAAACCAAAATCCCCTACTACAGCACGGTAAACGTGATCGGAACGAAAGACCTCGAGCGCAAGATAACGCTGGAAGACGTATCGTTACCGGTAGAAAAAGAATCAGGTAATGGCCAGTGGTCGACGGTAAGCTTGTCGCAGGTAGGGCCCTCCGGTTTTGCAAGTAGTTCAAAACGCACCGTAAACAACAGAGGCCTCTTTGCTTACGATCTGCGCTACGGCGTAGTTGCGGCGCACGAATTCTCATCTTTGCGCGAGAGCAGCAGTACCGTGGAGCCGCAAGGCCCACTGATGCGGTTTTCGCGGCTTTGCAGCAATTTGACGGTACGAAGCAACGACGAATACTATGTCAAGCTGGGGGCTTTGATCCTGAACGTCTATAGCAATACAGACACTCGTAGCTTTCCCTCTTCTTGTGGTCAGGATGCTGAGATTATCGATCCGGGCCCAGGATTCATTCCAGGCTATGCGGATATTGAAGTGCTGGGAACACGGACGCTGGATATCTTCCCTGGTCAGGAATTCAGAGACAGCATATGGTTGATTGACGCAAGCGAAAAGGCGCTCGGCGTCCAGGCTTATGTTGAGAGGGATGGGCAGGAAAAAAGGTACTATTTTCTGTCCGGTGGCGATTTGAATGGGTTGATTCCCGGCGGCGGACAAGGCGCGAGGTATTTTCCGGTGGGTGTCATTCGCTAACTGAAGCCGCGCGCAGAGGTGGGGCGATCCGTCGCACAACCCGTGGTTACGTGCGGCAAAGGATAAGGTCGAGCCGCCTACGGGCCATTGGTGTCAGGAGCCATTAAAGTAGTGAACCAAGTCCAGACTGAGCCAATCCGGCTTCTCCGGACAGATCAATATCGAGGATTCGGTGTAAGCCAATTTCCAACGGCACTCCATCCTGTATACGAAGTCCCACTGACGACTCCCTGAATAGCCCACCACGTATAACCATTCGCCTGGACGGGACCGCTAAATACGGTCATCTGCGCTCCTTCAGGCAGTGTCGTGATCACGGCACCGGAGGTACTAGCGGTACTGCGCAGGTTCAGCCCCGCGCCACCGGTGTATGAGACAGTTACCGTCGCTCCGATCTGCGGCGCCGGCGTAAGCCACTCTGCAATTGCACTCCATCCCGTTCCATACGTTCCCGATATATTCCACCATGTAAATCCATCGGCCAGAGTGGGTCCGCCGATCACGCTCATTGTCGTGCCATCGGGGAGGGCCGCGATCACGGCACCGGAAACACTAGCGCTATTGCGCAGGTTCAGCCCAATGCCTCCAGTGTTAGCGACGGTCACCACCTTGGCGGTTCCGCCACAGGAGGTTGGTGCCGTCACGGAGACGGTGTTGGACGTTGTGCTGCCGGAGGCGTTCTTGGCAACAACGTAATACGAGTAAGCTGTCCCCGCCGTGACGCTGATGTTTAAAAACGTTGATCCCGTGTTGGCTGAAGAGTACAGCGACCCGTTTCGGTACACATCAAAGGTTGCGAAACCGCTGGAACCCCAGCCGCTGAGCACGATCTGCGGTGACGATCCATTGCACTGAGCCGACCCGGACAGCGTGAAGGGCGTCGGTGCAACCCCAGCAGGATTAACTACAACCTTAGCACCATTGGGTTCAACACCGATGTTAATTGCATTGTCTACCCCATGCACTCCATACCAGTAAGTACCTGATGTTGGAGCATCAGTAAACGATCCGGAAACTGGGCCATTCCCTGAAAGAGGGGTCGTAGTAATCTTGGCCCAAGTGCCTGGCACTCCGCCAATATCAGGGGCACGCCACAGTTGCGCCTGCCACAACCCGGAGCCGCCGCTGTCAGAAACCGTATAGAAGATGGTAAAGGAGCTACCTACAGTAAGAGAACCCGGCGTTACAGAAAAGCCACTGACTATGGGTTTGGTGGTATCGGTCGTCGTCGGTGTAACGCACGCTCCGTTTGTCAGCACTTGAGGGGGGGTGCATGTCAGTGTAGTGGTAGAGCCGGGCATCACCGTAAGCGACAGCGCTTGCGAGGCCGTCTTCTGCGGGCTACTGCTGTCCTTGGCCGTAACGGTGAAGTTGAACGTGCCGGAAACACTTGGGTAACCGTAAATTGCACCCGTAGTGGAATTGATATTCAGGCCACTGGGTAAGCCGCTGGAAACCGACCAGAAGTAAGGCGTTTGACCACCGCTCACCGCCACGCCCTGCGCGTTTCCTGTCCCGACTGTTGCCGAGGGAAGCGAGGTGGTGGTTATCGAAAGTGCGGGTGTCGTCGTGACAGGAGTTGCACCTGTCACCAAAGTAAATGAGGCTGTAACCACCTTGTCAGAACTCATGGTTACGTCACACCGTGATCCGACAGAAGTGATGCCGCATCCGCTCCATCCGGAGAAGCTTGCCCCCTGATCTGCCTGTGCAAAAAGCTGAACTAACTCACCTTCCTTGAAGGATGTGTTACAAACAGGCGAGCAGGAAATCCCCAACCCGGTAACCATGCCGTCGCCGGACTTGGTTATGTTCAGCGCATGAATAATCGGCACCACGGGACCAACCACAGGATTTAACCTCTCCGAGAAACCAGCCAAAGTGATAAGAGTACTGGGTGTGGAAATTGTTTTATCCGTTGATACATATCCACCCTTGGATATTTTCACTGCATAAACGGAATCAGGATGAAAATCCAAATTGAACGAGTAGACACCAGAAGAATTGGTAAAACCACTTCCCATATCGACCCCATTCCTACTGACTGACAGATAGGCGTTGCTCAATGGAAGGTTAGTCACATTATCTGTGACTGTACCCGTGAATGTGAATTGCAGCACTGAGGTGGCAGCGGTACTCGGATGATCTAAAATCCACTGCTTGGCGTTAACTACTGCGGCATGATTTGTACGTGAAACAGAAGGGATAAAGTATGGATCTAATTTGTCTATATTTTCGATAGCAACCATGGGGTTCGCATCTATCGGGTGAATGGGAAGTAATGCATGCCTGTACCCAACACGCTCATCCAATGAAAATGGGTTTGCATCACCTGGTTGAACATCATTGCTGGTACCGAGAATTCTTTCGGTAATTGATGCCTTGCCGATCAAAAATGATGAGAGCAAAGGCTGGGCTCTGCTAGTGGAACTGCTATAAATGGGGAGAAACCGCTGGCCTTGATAAGTTATAAGCCCATCTCCCTCATCTAAAATGTCGTGACTGCCTCGACTGGTGGTCATCCCAATCAGAACTTGGATGGGAATATCAGGCAGTTGATGTCTTGTCTCGAATAGTTTCTCCGCTATTTCGCCAGGATAGGTCGTAACACCATACACGGCTGCGGCATTTTCCTGTGAAAATGAACGTGTAAAGTTAATACTATCAGTCAAGCCAGCTAGATTTACGTACTCCCCTATTTGATAACAGGATAACTGCTGACAGAAATTTATCTGTGCCTCTCCGCTCAGAAAACCTCCTTGGTTATCTTGGCCGCGTTCGTACGTAATACCATTAAGTACGTTATATTTTTGATCACCATCAAAAATTCCTGAATGGGGAGTGCCAACTGTCGTTAAGGTTGCAACGTTATTGTTATATGGGTATCCACCGGAAGACAGTCCTTGCAAATAGGTCCTTACCAGAACACCGCCAAAGGAATGAACAATCACATGAACTTTTTTTCCTGTGCGCTTTGCAATCTGGTCAATCGCTCGTCCCAGATCCGCAGCTACATCCTGTAATCGCGCAGCCGTCACCCAACGAAATTCGAAAGGCACATAACCTGGCTGCATAATGGCAAATGGAAACACGCCAAACGTATCTACTCCTCCTCCAAAGCTATTGTCAGAAAATTTTGGATCGGAGGGGGAAAAGCCGTGTACGAATAGAACAGGCTGCTTGTCCACGTAACACGAGGTGTTTAGAAAACTGCACGTAGAGGAAAGCACAGCAGCTTCTCGATATGTAATATCTACCATGCCCAGGATATCAACTGCCACAGTTTTACTTTCAATTCGGTTGCCAATTCCAAGAAAGTCTGTTGACTTCCAGAAATAACTACAACGGCTAAACCAACCGCTATCTACCCCACCGTTTTTACCGGGGCAAGAAAATTTTGTACCGCCTTTTGTATTGCCTTCAAGAAATGGAGCAGTGACGAGTCCCGCCACCAAAGGTGTACCGCTGCCTGGGGTGTCATTTTCCACGACATCCGCAGGTGGCAATACTATGTCAACCGGGATTGCGGTCGGTGACGAAGATGAAAGCCTGGTAACAACGCGGCCTGACGCATCCCTTCCGCGCTCGATGGTGATCGTCGCAGTACCACTCAGCAATCCTGGCTGAACGATCACAGCAGTTTCGCCCAGCGTGTCGTTGATCGTGCCCCCGTAGGGATCGACCGTTCCCGATGCAATCACTACCAGGCCAGTATTAGTACCACCGCCAGTTTGTGACCCACTACTTCCACTTCCGCCACCCCCACCACTGCCGCAACCACTCAAAACAACTGTGGTTAGAATGGCAAGCGTGAAATGCCGAAGACAAAGGTGGAAAACCGATCTCAGTGTTTGTGGTGTCATTCGCACTTAACGCCCATTGCCCACTCAAGTCAATTCCCTGTGCTAAAAATGGACTTCCCAGAAGCCTGATGCATTTGATTGTCCGCCAACGATTAGCCATTGGTTCATATGCTTTTTCGGCTTTTTCGGTGGGTTCCAGGAACTACGTCTTGGGCATCCTGTTGTGGCCACGCCCAAACAAAAAAGCCCGAATGGGGCCAATGGCACTACCTTAAGGTCCCCACAAGCAAAAACTCCGTCATGCCCGCGAAACTTGTCCCCGCATGTTTTAGGCGGGGAGCGGGCATCCAGAATCGGCCTATCGGCCGATGTCTTTTCAAACCCTGGATTCCGGCTTTCGCCGGAATGACGACGTAATCAGAGGTTTTTTCCTTAAGGTAGTGCCATTGCCGAATGGGGCCTGATTGTTTGGGGAGGATTCAATTACTCAGGGCAGCGCGCGGATCGCCTGACGGCACAGTTCATCACGCCCACCCACGGCAGCACGCTGACGAGCAGCAAGGCGTTGAAGCCTCTGGTAAGAGGAGTCGTGAGTGATATATATATGGAGCAGCCCATAGGAACGATGCGAAATACGGGAAACATATTGCAGCAACGGGTGGCCAGGTTTGATATAACGCCAACAATGATCCAAAATGACCTAACTACAATAAGGCTTGTGGATGGCGGAGATGAGATGCAGGGAGGTTAAGTTCAGCGGGCACGCTCTACGGCGCATGTTCGAGCGCAAGATCAGCGTGGACAATGTACTCGCCGTAATAGCTTCCGGGGAAGTCATTACCGAATATCCGGAAGATACCCCCTTCCCCAGCTACCTGATATTGGGTTTCATGGGATCACACCCGATACATGTTGTTGTAGCAAGGGATAAAATGAGCGAGACGTGTTACATCATCACGGCTTATCCACCGGACCCTTTCCAGTGGAGTGCCGACTTCAAAACCAGGAGAACGCCATGAAATGCGCACTCTGCAAACAAGGTGAAACCAAGCCCGGTCAAGTGACGGTTACGCTTCAGCGCGGAGAAACCACGGTCATCTTCAAGGGCGTTCCGGCTGACGTGTGCGAAAACTGCGGCGAGTATTATCTGTCGGAGAAGGTCGCCAAACAGGTCATGCAGCGCGCGGAAGAATCCGTGAAAAGCGGCGCTGAAGTGGAGATTCTCCGATTCGCAGCCTGATATCGTTGTAGCAAGTATCCCGCCCTGGCGGCACAGTTCCATGATCACGCCCACCCACGGCAGCACGCCGACGAGCAACAAGGCGTTGAAACCTCTAGGAGTTTGTTGAAAAACGCTTCGTCACCCCGGCGAAAGCCGGGGTCCAGAAAATTAAAATCAACAAAATCATTAATATGCTGGATTCCGGCTTACGCCGGAATGACGGATTCGAAGGAAAAACGCTTTTGAAAGAGAAAGACCTGGCGTCCTGGCGGTTCAGAATTTTTTTCCTATCCCGGCGTCCTCGTAACTTATTGCCTCCAACTCGCGCAGGAACGGAATCGTGACGCGCCGCTGGT
>OBEQ012757990.1_pt1 | contig 12811 bp, 12 predicted proteins | sample 1670901 | NCBI WGS metagenome assembly OBEQ01 (sample SAMEA104232315, study PRJEB22302) | groundwater metagenome | biome: forest; feature: aquifer; material: groundwater | place: USA | collected 2011-08-07 | depth 5.4 m
TCATCGCCTTCATTGAACACCTGGAAGAGCGGGTGGGGCCCTACGGGCGCTATCTGCATTTCGGGCTGACGTCCAGCGACGTCCTCGACACCTCGCTGGCCGTGTTGCTCCAGAGCTCCTCGGACCTGCTGCTCCAGGAGCTCACCCGGCTGTTATCCGCGCTGGCCGCGCAGGCCCGGCGGCACAAGCGGACGCTGATGATGGGCCGGACCCACGGCGTGCACGCCGAGCCGACGACCTTCGGCCTGAAGATGGCCATGTTCTATGACGAGTTCCGCCGGCACCTCCAGCGGCTGCAGGCCGTCCGGCAGGAGGTCAGCGTCGGCAAGATTTCCGGGGCGGTGGGCACGTTCGCCAATGTGGACCCGGCGGTGGAGCGTGACGTGTGCCGCCGTCTGGGCCTGCGGGCGGCGCCGATTTCGACGCAAATCATCCAGCGCGACGTCCATGCGGCGTATGTCTCCGTCGTGGCGCTCATCGGCGGCAGCCTCGAGCAGCTGGCGACGGAAATCCGCAACCTCCAGCGCACGGAGATCCGGGAAGTGGAAGAACCGTTCGGCCACGGGCAGAAGGGCTCCTCCGCGATGCCGCACAAGAAAAACCCGGTGGCCTGCGAGCGCGTGGCGGGGTTGAGCCGCCTGCTGCGGGGCTACAGCGTGGCGGCGATGGAGAACATCGCGCTGTGGCACGAGCGGGACATCACCCATTCCTCCGTCGAGCGGATCGTGCTGCCCGATGCCAGCATCCTCTTGGACTACATGCTGCAGACGATGACCGGTATCATCCGCGGGCTGGTGGTGCACGCGGACCGGATGCAGGAGAACCTGCACCGCACCCGCGGGGTGGTCTACTCGGGACAGGTGTTGCTGCGGCTCATGGAGCGGGGACTGTCGCGGACGCAGGCCTACGAGCTGGTCCAGCGTTGCGCGCTGGCGGCGTGGCAGAACGGCCGCGAGTTCCAGGACGTGGTCCTGGCGGATCCGGTCCTGCGCAAGCACCTCTCCGCGGAGGTCCTCAGGCGGTGCGTCGATCCGGCGCGCCATCTGCGCCATGTGGACCGGATCTTTCAGCGCGTCGGCCTGTAAATCAGACATCAGACATGAGACCAGAGACCAGAGACCAAACAACACACCATCTTTTAGTCTCCTGTCTCCTGTCTCTTGTCTCTTGTCTGTTTTTGACCAGTTGCATCCGCCGCAACCTGACGATCCGCTCGGAGCCGCCGGGGGCGCGGCTCATCGTCAACGACAAGGACCTGGGCACGACGCCCTTGTCGTATGACTTCGAATGGTACGGCTCCTACCGGATCAGTCTGACCAAGGACGGATACGAGCGCCTGGATGACCAGGTGCGCCTCCGCGCGCCCATGTATTTCTGGATTCCGGTGGACCTGGTGGTGGAGCTGCTGCCCTTCAAGATCCGGGACACCAAGGCCCTGTCGTATACCCTGACGCCGAAGACGCCGCTGCCGACTCCGACGCTCCCCGCGTCGCCGCTGGCCGGGCCGGTCCCATCGGAGCCGTCGCAGGCACCATCGGAGGAGGCGCATGGTCAAGCAAGGTGAGAAACTCTACGAAGGCAAGGCGAAGATCCTCTATTCAACGGAGGATCCGCAGCTCGTCATCCAGTATTTCAAGGACGACGCCACCGCCTTCAACGCGCAAAAACGCGGGATGATCGTCGACAAAGGCGTGGTGAACAACAAAATCGCCTCGCACCTGTTCGGCGTGCTCGAGCAGGCCGGGGTAGCCACGCATTTCGTCAAGCAACTTTCCGACCGCGAGATGCTGGTCAAGCGCGTGCAGATTATTCCACTGGAAGTGACCATCCGGAACATCACCGCCGGCGGCATGGCCAAGAGCTTGGGGATCGACGAGGGGATCATCCTCAAGCGCCCCGTGTTTGAGTGGCACTACAAGAGCGATGCGCTGGGCGATCCCTTGATCAACGACGACCACATCCTGGCGCTGGAGTTGGCGACCCCCCAGGAGCTCGAGACGATCCGGCGGCTGTCCTTCCGCGTCAATGACGTCCTGCGGGACTACTTCGCGGCGCGCAAGATCGACGTCGTGGATTTCAAACTGGAGTTCGGCCGGTTCCCCCACCTTGAGTTAGGTGAAGCGCGGGGCGGGCAGAGCCAGTTGCTCCTGGCCGATGAGATTTCCCCGGACACCTGCCGATTCTGGGAGCAGGGCACGCGCAAGAAGCTCGACAAGGACCGCTTCCGCCGGGATTTGGGAGACGTTGAGGCCGCGTATCACGAGATGCTGAAACGGGTGCTGCAGGGATGATCCCACCACCTCTGCGGGCCTGCCAAAAGCAGGCCATCGCATTGCGACGATTTGAATGGTCCCACAACCTCTTTTCTGCTGTTGTCATGCGACCTCGCCATTGGCCCCACCACCTGTTCGCTCGCCGGAGGCGAGCCGCCATGCGGCAGTTCGCGTCCCGCGAACTCGGACAGGGGGTGGGGTGGCGGGGCGCAGAGGTGGTGGGATGATCCCCCCACCTATTCTATCCGCCACAGGCGGATTCACGCGTCAGACGACAGGCATCGGCCCTGCGGGCCGAAGACAGGTGGTGGGATGAAGGCGCGGGTGTCCGTGACGCTGAAGACGGGGTTGCTGGATTCCCAGGGCAAGACCACCCAGCAAGCGCTGGAGTCGCTGGGGTTCAAGGGCATCACGCAGGTGCGGGTGGGCAAGTACATCGAGCTGGAGCTCAACGGCGCCACAGCCGCCACCGCCAAGCGCGAGGTGGAGCGCATGTGTCAGAAGCTGCTGGCCAACCCGGTGATTGAGACCTATCGAATTGAAGTCAAGTAAAGAACCACGTTGGCCGGTTGGGCCGGTTTGCCCGTTGGGCCGGTTAACGGACCAACGGGCTCAACGAGCCTAACAGGCTTAGCGAAAACATGAAATTCGGTGTCGTGGTCTTCCCAGGTTCCAATTGCGACGAGGACTGCGTCCACGTCCTGCGCGATGTGCTGCAGCAGGAGGTCGTGACCCTGTGGCACCAGCAGACGTCCTTGAAGGGCTGTGACTGCGTGGTACTGCCCGGCGGATTCAGCTATGGGGATTATCTGCGGACCGGCGCCATCGCCCGGTTTTCGCCCATCATGCGCGCCGTCGGTGCGTTTGCCAACGACGGCGGGTTCGTCGTGGGGATCTGCAACGGGTTTCAGATTCTCCTAGAGAGCGGCCTGCTCCCGGGGGCGATGTTGCGCAACACGTCCTTGCGGTTTATCTGCCGCGCCGTGACGTTGCGCGTGGAACGGACCGACAGCCCGTTCACCAACCGCTGCCACGTCGGGCAGGTGCTGCGCATGCCCATCGCCCACAACGAGGGCCGCTACACCGCCGAGCCCAAGACGCTGGAGCAGCTGGCGGCGCGCCGCCAGGTCCTCCTGCGCTACTGTGACAACGATGGCCAAGTGACCGCGGCGGCCAACCCCAACGGTTCAGCGGAGGCCATCGCCGGGCTCTGCAACGAAGCAGGCAACGTGATGGGTCTGATGCCGCATCCGGAACGCGCCGCCGAGCCGGAGCTGGGCTCCATGGACGGCCGCCAGATCTTTGAATCGCTGGTCCATGCGATGATGTTGGTAAGTGGCTGATGGCGCGCCGGTAATGGGGCGCTGGTCCAATTTGAGTTATCCAACGCTTAGCCAACGACAGCGTGAGTATGTTTTGGGAGCAGTGCTTGGCGACGATAGTTTAGTGTTAAGGCAAGCGAGTCTCAATGCATATCTCAGGACAACGCAGTCTTTGGCTCACCGAGACTATCTAACGTGGAAATATAACATCATGAAAGCTCATACATTGATGTCGCCACGACTTAGATACAGCCCTCGATATGAGCGAGTCCATTGGGCTGTTCGTTTTCATACACGAGCAACGCCAGAGTTAACTTCATTGTATCGCTTGTGTTATCCGAAGGGCAAAAAAGCGGTGTCACAAAGGTGGCTGGATCAGCTTACAGCATTTTCTGTAGCCGTCTGGTATATGGATGACGGAACTTATGCGCCAGGACGCGACTTTTGTATGTTGTATACGGGATCCTTCCCATATTCTCAACAGCTACTCATCAAACAGTATTTACATAAACGATGGAACGTAACCGGCTTTGCTATTCAACGCAACCGCCAACAGTGGTGCTTGCGATTTACCAGACTCGGCACTCAGCAATTTCTGAATATTATCGAGCGCTATGTCGAACTTGTTCCATCGATGACTTACAAGCTTGGAGGTCCTGAACGTCCGTGGAGGCGATCGATTAATCCGCTCATGAATCGATATGTAAATGCATGGCGGAAAAGCGAAGACAGAATTTTAGAAAAACGATACGGGCACATTCCAGCTAAAGACCTTGCGCAGCACCTAGGGCGCACGCTGAATGCCGTTCTTCTTCGAGCGAATAAGTTAAGACTTGATGGTTGGCAAGCTGATCGAGTGAGCGATGGCCAAGGCTTCTATTCAGTCAACTAGTTCTGCTTCAGATTCTTTATCCGAGAAACAGCTTCGGCGTCTTGCTCAGTCTCATAATCTCAAAGATGAGCAATGGAACCGAATCATGAAAATTCTCGGACACCAGCCAACAGTCACAGAAGTCGGCATATTTGGTGTCATGTGGAGTGAGCATTGTGCGTACTCCAGTTCTAAAATCTATCTCAGAAAGTTCCCGACCAAAGGCAAGCGCGTGCTCATTCCCGCCGGCAAGGAAAACGCAGGGGTGGTGGACATCGGCCACGGCCAGGCCGTGGCGTTCAAAATCGAGTCGCACAACCATCCCTCGGCGGTCGAGCCGCACGCCGGGGCGGCGACGGGCGTGGGCGGGATCATCCGCGATATCTTCACGATGGGCGCCCGCCCGTTGGCGTTGTTTGACAGCCTCCGGTTCGGCACGCTCACCCCACGCCCTGTCACGTCTCCGAAGGCGACCTCTCGGCTGAATAGCCGAGAACTGCCGCTGCGCGGCAGGGTGACAGGGCGTGGGGTCAACGGCCATGCGCGCACGCGCTTCCTGCTGGATGGCGTCGTGCGGGGGATCGCCGACTACGGCAACGCCGTGGGCATCCCCACCGTCGGCGGCGAGATCGCCTTCGATGAGGGCTACCGCGAGAATCCGCTGGTCAACGTCATGTGCCTCGGCATCGTCCGGCGGCAGGACATCGCGCGCGCCAAAGCCAGCGGGGCCGGGAATCCCGTGCTGTACGTGGGCTCCGCGACGGGCCGCGACGGTTTGGGCGGGGCCAGCTTCGCCTCCCGCGAGATCACCGAGGGCTCGGAGGCCGACCGCCCGGCGGTGCAGATCGGCGATCCCTTTGCGGAGAAATGCCTCATTGAAGCGACGCTGGAGGCGCTGGCAACCGGCGTGGTCGTCGGCATCCAGGACATGGGGGCGGCCGGACTGACCTGCTCGACCTGCGAGACCGCCTCGCGCGGCCGCTGCGGCATCGAGATTGACGTCGCGAAAGTCCCCCGGCGCGAAGAGGGGATGACGCCCTATGACGTCATGCTCTCCGAGTCGCAGGAACGGATGCTGTTAATTGTCAAGAAAGGCCGCGAGGCGAAGGTGAAGGCCGTCTTCGCCAAATGGGGGCTCCAGGCGGTGGAGATCGGCCGCGTGACGACCGATGGCCTGATGCGAGTCAAAGACGGCGAGGCCGTGGCGGCGGAGCTCCCGGTGGGCGCGCTGACGCATGAGGCGCCGGTGTACGACCGGCCCACCAGGCGCCCGCGCTATTTGGCGACGGTGCAGCGGCTGCCGCTCCGGAGGATCCCACAGCCGCGCGACTACGGCAAGGCCCTGCTGAGTCTGCTCGACTCACCGACGGTCGCCAGCAAAGCCTGGGTCTTTGAGCAGTACGACCACATGGTCCGCACCAACACCCTCGTGCTGCCCGGCCGCTCGGACGCGGCCGTCCTGCGGCTGAAAGGGACGGGCTCGCTGCTGGCCGCCACCACCGACGGCAACGGCACGTACTGCTATCTGGATCCCTATGCGGGCGGCCAGCTCGCCGTGGCGGAGGCGGCGCGGAATCTGGTCTGCACGGGCGCCGAACCGCTGGCGGTCACCGACTGCCTGAACTTCGGCAATCCGGAAGATCCCGAGGTGATGTGGCAGTTCAAGGAATGCGTGCGCGGCATCGCCGAGGCGTGCCGCGTGTTCCGCACCCCCGTGACCGGTGGCAACGTGAGCTTCTATAACGAAAGTCACCGCTCCGCCATCGACCCGACGCCGGTCATCGGGATGATCGGATTGATTGAGACCAGAGACCAGAGACCAGAGACAGGAGACCCAAGACAAAAGGCCAACGTCTCAGGTCTCATGTCTCATGTCTCCGGTCTGAAGCCGGTCACGATGGGGTTCAAGGATGAGGGGGATGTGCTCATCCTGCTCGGCGAGACCCACGACGAACTCGGCGGCAGCGAGTACCTCAAGGTGCTCCATCGGCGCAAGGCCGGCCGCCCGCCCCGCGTCAATCTCCAGCGCGAGCGCCGGCTCCAGCAGTTGATGGTGGAGGCGGCGGGGCTTGGGCTCATCAAATCCGCCCACGATTGCTCGGAGGGCGGTTTGGCGGTGGCACTCGCCGAATGCTGCATCAGCGAGGAAGAACATCTGGTTGGGGCAACGATCGAGTTCTCGAGCTCTCGAGCGATCAAGCGCATGCGAACCGATGCGCTGTTGTTTGGTGAATCGTCAGGGCGAATCGTCGTGACGTGCGAGCCCTACCAGCAGGAGCGGCTGGAGCTGTTGGCGGCCAGACAGGCCATCCGCTACACGCGGCTGGGCCGGGTCGGGGGAGGGCGGCTCAGCCTCCTGCCATGGCTGGACCTGTCGGTCGATGAGTTGAGCGCCGTCTGGCGCCAAAGCCTGGCGAAGCGTCTGGCGGCGGCCTGAGCGATGGGGGCAACGTCCAATGGATGAGTCGGTCAAACATTCGTGCGGGCTGTTTGGGATTCACGGCCACCGCGATGCGGCGCGGCTGACCTACCTGGGCTTGTACTCGCTGCAGCACCGCGGGGAGGAAGCGGCAGGCATCGTGACCTTCGACGGCCGGGGGATGCGGACGCACAAGGGGACCGGGCTAGTGTCGGAGGTCTTCGATGAGAAGATCCTCCACGGCTTGCCCGGCCGCATGGCCATCGGGCATACCCGCTATTCGACGACGGGCTCCAGCACCGAGAAAAATTCCCAACCGCTGGTCGTGACCTATGCGAAAGGTGCGCTGGCCGTGGCGCACAACGGAAATCTCGTCAATGCGTATGACCTGCGGCAGCAGCTGGAGGCCAACGGCTCGATTTTCCAAACGACGGTGGACAGCGAGATCGTCCTGCACTTGCTGGCGCGCTGCACGAACAAGGCCTTCGAGGACGACCTCGTCGAGTGTGTGCAGTTGCTCAAAGGGGCCTTCAGTCTGCTGTTCTTGACCGAGGAGGCGCTGATTGGCTGCCGGGATCCACAGGGCTTCCGCCCCCTCTGCATCGGCAAGCTGGGCAAGGCGTATCTCTTGGCCTCCGAAACCTGCGCCCTGGATATCATCGGGGCCCGGTTCGTCCGCGAGGTGGAGCCGGGAGAAGTCGTGGTCATCAACGCCTCCGGGTTGCATACGCTGCATCCCTTCAAAGGCCAGGAGCCCGCGCTGGCGCACTGCCTGTTTGAGCACGTGTACTTCGCGCGGCCGGATTCCCTGGTGTTTGGGGAGAGCGTCGAGGGGGTGCGCACGCGGTTGGGGCAACAGTTGGCCCGCGAGCATCCCGCCGAGGCGGATGTGGTGATGCCGATTCCCGACTCCGGCAACTTTGCCGCCCTAGGCTTCAGCCTGGAGTCCAAGATTCCGTTTGTGATGGGCATGATGCGGAATCACTACGTCGGCCGGACGTTCATCCAACCGGCGCAGGAGATCCGCGACCTGAAAGTCCGGGTCAAGTTCAATCCGGTCAAGGAAATCATCAAAGGCAAGCGCCTCGTGGTGGTGGACGACTCGATCATCCGCGGCACCACCACCCGCGCCAGGGTCAAGAGCCTGCGGGAGGCCGGGGCCAAATCCATCCACCTGCGGATCAGCTGTCCGCCGACGAGACACTCCTGCTTCTACGGGATTGATTTCCCGACGCGGAAGGAGCTGATCGCCAACCGCCTCGAGCTGGACGAGATCCGGAAGTTCATCGGCGCCGACAGCCTGGGCTACCTCTCGGTGGAAGGGCTGCTGAAGTGCGTCAAACGACCCACCGCCTATTGCACGGCGTGCTGGAGCGGCACCTATCCGATTCCCTTCGGGGAGGAGGGCGACAAGTTCGCGCTGGAAAAGCATGCGGGCCAAGGCCGATGTTAAGAGCGATGCGGAATGGGGAGTTTGGAGTGCGGGATGAAACATCCCTCACTCCGCACCCCGCATCCCGCATTAACTGATGACGTTGACCTATCGAAGCGCGGGGGTGGATATCGAGGCGGCGGACCGGTGGCTGTCGCGCCTGTCGCCGCTCATCCGCGCGACGCATGGGCCCGAGGTCCTGCCGGACCGCGGCCAGTTCGCGGGGCTGGTGGCGCTCCCGACGCGGCGGTTCCGCGAGCCGGTCCTGGTGGCCTCCACCGACGGTGTCGGGACGAAGCTGAAGCTGGCGCAGGGGGCGGGCCGGCATGAGGGCATCGGCGTGGATGTCGTGGCGATGAACACCAACGATGTCCTCGTCTACGGCGCACGCCCGCTGCTGTTCTTGGATTACATCGCCATGGGCACGCTGACGCCGGCGATTCTGACTCCGCTGATCCGGGGCGTTGCGAAGGGCTGCCGCATGAGCGGCTGCGCCCTGGTGGGTGGGGAGACCGCGGAGATGCCCGGCGTGTACCAGCCGAAAGACTACGACATCGCCGGCTTCTGCGTCGGCGTGGTGGAACGCGGCCGCCTCATCGACGGCTCGCGCATCCGCGCCGGCGATACGATTGTGGGCTTAGCCTCCTCCGGGATGCACGCCAACGGGTTTGCGCTGGTGCGGAAGGCCTTGCGCCCCGCCGCGCTCAGGCGACTGACGGATGCGCTGCTGACGCCTACACGGATCTACGTCCAACCGGTCCTCGACGCACTGGAGCGGTTCACCGTCGGCGCCCTCGCGCATGTGACCGGCGGCGGACTCGCCCGGCGCCTGCCGAGCTTGGTGGCGGCCCGACCGGGGCTGTCGGTGTGCTGGGAGCCCGGTCGCTGGCAAGTCCCCGCCATCTTTCGCGCGATTCAAGCGGCCGGGCGTCTGGATACGACGGAAATGTACGCGACGTTCAACATGGGCATTGGGATGGCGCTGGTCTGCCGCAGCCGCCAGGCGCGCCAGCTGATTCAGTTTTTTGCGCGGCGTAAGCTACCGGCATGGACCATCGGGACCATCGAGCGAACCTAGCACATATGCCATTGCGGATTGCGAATTGGCAATTGCGGATTGAACACCGACAATCCGAAATCCTCAATCCGAAATCCGACATGAGACAAGCCACAGGAGGCGTAAGAGGATGAAAGTCTTAGTGATCGGATCAGGGGGGCGAGAACACGCGCTGGTCTGGAAACTCAGCCAGTCGCCAGAGGTTGAGACGATGTACTGCGCCCCCGGCAATGGGGGGATCGGGGAGCTGGCGCAGCTGGTGGATATCGGCGCCGAGGACCTTGAGTCGCTGGCCGAATTTGCCGAAGCACGGGACGTCGATCTGACCGTCGTGGGGCCCGAGCTGGCACTGGCCAAGGGCATCGTCGACGTCTTTGAAAAGCGGGGCTTGCGCATTTTCGGCCCGACGAAGGCGGCGGCGCGCCTGGAATCCAGCAAGGCCTTTGCCAAGAACCTCATGAAGAAATACCAGGTGCCCACCGCCCAGTTCGCGGTGTTCGACGATCCCCAGGCGGCGCGGGCGTATGTGCGGCAGCTCGGCGCGCCCATCGTCATCAAGGCCGACGGGCTGTGCGGCGGCAAGGGGGCCATCGTCGCCAACACCCTGAGCGAAGCGCTCGGCGCCATTGATCTCTTGATGGAGGACCGGATCTTCAAGCAGGCCGGTGAGCGGGTCGTCGTGGAGGAACGCCTCGTAGGTGAGGAAGTGTCAATCATCGTGATCACCGACGGCACCAACGCCGTACCGCTGCTGGCCTCCCAGGATCACAAACGCCTCTTGGACGGAGACAAGGGGCCCAACACCGGCGGCATGGGGGCGTACTCGCCCGCGCCGGTCTTATCCGACCAGCTGGCCAAGACCATCATGGAGCAGGTCATCTATCCGACCCTGCGCGGACTGGCCAGCGAAGGCGTGCAGTTCAAGGGCGCGCTCTATGCCGGCCTCATGATCACCACGGAGGGGCCGAAAGTGCTGGAGTTCAACGTCCGGTTCGGCGATCCGGAGACCCAAGCCATCTTGCCCCTATTGAAAAGCGATCTGGTCGCGCTCCTGGATGATGCGGTCGAGGGTCGGCTAACGCAGGATCGGTGCCTGTGGGAGCCGGGCAGCTGTGTCGGCGTCGTGCTGGCGTCGGGCGGCTACCCCGGGGAGTTTTCCATCGGCAAGGAGATCCGCGGGCTGGAGCCGCTCAGAGATCGCGAGGACCTCGTGGTCTTTCACGCGGGCACGAAACGGGATGGCAACCGCTTCATCAGCTGGGGCGGGCGGGTGTTGAACGTCGTGGCGATGGACACCGACATCGACGGGGCCGTCAAAAAGGCCTACGAGGCCGTCTCCGGCATGGCGTTTGAAGGGATGACGTACCGCAAGGACATCGCCTGGCGCGCGCTCAAGAAACCCGTCAATCGGTGATGAGAGTGGCCCAGTGAAGACAGCGGACGAGGCGCACTACTAAACTGCGAGGCAGCCTGTATGGCAAAACAGCCGCACGTGGCAATGCTCATGGGCTCGGACTCAGACTGGCCGACGCTGAAGCAGGCGGCCCAGGTCTTCAAGGCGTTCGGCGTCGCCTATGAGGCGCATGTTCTCTCGGCGCATCGCAGCCCCGCGCAGGTCCGCCGCTATGTCGAGCAGGCCCCCCGCCGAGGGGTCAAGGTCTTTGTGGCGGCGGCTGGCGGAGCGGCGCATTTAGCCGGCGTGGTCGCCGCGCACACGACGCTGCCGGTGATCGGAGTGCCGATCGAGTCCAAATCGCTCAAGGGGCTGGACAGCCTGCTCTCCACGGTCCAAATGCCCAGCGGGGTGCCTGTGGCGACGGTGGCGATTGGCAACGGCACCAACGCCGCACTCCTGGCCGTCCAGATGTTGGCGCTGCAGAACCGGGTGCTCGCACGGAAACTGGCGACGCACAAGCGACAGCTGACCGCCAAGACGGTGAAGGCGGACCGTTCCCTCCAGGCCTGCCTGCGCCGCGCACCGGTATCAGGCCGATTGACGAACATCGGACGGCGCGGTAGGCAGGCGCAGCTCATTCGCTAGGGATGCCGGCCGTGTTCTCCGTGAACCCGAATGACCCGGAGGAAGCTGCCATCGCGCAGGCCGCGGCCTTGGTCGCGTCAGGAGGGTTGGTGGCCTTTCCAACGGAAACCGTCTACGGCCTCGCGGCCGACGCGGGGAATCCTGCGACGATCGACCGGTTGAATCGGCTCAAGGGCCGGCCGCCCGACAAGCCCTATTCCATCCATCTCGGCCAGGCGGCCCAGATGCGGGCGTTCGTGGAGACGGTGCCACCCATGGCCCAGCAGCTGATGGACCAGTTTTGGCCGGGGCCGTTGACGATTGTGCTGTCGGCGAAGGACGGCTCGACGGTCGGCTTCCGTCTACCGAAGCATCCGGTCGCGCAGGCGTTCTTGCGCCGGTGTGCGTGTCCGGTGGTGGCGCCGAGCGCCAACCGGTCGGGTTGCCCGCCTCCCACCGACGCCAAGGAAGTGCTGGCGTCGCTGGACGGGCAGATTGACGGCCTGCTGGACGCCGGGCCGACTCCGCTGGGACGCGAATCCACGGTGGTGTCCGTGGTCGGCGGGGTCCTGACGGTGCTGCGGGAGGGGGCGATTCCGGCCCAGGTGATTCGGGCCGCCCTGGAACGAGGCGGTTCTCTCGCGCGGTGACGGGAAAGGAGATCGCGGTTGTGCCCACGCGCGTGTTGTTCGTCTGCACCGGCAACAGTTGCCGCAGCGTCATGGCCCAAGGGCTGCTCCAGAAAGAATTGAAGCAGCAGGAACACCGGTTGCGCGAGCCGGTCGACGTGATGTCGGCCGGCGTGTTCGCGATCGAGGGCCTACCGGCCTCAAAGGAGACGCTCGTGTTGCTCCAGCAGGAGGGCGTCGATTATTCCGGCCACATGTCCCGGCATCTGAGTGACAATATGATCCGACAGGCCACGGCGATCTTCGTGATGGAGCAACTGCATCTGGAAGAAATTCTCCGACGGGTGCCAGAGGCGAAGGTCAAGACGCACCTCCTGAAGACCTTTGGGTTGCCTTCGGCTTCCGCGGAAGAGCCTCCCAACATCGCCGATCCGATCGGCAAGCCGCTCGAACTCTACGAGATCTGTTTTGCGACCATCAAGGAGGCGGTGGCGCGCGTGGCCAACGACGTGATCGCGAGACAGACGCGATGACCCCACCACCTGTCACATCGCCAAGGGCGATTCCCTCGGCCACGTGGCCGAGGGTGCCGCAACGCGGCACGGTGACAGGTGGTGGGGTGATCCCCCCACCTCTTTGGACCAGCGCCGTTGGTCAAGGGTGGTGGGGAGTTCGCTCGTCGGCCAACGGCGCGGGTCGCGAGCGCCGCACGGAGATCTCTGTCGGGATCATGCGACCTGAAAGGCCACCGTTCACCATGGTGTCGGCTCGCTACCACGAAGTGGTCA
>OBEQ010104668.1_pt1 | contig 12810 bp, 13 predicted proteins | sample 1670901 | NCBI WGS metagenome assembly OBEQ01 (sample SAMEA104232315, study PRJEB22302) | groundwater metagenome | biome: forest; feature: aquifer; material: groundwater | place: USA | collected 2011-08-07 | depth 5.4 m
ACAAGCTCAGTGCGAACGGACAACGGAGCGTCATGAAAGGCTCAATGTGCATAACCCACCACCGCAGACACCGACTTCTTCTGCAGCCGGTTGAAGAAGAACAGGCACACGAGCAGGATGACGATCGGCACCAGCGAGAAGTAGAACGCGGTCTGCCCGCCCCAGGCCTGGAAGATGGTGCCGGTGATGATCGAGCCGGTGGTGCCTCCCAGCGCCGAGAAGATCACGATCAGGCCCGACATGGGCGCGTGTTTTTCCGGCGGCAGCGAGCTCAGCGTCACCGAGTTGATGACCGGGTAGATAGGCGCCAGCAGAAACCCGATCAGCGGGAACACGAAGGCCGCGAGCGGCGCGTCGCGCCAGCCGGTGATGGCGTCTGCGCCGGCGCCCTGGGCGAGCGGGATGACCAGCAGCACCAGCGCCGCGGCGCTCAGCAGGCAAACCATCAGCACCGAAAACCACGGCAGCCGGCGCAGCGCGATGCCGGCGACGAAACGCCCCGCCGCCGTCGATGCGGCCAGGATGCTCGCCATCTGGATCGCGAGCGTGGCCGGCAGGTGCAGCACCTGGTTGTTGAAGGTGGGCAGCCAGCTCATGATGCTCTGCTCGATCAGCACGTAGAAGAACACGCTCGCGATGAACACCATCGCGAGCGTCGTGACGGCGAGCTGCAGCATCTGCGCGAAGTCGTGCGCCAGCGGCTTGTGCTCGCGGTTGCGGATGGCCGACTCGTTGATCGGGGTCGACAGCAGCAGCACGAAGGCGACACCGGCGATTGCCGCGAGCAAGTAGTAGACCCGCAGCCACGCGGTCGACGCGGCGCTGGCGTCGTCGGTGAACGCGCCGAAGATGAAGTAGCCGGCCAGGATCCCGACCATGAAGAACGACTCGATGAAGTTCATGAAGCTCGCGTGGGTCTTGCGGTCCGGCACGATCAAGCCGATGCACGCATACACCGACACCTTGATCAGCGCGAAGCAGGTGCCGGTCGCGGCGAACAGCAGCTTGGTCATCGCGAAGCCCGGCAGCGATGGCATCAGCAGGCAGACCAGCGAGATCGCGCCGAGCGCAATCAGCATCGCGTTCCTGTAGCCGATGCGCGTGATGTACGACGCGACCAGGAACGACACCGCCGCGATGCTCAGGTCCTTGAAGGCTTCGAGCACCGACGCGGCCGACTGCGTGATGCCGTAGTTGCGCTGCACCTGCAGGATGACGGTGCCGACGCTGTTCAGCAGGATCGCGAACACGAAGTAGTTGAGGAACAGCGAGAGCTTGATCTTCCAGTGGTTCATGGCGCTCTCTCAGGACTCGCTCGGTTTTTGCGCAACGATCAACCACAGCCGCGCCAGGTCGGCGCTGCCGTCGCTGCCCTGGGCCGCCTTGAGCACCTGCTGCGCCTTGGCCTTCTGGCCGCTGGTCACCAGCGCGAGGCCGAGGTGCACTCGCGCCTCTTCGGGTCGCTTCAGGCCGCCCTTGCGCAGCCCGAGCTCCATCATCGCGACGCCCTTGTCGGCCTGACCCTGCTGAAACAGCGCCCAGCCGAGGTTGAACAAGCCGGTGCCCGTGGCGGCCGACGCGGCCGTGCTCGCCTCGGCGTCGCTGCTGACGAGCGAGCGCTGTTCTTCGGTGACTCCCTTGACGGCGAGGTCGCGCAGCCGCTTGTGGCGCTCCGCCTCGGCGCCCACGCCCAGAACACCGCTCGCGAAGCCGTGCTCGACGACCTTGCGCGCCTCGACCGGCGACGAGTCCTGCAAGGCGAGTTGCGCCATTTCTACATGGTCGCTTGCCGACACCAGCGTGCCGGTAGCCAATTGCAGGCGATAGATGTCGAGCGCCAGTCGGCCTGAAAAGCCGGCACGCTGCGGCAATCGCAGCAACAGGTCCGCCCAATAGCTCTTCTTCGGGTGGTGGGCGACCAGCTTTTCCAACGCCTCCAGATACCCAACAGCGTCGTTTTGTTTGGCGTAGCAGGTCGCGAGCAACTGCAGTTGGTCCTCGGTCGGCACATGCCCGGCCCTTTCTTCGTCCTGCAAGCCCGCTTTCAACTCGCGCGCTGCCTCGACGTAGGCGTGACCGAGGTAGTGCGACTGGACCAGCAGCGTGCGCATCCCCGCATCGCTGCCGCCGTCCTTGAGGTAGCGCGTGGCGAGCGACGCCGTCTTCGCGTAGTCCTTGGCGCGATAAGCCATTCCTGCCATCGCCTGAAGCATCTTCATTTGCTCGGGCGTCGATAGCAGCCCCGAGGCGATCACCGCTTCGAATGAACGGATCGCCAGCGCCGCATCGCCCGCCGACGCGGCCACCGCGCCGCGCATGCGATCGATGGTGAAACTTTCGAATGCCGTCTTGTTCGGCACGCCGTCGGTCTCGGCGATCCTGGCCAAGGCTTCGCTGTACTTCTGCGCCCTCAGCAGCTCCTGGGCAGCCTGAAGCGGTTTGCCGACTTCGGGCCGCACCGTGTTGCCCGTCTTCGGCGGATCGGCCTGGCTCAACGGCTCCACCGCGCGGGGCGCACGAACGAACTGCGCCTGAGCGCAAGAGACGGCGAGCACGAGGCCCATGCCGACGAAGCAGGCTTTGCGTTTCATCGCCATCGACCTCATTTGACGAACTGCTCGTTGCCGACGATGCCCATCTTGCTGACACCCAGGCGCTGCGCCGCCGCCATCACCGCGGCGACGCTGCGGTAGGCCACCAGCTTGTTGGGCCGCAGATGCACTTCGGGCTGGTCGGCTTGCGCTGCGGTCTGCTGCAAACGTGTGTCGAGCGCACCGGCACTCGCCAAGGCCTCGCCGTTCCACAGCACGGTGCCGTCGAAGTCGACGTCGATGGTGACCACCACCGGCTCCTTGGTCGGCGGCGGCGGGTTGCCCGCGGGCATGTTCAGGTTGACGCTGTGCAGCTGGATCGGGATGGTGATGATGAGCATGATCAGCAGCACCAGCATCACGTCGATCAAGGGCGTGGTGTTGATGTCGACCATCACCTCGGGGTCGCCGCCGCCGGTGCTTAGGTTCATTGCCATGTGTGTGTTCTCTCAATGTTCCCCACACCCGTCATACCGGCGCACGCCGGTATCCACTGGTTCAGGTTCATGCGGTGGATCCCGGCTTGCGCCGGGATGACGCGGGTTGGAGGGGTCGTGTTCATCAGCCCTTGGCCGGAGGCTCGGTGACAAAACTGATCTTCAGGATCGCCGCGCGCTGGCACGCGAACACGACCCGTCCGACGGATTCGTAGCGGCTGGCTTGATCGCCGCGGATGTGCACTTCGGGCTGCGGCGTCATCACCGCAACCTTCTTCAAGCGCTCGAACAGCGCGTTGTTGTCGGCGATCAGCTGCGTGTTCCAGAACACATCGCCTTCCCTGTTGACCGAGATCTCGATGTTCTCGGGCTTGGTCTGGCGCGGCAGGTTGATCTCGCTCGGCAGCTTGACCGCCATCGTGTGCGTGACCACTGGAATCGTGATCAGGAAGATGATCAACAGCACCAGCATCACATCGACCAGCGGCGTGGTGTTGATGGCTGCCACCACTTCGTCGTCGTCGCCGGAGGAGCCGACGTTCATGGCCATGATCCGGGCCCCTTCAGCGAGCGGTGCTTGCCAGCGCGCCGATGCCCATCAGCGTGCCGTGCAGGTCCGCGCTGAATTCGCGCACCGCGTCCATCGTGGCCTTGTTGCGGCGCACCAGCCAGTTGTAGCCGAACACCGCGGGCACGGCCACCGCCAGGCCGACGGCGGTCATGATGAGCGCTTCACCGACCGGCCCCGCGACCTTGTCGATCGAGGCTTGGCCCGCAATGCCGATGGCAGTGAGCGCGTGGTAGATGCCGTAGACGGTGCCGAACAGGCCGACAAACGGCGCGGTCGACCCGACCGTGGCAAGAACCGCGAGGCCGTTTTGCAGGCGCGACTGCACGATGCCCACCGAGCGCTGCACGCTCGACTCGACCCAGCTGTTGCGGTCGATGTGCGCGGCGCGCGATACCTGATGACGATCGTTGGCCTGGACGCCGGTTTCGGCGATGAAGCGAAACGCGCTGCCCGGATCCAGGGACTGCGCCGCATCGACCAGGCTGTCGTTGGTCGAGAAGCTCTTCCTCGCCGCGCGCGACTCGCCCGCAACCTTCAGGCTTTCGTACAACTTGACGATCAGGATGTACCAGCTGCCCATGGACATGATCACCAGGATGCCCAGCACGCCCTTGGTGATGAAGTCGCCTTGCTGCCACAGCGCGGAGATGCCGTAGGGGTTGTCGACGCTTTCCTTGCTGATGGTGGCAGCCAGCGGTGCGGGTGCGGGCACGGCAACGGCGGCTGCGACAGCCGGCGCTTCGATGGCCGCGGGCGCCGAGGCTTGCGCGTTGGCGGCCAACGGTGCCAGCGGCAGCAATGCGGCCAGCGTCAGTGCGATCGCAGCGTGCTTGCAGAGAAGTTTGCGGAGGGTCATGGTCTTCTTCCTGTCTACCGAATTGATGAAACGAGATGGAGCCGCGGGTCGGGCTCGGCAGAGACTGCAGCCGCTCGGCTGCCATGCTCACTCTTGCTTGTAGCCAAAGGGCACTTGAACGAGCACCTCGCGGCCCTGGGCCTGGCACTTGTACTCACCGACGAGGCGAATGCTGTTGCGCGCAAAGATCGGGTGCGACGCACGGATGGTCTTGATGTCCTTGACCTCGCCGCCGGCGCTCAAGGTGAACTGGATCACCGCATCGCCCTTCTCGATGCCCTGGCGAACCGCCTCCTTGGGGAATGCGGCGTCCCCCATCACCGTGGCGAAGTTGGAGCAGACCACTGCAGCCGACACCGGAGCCGCCGGCGTTGCTGCGACCGGTGCCGCAGGCGGCGCCATCGGCGTGACGTTGGCCGCGGCGGGTGGTGTCGGTGTCGACGCGGTGATGGTGCTTTGAACCGGCGGCGTGGCCGCGATCTGCACCTCGGGCGGCGGGATGTACGGCGGCGGCGGTGCGGCCAGCACCGGCGGCGGCGGCACCACCGTCTCGGGCGGCGGCGGCGGCTTCTTGAACTCTTCGATGACCTTGGTTTCGAGCGGCTGCTTGATCACGTCGACCATCTTCTTCGCCAAGCCGCTGACGAGCGCGTAGACGATGACGACATGCAGCAGCACAACGATGCCGATGCCCATCGTGTGCTTGCCCGGATCTCGCTGCTGGTGCGCGTAGTTCACTTCAAACTTCTCCTGTGCGCCCACTTGCTTGGATGGCTTGCGCGACGGCGGCGGCGAAGAGGTGCAATCCGCAGCCTTCGCGCCGCTGTCGCGGGACCGGGTTCGCGGCCCGGCCCGGACTCGAGCTTCAGAAGTTGAAGCCGACCGACACTTCGAAGGCACGCCCGAAGATCGGGCGATACAGGAGCGTGCCCGTGGGGGCGGCGCCGGAACCGAGAGCGCGGGGGTTGCCCTCGGTCACACCGATCGAGTTGGTCAGGTTGGTACCCGTCAGCCGCAGGTCGATGCCGCTGTTGAAATGGGCCACGACGCCCGCGTCGATCGTGCTGTACTTGGGCAGGAACTGCAGGTTCTGGGCGTCACTGAAGCGCTCGCCGACGTACGCATAGGTGGCGAACAGCTTGACCGATCCCAGGCCCGTGTCGAAGCGATAGCTCGGCGTCAAACGGAACTGCGTCTTCGGCTGCCGTATGACAGTCTTGCCATTGCGGTTGTCCAGGGTGCCGTCGGGGCGCAGCGCCGGCGACAGGTCGTAGTTCTTGTACTTCGCGACCAGGTAGTTGCCGGTCCCCGCAACTTCAAAACCGGGGAAAGGACGCACTGCCAGTTCCGCCTCGACACCCTTCGACGTCGAACCCGCAACCTGGGTTTCGGTAGTTCCGTTGCCGAGAATCGTCGTGAAAACCAAGCCGGAGAAGTCGTTGTAGAAGCCCGTCACGTAGGCGCTGTACAACTTGGTGTTCGTCTTGAAGCCCAGCTCGTACTGTTTGACCTTGGCTGGCTTGAGCCCGGCCTCATTGCCGAATTGGTTGAACAGGTCGTTGAATTGCTTGAACTGGTAGCCGGAGTTGATACGGCCGAAGGTGCTCATCTCGGGGGTCAGGTAGTAATTGACGCCGGCCGTGTAGGCCGTTTGACTCTCGGTCCTGGCAATCGTGGTGTGCCCGCCGTTCAATACCTGGACCCCGTTGTTGTAGAGCGTGTTCGGGTTTCCATCGAGGTCTACGGGGCCGCTGCTCTCCCACGACCCAACCGCGTGCCGCTTCTCGAAACGAATACCGGCGTCGATTCGCAACTTGTCGTTTACCTTCCATTCGTCGGCCGCGTAGAGCGCGAGACTCTGCGCGTTGAAGTCCAGGTTTCTGTCCTGGAACGCACCACTGACTTGGCCGTTGCGCGACAGTACGGCGTCGCCTGCCGGATTGCCGGTCAGGTTGATGTCCACCAGGCGACCGCCATGGGGATCGAGCGTCACCAGGAAGTTGTTGCCGAGGGACCGCCGTTCGCCCATTTGGTAGTCGGCGAACCACGCACCGAGCGTGAGCGCGTTGTCCTTGGTCAGGTCGCGGCTGATGCGGAAGTCATTGGTGAACGACTGCAGCTTCTTGTCGATCACCCAGGCACCCACCGAAATGATCGTCGGATCGCCGGTGACCGGGGCACCCGCGGGTGCACCTGAGGTAGCGTTGACGTAGGTGGCGTTGCCGCCGGTGCTGCCGTTCAGGTTACCGGCGATGTAGGAAGACACCGTCTGTGGGTTGGACCCGGTCCACCAGGCGCGAATCGGCATCGTGCCGGACACGTAGTTGGCCTTGTCGCTGATCTGCCAGTCGCCGAACTTCTTGTCCAGGCTCATGCCGTAAAACTTCATGTCGGCACCACGACCGTCGGCAAAATCGGCCCTCGTCTTGCCGGGCGGCGTGCCGGGGGTGGACTCGTAGGCGACTTGGCGCAGTTCATTGCCGACGAAGGTGGCGTTCTGCGCCGGGAAACCCGGGATCGAATCCACTTTGTGGCCGCCGTCGCTGTATTGCAGCGGAATCGCCAGGAAGAACTGGTTCTTGTCGTTGAGCGCGCGAGCGTAGATCGACAACTCGCCGTCATCGAGCTTGTGCGTGAGCATGGCGCTGAACTGCCCGCCGCGGTCGGCCGGGAACGTGGTGTCCCGAACTCCCTGGGTCGTGCGGTAGAAGCCGCCGAAACTGGCGTACCAGCCTTCGGCGATTTTGCCGGAGTAGAAGCCATCGACCCGCCTCTGGCTGCCGGTGCCCGTGCTCACGCGAATGCTGCCTTCGGGCGTGTCGCCACCCTTCTTCATCAGGAAGTTGACCGTCGCGCCCGGCTGGCCGTCAGCATAGATCGGGGACGTGCCGCCGCGCAGCACTTCGACGCGATCGATGGTGTCGTCGAGCCGGAACGCCGACATGCTTTCGAAGAAGTCCACCGTGGGCTGCGGGTACAGCACCGAGCCGTTCAACATGACCGAAACCCAGGGTGCATCGCCGACGGCAGCGAAGCCACGGATATGGATGTTGTTGCCGGTCTGGCCACCCGTGGTCTCGACCGTCACGCCCGGCACGATCTTCAGCAAATCGGCGGCGCTCGTCGGCGCAGAGTCCTTGATCTTCTCGTCGTCCGCGGTGGTGACGGAGAAGCTGGCGTCGAGCTTCTTCAAGCCTCCGGAGCGCGCGGTACCGGTGACAACCACCGCTTCGAGTTTCTCGACCGCAGGCTTCGGCGCAGCCGAAGGTGCGGAAGCCGCCGATGCGGCGGGCGCCGCAGCGGTCGCCGCCGCGGGCGCTTGCGCCACCACAGCGTCTTGCGCCTGCGCCGACATGGCTGCAAGCGCAGCCAGTACGGCCGACGACACCAGGGTCCGACGGACGGCCCGCCTCGTCACGGCCGGCTTCAAGCTGCATTCGCCCTGAACACCCACGTGGTTCTTCATCTTGATGTCTCCGATTATGTTGATGGAACCCGGCTTGCAGTCCGACGCAGCAGCCGCGTTGGGGCGAAATTTAGAAAGCCCGTTTGAACCGAAGATTTCGTTCGTGACAGCGCGCACCGTCATTGCGTTTTGAAGATGACAAACCGCGGGTTTGTCCCAGGCACGGTCGAAACGAGACGCCACAATGCAGTGCCCTAAAGTGCCGCCATGAGCCACCCATCACCCCCCACTTACCCACGCCTGATCGGCGACATCGGCGGCACCAACGCGCGTCTGGCGCTGGTGAGCGCGCCGCAACGCGAACCCGAAGCGATCGACGTGCTGCGCTGCGCCGACTATCCGAGCCTGCGCGACGCCGTCGACGACTACCTGGACCGCAACGGCCTGGCCGCACGCCACCCGCGCTGGGCCGCGCTCGCCATGGCCTGCCCGATGTCGGGCGACGCGCTGCGCATGACCAACAACCACTGGTCGCTTTCGGTGAGCCGGCTGCGCGAGGAGCTGGCCCTGGAACGCTTGCTTCTGCTCAACGACTTCACCGCCTGGGCGCTCGGCGTGCCCGGCCTGGATCCGGCCGACCGGGTGCAGGTCGGCGGCGGCGAGCCGCAGCACCCGGCGCCGATGGCGGTGCTCGGGCCCGGCACCGGGCTGGGCGCGTCGGGGCTCTTGCCGGCGTGTGACGGCAGCTACATGCCGCTGACCGGCGAAGGCGGCCACGTCACGCTGGCTGCGTGCACCGACGAAGAAGCGGCGCTGGTCGCCTGGTGCCGGCGCCGCTTCGGCCATGCATCGGCCGAACGCCTGATCTCGGGCAGCGGCATCGCGTTGATGTACGAGGGCCTGGCCGAGGTGCGCGGCGTGTCGGCCGAGCCCCTGGCCCCGGCCGACGTCACGAGCCGCGCGCTGCAGGGCCGCGACCCCTTGTGCGCCGACGTGGTCAGCATGTTCTGCGCGATGCTCGGCACGGTGGCGGCCGACCTGGCGCTGACACTCGGCGCGCTCGGCGGCGTCTACATCGGCGGCGGCATCGTGCCCAAGCTCGGCCCGCTGTTCGCGAGCTCGCCGTTCCGCTCCCGCTTCGAAGACAAGGGACGCTTCGCGAGCTATCTCGCGAAGATTCCGGTCTACGTCATCGAAGCGCCGTACTGCGGACTGAGCGGGGCGGCCCGCGCGTTGGACAGCGACGCCTGGCCCGGCGCGCTCGACTTGCGCGGATGAGCTGGACTTCCCCCCTCTCCCAGGGGGAGAGGGGACAAGGCAGCGCGCACTGCAAGTGCGGGCCGCGCCCTACCGAACCCCCGCCACCTCGGCGAGAAACCTCACCAGCCTTTCCCGCGACCTCCGCAGCGCCTGCGCATCGCCTCCCACCGTCACGCCCTTGCCCGGATTCACCCCGTTCGGCACATCCTCGCGCAGGCGCAGCGGCGCCGTCGAATCGAAGCCGTGGTACGCCCCGGCGTAACTCTCGAACTCCGGCTTCAGCCCTTGCGCCTGCTCGGCCAACTGTTTGCAAGGCGCGGCAGGCGTCCAGTCATCGGCCTCGCCGACCATCATCAAGAGCCGCGTGCGGGTCTCATAGCCGCGCTGCAGCTCGGCCACGCAGCCCGGATAAAACACAATCGCAAAGGCCGGCTTGACACGTGCATCGGCGACTTCGGCATGGCGAAGATTGGTCGACGCCAACACCGTGCTGCCGCCGTTCGACCAGCCCATCAACCCGAGGCGCGCCGCATCGACCTGCGGCTGCAGGGCCAACCATTCCAGCGACGCCAGCGCATCGAGGCGCCGATTCGCCATCGTGATGTTGCGCGTGCCGAGCTTTTGGGTGCAGATCTGCTTGTGCCCGCGCGGGTTCAGCGAGTCGACGACCAGCGCATGCACACCCGCGCCGTTGAGCAAGGCCGCGTAGTCGCGCATGCGTTCGCTGAGCCGGCCGCGCGTGTCGTAGGCTCCGCCGCAGCCATGCAGCATCACGACCGCCGGCGCCGGCATTGAGGCCGAAGCGGCGAACCAGTGCGCCTTCAGCATGATCGGGTTGCCGCCAGCGGTGTCGAGGCTGGGCAGCGTGACGTCGACGTGGGCAAGCACCGCCGAGCCGCACAGCGCCGTGACGCAAAACACCGCGGCCTGCCACGCGACGCGCCTCACGCAGCGCCCTCGACCGGCGCGATCCGCGGCGGGTTCGGGTGCAGACGCGCCATCGCGTACGCATCGACGTACTCGCCGTCGCGCATCGCATAGCCGCGGTGCGTGCCTTCGATGAAGAAACCGAACTTGCGGTACAGCGCGAGTGCACGCTCGTTGTCGGTGTAGACACAGAGCTCGATGCGCAGCGCGCCGACCCAGCGATCGGCGTAGTCGCACAGTGCCGCCATCAGCGCCGAGCCCACGCCCAGGCCTTGCGATTCACGCGCGACCGAGATGCCCAAAGTCATCGCGTGGCGGCGCCGCATCTGCGCCCCGACCGGGTGCAGGCCGGCCGAGCCGACCACCTCGCCGTTCAGCTCGGCGGCGAGCGGCAAGTCGGTCTTGCCGGGCGCGCAGCTGTCGGCGAGGCGGGTGCGCCAGACTTCTTCGTCGGTGTAGGGCATCTGCAGCAGGCCGCCGAACACGGCCGGGTCGTTCATCAGGCGGGCATAGGCGGCAGCGTCCTTGGGCGAGGCGCGGCGGATGGTGATGGTCATGGGTGCGAGCTCCCTGCTGGAGTCGTCATTGTCTCCGCTGCGCCCGCCCCTGTCGGGCGGATCAGTCGCCGCGCAATCGCTCGAGCCCGGTCAGGGCGGCATGTTGCAGCAGCATGATGGTCTTGCCGTCTTGAATGGCCCCGCACGCCACCATCCGCAACGCATCGTCCAGGGCAATCTCCACCACCTCGATGTCTTCGCCCTCGCTTTCGCTGCCACCGCCGGCAGCGACGCGGTCTTGCTCTTCGTACTCTGCGACGAAGAAATGCAGCTTCTCCGTGACCGATCCGGGGCTCATGTAGGCCTCGAACAGTTTGCGCGGCGATCGCACGGCGAATCCGGTTTCCTCTTCGACCTCGCGGCGGATGCAGGCCTCGGGATCGTCGCCGTCCAGCAGCCCGGCGCAGGCTTCGATCAGCAGACCGTCGGCGCATCCGTTGACATAGGCCGGGAACCGGAACTGCCGGGTCAGCACGACCGAGCGTCGTGCCGCATTGAACAGCAGAAGCACGGCGCCGTTGCCGCGGTCGTAGGTCTCGCGATGCTGCAGTTGCCAGCGGCCGTCGCGTCGCAAGTACTCGAAGCTCGTCTTCTTGAGGACGAACCAGTCGTCCGACAGCACGCGCTGCTCGACGATGCGAACGCGTTCGTTCGACCCACGCGCAGCGGCGTCGCTCATGGCGCCTCCCCCACCCAGGCCGCAACACGCAGGGGCAGCTGGGTCACGTCGGTGTAGACGGGCAGGCCGAGTTCGCGCGCTCGCGCCACGTCCAGATCGGCGCCGCGCGACTCGCCTGCGATGCGCAGCACGGCGTCGCAGCGCTGCAGCAGCCGATGCGCGACGGGATACTGGTACGCGTTGAACACGGCGTCGCCATGCGAGCGGCCTCCGGCGGCCTGGATGATCGCAAGCGCCATCCACTCGCCCACCATCGGCAGGTGGCCGCGCTGGTAGATCGGCAGGGCCTGGCTTTCCAGCCGCGCGCGGTTGGCAGCAATCTTTTCGGGGTCGCCGCCCGTGCCCGAAAGATAGGGGCCGGCGATGAGCACCAGAAGAGGCCCGGGCGTGTCGCTGAAGGTGGCATGGGTCATGGCAGTTCCGTGTAATATCGTGCAACTTCATGCAATCATAGCGGATCGCCGACGGACTGCAATCCTCCCCTGTCGCAGGCCCGGCCCCGAGAGCGACAATGCGGCGACACCCATGCTGACCGTCCAGCGCAAGCAACTCATCCTGGCCCGCCTGAGCGCGGACGGACAAGTGATCGCCAAGGATCTGGCCAGCGAGTTCGGAACGTCCGAAGACACGATCCGTCGCGACCTGCGCGAACTGGCGCAGTCCGGCAAGCTGCAGCGTGTCCACGGCGGCGCGCTTCCAGCTTCTGCTGCGATGGGGAATCTGCGCGTGCGCGAGTCGGTATCGATCGGGGACAAGATCGAGCTGGGCCGCGTGGGAGCGTCGATGATCCGCTCAGGCCAGGTCGTCATCCTCGATGGCGGCACCACCGCCATCCAAGTGGCGCGTCACCTGGCACCGGACCTGCGCGCCACCATCGTCACACACAGCCCGAACGTGGCCATGGAGGCAGCCGCCCACGCGCATGTCGACATCATCGTCCTGGGGGGCCGACTGTTCCGGCATTCGATGGTCAACGTCGGCGCCGCGGTGATCGATGCCGCCTCGCGCCTGCGGGCCGACCTGTACTTCATGGGCGTCACCGGTGTGCACCCTGAGGCCGGGGCGAGCACCGGCGACGCCGAGGAGGCGGCGGTGAAACGCGCCCTGCATGAACGTGCCGCCGAAACGATCGTGTTGGCCTCGAGCGAGAAGCTCATGGCCGCATCGCCCTTCGAGGTGACGTCGCTGAATCAACTGAGCATGCTGATCGTTCCCGCCAAAACCCCGGATCGCACGTTGCGCACCCTTCGTCGGGGCGGCGTCAGGGTTCGACGAGCCGGATAGGGTCGACGATCATCGTGCGACCTGACTGGCGACGAACTTCAGCTTGACGCATGACGACCCGTGCCCACCCTCACCCCAACCCTCTCCCGCAAGCGGGAGAGGGGGCACATCGGGGCCCCCCCCCCCCCGTACGCGGGGGAGAGGGTGGGGGGCGGAGCGGGGCTTTCGAGCCGCATGCGGCGAGCCCGCGCAGCGGTTCCGGCTTGCAAGCCGGAACGCGCACTGCAAGTGAGGGGTCAACG
>OBEQ010556121.1_pt1 | contig 12808 bp, 13 predicted proteins | sample 1670901 | NCBI WGS metagenome assembly OBEQ01 (sample SAMEA104232315, study PRJEB22302) | groundwater metagenome | biome: forest; feature: aquifer; material: groundwater | place: USA | collected 2011-08-07 | depth 5.4 m
GCAAAGTGAGTTAGTCCAATAGCAATGGCGTCGAATTCATCATCTGATTTGGTTTTTGAAGTAACAATAATTAACTTTTTAACCATATCTATAATCTGTCTTTTTTCACTTCTGCCGTATCCAGTAATAGCGATTTTGACTTGGTTGGGGGTGTATTCAAAAACTTCTAACCCATAGTAATTTCCTATGTACAAAATTACTCCACGCGCCTCGGCTACGAGCATCGCCGTTTTTTGATTGCCGCTGAAAAAAAGTTTTTCCGTTACCAATACTTCCGGCTTGTATTTTTTTATTGTTTTTTTAATCCGGTTTCCAATAAGCGAGAGTCTTTGGTGATGGGGGAGATTACTGGAAGTTTTAAAACATTCGGAAAAAATTAAGATCTCCTTATTTACCCCAGAGGTCTTGCCTCTGGGGTGTTTTTCTACTATGGCAATGCCTAGGCGTTCATAACCGGGATCAATGGAGATTATTCTCATATAATTTTTCCACATCGGATGTGGAAATGTTTTACTCGGCATTCGTATAAACATCCTGTACTTCGTCGTTTTCTTCTAGTTCATCGACCAGTTCTGACAGCTTTTTCCCATCTTCGTCTGAAAGTGGGATAGTTGTCGTTGGAATCCATTCTCCGCCTGCCTCGTGTGTAAATGCCCATGTGGCGGAGCCAATGCCGGCAAGAGCAAAGGCGTGTTTGGAAAGTATGAACTTTATTTCTTGGGCCGCTTTGTTTCTGTTTTCACTCAGAGCTTCGATAATCATAGCGCAACCGGCTGGGCCGTATGCTTCATAGACTATGGACTCCATGTTGGCTCCGCCTTCGGAAAACTTTTTTATTGCTCTCTCTATGTTGTCGCTCGGTACATTAGCCGCTTTGGCTCTTTCGATAGCAGACTTCAAACTAGGTGAGCTTACATTTCCTCCAGCTTTCTTGGCCTCGACGGTAATAAGCCGAACCATCTTGCCAAAAATCTTTGACTTCTGGGCATCAGTTTTTTCTTTTTGCCTTTTTATTTTACTCCATTTATTATGCCCACTCATATTTTTACAACAAAGTCTTCGGACTTAATCCCAAATGTTCATATCCACTAGCCGTGACAGTTCTTCCTCTCGGTGTGCGGTCCAAGAAACCAAGTTGTATCAAATATGGTTCATTAAACTCCTCGATAGTTGCTTGCTCTTCTGACATGGCGGCCGAGAGAGTGTTCAGTCCAACAGGACCACCAGAAAATTTATTTATTATTGTGTGCATTATGTCGCGGTCCGAGGGTGAGAGCCCGACATGGTCAATACCTAGCATTTTCAAAGCTTCATTAACCGATTTCTGAGACAGGTTTGTTTTATTTACTTGCGCGAAATCCCGACATCTTTTCAAAAAATAGTTTGCCGTGCGCGGAGTGTACCTCGATCTTTTGGCTATCTCTTTTCCCGCACTTTCTTCCAAGTCGATGCCTAATATTTTGGCCGACCTTTTTATTATTTTCTCTATCTCATCATTTGTATAAAACTCAAGCTTGAAAATGCCTCCGGAAAATCGTGAACGGAGAGGGGATGATATCATGGCTATGCGGGTTGTAGCGCCTATGAGTGTAAATGGCGGGAGCTCTAGCTGTATTGTCCGCGCACTTGGTCCTTTGCCTATAATAATATCCAGAGAGCCAGATTCCATGGCTGGGTAAAGCACCTCCTCTATGGTTTTGTTCAAGCGATGTATTTCGTCTATGAAAAGTATGTCGCCTGCCGAAAGGTTGGTGAGAATTGATGCCAAGTCGCCGATTTTTTCTATGGCAGGACCGGAAGTTACTTTCATCTGGGCCTTTATGTCTTTTGACACCAGATGTGCCAGAGTAGTTTTGCCTAAGCCGGGTGGTCCGTAAAAAAGAATATGCTCCGGCGGATGATTGCGCTCTTTGGCTGCGGTTAGAAGGATTTTTAGGTTGTTTTTTATACTTATCTGGCCAATATAGTCTTCCCATTTGGAAGGGCGAAGTGTTGTGTCGAGGAAAGAAGTATCCTCTTTTTTCTTTGTCATATAGCAATTATACTACATAGCCAGACGACAAGATTGCCTTGACATCAAGTTTTTTATATGCTAGGTTACTAATGAAGTTCCAAAATATAAATCTCTAAGCAACTAAGCGTTTACGTTTACGAGTCTTTCTGCGAGGACGTTCTGGGCATTGCCTTGTGCAATGCTCTGGAGTTATCCTTTGTAAAATACTTAGCTTTTGGTTTGATTATTAAAAGTGTTGCTTAGAGATTTATGCTTTGGAGCTTTTCTCTTACTCCTAGATTCCAGTATAGGTAGTAAAATATTTTCCGCAAGTGGATTACATATTACAACCCATAACTACTCTTTTTCAATATCAATTATTCTGCGCAATTCCTCAAGCGTAGTGATACCAGAGAGTACTTTCAACACGCCGTCTTGGGTCAGAGTCAGCAGGTTTTGGCTTTTTGCCGCTTTTTTTATTTCTCTCTCGCTCGGGTTTTCCCGAACTATCTTTTCAATATTCTCATCCATGATTATAGCTTCGTGTATGCCAATACGGCCCTTATATCCGGTCATATTGCATTTGTCACAACCAACAGCCTGATAAATGTGATCTTTATCGATTCCATCGAGATAAGTTTTGTCTTCTATTGTGTTTAGTATTTTTTCTATGACAGTTTTATTTTCAGCCTCTAACTTAATTTGTTTTTTGCACTGCATACAGAGTTTCCGCACTAATCTCTGAGCCATGGCTAAGTTCAGTGCCGAGGAAATTATTTTCGGATTAACTTTGAGATCAATAAGTCTTGGGAATGTTCCGGCAGCGTTGTTTGTATGAAGAGTGGAAAAAACTAGATGTCCTGTCAGGGCAGAATTCACGGCTATTTCAGCCGTCTCGTCGTCGCGGATTTCACCGACCATAATGACATCTGGGTCTTGGCGCAGGGCGCTACGCAGTCCCTCCAAAAAGCCGTAATTTTTCTTTTCGTCTGTCTGGGTTTGAACGATTCCGGGCAGATGGTATTCTATCGGATTTTCGATGGTGATTATTTTGATCTCCGGTGTGTGGATTTTTTTCAGGAAGGCATACAAGGTAGTAGTTTTTCCCGAACCAGTCGGTCCGGTGTTTAATATCATACCATTTGGTTTGGTCAGTTCATGCAAAATAACTTTGAGCAATCTTGGATTTATGCCAAGCTCATCCAGAGAGACCGATATGGAGTTTGGATTGAGAACTCGAAGCACAATAGACTCGCTATACGCTCCGGGCAGGAGAGAAGTTCGGATTTCGATTTCATCCTCTTTTACTTTTATGCTGAAACGGCCGTCCTGCGCGCCGGTCAGATTTAATTTCAAATTTGAAACAAGTTTTATACGCGACAGGAGTAGTTTGAATGTATCTAAATCAAATTCCAAAATATCTGTCAGCATTCCATCCAGACGATATCGCAGACGAACATAATCCTCCTCCGGCTCGAGATGGACATCGGAAGCGTTTGTGGCTAAAGCACCAGCCAAAATTATTTCCATGATGCGCGAAATGCGATAACTCTTTTTCATTTGCAAAATCTCGCCTATAAGTTTCTGAACATCTGGTATGGTATGGACTTTGGACAGAAAGTCTGTGATTTGTTCGTTAGAAATATCCAAAGCCCCAGACTTTGTTTCAAATGAATACGACAAGTCTTTGTATCTATCCCAGACTTTGTTCAAACTGGCGTGAGAGACCAAAAACAATTGGACGGTGTAACCTTTTTCTTTTAATTTATTTATGGCCTCAATTGTTTTTGGATTTTCTGGAGAAAGAACGCCGACTGACAAAACTTTATTTATATCATTGAACACAGCTATTTGGGCTTCCCGCGTCTCTATTTCCGATATGACCCGAAGTGAATCTATGTTTATAGGTGTAACAGTCAAGTCGAGGTAGGGAATGCTATATTTACCAGATAAAGTTTGAGCCAAATCCTCCTCCTCGTGTTTGCGAAGGTCATCTATGCGCTTATTTTGTTTGTCTTCGTCGAAGAGAACCATATGTAAATGATAACATAATTTTTAATTTTCAATTTAGAATTTTTAAACAATTTTCAATTTCAAAATTAACAAAATTCACTTGCTTGACAGATAGATTAAACTAGTGTATTATCCCACATTGGAGGTGACGCTTATGCGCACTTGGATTTGGTTCGTTGCAATCGTTTTTGTTCTCGGCGTTGGCGTCGCCTCGGCGCAGGCACCGGCGGGAGAAACGCTCGAACATCGAATCGAACGCTTGAAGGCCGAGGAGGTCAAGCGAATCGAGAACGAGACGCCTCGTGACCGTCTCATTCGCCTTCGGGCGGAAGAGATCATGGCCGAAAAGGCCCGTAAGGAAGCCGAGGAAAAGGTCAAGGCCCTTGACTCCTCCGAGATGAAACAGGCTCGGAAGGAAGTCGAGAAGGAGGAAAAAGAGCAGAAGAAGGCTAAGGAGAGAAGCTTCAAGGCCGTCAACTCTGTTGATCTCCATGGATGCGATCCGGAAGCTGTCTGGGTCAATCCAGCACTCGGCAACAACTGGGGACTTCGGCCAAGCTCCATCTACTCGATGGTCATGGTGACTATTGTCAACAGATACCAGCAATCGACCGATGTCGTGAGTAGTCTTCACGGCACTCTGGTCAAGGGTCTCTGTTCCGGCGGGCGAGTTACGATTACCTTCGCCGCCCGCTCAACCACCCCAAGTAGCATGCAGATTGTCCTAACTGCGATTGGGCAATCTCTGGGTGCCGGCACTCAAGTTGACAGTCGAACCATCTCGCTCTGGAAAAGCGACTACAACAGTCGCCAAATCCAGAGTCAGCTATGGGAGCTCCTCCCGCGCTGAAGGTCAGTTCTTTGCACAACCGCGGTAGTCCAACGGCTACCGCGGTAGAGGCCATCAGGTAAAACCCTGACGGCTTTTTTTGATTCTCAAATATACACTAACTTATACGACCGTAAAAGTTAGTGTAGTCTAAAAATATAGAAAAATATGGTAATATCATTTTTATGAAATACACATCAAACTCTCTGGAAGAAACGCAAAAAATGGCCCGAGATTTTGTTTCTAATATAAAAGAAAACAACACAGGAGCAACCGTGGTTGGTTTATATGGTGACTTAGGTGCAGGCAAAACTTCTTTTACGCAAGGTGTTTCAAAAGCTCTAGGAGTTGGAGATAATGTTGTCAGTCCAACCTTTGTAATTATGAAAGTTTATGAACTCGATTCTGAATTCCCGAGGTCTCACCTAGGGTCAATGCATCTTTCCCTAGGTGAGACCTCGGGAAAGACCTTGGGGAAATTTCAGCATTTAATACACATAGATGCTTATCGTATAGAAAAATCAGAGGAGTTTTTACATCTAGGTTGGAAAGATATAATTTCTGACCCGAAAAATCTGATTCTTATAGAATGGCCGGAGCGTGTGGTGGATATTATGCCGGAGCATATAAAAATATACTTTGAACATTTATCAGAAAATAGTCGTAAAATCGAAATGATTGAGGTTTAACCTCAATCAGATTAGATAGTTTGTAGTAGTGATATAATTGACTGATGATCAAATCAAATCCTCCTTCGCTAAAAGCTTCGGCGGGACAAAGAAAAACTCTCGTTCTTCTCGATGTTCACGCTATACTTCATCGTGCTTATCACGCTCTTCCCGAGTTCGAGTCAAGCAAAGGCGAGCCGACGGGGGCGTTGTATGGTCTCTGCACTTTTCTTATTAAACTAATAAAAGATTTGAAGCCGGATTATATCGTGGCCTGTGATGATTTGCCGGAGCCGACGCTTCGTCACCAAGCCTATGGCGCTTACAAAGCCCAGCGTAAGAAAATTGATGATAATTTGATACAACAACTGGACAGATCTCGAGATGTTTTTAAAGCCCTGCATATTCCGCTTTATTCGTCTGTTGGATTTGAAGCAGACGACATGCTTGGCACTATTGTTGAGACATTGAAAAAGAATAAAGATGTGGATATCATAATCGCTTCGGGTGATATGGACACTATGCAGTTAATAAATGATGACAGGGTTCGAGTTTATACTCTAAAAAAAGGAATAAAAGATACCGTTATTTATAATGAAAAAGCGGTACTAGAAAGATTTGGTTTCAAGCCGGAGTTTCTGACCGACTACAAAGGCCTACGCGGGGATCCATCGGATAACATAATCGGCATAAAAGGCATAGGCCAGAAAACGGCCGAAGAGCTTATAATAAAATTTGGTTCTATAGAAGACATATACAAAAAGCTGAAAAAAGACGAGAAGTCTTTTGAGAAAGCTGGTATAAAAAAGAGAATTATAGAACTGCTAAAATCTAGTGAGGAAGAAGCTCTTTTCAGTAAAATGTTAGCTACAATCAGACGGGATGCGCCTATTCATTTTATTTTGCCAGAAAAAGTTTGGCGCGAAGATATAGACATGAAAAAAGTTGAGGCGTTGTTTGCCCAGTTTGAGTTTCGATCTTTGAGCACAAAACTGGTGGAAAGCTTATCTCTCGACACACACCAAGGGGAACCCTTGGTAAATGAAGAGAATTCAGATGATATTGTTAAGACTGGACTTATACTTTGGATTGTTGATTCAAATAAAACCAATCCGACTTTAGATGATATTTTATCCTACACTCACACTAACACGTTACCCGAGGCTAAAAAAGTTTTAGAGAAGACTATAAAAGATCAGGAACTGTCATATGTGGTGGATAAAATCGAGATTCCACTGATTCCTATTACAAAAGCCATGAAGGAAGTAGGAATAAAAGTGGATGTTGAGAGATTGAAAGATTTGGGTAAAAAATATCATACTGAGCTTGATTCACTTGAAAAGAAAATATGGAAAATAATTGGTCAGGAGTTCAATATAAGCTCACCAAAACAGCTAGGGGAGATGCTTTTTGTAAAAATGGGATTGAAAGCCAAAAACCAGAAAAAGACGGCGAGTGGGGGATTTTCCACAAAGGAATCGGAACTGGAAAAACTAAAAGATGAACATCCTGTAGCCAGACTTGTTTTGGAGTATCGCGAACTGTCCAAACTTCTCGGCACTTACATAGATACAATACCTACCCAAGTGGACGAAAACAGCCGCCTGCACTCGGATTTCTTGCAAGCCGGCTCGGCAACTGGGCGTATGGCAAGCCAGAATCCAAACCTGCAAAATATTCCAAACAGGACTCTTCTAGGTCGTGAGATTCGTAAATCTTTTATAGCCGAAAAAGGCTGGAAATTAGTTTCTTTTGATTATTCTCAAATTGAACTTCGCATAGCAGCTTTTCTTTCTGGCGACAAAAAACTTATTGAGATTTTTAAGAAAGGAGAAGATGTCCACACGGCCGTGGCCATGGAAGTTTTTGGTGTTGGAGCGGACGAAGTTACCAAAGAAATGCGAATAAAAGCCAAGACTATAAACTTCGGCGTGATGTATGGTATGGGCGTAACCGCTTTACAGAAAAATATAAAGACAAATAGGGAAGAGGCCCAGAAATTCTTAGGTAGATATTTCAGCCAGTTTAGTGGTCTGGCCGAATATTTGGAAAAGGTCAAAAGAGAAACAGAGCAAAAAGGATATACGGAAACATTTTTTGGCCGTCGGAGATATTTCCCAGACATACACTCAAAACTGCCTTTTATGAAAGCAGCGGCGGAAAGAATGGCAATAAACGCACCTATACAGGGAACGGAGGCAGATATAGTAAAGCTGGCCATGATAGAAATAGATAAGTTTTTGGAGAAAAAGGATTTGAAAGATGAAGCCAGACTCCTCCTCCAAGTTCATGACGAGCTGGTATACGAGGTCAAAGAAAATCTGGTTAAATCTGTTGCTATGGAAATCAAAAAGATAATGGAGGCGGTTATAGACCCCCAAAAAATATTGGGCATTACTATTTCTGCTAATGCTTCTGTCGGCGACAATTGGTCAGAACAAAAAGAAATATTATGATTTATTTTTTACATGGAACAGATACACACAAAAGTCGCAAGAAAATGCATGAAATACTGCAGACTCTTTCGGCTAAGAGAGCAAACTCTGAAATTTTTAAAATAACTACAGAGAATTGGACCGAGGGGCAGTTTGATGAGCTACTTTCCTCACAAGGGCTTTTTGAACAGAAGTATATTGTTGTCTTGGATTTTCTTTTTGAGAATAAAATGGTCAAAGATTATGTTTTGGACAGATTGCAAGAAATGCAAAAAGCCGAGCATTGGTTTCTGCTTTTGGATGGAAAAGTAGATGCGCCGAGTATTAAAAAAATAGAAAAAGCTTCTTACAAGACCCAAGTTTTTGAACAGGTCGAAAAGAAAAAAGAGTCACCAATTATTTTTTCAATCACAGACAAACTAACAAATAGGAATAAAAAAGATCTCTGGATTTCCTATGTTGATTTAATAAATCAAGGAATACCAGCCGAGGAAATTCACGGAGTCTTTTTCTGGGCGGTCAAAAACATGATTATTGCAGGCAAAGTAGGTAGTCAAAAAGACTCAGGCCTAGCTCCATTTTCATACAGCAAGGCTCTGTCGGGAGGCAGGAATTACAAATCCGATGAATTAACAGCCATGTCATCACAACTAGTTGATATGACGCATAAAGTGCGGGAAGGAAAAGGTGACTTAGACATTATGCTTGAGAAATGGATTTTAATGCAGTAAAAGTTGGACTTTATGTATTTTTCTGTTATATTTCATAATGTTTTCAAATACTTGCGTCCGTAGCTCAGTTGGTAGAGCAGGTCCCTTTTAAGGACAAGGTCGTTGGTTCGATCCCAACCGGACGCACATGAACCTGCGAGGCAAGGCCTCGCAGGTAGCTTGGTGGTTAGGTTTAGTCCTTGTAATTTATCCATTCAAGAATCTCCTTTTTAAAAGAGTTTCTGTAGGGAAAATAATCAGGATATACCCCCTTTTCTATTATTAGATTTTGCTTTCTTTGTATTCCTATGTATTCGTAATAACTCGAATATTTATAACTATCGAGATAGTTTAACGCCTCCTTTTTATTTTTTAAACCCACTTCTTTCCAGTCTTTTTGGATCAGTTTTATAGGATTTAGGTGAATATAAGAAAAGATATATTTTAAATATCTATCATTTCCTAAATGTTCAGCCCTAAACTTTCCTTCAAAAAGCCCCCCTACCCTTTCATATTTTTTATTGTAGTACATTACATAGGCAGTGGATAATTTTTGCATAAATTTTGTTATACCATCTTCTTGTTTTTCGGTTATCAGAATATGAAAATGATTTGGCATTAGACAAAAGGCTCCGATAGCCACCAGTTGCTCTCCTCTTTCCCAAAGGTACGGGTCTTTACTAGCAGTATCATTTACCAGAGACATTCTAAAGTTGTTTTCACTATTGCAGCTATAAAGCAAGGTGATAAATCGCCAATAATCTTCAGAGTCATGAAATATTTTCTGTTTGCTGTTGCCACGATTATATAAGTGATAGTATTCACCGGAAGCAAAAGGGATTTTTCTTATTGACATATTTGTATTGTATCAAACAAAGAACCTGCGAGGCAAGGCCTCGCAGGTTAAGAGAAAAAACAAAAAGCAAATGGCCTGTGGTTCCACAGGCCATCAAGCTGCTTTCGGGAGTTCAAAATCGGACTCTTCTTCATTCTCTAGGAAATCTTCATCGGGTGGATCTGGTGGTTCACAGCATGGATTAATATGTTCTTTCCATACTATTATTCTGTTCCTTTTCCCTCTTCGGTAGATTTCAACTCGTCCTTCGTATTCTTCTCCAGGCAGGATATGGGTACAACAACGGTCGCACCAATGTTCTGTCTGGGCAATCCTACGGTATGTCCTCAAAATCATCCTCGCCTCCAAGCTAAAATATACATGTTTTTATGATATATAACAACATGTTTTTTATAATCAAAAACTTTTCTACAAAGGCAGGTCAAAAGCTAGAAAGCCGGGGCCGGTGAAGAGGAGGGAAATAAGTATGATATTCATTACTACTTGAAGAATATATTTTTCTTTTGAAGGTGGGCTGGTTTTTTTGCTGGTGTAAAAGTCCAATTTTAGAATTATGATTGCTGTTATCACAGCTATCTGTGTATAGAGGCCTAAAACAAGTAGTGCTCCAGCTACAGCGTAAAAAATTGTAGCCCAAGAGTATTGTTTGCCGTACCTTTCTCGGCCAAGATTTAAGACAAATAGTCCAACAGCCAGTCGAAGTAAAAGCGGAGCGACAAGGCCGAATGTTAAAAGTTGTGGAAATACAGCCAGTGGATGCATGTCAATATTATATGCTATATTCGGTACTATGACAAAGAAGAAAATCTCTGTTTTATTACATAACATCCGCAGTACTCACAATGTCGGCTCTATTTTTCGTACCTCTGATGCTCTTGGCGTTAATAAAATATATTTATCTGGTTATACGCCAACTCCTTTGGACAGATTTGGAAAGCTCAGAAAAGATATTACCAAAGTAGCTCTGGGGGCTGAAAAAAGTATTGACTGGCAGTATATTAAGAGTCCCGAGGGGTTGATAAAGAAACTATCCGCCCAAGGCGGATCCACCTCTGGCGGAAAATATCAAATCATTGGATTGGAACAAACAAAAAATTCAGTCGATTATAAAAAAGCGAAAGTAAGATATCCGGTTTTATTTATTGTAGGGAATGAGGTAGGAGGTATTGAACCAAAAATATTATCACTTTGTGATATTGTGTCTGAAATACCAATGAGGGGTAAGAAAGAATCACTAAATGTCTCAGTGGCCTTCGGTGTGGCTTTATTTAGAATGCTAAATATCTAGTAAGCCAAAGAATCAACTATTTTTCCGTCATTGTCATACAAAACAATAGTTTCTCTTCTGTCTTTCCATAGATTCTGGCCACGCTTCAAATAAACCCTCCACTCATTTCCATAAAAATCTTTATCATTTTTGTGTGTCTCTACACACGAAGGATAATTTACTTTTTTTGATATAAAGTTATTGCACTCGGCTCCTAGATATTGCGGAGGCGTTTCGGTTTGGATTCTACATGATGACATTGAGTCTATATAGTCAAAACAACGCTCGTTTGCTGTAGTTTTTGGTATACTAGACAAGTCCTCGTTTCTTGGTGCAGGGCAGTTGGTGCTTAAGTAAGGAACAAATGTTTGGAATTGACCCAAATATCCAGAACATTTGTTGACTTTGAAACTGGCTCCGTTCGGTGAAATGCCCGTAACCAAATACAGAGTATCTCCACTGGTCAGAAGTATGTTGTCTTCGGTATTTGCTATTCCAGCAAAATAGAGATAAGTTCCTTTTGGTATAGTCACACTGTTTCCACTATTTACACTGCGCAGTACCCATCCTGTAACTGGTATGTTTTCTTTTATATTGTAATTAACTCGTATCGTTGCATATTCTTGAGTTGGGTCTCCCGAGCGGTTTATATAGGCCAAGGTGACGATTCCTTTATATTTACTCTGGGTTTTTTTGTCTTCTTCGGCTTGGACTTTTATTTTTAAACTATCGACTTGAGTTTGGGTCTCTTGGATTTTTTGCTCTATATTTTGCTGTTTTTGTTCTGGGGTCTGAATTCCTATAGAGAAAAGCCCATTGTTAGCAGCACCTTTGGCACCACCAAATAAAGCAATGGCAATAATTCCGAGAATAATAAGAATGCCTGTGGCGTTGCTACTCATGGTCTAATTTTAACACAATTTACTTTTGGTGTCTGTCACAAAAATGGCTACTGCGTCCGCCTATAACTTTTCTCTGGATTATTCCACCACAACTTTTTTTCAAACATTTTTCTTTTGTTCGCCTATAGACTTTGTGAGCTTTTTGGAACTGGCCCTTTTCTCCATATATATTGCGGTAGTCGGACATAGAATCGCCTCCCATTTTAATTGATGATTCCAGTATTATCTTGATCGCTTTCCACATCCCTTTCATCTCTTTTTCTTTCAAGGAAGCAGGAGTGCGTTCTGGATGAATACCGGCTGTCCAAAGAATTTCGTCGGAATATATATTACCTATACCGGCTAAAACACTCTGGTCCATTAGAACTGTTTTTATTCTTCGCCCGCCGTAGCCTTGTGCGGACTGCGTCTCGCCGGAGGCCGACTCCGTCCTGCCGAAGGCGGAGGTGGGTTGCAATATCTCCCTGAATTTTTTTAAAGTGAATGTTTTATCCAATGGTTCAGGTCCCAAACTAGCCAAGTCAACCAAGACATCTCTCTTGTCAGTTTCAAAAAGCATAACTTTGGCAAATTTGCGCATATCAGAAAATGCCAAATGCTTGCCGTTAGATAGTGTAAATATGAGATGAATGAACTTATTGAAAGAATCCTGTAAAAAACCTTTTTCAACCGGAATCCAAATTTCTCCAGAGGCAAGACCTTTGGAATGCCCAAGGTCTTGCCTCGGGGAAATTCTCTTGTACTTCCCATACAGCAAGTGTCCTGTCATCTTCATGTGAATCAAAATGGTTCTACCTCCGGTCAGGTGGATTAAAATATTTTTTCCTCGCCTCTCGGCATTTTTTATCTTTTTACCAACGACCTCTCTTTTAAAATATTCAAAGTATTTTTTATTTTTAATAGTATCGGTACGCCTGTTTTTTGTACGTAAAAAATAATCAGACCAAACATCTTTTATAGTCAGCTTGGGTAAAACCTTGTTTAGGCCATTTATGGTTGTTGTGACTTCGGGAAGCTCTGGCATGAGTTTAAAATTTTCAATTTCTAATTTTCAATTTTCGAACAATTTTCAATGAATTAATGTTTAAAAATTAAATTACGATAGTAATTTAAGGGCTTTCTTTATTTTCTCACC
>OBEQ012699192.1_pt1 | contig 12808 bp, 14 predicted proteins | sample 1670901 | NCBI WGS metagenome assembly OBEQ01 (sample SAMEA104232315, study PRJEB22302) | groundwater metagenome | biome: forest; feature: aquifer; material: groundwater | place: USA | collected 2011-08-07 | depth 5.4 m
GACAGGGGATACCGCCTCGCCGGGAACGGTAATGGCCACTATTGTCGCTTCGCAGAGAATAGCCGAAATATCTTTAAATGAAGTTGATATCGCAAAAATAAAATTAAAGCAAAAAGTCACGCTGACGTTCGACGCGATACCGGACCTTACAATAGCGGGCGAAGTCAGCCAAATTGATACGCTAGGCACGGTGACTCAAGGCGTTGTTGTCTATAACACAAAGATTGCCTTTGACACGCAGGACGGACGGGTGAAGCCAGGCATGAGCGTATCGGCGGCGATAATTACCGATGTTAAACAAAATATTCTCCTTGTTCCCAATTCCGCCGTGAAACAGAAAAGTGAAACAACCTACGTGGAAATTATGGCAAGCGGAGACAAGGCTCCACGGCAAGAGAATGTGCAAACAGGACTTTCCAACGACACGATGACGGAAGTTATCAGCGGCCTCAATGAGGGCGATCAAGTTGTAACGCAAACAATAACCGCGAGCGCTTCCCAAACCACGACCCCACAGGGCACGGGATTCCGGATACCGGGCATCGGCGGAGGAGGTGGCAGATAAAAATTATTTGCCATGATCGAGTGCAGACACATCAATAAAACTTATAAAAGCGGCGACAACATAGAAACGCAGGCGTTGAAAGACGTCTCGTTCGTTATTAAAGACGGAGAATTTGTCGCCATCATGGGACCGTCCGGTTCCGGCAAATCCACCCTGATGCACATTATCGGATGCCTTGATACGCCGACGAGCGGACAATATCTTCTTGATAACAAAGACGCGTCAAAACTTTCCGACGATGAACTTGCCGACATCCGCATGCAAAAAATAGGCTTTGTGTTCCAAGCATTCAATCTTTTGCCGCGAACGACCGTTTTGAGAAATGTAATGTTGCCGCTTGTCTACGCCGGTATTTCCGAAACCGAACGCGAAGCAAAGGCAAAGAACGCTCTTGCGGCGTCGGCATTTCCTAAGGAATTCTGGGGCCACTATTCTAACCAGCTTTCCGGAGGAATGATGCAGAGGGTCGCCATTGCCCGCGCGCTCGTGAATAATCCGACGCTCGTGCTTGCCGACGAGCCGACCGGCAACCTTGATACGAAAACCGGTGAAATGGTGCTTGATACTTTTCAGCGCCTGCACAAAGAACAGGGACATACGATTGTTTTGATAACTCACGAACAATATGTCGCGGAGCACGCGGAGCGCATTATCCATATCCGCGACGGCGACATTCTTGAAGACAGCAAAGTGAAGCATCGCAGATTTGCCAACGATAATACACTACGATGAAATCAAAAGATATTCTTCACGAAACATATATTTCTCTTTCCGCGAATAAAGCGCGGTCGGGCCTCACTATCCTCGGCATTGTTATAGGAATCGGTTCTGTTGTCGCCATGATTTCCATCGGGCAAGGCGCGTCGGGTTCGATTCAGGCAAGCATACAATCCATCGGTTCGAATTTGGTGCTCGTTATGCCCGGATTTCAGAGAGGCGCAGGAGGGGGACAGGTAAGTGCCGGACGGGGATCAGCCCAAACGCTTACCCAGGAAGATGCCGATGCAATTGAAAAAGAAATCACGCTGGCGCAGGCCGTAGCTCCCGAAATATCGCGGAGGTACCAGATAACCGCTAAAGGGAAGAACACCAACACGCAAGTTGTTGGCACCGTCGCCGCTTATCCGCAAGTAAGAAACATTCAAATAGACACCGGCTCATTCATTTCCGAACAGAACGTGCGGAGCTTGTCTAAGGTCGCGGTGCTCGGCCCAACGACAAGAGACGACCTTTTCGGGGCAGGGTCCAACCCAATCGGACAGACGATACGCATCAACCGCGTGGACTTCAGAATAATCGGCGTTACGACAGCAAAAGGCGGGTCGGGTTTTACAAATCAAGACGACGTGATTTTCGTGCCGCTTTCGACAGCGCAGAGATTTCTTGCCGGTGATAATTACGTGACGACCATCAGCGTGCAGGCAGAGAGTCAGGATGTTATGGCCACAATTAAACAACAGATCACCGATTTACTATTGCAACGGCACAATATATCAAATCCGCAGCTCGCCGATTTTCAAGTTTTAAATCAGCAAGATATCGTGCAGACCGCTTCCGCCATCACGAACACCATGACCATACTCCTCGCCTCTATCGCGGGCATCTCGCTCATTGTCGGCGGAATCGGTATTATGAATATGATGCTGACGACGGTCACGGAACGGACGCGCGAGATAGGACTGCGCAAAGCCATCGGCGCGAAAAAACGTGATATTAGTTTGCAGTTCTTGAGCGAGGCAGTGATGCTTACTTTCTTCGGCGGTTTTGTGGGAATAGTGCTTGGCTGGGCCATATCTTTCCTCGTTACGCAATTTACGGGCATTGCCACGCAAATATCCCTGCAGTCGATAGTGCTTTCATTCGGCGTTTCCGCGGCGATAGGCATCATCTTCGGTTATTATCCGGCACGACGCGCCGCCGGCCTTAATCCGATAGAAGCTTTGCGTTACGAATAACGAAAATAAAATGAAAAAATTTTTTGATAAACATAATGCTTTCTGGAGGGAAAAACGTTTCCTCATTAGCGTGATCTTCGGTTTGTTCCTTCTTGTCGGGAGTTTATATGTAAATTCACTGGCAAATTCATACGCCACGACGCGTGCCAGCAACGCGGTAACCGATATTCTCCTCGATAATCTGCCGACCATAAATGTCGATCTTATTTATTCGGACGGCGCGATGTTTTTTCTCATGATTCTTGCACTTGTTCTTTTCCATGAACCGAGGCGAATTCCGTTCGCGATAAAATCCATAGCGCTTTTTATATTTGTTAGGTCGGTATTCATGATACTGACCCATATCGCGCCTCCTCTAAACGGTTCGTCGCTCGACGTCGATGAATTTATAAACAAACTGAGTTCGGGAGACGACCTGTTCTTCTCCGCCCATACGGGACTGCCGTTCCTTTTTGTGCTTATCTTCTGGGATGAATCTTATTTACGATATTTCTTTATTTCCTCGACCATTATCGGCGCGGCGACCGTCATCTTGGGGCATTTGCATTATTCGATAGACGTATTTTCGGCGCTGTTCATCGCCTTCGGTATTTTCCACATCGCAAAAGTATTTTTCCGGAAAGATCATGAAATTATGAAACCCGAACGATCGTCTAGTCGGACGGTTACGGCATAAAATTATTTCATATATGAAAAAAATATTACCAATTATTATTGTTGCGTTAGTCGTTGGCGCGGTGGCGTTTTATGGAGGCGTGAAGTACGGGCAAAGCGGCAATGCGCGCGGAGAACTGTTACAGGGCGGAGCGTTTCGCGGAGGGAGAACGGGACAAAATGGAGGATTTGTAAGCGGCGACATTATCTCCATGGACGACAAAAGTATTACGATAAAACTTCGCGACGGGGGATCAAAGATAGTTTTTTTCGCGAGTTCCACTTCGATCATGAAATCAACGGAGGGCTCTTCGGGTGATCTTAAGGCCGGAACGCAAGTAACGGTGATGGGAAACACAAATTCTGATGGCAGTATTACGGCACAATCTATCCAAATAAGACCGGGGACGTAGAATTAACACATGGAAAAAAGACCAACAAGCCAAGAAGTCGCGCAAAAAGAAATAGACCAGCTTGCCCGCTATATTGATTTATACGATTCGCTTAGTCCCGAACTTCAGAATGAGTGGGACAAAGTGGAGCAAGAAGGAATTGGCGCGGAAGTTGATGAATCGCTTAACAAAAAAGAAGTGGCAGAAGACCTGAGAAAGTTTTTACGAACATTGGAAGAGAAAACAAGCTAGTAGTTTTCAAAAAATAATCGCTCCGAGCATGTTGCCGGAGCGATTTAAATTTGGTTAACCAGTAATCAGGCGATTCACTTCTTCAAGCGAACGAATTTTGATGTGATGGAAATTATGCGCCATTCCGTTGTGCGGACTATCTTCGCGGAGAACAAGAACGGTCACGACGTTTTCCGGGCCGAAGAGATGCCAGGCCTGGTCCAGTTCATCCGCTTTGTCTTCAAGAAAAAGGAGGGGGGAGCCGTAGCGCGATAAAAGTTCATCAAGAACTTGCCATTTTTTGCGCGGGGGAGTTACAACATGAAGTTCGTTATATTTTATCCCGACCAAGGCGACTTTTTTGCTTTGGTATTTTTGGTCTCCGGCGGTGACGATGGCTATCGGTATGGAACCGAACCATTTTTTGAGAAACGGCGCGCTGTCGGGATAAAGGACGACGGATTCGATCCAAACATTGAATTCGGCTTGAATTTCGGCTTTGTCTTCAAAAACAAGCCCCTTTGATTCCCTGGCAATGTCAATGAAGGTGTTCAGAGAAAATCCTCGTCGTGCTTCTGCTTCTTCTCTCATCTTCCATATATCTTCGTCGCTCATGCCGCGTTTCCGGAAAATATTGAAAAATCCGACCGCTAGTGGTGTTCTGAAGTGAGACAGCGTGAAATCGAAATCGCTCGCGATACATTTGATGCCACTCGCGATTTTTTCCACAGTTCTCCACGACGCTAATCGATTTGCTACGGAAATTCTATCGTTTATTAAGTATTTTGTCAATCGAACGGTGCCGTGCAAAGTTTTTTTCGGGAAAAACAGATAAATAGGCCCTATCCGCATTATTTGAGGTTAGATTTGGTAGAATTAATAAGTACCCCAAGGTTAGAGACAAACGGTCGGGGTATTGTTTTACCCGGTAGTATAACTGCGACGCCATCGGCAAAGTTTTGTTCGGTGAGCGTAACGAAAATGTGCCGGGTAAAAAAATGAAAGGTTATAGCCAAGAAAGGCGAATGGTAGTTAAATCGCAGTTATACTACCTGGTTTTAACTAGTAAAGGTCGAGAATTAAGTCCTGCTGTGAAATTGTTAATTTTACCGTAGGGCAGATATCAAATATATGGTTCTTCAAAGTTGGACAGATTTAGTTGTTAGTTCTTTGCAGAATCTCTGGCTTGGGGTTTTTCAATTCATTCCTAATTTGATCGGCGCCTTGGTCGTTCTTATTGTCGGCTTGGTGGTTGCAGTCGGATTGGGTACTTTGGTTGAAAAAGTCTTCGATGCCATAAGATTAGATTCTTTTCTCTCGCGACTCGGCCTTGCTCCTTATTTTGAAAGAGCTGGCTTAAAATTGAGAGCATCGCACTTTTTAGGGCGCTTGGTTTATTGGTTTGTCGTTGTGGCGTTTTTGCTTGCCACATCCGACATACTCGGACTTTTTGCTCTATCAAGTTTCTTGCGTGACGTTTTGGCATATTTGCCGAATGTTATTGCGGCGGTGTTGATCATGCTTGCCGCTGTTGTCATCGGAAACCTTGCGAAGAGAGTTGTTTCGGCCTCAGTGTTGAGCGCGCGTTTGCACGCGGCCCACTTTTTGGGAACGCTTACCTGGTGGTCTATCGTGATCTTCGGGCTTCTGACGGCGCTTGTGCAACTCAATATCGCAACGAGCATCATAAACAGCGTCATCACCGGAGTTATAGCGATGTTCGCTATTGCCGGCGGATTGGCTTTTGGTTTGGGTGGTCGGGACTATGCTTCTCACTTGATAGGCAAACTCCGCGACAACACCGAGCCGAGGAAGTAACTTCGCTTGTTTTTTACTCCAACTTAGGCAGAATCCTCATCTTGCAAAGATGAGGATGAAGCTAAGCCCCAAATCCCGCCACTAGGCGGGATTTGGGTTTGGAGAAACTCCCGAGTCCGCGATACATGCAAGCATGTGCTTGCGCGGCGAGAGTATCGTAAGATACTCCGGCCTTACGGCCGGGGAGTTTCCAATCAAGAGCCCCGCTTCACGCGGGGTTTTTGATTTGATACTTCAATCGAATGAGTTGACTTCATCTATGTTCCGGATATATAATCAGTCTTATGTTAACTATTAAGTTTCAAAGAGTAGGGAAGAAACACCAGCCGGGTTACCGCATTGTTATCGCCGAAAAACGTTCAAAACTCGGCGGACCGCCCGTGGAACAGCTTGGATTTTATGACCCGAAAACAAAAAAGGCGTCTTTGGACGGAGAGCGGGCAAAGTATTGGCTGAAAACGGGAGCGAAACCAACGGCAAGCGTTCATAACTTACTTGTAAAACAGGGTACTATTTCCGGCGCGAAAATTCAGATAAAAATGAAAAAGAAAATCTCAGAAGCATCTGCTGAACAAGCCGCCACAGCTCCGGCCACGCCAAAATAGGGAAAAGCGCATAAAGTTCTTATCACAACTTAGGCGAAAACCCCGGCCGTAAGGACGGGGGATGAAGCCAAGCCCGTAGTGAAGTCCGTCGGCTTACGGACGAAACGGAGGTTGGGAGAAACTCCCGAGTCGCAGTGCCGTGGCCAAGTGGCCACGCGCGAGGGTATCGCAAGATACCCAGGGCTGCCTGCCTGCACGAGCAGGTAAGCCCGGGGAGTTTCATAATTCCAGCCCCCGAAACCGGCTCTTGACAAGCCGTTTTTCTTGGTGTATAATGTAGCCAAAGATAGAGATTTCAAGATTTGAGTATTTATCCCGTTAAGTGGGATCTGAAAGGTCGAAAAGATAGAAACAGAAAAATTACAGAAAATTATTATGGCTGCGAAAACTGCGGATCAGGAATTCTTGGAATACCTGGTTAAGTCGCTTGTTGATCACCCTGACGACGTTAAGGTGATTCGCAAGGTAGACGAGATGGGAGTGCTCTTGTCCCTGAAGGTTCATCCGATGGACATGGGCCAGGTGGTTGGCAGAGAAGGATCTACGGCAAAGTCCATCCGCTCTCTTTTGAGGATCGTCGGCATTAAAAACAATGCCCGCGTTAACCTTAAAATCGAAGAGCCGGAAGGAAGCACCCGTGCCCCTCGCGAACCCCGTGAATCGAGAGGCAGAAGGAGCGAGGAATAAATTCATTTAGATATTATTCCCCGGTTCCGGAATTTTTTCCGAAACCGGTTCCACAAAGACCGCCTTTAGTCGAGGCGGTTTTTGGTTGTTTCAATCTGGACAAAAAAGAAAAAGTGGCTTAAAATTCATCCATGCTTTCATATACCGATCTTAAAAAGGGTGTATTTTTTGTTATGAACGGCGAGCCGTATGAAGTGCTTGATTCCGGTTTTTTGCGTATGCAACAAAGAAAAGCCGTGGTGCAAACGAAGATCCGCAATCTTATGACCGGCAAAGTCTTGGAGCGCAACTTTCAGCCGAGCGATTCTTTTGAAGAGGCCGAAATAGGAAAGAAATCAGCTACGTTCATCTATACCAGTCGTGGCGAATACTGGTTTCACGAAGAGGGGAATCCGAAAAACCGTTTTTCTTTCCCCGCCGAAACGCTGGGAGAATCGGCAAAATTTTTGAAACCGAATATTAAAGTTGAAACTCTTCTCTTTGGAGAAAAAATTATAAAAGTCACGCTTCCCGTGAAAATGGATTTTGAAGTAACCGAAGCTCCGCCGGCACTGCGCGGCAACACTGCCCAAGGCGGAACAAAACAGGTGACGCTCGAGGGCGGAGCAAAAATAAACGTACCGCTTTTTATCAATCAGGGAGACATAGTGCGTATAAATACTGAGACCGGAGACTATGTGGAACGCGTAGAGAAAAAATAGGGGATTACGCTTGCCCAATCACCAAAAGAGTGGCTTTTTTTTATTTTTCTTCCCGGCAAAGAGCCGAGGAAGTAATGCTCTTTTCCGTGTGGGGTGGAAAGAGCGGAGAAAGGGCTAAGAATATCTTGAGGAAATAAAAGAGGGCCGACCGAAGCCGACCCTAGGAACCAGTGCTTCTGCTGTGCGGTCAGGCCGCCGCCCGCAATCGATCCCTGGTTAAGATCGACTAGACTTTCAGCATCAAAGGAAGTATAGCATACTTACAGAATTTGTCAATAGCTCGTAAAAATTACTAAAATAAGGGCAATTTTTATTCGTAGCGTAACGCGTCAATTGGGCTTTTCCGCGCGGCTTGCCGTGCCGGATATATTCCGAAAACTAAGCCGACAGCGGTAGAAACTCCCAATCCCAAGAGCATTCCGGATAACGGCAGAGAAAACAGCCAATCAAGCCCGGCGAACTTTGTGAGCAAAAGCGAGGCGACAAACGACAGAGAGAGTCCCAGTGCGATCCCGATGATGCCGCCGAATCCTGTGAGCATTATTGCCTCAAGAAGAAATTGGTAAAGAATATCTTGTTCCGTAGCGCCGACGGCTTTGCGCAATCCGATTTCACGCGTCCGTTCCGTTACGGAAACAAGCATGATATTCATAATGCCGATTCCGCCGACGACAAGCGATATCGCGGCAACGGAGGTCAAAAACAGTGTGAGCGCGCTGGTTATTGTGCCAACGGTTTTTAGGGCATCGGCTTGGGTTTGGACAAAAAAGTCATCTTTTGAAGGATCGGTAATGTTATGAGATTCCCGCAACGTGCTTTTGATATCTTCTACTGTTGTTAAAACATTTTCCTCCGTGTCGGCTTCAACAACCAAACGGTTGAAATATTTAATGCCGAAAATATATCTTTGAGCGGTGGTATAGGGGACGATGACAACTTCATCAAAATTAAGAAAAGCAGATTGCCCTTCTTTTCCCAAAACGCCGATGACGCGTAAATTTTTTCCTTTGATCCTTATTTTTTGGTCAAGCGGATCGTCCAATCCGAAAAGTTCTTCGCGCACGCGAGACCCGATGATAGCTACATCCGCATATCCTTTAATTTCTTCTTCCGTAAATAGCCGGCCGCTTTTCGGGGAAATATTATATATTTGCGTAAATAAATTAGTTAGTCCGAAAATGTTCGGGCGATATGTTTCAGCACCGTAAGAGGCCGTTTCTCCGCCGAAAACTACGGGCATGATCTTCGCGAGGTGCGGCACGTTTTCTTTCTTGCCCAAAAGTTCCAAATCCCGATCTTTCAAAGAGTCGGTAAAAGTGGAAATAAAATCGGTCGGTCCTTTTGGTTCGCGGCCGGGAATTACAGCGATGGTCTTTGCGCCTATGCTCTGTATCTGATTCAAGATCAAAGACTGCGCTCCTTGGCCGAGCGACATGATCATTATAATGGCGGTGATGCCCACAACTATTCCGAGAATAGTTAATGCCGAGCGCGACTTGTGGTCATTTAAACCGCCAAGCGCCGTTTTGATATTATTTTTAAGTGTCATATTTCGGCAAATTTTTATTTTGCGAAGTCTTTGGCTACGTGGTGATGTTTTACCGATTCGTCCGAATAAATTTTCCCGTCGCGGACGTTGATCATACGTCTTGCCGTTCCGGCCGTATAGGTTTCGTGCGTAATGAGCACCACCGTGCGTCCTTCTTCTTCGTTCAGGCGCTGGATTATTTCCATGACGGTTTTTCCCGAATTGGAATCAAGGTTGCCCGTCGGTTCATCGGCAAATATAACCTGCGGATCGTTCACAAGGGCTCTCGCGATAGCTACTCTTTGTTTCTCTCCACCGGATAATTTCGCCGTTTCGTGGTTTATCCTGTGGGCCAGTCCTACGGATTCTATCGCTTTTTTTGCAAGACCGTCCCAGGAAGATTCTTTGGTATCGGAGTAGAGAAGCGGGAGCCGGACGTTTTCAAATACTGTTGAACGCGAAAGTAAATTAAATGCCTGGAAAACAAATCCCATTTTTTTGTTTCTTACGACGGCGAGCTCTTCGTCGGAATAATCGTCCATCGTTTTTCCGTCAAAGAGATACGTTCCATTGCTCGGACGGTCAAGAAAGCCCAAAATATGGAGCAGGGTTGATTTTCCCGAACCGGACGCGCCCATGATGGCAACGAATTCCCCGCGGTTGATAGAAAACGAAACACCGCGCAGAGCCGGGGTTTCAACTCCTTCGCTCGAATATACTTTTTCCAGGTTTTTAACCTCAATAAGCGAGGCCGCCATTATTCTGCGCTGTTTGATATGACTTTTTCTCCTTCTTTAAGACCACCGGTAATTTCTATGTTTCCGTCCGAGCCGACAAGTCCAGTTTGCACTTCGCGTTCCTCGTTTACTTTTTCGCCATAGATCAAGACAAATTTTTTGCCGTCTCTCGTAAGAACCGACCGGCGCGGTACGATGATGACGTTATCTTTGCTCGCCGTAAGAACGTCGATATTGGCGGTCATTCCCGGCTTGATTCTCGTGTCACCATGTTTGAAAAGAAAAGTTGTTTTATAAGTTGCCACTCCGTCAATTATCTTTTCCGCCGGATCGATAGAAACAACCGAAGCTTCAAATATTTCATCCCCGTAAGCGTCAAGCGTTATCTTCGCTGAATCACCGATCTTTAATCTTGAAATGTCGGCTTCCGGAGCATTGGCTTCAATACTGAGTTTTCCTACGGAAATTACGGAAATTACAATTGTATTCGCCGCCACTATTTCACCTACGTTCGTGTCTTGTCTTGAAACCGTTCCGCTGATGGGTGAAAGGAGAATTGTTTTTTGCATTTGGGCATTGATATTTTCAATACTTGCTTCGTAGCTCGCAACGGTGGCAACTTTCGAATCAATCGTTGTTTTTTGAGAAGCAATATCTTGCTCGCGAGTGTTAACACTTGCCAATGCCGTATTAATATTTGCCCTCGCCGTATTAAGGTTTGTTTTATAGGTTGAAATTGTCGCGCTCGTGAGATTTGTGGAATTTGTCACCGCTTCAGATGCAAGATCGAGCAGGGTTCTTATTAAAGACAATCTTTTTTTGGCGTTTGCAAGATAAGATTCCAGAGTTTCTTCCGGAGTTGAAGAATTAATTGTTCCTATCTCTTTCAGCCAACTATTTAATTCTTGGGTCGCGCGCAGCATTTGAAATTCAACGCTTGTTTGGGTTTGTTGGTTGGAAGTTCCGAAAGATAGTTGCGGACTTAAGGTTTCATCTCCTGTGAACAAATCTTCGATTTGTTTGCGCACCGCATCGTTTGCTTTTGTGTAGGCGTCATTAAGAATGTCATCTATCCCGTCGTAGTAATTTTTAAGATCTAATTTCGATTTTTCTAGTTCAGCGCGGTTAACTTGAAGATCCGCATTCGCTTTCGCAAGTTGTGCTGAAAGTTCCGAGTCATCCAGTTTTAAAAGGATTTGCCCAGCCGCTACTTGATTTCCAACGTCCGCTCCAACATTTATAACTCTGCCGCTTTTTTCAAATGCCAAATCAACGCTTTTTAACGGCTTTATCATTCCCGTCACGCTTACCTCCTGTACAATGTTTCCAAATTTTGCGGCGACGAAAGACTGGGGCGGAGGACTGGATTTTTTAAACAACAAATAACCTCCGGAAACGGCAACAATTACGGCGACAATCGCCGTTAAGACAAGTTTTTTTCTCATAATTATTTTCCCCAGCATAATTGATATTTTCCCATAATTTTAATAGAATATCAAGCATCATGAAGGAAAATGTCTCAAAGAAAATCTTTGTTGCTATGAGCGGCGGCGTGGATTCTTCAGTTGCCGCGCTGTTATTAAAAAACAATGGTTACGACGTAACCGGCGTTTTTATGCGTTGTTATAACATTGACGGCTGCGCAGAGCGCGACGCAACGGACGCCAGGCTTGTTGCCGAGAAATTGGAAATTCCGTTCTATGTTTGGGATTTTGAAGAAGAATATAAAAAGAAAGTTGTGAATTATATGATTGACGGATATAAACGGGGAATCACTCCGAATCCGGACGTGGAATGCAACCGTGAGATAAAATTCGGCTTATTCTTTAAAAAAGCACTCACGGCAGGGGCAAATTTTATCGCAACCGGCCATTATGTCCGTTCGGACGGCAAAAATCTATTTGAAGCTAAAGACAAAAACAAAGACCAAAGTTATTTTCTTTGGACATTGCGCCCGGAGCAAGTTGAAAAGGCCATTTTCCCGATAGGGGATTATTTAAAGTCGGAGGTGAGAAAGATGGCGAAAGACGCGGACTTGCCAACCGCAAATAAGAAAGATTCGCAAGGAATATGTTTTTTGGGAAAGTTTTCTGTTCAGGATTTTTTGAAAAGTTATTTGCCCGTAAAAAAGGGGCTGGTTTTTACTTCGGCGGGATTGAAAGTCGGCGAACATGATGGCGCGCATTTTTATACTATCGGCCAGCGCCACGGGCTTAACTTGGGAACAAAAAATAAGGAGTTAAAGGTAGGTGGAAAAGTTGAAACAAAGGCGCATTATGTTGCGAGTAAGGATATAAAAAATAACACGATAGTTGTTGCCGAAGGAAGCGAAGACGAAGCGCTTTATAAAAAAGAAGTAGTCTTGCATGACGTGAATTTTATCAACACAAGCTATTCTAGTGTTCTCAAGAACATTGGAATAGATGGGGTTGAGGTTTTTGCGAGAGTTCGTTATCGCCAGCCACTCGTAAAAGCAAGGATCACGAATAATGAATCAGGAATCAGGCTAGTGTTTGATAGGCCGGTTAGGTTTGTTGCGTCCGGGCAGTCGGCAGTGTTTTATGCAAGGGCGAGTTCGAACGAATTTCAAATGATGGGTGGCGGAATTATTGTCGCTGCGGTTTGAATTTTATTCCTAATGACGAAAATTTTGGATCTGGAGAAGCTTTCGGACCTAGCCGGAGCTTGGTCTTCGCAAAGCGAAGTCTGGCTAGGGAGAAGCAGGCGCGAGCAGTTCGCCGGAAACGGCTCGACGCCGGTTCTCCGGAGTCAAAATCGGAGCCCCTTGACAGGATTTGTGGATATGGTATAATTACAGGCAAGAGTGAGACGTTCGTGGCGACATCAGCATACGCGAAGGGGGTGCCATCTGCGCCTCCCACCCGACCAAAACGGGTCTATATATGCAAGTCCTCTTCGCGTCGATCTTGGGTGC
>OBEQ010159772.1_pt1 | contig 12807 bp, 14 predicted proteins | sample 1670901 | NCBI WGS metagenome assembly OBEQ01 (sample SAMEA104232315, study PRJEB22302) | groundwater metagenome | biome: forest; feature: aquifer; material: groundwater | place: USA | collected 2011-08-07 | depth 5.4 m
GCAAAACAAAGGCTATATCGAAGAGCGCGATGGCGCCTTGTGGTTTTTGTCGACCCAATTCGGTGACGACAAAGATCGTGTCGTGCAACGTGAAAATGGTCAGACCACCTACTTTGCGTCAGACATTGCGTACCATCGCAATAAATTTCAGCGCGGGTTCAAAAAGGTCATCAATATTTGGGGTGCGGATCACCATGGCTATGTGGCTCGCGTCAAAGCCGCGCTCAAAGCCCTGGACATAGATCCGGATCAACTGGAAATACGTCTGGTGCAATTCGCGATTTTGTATCGTGGCCAAGAGCGGGTGCAAATGTCTACCCGCAGCGGTTCTTTTGTTACCCTGCGCGAACTGCGCGAAGAAGTCAGCAGCGATGCAGCGCGATTTTTTTATGTCACGCGCAAACCTGAGCAGCACATGGATTTTGATTTAGAGTTGGCAAAGTCCCAAAGCAAAGACAACCCGATCTATTATATTCAGTACGCTCACGCGCGCGTTTGCAGTGTATTACGCAAACTGGCAGAAAAAGAGCTAAGCTGGAACAAAGATCTGGGGCTTGAAAATCTCGGCCTGTTGACTGAGGAGCACGAAAAAGAATTGATGGCAAAATTGGCGCAGTATCCCGATGTGATTAAAAGTGCTGCGGTAAACTTTGAGCCACACCTTCTGGCTCACTACCTGAAGGATTTAGCAGGTGATTTCCATACCTACTACAACGCCCATAAAATGCTGCTCGACGATGATCTCCTTCGCAATGCCCGACTCTGTCTCAGCATCGCCGTGCGTCAAGTCGTCGCCAATGGCCTAGGTCTATTAGGTGTTTCAGCACCGGAGGAGATGTAACCTCTTTTTTGTTTTTTTTGCTTTTGTTATAGAAAGACAGGCAGTTTTTCCAGGGATAGGAAGGGATCGACCAAGGTTGTTTATGACGCAAGACTTTGCCAAAAGAAAATCCGCCAAAGGCAAACCCGTTGCCAATGGAACCAAGAAACAAGCGGCGAAAGCAAAACACCGTCAGATACCGCCTTGGGTTCTATTGCTGACCGGGGCGGTATTTGGCTCCTTCGTCACATTCCTGCTCTTTCTGTCTTATCTAGATCCCAGCAAAAAAATGGATGACGCCGGCCAATTTGCCGCAAATCAACCGCGCCCTGGCAATCAAACCCCACCGCTGGAATTTCAATTTATTGAAATGCTCAAGGAACAAAAGGTCGAAGTACCACCTGAACCTGTGGCCCCCACCGCCACCCCTGTCACCCCCACACCTACGGTAAAAAAAGAAGAGCCCACCGCTTTTTTCATCCAAGCTGGGTCATTTAAAAGCTATAAAGAGGCTGATAACCTTCGCGCTCGCCTGATACTCAGAGGCATGGATACCGATATAGAGACCTCCGACTCCTCTGCAGGTGCTCCCATGTATCGCGTCGTCGTGGGCCCTTACTTATCGCGCAACGATTTTCAGAGCGCCATGACCACTCTCGCTAATGACAATATCACCACCCTGCCCTTAACACGCAAAATCAAAGGTCCAGACGCTGGCTAATACTGCATATTGCTAACCCAGGTTTTAGACAGTTGAATTTTCTGTTGGCGGCCCCATCTCTGTTCTTTCGCACGGCGAAACTTAGTTTTGTTTTCTGACTAGGGCTTGGCCAACAAAAAGCTGACTGCTCTTCATCTAAACCAGGAGTTCACCTTGGAACAATACAGAGGCACAACCATACTTTCAGTGCGTCGTAACGGCAAAGTCGTTATTGGCGGTGATGGCCAGGTCACGCTGGGAAATACCGTGATGAAAGGTAATGCCCGCAAAGTGCGCCGCCTCTACCAGAATCAAGTGATCGCTGGTTTTGCGGGGGGCACCGCCGACGCCTTTACGCTGTTTGAACGATTTGAGGCCAAGTTAGAAAAATACCAGGGCAATTTGGTGCGCGCTGCAGTTGAGCTCGCCAAAGATTGGCGCACAGAACGCGCACTGCGACGCTTGGAAGCCCTGCTCGCAGTCGCGGATAAAAACGCTTCGCTGATCATTACTGGCAATGGCGACGTTATCGAACCCGAAGACAGTTTAATTGCGATTGGCTCCGGCGGGCCTTTTGCGCAAGCGGCGGCGCGAGCGTTGCTTGATTCGACAGAACTCGATGCGCGCGATATCGTCGAAAAGTCTCTGAGTATTGCCGCCGACATTTGTATTTACACCAATCACAACCGAACGATCGAAGAACTGGAAACCTGTTAATTACGCTTCAACTTAGATTCAATGCTCCAGTTAACTTACAAGCCATCGAGAATTATTTATGTCACAGTCACACATGACACCCCGTGAAATTGTTCACGAACTTGATAAACACATTATTGGGCAAGCCGGTGCTAAACGAGCTGTTTCTATCGCCTTGCGCAATCGCTGGCGTCGCATGCAGGTGGATGAAGCACTGCGCAACGAAATTTCGCCGAAGAATATTTTAATGATCGGCCCAACCGGCGTCGGCAAAACGGAGATCGCGCGCCGCTTAGCAAAATTGGCCAACGCACCCTTCATTAAAGTTGAAGCGACCAAATTTACCGAAGTCGGTTACGTCGGCAGAGATGTCGAGTCAATCATCCGCGATCTGGTCGAAGTGTCGGTCAAAATGCTGCGCGAAACCCACATGGAGAAAGTCAAACACCGTGCGCAGGACGCCGCCGAAGAAAGAATTCTCGATGCGCTGCTGCCACCGGCGCGAACCAGCACCGGCGTGGTTAGCGAAGAATCCACGACGCGACAAATTTTTCGTAAAAAATTGCGCGAAGGTGAACTCGACGACAAAGAGATCGACATCGAAGTGCGCGCGCAGACCGTCGGCGTTGAAATTATGGCGCCGCCCGGCATGGAAGATATGACCAACCAATTGCAGAGCATGTTCTCCAGCCTGTCGAGTGAAAAGAAGAAAACTAAAAAACTGACGGTAAAATCGGCATTAAAACAGATTCGCGAAGAAGAAGCCGCCAAACTCGTCAATGAAGAAGAGATTCGCTCCGAAGCGATTCATGCTGCCGAGCAAAACGGCATAGTGTTTATCGACGAGATCGACAAAGTGGCGAAACGGGCGGAAGGGTCTTCCGGTGGCGATGTCTCGCGCGAAGGTGTACAGCGCGATCTGCTGCCTATCATTGAAGGCTGCACCGTCAGCACCAAGTACGGCATGATTAAATCGGATCATATTCTTTTTATTGCGTCTGGCGCATTTCATTTAGCCAAACCGTCGGATTTAATTCCGGAATTGCAGGGGCGCTTACCGATTCGCATCGAATTAGCAGCCTTGACGCCGGACGATTTTGAAAGAATTCTGACTGAACCCGATGCCTCCTTAACGCTGCAATATCAAGCTTTATTGGCGACTGAAGGTGTAGCGCTTTCGTTTACCCCCGATGGCATTAGGCGCATCGCTGAAACCGCGTGGGAAGTCAACGAGCGCACTGAAAACATCGGCGCGCGGCGCTTACATACAGTGATGGAACGCTTGCTGGAAGAGATCTCCTTTGAAGCCTCCGATCGCGGCAGCAGTGAACTCACCAGAGAGGTGTTGATTGATGACACCTATGTCGATGATCATCTGGGTGAATTGGCGAAGAATGAAGATCTCAGTCGCTTTATCTTATAGAGAGTCTTATAGCGAACCTTGTAGCTTGGCTTTCAATTAGGGAATTCTCGGACGATACAACATATGACGAACTGTATATGACGAACCATGTACCCAGCAAAATTCAACTGCACCGAAAATCCAAAGTGTTGGAGTTATCCTATCCGCTGCAAAATAGTGCCGCTCAAAATACTGGTGAAACGGAAAAAGTTGAGTTGCGCTGTGAATACCTGAGAGTCTATTCACCCTCGGCGGAAGTTAAAGGCCACGGTCCCGGCCAAGAAGTACTGCAAACGGGCAAGCGGAATGTCACCATCAATCAGATCGAATCCATCGGCAATTATGCTATCAAGCTGACATTTAGCGATGGGCACGATACAGGGATTTTCAGTTGGGATTATCTCCGGCAATTGGCGGACAATTACGAAACCAATTGGCAAGATTATTTAAAACGCCTGCATGATGCCGGCGCCACCCGTGATCCAGATGTTGCAGTCATTCAATTTAAACCCTGAGGGTACGCACCAATTTTACGCGCCATAGCGGCTGGGGTAGAATGAGCCGCTCCCAGGATCCCAACTCCAGGTTAAGGCTCAATCTATGTCTGATGAAAAACCTACCGAAAAAACCACACACTTCGGCTATAAAACAGTCAACACCGAAGACAAACAAAAACATGTCGCTGAAGTTTTTCACTCCGTAGCCAGTAAATATGACCTGATGAATGATCTCATGTCAGGCGGCATTCACCGTGCCTGGAAACGCTTTACCATCGAACTCAGCGGTGTAAGACCCGGTCAATGTGTGCTGGATATCGCCGGCGGCACCGGTGATCTGGCGGCAAAATTTTCGCGCTTGGTCGGCAACAACGGCAACGTGGTTCTCGCTGATATCAATGAATCAATGCTGCGCGTGGGCCGCGACCGTCTCACTGACCGCGGTGTCGTTGGCAATATTTTTTATGCCCAGGCCAACGCCGAGTGCCTGCCCTTTCCCGATAACACCTTTGATTGCATCACCATCGCTTTCGGCTTACGCAACGTCACTCATAAAGACCTGGCATTGCGCTCGATGTATCGCGTGTTAAAACCCGGTGGACGTTTGTTGGTACTGGAATTTTCCAAACCGCGCAATAAACTGTTAAGTAAGGCTTATGATACCTATTCTTTTTCTGTACTGCCGGCATTGGGTAAATTAATTACCAACGATGCAGATAGTTATCGTTATTTAGCAGAATCAATTCGTATGCATCCCGATCAAGAAACGCTAAAGAGCATGATGTCAGAGGCCGGTTTTGGTCGCTGCGAGTACTACAATATGACAGGCGGCGTGGTCGCGCTGCATAAAGGTTTAAAGCTTTAATCACTGATCGCACTATTGATCACAACAACAAGCAGCCACTATGATCAGCTCTTTAACGCTATCTGTACTCCAGAGTGCAATTAATCAAGCACTGGCACTCGACCCCGGCAGCCAACAAGCCTTGTTAGGCGCGCAGGACAAAATCGTTAAGCTAAATTGCTTTTCACCAGAGATCGCTTTTACCGCCCAAATTGTCAGCCAGGATCACGTCAGTCTGCAGCTACTGTCCGCCGAAGAACAATCTAGTAGCGAAGGCCTTCACCTCATTCTCAGTGGCACAGGCTCACAATTTGTCGAATTGCTGCAACACATTAAACACGCCGATCCCTTAGCCCAAGTCGATTTAAAACTCGAGGGTGATCGCGAGTTGTTTTATCGCCTGCTGCAGATTTTCCAGCAGATGGATATCGATTGGGAGGAGGGACTCAGCCGCTTAATTGGCGACTTGGCTTCACACCCGCTGGCCAATTCCATACGCCAAGTTTTTCAGTGGCAACTTAAGCAGGTAGACAGTTTAAGCCATGTAGCCACCGAATATTTGCAGCACGAATTGGCGGTCTTTCCGTCGCAACGCGAGTTCGACGCTTTCAAACAAGGTGTTACTGAATTTTCAGGCAGAGTCCAAACTTTGGAACAAAAAGTAAAGCACTTAGCAGCGCTTGTTGACGCACCTATTGACCAGTGCGATGAAGCCGCCAAATCTACGCCACAGGCAAAGGATTAATCCGCGTGTTTCGACTGCTGCGTCTGTTCAAAATTTTCCGCGTCATTGCCAAATACCGTTTAGACCACCTGGCGGAATACGACCGATTACCTACGGCACTGAAAATCCTGTTCTATCCATTTACACTCTTGCCGAAACCCAAATTATCGCGCGGACAGCGCATTCGGCGCACCCTCGAAGAACTCGGTCCGGTATTTGTAAAATTCGGCCAGATCCTCTCGACCCGTCGCGATCTGCTACCTAAAGATATCGCCGATGAGTTGGCGGAGTTACAGGATAATGTTCCGCCTTTTGACGGTGAAGTGGCGAAGTCCATTATCGAGGCAGCACTGCACGCACCAATTGAAACACATTTTCGTGATTTTCATATCAAACCACTGGCCTCCGCTTCCATTGCGCAGGTCCACGAAGCCAAGTTATTGGATGGTACTGAAGTGGTGGTGAAAGTCATTCGACCGGGAATACTCAAAACCATTCAACAAGATATACGCCTGCTGTTTTCTCTCGCTAAGTTTGTGCAGCGCTACGTCCCCGATGGCAAAAGACTGCATCCCATCGAAGTGGTAGAGGATTACCAGAACACCATTCTCGACGAATTGGATTTGCAACGCGAAGCGGCCAATACCTCACAGCTGCACAGAAATTTTAAAGGCTCCCCCCTGCTTTATGTGCCCGAGGTTTACTGGGACTTTGTGACCCGCAATGTGATGGTGGTGGAAAAAATTTACGGCATACCCATTACTGATGTCGACGCGCTGATCGCGCAAGGCACAGATATGAAATTACTGGCCGAACGTGGCGTGGAGATTTTTTTCACCCAGGTGTTTAAACACAATTTTTTCCACGCTGATATGCACCCAGGGAATATTTTTGTCTCCACCAAACACCCCCAGCGACCGCAATACATTGCGATTGACTGCGCGATTATCGGTACCCTGTCGGAAGCAGATCGCTATTACTTGGCGAAAAATTTGCTTGCCGTGTTTCGCCGTGATTATCACGCCGTAGCTCAGCTGCATGTCGAGTGCGGGTGGATCCCCAAAAATGCCAAAGTCGGCGATTTCGAATCGGCCATTCGCAGTGTGTGCGAACCGATTTTTGACAAACCGCTGAAAGAGATTTCATTCGGCCATATTCTTCTTTATCTTTTTCAAACCGCACGCCGTTTTAATATGGAGGTGCAACCTTCACTGGTGCTGTTACAAAAAACCATGCTCAATATTGAGGGTCTCGGCCGCCAACTTTATCCAGAGCTGGATCTCTGGACCACTGCCCACCCGTTTATGGAGGAGTGGTTAAAGGAACGTTATGCCATAAGCGGAGTTGTACAGTCTCTCAAAGATCAAGCCCCGGAATGGCTTGAAGGGCTGCCGCAAATGCCGAATCTGGTGAGAGAGGCAGTAATGCAAGTAAAAAATCTTGAACAACTTAATCCGACAATCACCAATGCTGTGTTAGCGCTGCAGGAACAGGAACGCCGCAGCAATGAACGCTGGCGGAGCACCTTTCTTGGCGCCATGTTCATCGCTATCGCCATCGTTGGAATCGAGCCGGGTCTGATGGCAAAACTGCAGGGAATCCCAACCTTTTCCTGGATTTTTATCGGCATGGGTGTATATCTTATCGCGTTGCGTCGCTAGGTCGGTGTAAGATAAGACCACCAATAGAACATATTTCAGGCGAATGCCAATTAATTCAACTCAGGGTAAAGTCTTGTGATCGCAGATTCGAAGCAGCCAAACTATCTGTCTGAGATTAAATGGAACAGCGACGGCCTGGTTGCAGCTATCGCCCAAGACATTGGCTCTGGCCGCGTGTTAATGCAAGCTTGGATGAATGCAGAAGCACTGCAATTAACGCTGCAAGAGGGACGGGCGATTTACTGGTCTCGTTCGCGACAAAAGCTCTGGCGCAAAGGCGAAGAGTCCGGCCACGTACAGAAGATTCATGAGGTGCGGCTTGATTGCGATGGCGACGCCCTATTGCTCAGCGTGGAACAGTTGGGCGGTATCGCCTGTCATACTGGTCGGCAGAGCTGTTTTTACAAAAGTTTCAAAGACGGCAATTGGCAAACGATAGATCCCGTGCTCAAAGATCCAGATACCATCTATAAAAAATAATTGCGCTAATTGGACAGCAGAAAATGGACGATGTTTTAACGAAACTTACAGAGACTTTAGAGGCGCGAAAAAATGCCAGCGCTGACGATTCTTATGTCGCCAGTCTGCATAAAAAAGGTCTTAACAAAATTTTAGAAAAAGTCGGCGAGGAAGCGATCGAAACAATTCTCGCTGCCAAAGACGCTGCGACGTCTGGCGATAACAGCAAACTCATTTATGAAACTGCCGACCTGTGGTTTCATTCGTTGGTCATGTTATCCCATCTTGGTGAGAGCGCCGCAGCGGTGCTCACCGAATTAGAACGGCGTTTTAATACATCGGGTCACGAGGAAAAATCCTCGCGACCAACAGACAAGTAAGGAATTTATTATGGGTGTCGGCGGCATCAGCATTGGAAAACTTCTGATTATTCTTCTTATCATCGTCATGATATTCGGCACCAAACGATTGCGCGATATTGGTGGCGATCTGGGCAACGCAGTGAAGAGTTTCAAAAAAGCTATAAACAATAATGAAGATGAAACAGCGGACAGTGCGAGCGATGAAAAAACCGATTTAAAAAAACAGTCGGAACAAGATAAAAGTTAAAAACATTACTGTTCATCCTAGATAACCACACTATGTCCGATATCGGTTTCTCTGAACTTATTCTCGTCGCGATAGTCGCGCTCATTGTCATTGGGCCAGAGCAATTGCCGACGACTATAAAGACCGCCAGCTTATGGTGGGGACGCATTCGGCGCAGTTTCCTCGATGCCAAAGCCGAGATCGAGCGCGAAATTGGCGCCGACGATATTCGGGCACAACTGCACAACGAAGCCATCATGAAATCATTGGAAAAGTCGAAGCAGCAATTGCAAAACTCAGTCAGCGATATGAATAAAGTAATCACAGACAAAATTACGCTGCCAGACACTAACCCACCGAAAGAAACCAAAGAGTAAAACTCTTCATTCTCCTATGACCACAAACTATGGCCACACACGATAATTCTGACAATCGAGATACAGACCAGCAAGATACAGCCCAGCCACTGGTAAGCCACCTCAAAGAACTGCGAGAGCGTTTGCTGCGCTCAATCCTCTGTGTATTTATGGTTTTCTTCGCATTGTTCTATTTCGCCAACGATATTTATACTTTTGTTGCTGAGCCGCTGCGAAAAATGTTACCGGCAGGCGCCACGATGATCGCCACCGACGTGACCTCACCCTTTTTAACCCCTTTCAAACTGACGATGGTGCTGGCCGTATTTATCTCGGTGCCCTACATGTTGTTTGAAGCCTGGAGTTTTATAGCTCCTGGTATGTATAAACATGAAAAGCGCATCGCCGTGCCCTTGTTAATATCGAGTATTCTGCTGTTTTATGGCGGCATCGCTTTTGCCTACTATGTGATTTTTCCCGTGGTCTTCGGCTTTTTCACCAGTATTGGACCCAGTGATGTCGCCATCATGACCGACATCAATCTATACCTGGATTTTGTTCTGAAACTCTTTTTTGCTTTTGGCGTGGCGTTTGAAATCCCCATCGCCACCATTCTCTTGATCTGGAGCGGCATTACCACGGTTGAATCCCTTGTCGAAAAACGCCCCTATATTATTGTCGGCTGTTTTGTTATCGGTATGGTGCTAACGCCGCCTGACGTTGTCTCACAATCTTTACTGGCGATACCTATGTGGATGCTGTTTGAAGCAGGGGTTTTCTTCGGACGTTTTATTAAACCAGACGCGACTGAGCAAGAAGAAGAAAACAGAATTTGAAAAATTCTTCGCCTGAAAAGTAAAATAATAATAGTCATCCACTAACTGCTAGTGAGCTGACAAACATGGACTCAGTACATGAGTGAATCTTCAAAATCAATCATGGCTCCCACCAGCGTTCGCGGCGAACGTAAAAATCAAAAACGCGAAGCCATCTTGTATGCCGCCATTGAAATTTTCGCCTACATCGGTTTCGATGCAGCGTCGATCGGTAATATCGCTGTGAAGGCCGGCGTAAAAAAAGCCTTAGTGCAATACCATTTCGAAACCAAAGAAAATTTATGGAAGCAGGCGGTCAGACTGGTGTGGCAACGCCGCGCCGAGGCCATACCCCACTTACTGAACAATCTCGACAACCTCGACAAAGAACAACTTATCCGCGAATTATTTCGCCGCATCATGCACTTTGCCGCTGACAATCCCGCCTGGGTGGGGATTATGTTTAAGGAAGCCGCGCAACCCAGCGAACGCCTGGATTGGCTGATCGATGAGCTTATTCGCGACGACTTTAAAAATGGCTTGGAGTTTGTTGAAGTAGCGCAACACAAGGGCTTATTACCCGAGCTGCAACCGCTGCATCTGCTGCACATTTTATCCGGCGCATTAACCTATGTACTCAATGTCGCGCCACTCTCGCAGAGAGTTCTCGGTATCGATGCAAAGAGTGACGTCTACATTGAAGAGCATATAGACGCCTTAATGGCGATGTTGAATTATTCGAAGAATTCGGCTTAAAAAACCAATCAGGTTCAACACCCTTAGCTCGTTCGCCTAAAATAAAGAGCGCAAGCCGACACTCAGTGAAAAAGCTTCGTCCGGTACGCCATTTTCGGCATTAAACAAAGAGGGCAGCGCGTTATCGCGGTTTAGTAGATTGCGGGCGTTGAAGGTCAACTGCAAATGCTGCGTGATTTCTTGGCTAATCTGTAGATCGACACGCCAGTAGGTGGGCAAGTCAGGCGCCTCGAAATTAGCACTCGACACCCCCTCTGCTGTATCGAGATGGACACGATTGTTTAGAAAGATTTCGGTACCGTTATGCATGCGGTAACCGATTCCCGCCGCGGCGATTAGCCGTGGAAAAGCCCCGTAATCGACCCCTTGCGTTTCATTTTCACTTTCAACATATGATGCACTGAGATCTAGCAGCCAGCGCTCGGCATTGAATTGCAAACTTGTCTCAATACCTTGGGCGTTATTCTTCTCAACATTGTTAAATTCGAGTCGAAAATTTGGGTCACTGCTAGCCACCCGAACAATGCCGTCTTGCCAGCGACTCTGAAAAAGCGTAATCCCTGCTTGCCATAGCTTGGTGGTCCTCAACGCGACCAATTCCACGGTATCGATGGTCTCCGGCTGGAGATCAGGATTGCCCTTAAAGTTGCCTATTCCAGCGAGTTCAAACGCGGTCGGCGCACGGAAGGCATTGCTATAAAGCAGTTTAAACGCCAGATCCGGCTGCGGTTCGAAGATAATCCCAACGCGGGGTGTGTGCTGTGTGCCAAAATCGGAATAGCGATCGATTCGACCACCATAAAGCAGATGTAATTTGTCGTGGAAGAATCGAGTCCGCGCCTCAAGCAGTACATTTTCGAGATGCCGTCTGCGGCCATCATACAGTTCGTCGGCATCATTCAGTATCGAATTGTCAGCGGCTAATGCCGTGAGATGGCCTTGGTAGACCCGCATATCGTCATAACCCAACGCGAGAGCCCACTGCGTGTGCCACGCATTGTCAGCTTGGCGAAAGATAAGATTACCCGCCTGCCGTATATCACCGAGTTCAACTTGATTCTCGCCGATGGTATCACCTTGGCGCGGTACTTTGGTTTGTTGAGTTACATCAGTACGCCATAAAAAGCCGTTGATTTCTGCCGTGATACCATGGGTTAGTTCTCGACTGAGCGCTGCCGTGGTCATGGCAAAATTCGTATCGCTACCAGACCAATCTTGATTCGCCAAGACACTGCTGGTCGGTGTCTGCGAGCGGCCTGGGCCGGGAAAATTATCCGCCTTGAAATGATTCCAATAAAAGCCCCAGCGATACGAACATGTATCGTTATCCTTCGATACGAGTTTAATTAGCCCGGTCTGTGAATCGTATTGAGAGGCACGATGACCTGTTTGTTGATCGCCATTCTCTGGGTCAGTGTACAGGTAAGCTAGCTCCTGATCACTTTGACCACTCGCCGCCAACGCGACAATCGCCTGTGCAGAGTTTCCAATTTCCTGGCTAGAACGGCCCGCCGCCCCATAATACCCATTGCTCGCCAACTCAGCCTCGGCTTGTTTGAGATCGGTTGCTGCAGCCGCGCTTTGCATTGCCAAGACGCCATGAAAAGCATCACTGCCATAAAGTGCCGATGCCGGTCCGCGAGTCATTTCGATATTGTCGAGTGCGCCTAAATCGAAATTGGGCACAGTGACCATCCCGGATCCATTACTAAAACCATTGAGCGGCACGCCATCCAATACCACCGAAATACCTCTCGGCAAATTTGAGCCGGTGAAACCACGCACTGCGACAGCTTCGGCGCCAAAACGAAACGGCGTCACGAGAGTGCCCGGCAGATGTTCCACAGCGTCCGATGTGCGCCGCGCACCTCGCCGTTGCCAGTCTTCTTTATTAACCCTCGAGACGGTGGAAGCGGCAGTCCAACTGCTTTCAGGAAACAACGACGTTGTGGTTACAGGAATTTCTCTGAGCTCGTTGATCGACAGCTCGAAAATATCGCGCCCTTGATAAAGCAGCTGATTTTTATCGTCCACGCCTACATCAGCCAAAACCGTCGCTGCGCTGCTCTGCCAGAGAACAACGGCCATCAGCGAGAGCATTAATAAAAAATCACCTCGACCTTTACAAGAGCAATTAAGTTTTAGCATGTCACTGTCCCTGTTGGGAAGAACAAAGTAGATACGTTAAAACAGGCAACCAAGCGAGATCACTTAGTTTATTGCGGGTTGATTTTCACTATTTAGACAATAACCCTAAATATTTTAACGATTCCTTTCTGATATTTAATTGTCTCAGAGTAGAAGTACTAGGCTACTGCAATCGGGGGGGACATGACATAGCGAGGGCACAATAAACCTAGAAAAATCAGTTAAAAAATATGATATTGTGGCAACCCTCTGAAATAGCGAGGGATAAAGATGGTATTAAAGCAGGAAGTCATTCACCCAGAAAGTGAAGAAAAATCAAGTTCAAGTTGCCCGCCTTCTAC
>OBEQ010776369.1_pt1 | contig 12807 bp, 7 predicted proteins | sample 1670901 | NCBI WGS metagenome assembly OBEQ01 (sample SAMEA104232315, study PRJEB22302) | groundwater metagenome | biome: forest; feature: aquifer; material: groundwater | place: USA | collected 2011-08-07 | depth 5.4 m
TAATAATACTTTTATGAATAATAATATATCTGCTTCAAATGGAATTGAAATTGACGATCAATCGGGAACAGGAACTCTCAATTATATGATTTATAATGATACCTTTGGAGAAATTCGCTGGACAAATACGTCTGCAAGTGGTTTTTTAGATAATATCTCATTAGATGCACCAATTGGTCTTGGAGTAAATCTTTTTATTGATAGAAATGTTATCGCAGTAAATGTTTCCGCATTTACATCTGCACTTCCGCATATAAATTCCACTGCAAATATCACAATGAGAAATGTAACAGATCTTCTTGTTGACGAGTTATTAAGACTTGATACCTATAATACTTCTCGAGGAAATATTCTTGCAGGCGGAAAAAATTGTAATGGAACATCCTGTACTTTTTTTAGTTATAATGCTACTTCAAATGTTCTTTTGTTTAATACTTCACAGCTAAGTAGTTTTACATCGTACGTGATCGACTGTGGTAATGTTTTTAGAAATATCACTCTTGTTCGTTCTGTTGCAAGTAATGGAACGTGTTTTACGGTTCTTGCAAATAATATTGTTTTAACAGGAAATGCATTTAATGTGACGGGTAATACAAGCGGATTTGGAATTGATGGAACTGCAGGTTTTGATAATATTACTATTAGAGGATTTGGAGAAATATTTAATTTTACTGTGGGAGTAGAATTACTTGGTTCTGAAAACAGTACCGTTGTTTTCAATAATATCACGAGTGCAAATGTAACAAATGGATATGGTATCTATTTTTTGACATTGTCTCATTATGGAAATATTTCGAGGAACAGAATTATTACAAATGGTGTGAGTGGTCAAGGTATTAGAATTGAAACATCTAATGGAACAACTCTTTTTCAAAATAATATAACAACTTTTGGAACAAGTACTGCAGCAGGTCTTACTTTTGTATATAGTGAAAGTGCCAATGCTTCTGGAAATCGTATCTGGACAAATGGATCAAGTTCTTTTGGAATGACTGCAGATGCTGGAGCTCTTCTTTCTATCACATACAATAATATTACAACTTTTGGTGTAAGTAGTGATGCTGTAAGTTTGAGTACTCAATCTCGTTCATCTACATTTATTGGAAATAATATAACAACCTTTGGAACTACCGCAAGAGGATTTTTTGCAAGTGATGCAGGATTTCATATTTTGCAAAATAATTTCTTTTCAGTAAATGGAAGTTTAGGAATTTCTCTTCTTTCATCTAATGCAAGTAATTTTTCAAATAATGTAATTATTGCAGATAGAGGTGGCGGAGCAGTTCTTTTAACCGATACATCAGATACTACTTTTTTGAATAATACTCTTCGTACGACTGGTACAAATACCGTTGGGATTAAACTTTCAGGAGCAACAGTAAATAATACTTTTTTGAATAATAATATCTCTGCTACAAATGCTATTGAAATCATTGATCAGTCAGTATCACCATCACTTAATTATCTTATCTACAATAATACTTTTGGAGAAATTCGATGGATTGATTCTTCTTCGACGGGATTTTTAGAAAATATAACTGTTGATGCACCAATAGGTCTTGATGTAAACTTGTTTATTGGTAATGGAACTTTTGCACTTAATACAACAGCATTTCAAAATTCTTCTATAAATTCAAGTGCGAATATTACTTTTCGTAATACTGGTCTTGCAAATGTTGATCAGATTGTAAGGTTATCTACTTTTAACATGACAAAGTCTGAAGTTCTTCAAGGAGGAACAGATTGTAAGAGTACAACTTGTTTTGTTGTTAATGTGAGTTCAGGAGGATTGTTTGTAATTAATACAACGGTTCTTGGAAGTATTGCTCTTCTTGAAGCAAGATGTCAAGATTTATTTAGAACAATTACGCTTCAACGTAATATCACAACTGCAGGCAGTTGTTTTTTTATAAATGCAACAAATGTTCTTATTGATGGAAATGGATTTAGTATCACGGGAAACAAATCAGGGTATGGTATTTATGGAGCAGGGTTTGGAACAGGAATTGGAAATATGTCTGTTGTAAACTTCGCAGGTATCTTTAATTTTTCGACAAGTGTTTCTTTGCAAACAGCAAATATTGCACTTGTAAAAAATAATACCATTATCTCTGCAAATGTTTCGTCAGGATATGGTCTTGAATTTGCAAGTATTGGAAATGTGAGTGTTTTATTTAATATCATTAAAACAGTTGGAGACAATGCTGCAGGAATACGATTAAACGGACTTACTTCTTCGAACATAACAGGTAATAATGTGACGACGAATGGATCGAGTGCGAATGGTGTTCAATCGTCAAATTCATTTTTTAATGTATATGAAAAAAATTTTTTTAATACAACAAATTCTTTGTCATCAGCTTTAAGCATAGATAAAAATGCTAATGCAACAAATAATATCCTCTTTACCACTCAAGAAAATTCTCCTGTTCTTTCGATTGATTCAAACTCTCTTGCAACATTTAATACTATTACAGGCTTTGAAAATGGAAGTTATGGAATTTTATTAGGTTCGTCTGCTGAAAATATAACTCTTGAAAATAACACAGTAACTACAACAGGAAAAGTAAATGGTCTTGGAATACGCCTTCCAACCGGAAATAATTTTGTAAAAATTATTAATAATACTATTCTTACAACAGGGACTTCATCAGGAGATGAAGGAATTGAAGTGTTTACATCAAATGGAACACTTGTTAAAAATAATCGCATAAATACAACAAGTTTAGCAGGTTATGGTGTATATATTGCAGATTCAAATCATGTTTTTGTTGATACGAATCAGATTATTACAACAGGCTCGTTAAGTTATGGAATTTTTTTACAGACAAATTCTACAAATGTCACGTTTTATAACAATAATATCTCAACGGTTACAACACTTTCCCTTTTTGATAACACTTTTGCTGCAGGCGTTAATTATCTTATTTATAATAATTCATTTGGAGAAATACGCTGGACAGATAATTCAACAAATGGATTCTTACGTAACATGAATATCACAGGATCAATTGATTTTGGAAACAATCTTATTCTTTCTGCAAATCTTGCAGCAGTAAATATATCTGCATTTCTAAATTCAAAAATAAATTCGTCAGCAAATATTACTCTTCGAAGTTTAACACTTACAAATATTGACAGAATTTTAAGACTTGATACATTTAACACGAGTAGAAATGATGTTCTTGTAGGAACAAATTGTAATGGGACTTCTTGTACTCTTATAAGTTATAATGCAACAACTGGTCTCTTTTTGATGAATGTGAGTTATCTTGGAAGTTTTACTGCATATGAAGCAAGTTGTGGAACTCTTTTTTCGAGTTTAACTCTTTCAAAAAATATAAGTGCGACGGGATCTTGTTTTGTTGTTGGCGGAAATAATATTGTTCTTGATGGAAATGGATTTATAGTTACGGGTAATGGAACAGGGTTTGGCGTAAACATTTCGTCTTTTAATAACGCGACTATCAAAAATTTTGGGGCATTGCAAAACTTTAGTACAATTATTCTTCTTGCAACTGCAGAAAATAATACTATTACAAATAACACAATAGTAGGTATGAATCAAAGCAGTGGACACGGTGTTTCTATTTTGCGTAGATCTATGGGAACAAATATTTTAAATAATCAGATTACTATTAGCGGTCAAAGTTCAAACAGTATTGAAAGCGTCTTTTCAGGAAGTGTTTGCAGTTGTAATTTTTCAGTAATTCAAAACAATATAATTACGGTTATTGGTGCAAGTTCATCAGCAATAAACATGGCAAGGTCATCAAGTAATAATATAACTAATAATACAATTACTTTGTTGGGTAATATACCAACAGGTCTTCAATTTACTATTGATTCAAATAATAATATCATTTTGAAAAATACCATTTTGGTAAATCAATCAAATGGGGCAACAGGTATTTCTTTTTCTCAAGTTTTAAGCAACAATGTTACGGGAAATAATATCACCAGTTTGGGAACAGGAATAAGTTTTCAGAATTCACGATTTTTTTCAATTGTTGGAAACTCTATTTCTTCAAGTAATTACGCACTTTATATTGTTCAGTCAAATAATTCAAATATATCTTCAAATATATTTATTGAAAATGGTTCTTTTAGTTCTGTTGAACTTTCAAATGCGACGGGAAATTTATTAGAAAATAATGTTATTTCTGCTCTTGGAAATGGTTCAAATTATGGAATATTTCTTTACGGAACTACTGAAAATACGACATTTATTAATAATAATATTTCATCAGTGCAAGGGACAAGTATTGAAGATAGAACACAAGCGAGTCTATTAAATTATATTATCTATAATAATTCTTTTGGAGAAATTCGCTGGACAGACACATCTACCAATGGGTTTTTAGATAATATTACTCTTACAAACCCGATAGGTCTTGGAATAAATTTGTTTATTGGTAATGGAACTGCTTCACTTAATACGACGGCATTTAGTGCTTCAAAAATAAATTCATCTGCAAATATCACTCTTCGAAATCTTACTTTTTCAAAAGTAGATCAAATTTTAAAACTTACAACGTTTAATACTTCAAGAGCGCAGATCCTTCCTGCAGGAACGAATTGTAATGGAACAACGTGTAGTATTGTTACATACAATGTAACAACGGGAGATCTTCTTTTTAATACGACAACTTTTGGAAGTTTTGCAGCATTTATTGCAGGGTGTGGTGTACAAGTAAGAGGATTTAGTTTAACAGGCAATCTTAATCCGACGGGTTCTTGTTTTTCTTTTAGTTCTTCAAATATAGTTATTGATGGAAATGGAAATAATGTTACAGGGAACAGTTCGGGAATTGCATTCAATATTGAAAATGCATCTAATGTAACAGTTAAAAATTTTGGGATAATTGGAAATTTTACGCAGGCAATAGCACTTTCTAATGCTGAGAATGGAACCGTAACTAATCTTACTGTAACGGGTTCTAATGTTACAAACGAAGTCGGTGTTTTATTTATTGGAAGTACTGGTCTAACTATTCAGTCTGCGACAGTTTCTGTTACGGGAATAAATAGTTCAGGAGTAAGTCTTTCTGGTGGAAACAGTTCAACAATTTCAGGAGTTACTCTTACAACGAGTGGAGAAAACGGTTCTGCACTTCTTCTTACATCTGGAAAAAATGTATCAATTACTAATGTTCTTACAAATGCAACTGCTACAGGATCAAGTGGAATAACACTTGCAAATGTTATTGGTAGTTCTATTTTTGGAGGAACACTTGCAAGCAGCAACGGTGCATCAAGCGTGGCACTTGGTGTAAATTCTGCAAATAATACTTTTACGAATGTAACATTCATTGGTTCTTCGAGTGAGATTTTGAAAGATTCATCAGGAGCGGGATCGTTTAATTATCTTATTTTTGATAACGCATTTGGAACTATTCAATGGACGTCTTCATCATTTTTAGATAATCTCTCTTTAAGTGCACCACTTGGTTTTGGAATAAATCTTGTCTTAACACAAAATCTTGCAGGCATTAATCTTTCTGCATTTAATCTCGGAACAACAAGAATAAATTCAAGTGCAAATATTACTTTAAAATCGCTTACTGCACAAACAGTTGATAGTGTGATAAAGTCAGAACGATTCGTTACAACAGTAACTGATACAGTACAACTTGGAGTAAATTGTAATGGGACAAGTTGTCTTATTTTATCTTATAATGCAACAAATGGTCTCTTTAAATTTAATACAAGTTCATTTAGTAGTTTTACAACGTATCGTGTTGACTGTGGAGAATTATTTTTTAATTTGACTCTTTTTCGAAATGTGTCATCTAACTCAACATGTTTTATCATAAATGCATCAAATATTTTAGTTGATGGAAATGGTTATGCAATACTTGGAACGGGCAGTGGTTTTGGAATTAATGCAACTGACAGAACAAGTGTTGTTTTAAAAAATCTTTTCGTCAGTAATTTTACGACAGGAATTTTGTTTTCGAATGCGTCAAATGGAACACTTACAAATTCTACGATTGTCGGAACGAATGGTGCAAATGTCTTTGGTGTGAGGCTTACGGGAAGTTCACAGGAATTTATAAAAAACATTACTGTTCGATATGTAGAGAGTAGTATTTTTTCGTTTGGAGATCTCTTTGATAAAATAGATTCAGTCACTGTATCAAATGCGACAACAGGAATTTTATTGCAGGATACAAATTCGACAAATGTTACAAATATCTATGCCGTTAATAATTCATATGGAGTACGTATTGTTAATGCGTCAGTAAATAGTATTCTTGGTGGTAACATTTCTTATTCAAAAGTAAATGGTGTAAGTCTTGAAGGAACTGAAAACAATAATACTGTTGCACATGCAACTATTTACAAAAGTTCTGCGCAGGGAATTATTGCATCAGTAAGTACGGTTACTGATTCTCTTATTCAAAATAATACTCTTTTTGAAAATACGTTGTTTGGAATATCAATGGGTGGAACCGGAACGGTTCTCCAAAATAATGTATTTAATCACACTGTTGGAAGTCTTAATGCAACCGCGCAGATTACTTCATCAGGAAACAGATTTCTTTCAGGAGGAAGAGGTATTGTTTCTACAAATGGAATTGTAACGTCGCTTAATGATTATTTATTTCAACAAGGAACAGTTCTTCTTCAAACACTTCCCGGAGGACAAATAAATCTTACCAATGTAACTGTTGCAAATAATTCGGGAGAAATAAATTTCTATCATGCTGAACTTGGAACAAGTAGAACAATCCAAAATGATATTCTTATTTTCAATCGAACAATTTTCGTAAACGCATCAAGCGCTCCTGAATTTAATGTATCTGCACTTATTTCCTTTTTCAATGTTGGACTTCCTAATCCTCTTCTCTTAAAAGACGGTGTGAAATGTTTACTTCCTGAATGTAATGTTCTTGCATCAGTTCCCACATTCAAAGCAAATGTAACAGGTTTTTCAAATTATACACTCATTGATATTTTAGACTTTTTAGATTCAGTAAAACCTTCTTCTGGAAGAGTTTTTGATGGTCCGGATTATATTGATTCAGATTATACAAATAATGTAACAACACTCTATGGTTCATGGAGTGGATTTATTGATGCAAATAAAATTTCATACAAATATCGTATTCTTGAAAATGGTTTATTATTTTATCCAAGTTCAGGATATGTTGTGTTAAATGATTCAACGCAAACTACAGTGGGAGGTCTTAGTCTTAATTCATGTGGAAATTATTCTTTTGTTGTTATTCCAACAGATTCTTTTTCAAATGAAGGACCAAACGTTACATCAAATGGAATTTTCGTAGATACTACAGCACCCGGTGCACCAACAGTTACAAGTTCCACTCATCCGACGGAAGGAACAAACTATACTCTTACAAATGTTTCTTTATCATGGACTGTTCCAACGGATGGCGGCGCATGTCCAAGCGGTGTATCAGGATTTAGTTTCTTACTTGATCAAGATTCAGCAGGCGTTCCTGATACAATTGCAGAAGGAAATCAAACACTTACATCTACTTCTTATGCAGGACTTGGAACAGGAACATACTACTTTCACATTCGAGCAAAAGATCTTGCAAATAATTTTGGATCTACTGCAACATTTTCAATACAAATAATTTCAAGTGATGTCACAGTGATTCTTAATCCTGTACAGACACCAACAATACTTGCAAGTGTAAATCTTACAGGAACAGTAAGTAAAAATACGACAGGTGTTCGATTATTTGTAAATGATGTTCTTACAAATACGACGACAAATAATGCAACACTTCAGTATACATTTTCAAATGTTGCTTTAAGTGTTGGAATAAATAAAATTTATGCTCAGGCAAATATGAGTAACGTATTTGTTAATTCAAATAATCTGTATGTTAGAAGACTTTCATCTACAAAATATAATGTTACTTCGCTTACTATAAAATGTACTGGCTGTGCTGGCGGAACAAAATATGTTTCAGGTGGTGGAACAAGTGCTCCTTTGTTTGGTGCTGCAACAGAAGGAAGTGCGACAATTGTAAGTGGTCAAATTACTGTTACACCTGGAAAAAATAATTTTATTTTTGTAACAAAAGCAAATGGTGCAGCAACCGTTGCTGCAAGAGAAAGTTATCTTATCAATGAAACATTTTCAGATCAAGATAATCCTTCCTTCGGACAGTCACTTTTACTTCCTGATCAAAAAGTGGGTTTAGTTATTGAATATCCTGATATTACATTATCTGGAACAGATCAAAGACAAACAGGAAGATATTCAGTTATTATTAAAAATAATGGCATAGGTGTAGACGGAAAATTGAATCTTTCAATAAATTTGCAGTAGATGATAAGTGATAGAGAGATAATTAAGTAAATAATCTGATTGATAATTAAATGAACAATTAAATGAACAATTAAATGAACAATTTGATTGATGATTAAATTAATGATAGAATTAATCATCAAATAAATGAAAAATAAAAAAGATAGATAAAAAATAAAAGAGACAAACAAAACTTGAAAAAAAACGTAAAAAATATCTTTCATTCAAAAAAAGGACAATTATTTTTCTTTGCAACAGTTGTACTTCTTGCAATTGCATTTGGAACTATTCGTTCGCAAAAAAAAGTTGTTGTTGATTCAACGTTTTCTGATCTTGCAGATAATTATATTTTAGAATCTCCTCTTTCTGCAAATCAGAATGCGTTTTCGGATTTTAGTTCTGCATTTATTTTGTATGCAAGAACAAAAGACCCTCATTTCGGATTAGTTGGCGTACATACAGAAGGAATTGTGACAGTCTATAACGGTGTTGGACAATCAATTCTTATAAACAATCAATATACTCTTGCGGATAATAGATCTCTTACACTAAATCTTACAACAGGAGTTGACGTATTTTATAGTGATCACAGTTTTACAATCCCTGTGCATAATAGAACAGTAAGTGTTTTATTTGCATCGATTTCTGTTGATGCAACGAAATTTATTGTACGATAGTTATGATTAATAAATAGGTTTATAAGAGAATAATAATTAATGAAAAGAGAGAAAGTAAAAATAAAAAGAAAATAAAAAAATGATAAGAATACGACGACAAATCAATCTGTTGAAAATGAAAAAAATTAATTTATTAATGAGAGAAGATAAACGACGACGCATCAGTCTGTTGAGCAGAAGAATTCTTGTGCTTACTGTGCAATCAATGGGCTCAATTTCTCATTTTAGAGAAAATTTGCAGGCACAAGAATCGCAGTTGTGTCTTCAGAAAAAAACAGTAGACACAAGAATCGCAGTTGTGTCTTTAGAAAAAAACAGCAGGCACAAGAATCACCATTGCACATTCAGAGAAAATACGCGGGTGGTACTAAGGAGCAAGAGAGAAAATCTGCAGGTGCACTCTATCGAAGGCTCCTTGTATGGTCGTGTTATTTTTTTCTTAAATTTTCTTGAAAGTTTAGTTAATTATTTATCTATCAATTCTTATTTGTTTCAATCAACTTTTATGCGAGGTTTGTTTCAATGATTTTTTCATCTAAAAAAGGAGATGCGTGGATTTCGTGGGTACTGCTTGTTGCATTCTCTGTTATTCTTGCAGCAATTACGAGTACGTGGCTTCAGAATTATGCAAAAGATTCTGCCTCTCGAGCTGATGACCAAGTGCAAAGATCAGATACATGTGAATTACTTGGTGTAAGTATTGATTTTGTCTGTCAGAGGACAACTTCACCAAAAAGCTTAAATATGAATCTTACAAATAGAAAAGATTTGAAGATAGATCATTTTGTAATACGAGTGTATAATAATTCAGAATTTCAAAGTTCAGCAACACTTAATACCATTATTAAACCGCAAATTACAAAAAATGTGACGGTGAACACAACAACCGATGTTGATTATGTTGAAGTTGTACCCGTTCGTATTGACAATGTAAAAAATAAAACAATTATGTGTGCTGAACAACTTGCAAAGGCAACTGTTATTGCTTGCTCATAAAAAAGAATAAAACTATAAAAAAAGAAGTTTATTTATGTAAACGTTTATATGCTCTAAGCGTTTACTCAGGTATAAAAGAGGTGAGTATTTGTGGATGTAGAACAACAAATTATGGAACTTGAGTTAGAAAAATCTCGTCTTAATCGAGAGAAATCAATGCTTGTTCTCAATAAAAGTCTTTTTATTTATTTTTGTTTCTTGTTTATTGGAGTTATTGGATTTTTAAATGGATATGTTTCAAAAACGCTCTTAAATATTCTTATCATTATGGGTCTTCTTGTTCTTGTTATAGGAACTGTTCCTTATATTCAAACAATGAAATTTGAAGAACATAATCTTGAAAGACTAGCGAATAAATTGAGGAGAAGATGAGTATGCGCAATTTCACACAAACAAAAGAGGAGAAAACTATGAATCAGTCAATATATGCAAGGCGATTTCACACAAAATCAAAGGTAGTTCATACAAGATCACATTTTTTCCATAGTAAGAAAGGTGTTTCCCCACTTATTGCAACCGTTCTTCTTATCGCATTTGCTGTTGCGCTTGGTGCTGTTGTTATGAACTGGGGCAGAGGTTATGTTGAAGATACACAAGACTTTGCACAGCAAAAATCAGATTCTGAATTGAGATGCAGCAGTGATGTAAAAATTGATTTTATTCAATCAAAAACAAAAAAGTTTGTGTGCTTTAGTAATGATACTACAAACAATATCGGAAATATTCGTTTTACTCTTTCAAATGTAGGACAAGTTGATATTTCAGAACTCCAAACAGTTGTTATTGGAACAGCAGGTGTTTCAACAAAAATTTTCAATTTAAGTAATGCAACACTGACGAAAGGAGCAGTATTTCGAAACGTTACCAACTTTTCTAATTCTGTTGTCGGAGGAGTTGAACAATTCAGAATTGTTTCAGGTATTAAAGTTGGCAGTAAAATTGTAGCTTGTCCTAATAATGTTCTTGAGGCTGAAAGCATAAGTGATTGTTAAAGTGAGAGAATGATATCACATTAAAAGGATATCAATGAGAATGGTATTAATGAGGATGATGGAGAAATAATGTGATGAATGGTAAAATGCGAAATAGAATAAGTAATCAGATGGTATCACGTTAGAATGGCAGATGATGATAAATCTCGTAATATTCCTCTTTTTATTGTTCTCTTTACTTTATTAATTGTTATCTCATTAATTATTGCAGTGTATTCATTTAGTTATTTTTTTGCTAGTCGAAAGTATGTCGAGGTTTCCTCAAATCAAAGTATTTCCTGTTCGAGTATTTCGTATGATCTTTCGAAAGTTAATTATGCTGCAAATACACTTTCCTTTGTTGTAAAAAAGAAAAGCGGCGATGCATTTTCATCTCTTATAGTCTTTACTAAAGATAAACAAGATACGATTGTTTTACAAGATACGAGTTTTGTTCCTGAACAGAAAGTTTCTATTCCTAATGTTGTTGTGTTTAACAATACTTTTGGTGTTATGCCGGGAGCATGTGAAAAAACAATGGTTAAAAAAATTGTGATGGGAAAAGAAGATTAAAGATGAGAATAAAGAGGTAGTAACAAATAAAAGATGCGATCTCTTGAGAATGAAATGATAAACAAACAGAAAAGAATTTTTTCTTCAAAAAAAGGTGATACGTGGATTTCTGCTGTTCTTTTTATTTTGATAGGAACACTTGTTGTTGTTTTAGTTCTTGAAGCAGTAACACCTGTTCTGCAAAACATGCGAGATAAATCTGTTTTTGTTCGAACGCAGGATGCATTCTTAAATCTGAATCAACATATTAAAGAAGTTGCACTCGAGGGACAAGGATCACAGAGAGTAATTCCCGTCGATATTCAAAAAGGTGCATTTGAAGTAAAAGATAATGTTGTAAAATGGAAAATGGATACCGAAGCTACAATTGTACAACCAAGAACGACAGTAAAATTAGGTAATGTTCTTATTGTTGGAAATGGTGATGTAAAAGCGTATGAAGAAGGAAATTCTTTTGTTTTAGAAAATACTAATGTTCTTTTTCGATTCAATAAAACAGGAGATACGCATACCTTTGTAACACTCAATACTTCAAAAATAATTACGCAGTCAACACTTAAAACGGGCGACACACAAACAAATGCAACACCCAGTTATGAATTTTTTGTCGACGGAGATTCAACAACTGCAAATGGGAATGGATATACGCAACTTCTCAATAAAGGGTCAGACTTAGGAAAGGCAAGCGTTCTTTTACATGTTAATTCCAGTGTCGAATATGAAATTACATTCACTCTTGAAGCACAATCTGATTATTTGAAGATTGATGTAAATGCGGCATTGACTAATCCAAGTTAGAACGTATGATAGAATAGTATTTTTTTTTATTCTGTTATTTTTTTATTAGGTGTAATCTTTTAATTGGTGATATTCTGTTTTTTATTTTATTCTTTCTTTTATCTTACCTTTCTTTTTCCTAAGCCCTTCTGCGTCGCAACATATTTAAATATGAAGTTCATTTCAATATAAAAAAGGAAGGTGAATACGTGGCTGAGGCAGAGATAGTAAAGAGAGGAGGAGAAACAGATGCGAAAGCGTTCACATCTCAAGTTTTGCCGCAGATAGAAAAACAATCTTCTCAATCAACTGTTAAACAGAATTCTCAATCAACTTCTCAATCAGTTGTTCAACCAATTTTAGAGAAACAAACTTCTCAAATATCTTCTCAAATAAATACTCAATCATCTGCTGAATCTGTTCTTCAAAAAAACAATCAGAATAGTTCTCCCTCCAAAAAATTTGAAGATGTTATAAGAGAACCAAATAAAACAATTGAACTTACTTCAACGCAAAAAATACA
>OBEQ011551038.1_pt1 | contig 12807 bp, 11 predicted proteins | sample 1670901 | NCBI WGS metagenome assembly OBEQ01 (sample SAMEA104232315, study PRJEB22302) | groundwater metagenome | biome: forest; feature: aquifer; material: groundwater | place: USA | collected 2011-08-07 | depth 5.4 m
TAAAACCTTCTTCATTTCCTCTTGTGGAGTAAAAACGGCATATCTGTAAATTCTGCTTTCAGAAATAGCTGTCGCTGGCTCGTTAAATCTTAAGATTTGTAATATTCGTTGCTTGGGTTCGGTTGCAGAAAGTGGTTCCATTTCTCCATTGCTTACAAGATGACAAGATCTACTATCTTGTGAAATAGAATCTCCTTTTCTTTTCAGTTTTCGTTTAATTTCATATGTTTTTCCTTCAACTTCAAAATGAAGTATTACATGTCCTTCGTTTTTCTTTTTGCTCAAAAGACTTTCAGGCTTTTGAGATCCTAATCCAAATAAAGCAAATTCAATAGCCATCAATACGGTAGATTTCCCAGAGCCTATGTCACCTTCAAAAAGAGTAATCCCTTTTGGGAATTCTATCTTTTCATGATTATAGGATCTGATATTTTCTATCTCTATAGAATTAAGAATCATTTTCTATTTCGATTCCTAATATCTTGAAAGCATTTTGTTCTATTCTGTTTTGATATTCTGTCTTGTTTTCATTTACTAATTGTGATTGTCGTAGTTCATGTAAAAGAGATTTTGCGAGTTTCACTCCTAATGATCCTTGAAGCTTTTTATTTCCAATCTTAATTTGTCCAATATTTTCTTTGAATACATTAATCTCAATCTCTTCTTTGTTTTTACCACTCGCAGGAGTTATAGAATATTCTTTTGAAGAGAGAGATCTATAATTAATTAAAACTTCGATTGCTCCTTTTTCTTTTAATTCTTCACTAATCTTTGTAAAATCTATTTCAGTAGTTTTGCCTGAAATCATTTCTCCCCATGTCTTTATTATGATTATTTTGTCTGCAGGATCAAATTGCATAATCTCAGATAATAGATCACGATTTACAGTACTAGATTTTTTTCCATTAGCATCATATTCTATTATTTCGTACTTGACATTTTTAATTGGAATAAATTCTACTTTCTTTATTTTTGTATCAAATTCCACTAGAATGAATCCTCTCTTGGTTCCTTTGGCATTGTCTTCCAAATCGCTGTGATAGCCTGCAAATATTGTGCCAGGATATGCTATTTTTTTGTAGTCCTTATACTCTTGTAAGGAGTAATTATGAACGTGTCCACCTGCATAGTAATCAAATCCTTTTGGAAGTAATGAAATAGGCATAAAATCACTTTCTGCTATTGCTTTTGTCTTTAATTCGTCAATTCCAGCATGGAAAAGAAAGATTTTGAAACCTTCTTCTTTTTCAAGTGATTTTCTATCCAATTTTTGATAATATTCTAATTCTTTTCCTGCAGATAATCCTGGAAGTCCAAAGATTTTGGCTTTTGTTTTAGGATCCTGAACAAACTCTAAAACTACTTTATCAGTGGAGACATTCTTTTGTTTTGAAACTTTAATCAGATAACCTGCTTCTGTAAGTAAATCAATGACTGAATTTGAAACAGGACTAAAGTCATGACTTCCATAGACAACATAAACAGGAATATTAGATTCATACAATCTTCTGAATTGTTTGAAAGCAAATTTTTGTACTCTCATCTCTGGTATGTTAATGTGAAATAAATCTCCAGGAATTAGAATAAAATCTACTTTTCGTTTTATGCATTCACTTACGAGTGTTTCAAATACTTGAAATTCTATTTTTTGAAGAGATTCCTGTTTTTGATATCCTAAATGGCAATCAGAAAAATGCGCAAATTTGAACAACTGTTAAAACACCTTCGTTTTAACATTCTTTTTTGATTCACTTTGATTTTTTACTAGGTCTTCAAAAAGTGGAATTTTGATCGGAATTGCAAAAGGAACAAAAATACTAGATATGATTGCTTCACCTTTGTCTAAGCTTGCAATGTTTCGATCATCTTTTGACAAATCTTGAGATGCACTTGCGATAATTGCTTGCCTTTCTTGAACCATTTCGTTCCCAAGAATTATCTTAGTGTTCATGTTTGCAAGAATTGTTCTTGGAATAACACTAGTTAATTGAGTTATAGCAGTTAAACCAATTTTGAATTTTCTACCCTCTTTTGCAATAATACTATAAATGTTGGAATTTTGATTTTTCAAAACATCCTCACCAATAACTCGAGGAGCTTCTTCAACTACAATTGTGACTACAGGCTTTCTGTCTAATTGGCCCCTTACTTTATACTCCTGATATCTGTCAAAAATACGGCTGGCAATTACATTACCTACGATTAATTCTGCTTCATCTACTAATCGCGAAGTATCTAGTATTACGATTTTACCATCTTCAATATCTTTCACAATATCATCAGCAACTGTTTGTCCCTTTGTACCTGCATCAAAAACTTGGTTAAAGGAAATTATATTTCCATCCTCATCTAGATCTAATCCCAGAATTAACCTGAAAATACGTTTCAAAATTGCCAGAGTTATAGGTGCAACATCCTTAAGATTTTTGGTTGGACGTTCTTGTATAATTGCAGATATCCAGTCTCCATGAAATTCTCCAAAATAAATTCTCATTGCTTGTTCTTGAGGTTCAGAAAGCGTTACAATTCCTCTAAAATGATCAGGTCTTAGAGTTCGTAAATTAATAGTTAAAACATTAGCTCCTGCAGGGGGACTGCTTGGAGTATAATAAACAAGTCTTTCATTAGCTTCTTTGTGATCCTTTAATCCTAAACCATGTCGTCCATAATATTCATCATGTGCATCCAAAACTAGTGCCCCAACTCTTTTTGTTGGTAAAAGATGCCAAAGAATTGTTTTGACAAGATTACTTTTTCCACGACCAGTGGTAGCTGGGATCAATAGATGATGTGAGAAAACGTCTACAGATGATAGCCAAACGTCAACATCAATTATCTTTGAACCACTTCGAATTTTTCCTACATAAAATGAATCGTCGCTTTTCTCAAGGAATTTTAGATCCTCTTTTTCTACTAACTGTATTTCATTGAAAAAAGATGGAAGTACTTTAGGTAGACTTACTTTTGTAGAATTAGTTGATTGTGCAACATGTGCTAATGCTCTTACTTTTGCTAACACATAGTTTCGAAGTTCTGGTTCAAAAATTTCTGCATTTACTGGCATCTTTTCAAGATTAATGCCTGACATTAACTCATGAGTCTCACGCGGTATTTGGCTACCATATACAAGATCAAAGACTTGTAAAATCAAAGATGAGCGGGATTCTCTCGAAACCAACAAATCTCCTAATTCAAGTTTCTTACCCCCTTTCTCACGTACTAGAATACTGCCAAACTCTCCTGCAACGATCTGGCCTACTATATCTAGATTGGACATCATCCCACCGCCAAGTTGAGATCCTCATGACCTCTGAGTGCCATAGTGTGCCCAAGTACTTGTTTCCAATTGGACTCTTTAGAGAGATATGACAATATGATATCTCTAAAGAAAGACAATTCATTGAATTTCACTCTAGAGTAAGTATCAGCATCTATCAGACCATATGGATATCCAATCATGGCTAGATCAGAGGAGTTGGTTGCTAATGCTGATAATATGCTATTTAATTCTCCAGTGGTCATTTTTTCAAGCTGACTTCTTAATATCTCAAGTCTAAAAACAAATTCCGATTTTGGGTGTAGTTTTGCAACTAAAATCATACCTCTGTCATCTTTCTTTTGAGTTCCAATTTTGATGAACCATCTATCCAATTTAACTTGATTTGAAATTTGTTTTACAGATCCCAACAAAGAAGCTCCAGAATCTGTATACAGTCTACTTGTTTTGGATAAACCACATATGATAACACCTTTTGATTTGCCTAATTCATGAAGTTCTCTGGTATATTTTGTTTCGTTCTGAAATGCTTCTTGAAGAGATCCATCTATGACAAGTATATCACCTTCTTCTAATTCATTTTTAACAACTTCTGTTGCCATTTTCCATTCTGCAAATCTACGCGCAATTGAAGCAACTCTGGCCAAATCAGGTCTTTGATTACCGTCAGTTATTCTCTTATCTGTGGAATCAAATGACAAATCATTTGGATTTGGAAGTAACGGTTTATCTTTCTCATTCACAGGCCATACATTGACATTAAAAAATATCTCCTTCTTGGTAGCAATATTCTTGATGCTAGAAAATACATATGAAAAGAATTCTATTCTTGTTCTTGTTTTCTTTGGAGTTAGTCGTTTATTTCCTTCAAACATGGAGAAATAGATCCTATTGATTTGGATGGAATAGTTTGGTGCTTTTAATAATAAACCACTTCCACCATCAACAAATGCAATTTTACGATTATCTTTTGAGATTTTAATTTCCTTAAAGTTTTCAGGTACTATGTCGAACCTTTCTGAATCATTATTTGAGAAGATTGTTTTACCTGTTCCTTGTTTTTCAATTCTTGTAACAAGATCTTCTATGAGTAATTTTATTGGATCATATGACATATGCATTCACCCTATAACAAGACCATATTATCTGGTACAGATACACCGTAAGAAAGGTTTTCACCAAGATTCTGAGTAAGTATCTGTGGTAGAGCCAATTTACCTTGTTTAAAAACTGAAGACCAGTTCAGCTTTGTGAGTTTGTAGTACTCTTCCATAATTTGTGAAATATGAGGCATTGGAACAGCGCTAGTATTTATCACGATGTGTTTCATTAACGAAATTTCTAGCGGCTGACTTGTGCCAAACGGAGATTTGGCGGAGATCAGAAGCCCCACCTTGTCGTTGTAAATGATTGCAGTACCTTCTTCAACATTAGAATATCCTCCGTTAAAGTCAAATACTCTTTTGTTTGGATTTTTGTTTACACCAATAATGTCAATTACAAGCTTCTTGCCTTCATCATATATTCGCTTTAGAATATTTCCGATGGGTTCTTTGTTCTCCTCTGGTATGCCATTTAGTATGACATCTTCCATCATGTCAGCCTCATCGTGATGCAATAATCCATCTTTTGCAAAAACCAATCTCTCAAAATTAAATTTGATCTTGCCATTTTCTGCGAAGCGCTCACTAAATAGAGAAATCTTTTGTACTAGATCAAAAAGAATGTCGTAGAAATTTGAGGGTGCGAGTTTTTCACCCCCAGCTGGTCTATTGCCAGTTGCAATGTATCTTCCGTACGAATCTGTCATGGCACTATAAGCTGTTGCAGAAGTTTTTAGATGAATTCTTCGTGAAACATCATGATATGCATAGCAAGAAGTTCCTTGAACAATACCAGGAATCTTACTGTCTGCAGGATCATCAAGAATCCACGTTGCATATCCGGTGCCGCCAAGTTTGACATAAGTCTGTGAACATGTGTTAACAGCTATTGCATATTTTCCTTTGTCTTCATTAACAATTTTTTCTATTGTTTCATATCCCATGGCTTGGCAAGGGAATGCTTCTCCAAAAACCCTTTGGAAAAGATAGCTTCTTGTTTTGTAATAAATATCAACAGAATATACACTTGGTATTACAAGAAACACAAAGAATTTTTCATTAGAAGAAATTTTAGATCTTATTTTTGTAACGGCAGATGTGAAATCGACAGTGTTGCTGCCTCCTGCATCGATAAAACCACGATCTCCAATATCCTCCGCTATCTTTATGGTACCAAAGTGAAGTTTGTTGTACACTGATTCCATGTAGCGGAGAGCGACAGCAATTCTTTCCTTATTTCCATGATGAATCACTATGTACTTGCCATTGAGCTGGCCTGCATATGGCCCGTTGATTTTGAGTGAGTCATGGATTGAATAGCAAGAGGTTGATTGGCCATTACCAAGCACAATTTTCATCTGACTTGAACCAGGAAACGATGAATGTCTGTACCCAAATGAGCCTGCGTCCATGGGACCCTCAAATTCAATTTTTTTGCCTAGGAAGGTGATACTATTCATTTTTTGCTGAACAAAATCAGTCGTTAGCCTAACCCGCTCTTGTGGAAACTTCTTCAATGAAGAAGGAAGATTAGATGATCGATATTCTTTGAAAACGCAACTGATTGGGTAAGGAAGTGTTCTTTTGAAATCTGGTATTTGGACAGATACCATATCATCTGTACTTTTCACAAATTCAATGCCATGTTTGTATTTCCAATAATCAACCGTCATAAGATTTCTGTTGTTATGTGGAAAAGTTTCATCCTGCGCCATCTTTCCTGTCTTTCCTACAAGTATTCCGTAGTTCCAGCGTGGAAGAACTCTCACTGCAACATCAGATTGGTCACCAAGTATCGCAGCTTTTTTGTTATCTTCTACATTCAGTGGAATCATTATTTTTGTTTTGTAGTCAATCCAAATAACAGGATAGTTATCGATAATTTCTCCTTCTATTTTGAACGAGTCCTTGTATTCTTTTTTGTTATTGACAATTTCTGATTCAGACACATACTGTGGCCCTATTTTCAAATAACCATGGGAAGAAAGATGAGCACGTATCTTGTTTCTCCATGCAGACGACACTAAAGACGAATGAACTTTTTCGAGTGTTGTAACAGCAGGATTCAAGTTAGGATATCTTTTTTTCATCAACGTTTCAGCAGAGCTAAGATCCATCGATAAAATTACCAGATCAAAACTATCCATGTTCAAAGGACCAACACTTATGTCGTAACCAAGTTTTGATAGTGACGATGCGATAGATTGTAGAAATGTTCTTCTTTGTACGTGGTCATTTATAGAAAGAGAGTTGAACTTGACACAACAACCATCAATATTTTCGGGGAGCTTATTTTTTGATCTAAACCCATTTAGGAACTTTTTAGTGGTTGTCTTTATTGATTCTGTAGCTTTTGATTCCACTTTAGAAACATGCTGGCTTTCCATTTCAGATCAAGCCCCTTACCGTTTCATCATTTTTCAGATATCCAAAAGGAACTTCATTATAGCCAATGCCTTCTACAGGTTCATCTTTTTCCAGGTTTTGTTCTTGTCCTTTTGGCTTTCTCTTGTAGATCCACCAATAAGCAACCAAAAATCCAATTAGCCATTCTATCATGTGCTTTTCCTCCTCATCTTATTTCCAAGTTGTCTGCATAATGGCGATAACAATTTGATAAGATTGTCATTGATTCCGTGTTTTTCAAAGAATCTGCGAAGAAAGTAAACTCTGGTAAATGAAATCGTGGCATAAATCAACGTGATAACTAGACTCATAGTGAAAGGTTCTTTTTGTATCAACGGAGCAAAAAATGGCAGTATCAGAAGACTTGCACCATATCCTATTGGATAGCTTCCAAATGAATTTACAAAGGCCTCAGATAAGTTCTTACCTCTTGAGCTCAATTAGATTTTTCCCCCGATATTGCCAATCTTGTCTTTTAGGTCTAGATGGCTTGTTGCGTTGAGTGCTTTTTCCATTACATTGTCTCCCAGTGGTTGAACATCATTTCGTATGGTTGCAAAGGTTTGGTAGTATGGAACAGCGTTTATTCCAGTATATGCAACAAATCCAAAAACAAGCATAGCTATTGCAACTATCTTTCCTATCATCGGCTCTTCTCCTGCAGTCTTCTTAGCTCATCATGACCTTCTAGTGATAGTTGTTCATGGAGTCGTACCATAGACTTGTAATATTCCAAGAATCCATCTACTCGCCTCAGGTCATGCTCTTGGTATGCGACCGCAAGTCCACGTGGAAGGATTCTTGTTATTTTCATCTCAGATCCCTCCTGTTTCTAATGGATGAAATGCCACAACTCCAACGAAATTGCAAGTTCGTAGTAATGCTCTATCAAATGTCAGCAAGATAAAATCTCGTAGCTTGCAAAATGCCAAAATAATATTGTCTCCTCTGTGGCACTCGAGATAATTCGAAGAGATTTTTTCCGCATCGCTCTTTTCTTCATTGTTTGTTTCCAATACCTCGATCTCTTTTCCAAGAAGTTTTGATAGTCTTGCAATGACAAAATTCTTTGTGTATCCTCGAATTCGTTTGACCTCCGATAGAACTATATCGCATAGCACTATGCGAATAGATTTCCCCCTTAGACTTTGCTTTAGTCTCTGTCCTAATCCTGCATCTTCCATCAGACTAATTACTACGCACGAATCAAGTGCGATTGTTTGGTTGGTTATCATACAATAACTACGAGACCGAAATTATTATATATCATCGTCTTAGTATCCATACTGTAGATACTATTATGAGTGGAATTGCGAACCTTCGAGTGCATATTGCTCCTGTAGGCTTTGAGATAGACAGGATTGTAATTCCAGCAAAAGAGATGAAGGTAGACAGGGTCTGGTTGTTAGTACATGACAATACTGCAGAGGATAAGGGAAGACCGTATGTAGAAAAGATCCAAAATCAGCTCAAGAAGGCAGATATCAAAGTCGAGATCTCAAAAGTAAACAGACTTGAGCTCTTCAAGATAATCAGAGCTGTGATAGATATTGTTGAAAAAGAAAAGAGAAATGATATCTATGTTAACGTTGCATCAGGGTCCAAGATACATGCCATCGCTTGCATGATGGCCTGCATGATACTCCGCAAACAGAAAAAAATTACGCCTTTCTATGCAGAGGCAGAAAGGTATGCTGCATTTGAAGGTGTGCAACAGTCTTCAGGTGTAAAAAAAATGATGTCACTTCCAACATACGAGATCCAAACTCCAAAGCAAGAGCTTATCACTGCATTAAATATTATCAGGGAAAAAGGTGGGAAAATAACTAAAAAGGAGATGGCGCAACTAGCTGAAGATGCAAAGATAATCACGGTAGGAGCAAGAGAAGAAAATTATGAGCAAGCTAGATTTGCAAGTCTTGATAAAAATATCATTCAGCCTCTTTCTGACCACTGGAAGTTTGTAGAGGTTGAAAAAATTGGAAGAAATAGATGGATTAAGATAACTGAAGCAGGTTCTCAAGCTGCAGAATTTTTAATTTAGGCTGATGGATATTTTCAAATTATTTTTATTAGATAAATGTGTCTTTCTGCTTCTTTGTCCCATGCATATTTTGAAATTTGGACCGTCTTTATTCTCTTATTTTCTAAAAAACCGACATATGCCTTGTAATCGCTTGTGATTAAATCACAGTTTACTTCTTCACAGTATGAACCTATTATAGCGTCCGAACTTCCTTGTTCTGGATGAGGCGACTCACCTACATGCAGGATATCCTCGTAATCATTTCTAATGCGATCTGTGTTATTTTTAGCCCACCCTAGTGCATTGTAATCTATCAGAACCTTGTGAACCATGTTTAGGATGGAATTTCTTTACCTTTGTGTTTTGTGTCGTCCAGTGCCTTGAATCAACCAACTTTTTGATATTCGCTTTTGAGAATTATTGGTTTTAACTTGGTGTTTTCATAACAGGATACTGATCAAACTAATAAGATAGAATCACATTACGCTTGTTACTTGTCTTCCCAAATTACATTTTATGGTGGAGTGCATGAAATAGGTGGAAACAAGTTTCTAGTAGAAGACAAAGGTACTAGAATATTTTTGGACTTCGGGATGGAAATGGGAAAAGCCAATGATTATTTTTCAGAATTTCTTCAACCACGTACACTTAATGGAATGGGCGATTTGTTTGAATTTGGATTATTACCAAAGCTTGATGGCCTTTATAGAAAAGATTATGCAAAACACATGGGATTTGGTGGCAATGAAGACACTGCTTTTGATGCAATTTTACTAACGCATGCACATATTGATCATGGCGCATACATACATTATCTTAGACCCGATATTCCGATTTATTGTTCTGAAGCTACAAAATTGATCATGCAAGCCTTACAAGAAACTAGTGCGGGTGGTGATGAATACATCACTTTCAAAGAAGCTTTTCGAATCTATGAAAATAAAAGTGGTCAGATGAGCAGAGCTAGTGGTGAAGAGTACCACCAGCCTCGTAAGATATCAATTTTTGAAAATTCGAAAAAATTTACTATTGATTCAATTGAAGTAGAACCTTTAGCAGTGGATCATTCTCTTCCTGGTGTTAGTGGATTTATTTTACATACATCAAAGGGTTCAGTGGCATATACTGCCGATATTAGATTTCACGGCAGGCGAAAATCCGAAAGCCAAGAGTTTGTTAATAGGTGTGGAAATTCGGATATAGATATTTTGTTATGTGAAGGTACACGTGTTGATAAAACATCCTCAAAGACGGAATTTGAAGTTGAGGATGATGTCAAAAAAATTGTGAATGAAACTGAGAAATTAGTAGTATGCTCTTATCCAACCAGAGATCTTGATAGGCTACTATCATTTTATAACGCCACAAAAGAAACTGGCAGAGATCTTGTAATAGACTTGAAACAAGCATATTTGCTAAAGTTATTCCAAACATCAGAATACTGGAAAAAAGTATATCCAAGACCTGACGATGAACGAATTAAGATACTCATTCCAAGAAAATCATGGGGGTTAATCGATAAAGACGTTGATTATTGGACTTCAAAACAATTACTTCAAGACTATAAGGAATGGGAAAGGGAATTCCTAGACTACAAGAATGCTACAGACTACAGAGGTGTTTCAGCTAAGCAAAAAGAGTTGATTTTCTATTGCAATGATTATCAGCTTCAACAACTAATAGATGTTAGACCTGATGAGGGTTCAAGCTATATTCGATCTTCTACAGAACCGTTTGACAGTGAAATGATATTTGATGAGAAAAGGGTAAAAAGATGGCTAGAACATTTTGGATTAATAACAAAAGAAGGACAGTGGAACCTTACCCATGTTTCAGGTCATGGTTCTGGTGATCAAATTAAGGAAATCATAGATGGATCAAAAGCAAAAACTCTAGTTCCAATTCATACTATACATGAAGAATATCATGAAAAGTGGCACAATAATGTTAAGAGAGTTGAAGTTAACAATTCACTAGAATTATGAAAAAGAAGATCTAGCGGGATCACGTTCTATCGATCACATTCTGTTGTAGAAATATTAGAAATTGATTTTGCAAAGTGTAAATTCAATATAGGTTGATATTTCTTTACAATAAAACATATGAACTAAGCAGAATGAGGTTTCAATAGTGGATCAGCAACAGCTATTTAGTCACATCAATCAGGGTACATTATTTTGATGTTGATAACAAAAGAACAGGCATTAGAACAAGTGAAGAAATTAGTTGGAACATTTAGAGATAATTTACAATCATATGAACAATCAGGTTACAAAGAAGCTCAAGTAAGAAAAGAATTCATCGATAAATTCTTTGTTGTTTTGGGCTGGGATGTAAATAATGATGAAGGTAGAACTGAAAAATACAAAGAAGTAATCAATGAAGATGCGATTAAAATCAGTGGAAAAACGAAAGCCCCTGATTATGCATTTAGAATTGGAGGCAGTAGGATATTTTTTGTAGAAGCCAAAAAACCTTCAGTCAATATTAAAGATGAGACAGATCCAGCCTTTCAATTGCGAAGATATGCATGGAACTGCAAAATTCCTATTTCAATTTTAACTGACTTTAAAGAATTCGCAATATATGATTGTAGGACAAAACCAGACCCAAGAGATAATCCAAGCGTTGGCAGACTCCTATATCTAAAATTTGAAGAATATCCTGAAACCTTTGAATCAATTTGGAACATCTTTTCTAAAGATGCTGTACTGAAAGGTAGTTTTGACAGATATGTAGAAACAAGCAAAGGCAAGAAGGGGACTTCTGAAGTTGATAGTGAATTTCTCAAAGAAATAGAAACATGGAGAGAAGATTTAGCAAAGAATATCGCGTTAAGAAATCCAAATTTAACTATATCTGAATTAAATTATGCAGTACAAAAAACGATAGACAGAATATTATTTCTAAGAATTTGTGAAGATAGAAATATAGAAACTTATGAGCAACTAAAAACAATAGCAGAAAAAGATAACATTTATGAAAATCTTTTAGAGTATTTTGTAAAAGCTGATGACAAATATAATAGCGGCATATTCAATTTTAAAACAGATATTATTACAAATAAAATATCAATAGATGACAAAATTTTCAAGGAAATTATACTTAATCTATACTATCCTCGTTCCCCATATGATTTTGCAGTTCTAAGTGTTGAGCTACTTGGAAGCGTTTACGAAGAATTTCTTGGTAAAACAATAAGACTAACAAGTTCACATCAAGCCAAAGTTGAAGAAAAACCAGAGGTTAGAATAGCAGGTGGAGTTTATTACACACCAGAATTTGTTGTAGAATACATCGTAAAAAACACCGTTGGTAAGGTGATTGAAGGAAAGTCACCAAAAGAGATTGAAAAAATAAGAATCTTAGATCCTGCTTGTGGTTCTGGTACCTTTTTGGTAAGAGCATATTCGTATCTGGTAGATTATCACCTCAATTATTTTCTAAAAAATCCTGCTAAATATAATAAAGAGGTCTACCAGATAAAGGAAAATCGGTGGTTTCTAACTACAGAAATGCGTAAGAAAATTCTTTTGAATAATATGTATGGTGTTGACATAGATCCTCAAGCAGTAGAAATAACAAAACTTAGTCTTTTGTTAAAAGTTTTAGAAAATGAAACAACGGAATCCGTTAATCAACAGCTGAAATTATTTCAAGAAAGGGCATTACCAGACCTTGATAACAACATAAAATGTGGAAATTCAGTTGTTGATTCTTCATACTTCAATCAGACAAAACTACATGAGTTAAGTTCTGAGCAATTATACAAGATCAATCCGTTTGATTGGAAAGATCCCAAAAATGGATTTGGAAAGATAATTGAAGAGGGGGGTTTTGATGTAATAATCGGAAATCCACCGTATGTAAAAGAGGATGTCAATAGTGAGATATTTGAACATGTTAAACAAACTGACTTAAAAAAATATTACAAAAAATATATGGATTTTTGGTATTTCTTTACCTGCAGATCTCTGGATCTTCTCAAAGAGGGA